>Ga0302322_100003832_pt1 | contig 13000 bp, 10 predicted proteins | sample Fen_T0_2_FD_203757 | JGI IMG/M metagenome (GOLD analysis project Ga0302322, IMG submission 203757) | Peat permafrost microbial communities from Stordalen Mire near Abisko, Sweden - Fen_T0_2 | ecosystem: Environmental > Terrestrial > Soil > Wetlands > Permafrost | place: Sweden: Abisko...
GCACCTTGACTCCCGCGAGGATGCACATCACGAGATTGATCAGCCACAGCACCGGCATCAGGAAGGCGCCGATCAGCACGAAGGCCAGCACAAAGCAGATGGCGAACCCGATCGCCATGGTGATCTGGAAGTTGAGCGCTTCCTTGCCCTGCTCCTCGACGAAGGGCATTTCGTCCTTCTTGATCAGCCAGATGACCAATGGCCCGAGAAACCCGGTCACCAGCGCTGAAAGGTGCGCCAGCATGCCCCAGGTCTTTTCGTCTGCGCTGGGCTCGGCTGTTGCGGCAGCGGGTGCGCCCGCTGGGGTGGATTCCTGGGTTGCTGCGTTCGGATCGGCGGACATTTTCTACTCCCTTGGCGGAGAACCTCGGCCATGCCGGTACTACCTGCTTGATTTGATTGCCTGGCCTTGTGAAGTGGCCACAAGTCCCGGTACAACCCCCTTGTCACCTCAAAGACGATATCACGAGGCGGGCCGGGCCGCAATTGAGGAGGTGCCCCCGCAGGGGGCCGGATCAGAGCGTGGCATGGCCGGGCGGTGCCGATTCCAGGCGCAAAAAAGCCGCCGGCGGTGCCCCGCAGGCGGCTTTTTGGTGCCTGCCGGCCGGTTCAGGCGGCCAGGCGTTCCTGCAAGGATTTGCGGCGGGCGGCCAGTTCCTGGGGCACGTAGCCTTCGAGGCGCTTGAACAGCTCGTCGTGCATTGCCAGTTCCTGCTGCCAGTCGGCCTTGTCGATCGCCACCACGTTCTTGTACTTCTCGCGGCCGAACTCCAGGCCTTGCCAGTTTAGGTCGTCGAACTCCGGCACGTAGCCCAGGGCGGTCTTTTGCGCGTGGGCGGTACCCTGGCAACGGTCGACGATCCACTCCAGCACGCGCATGTTGTCCCCAAAACCAGGCCAGACGAACTTGCCTTCGGCATTCTTGCGGAACCAGTTGACCTGGAAAATCTTCGGCGGCTGGCTGATCGCCTTGCCCATTTTCAGCCAGTGCTTGAAGTAGTCGCCCATGTTGTAGCCGACAAAGGCGATCATCGCCATCGGGTCGCGGCGCACCACGCCGGTCTTGCCGGCGATCGCCGCGGTGGTCTCCGAACCCATGGTGGCGGCCTTGTAGACGCCGTCTTCCCAGTCGAAGGCCTCGGCCACCAGCGGGGTGGTGTCGGAGCGGCGGCCGCCGAACAGGAAAGCCGCGATCGGCACCCCGTTCGGGTCGTCCCACTGCGCGTCCAGCGAGGGGCAGCGGGTCGCCGGTACCGTAAATCGCGAATTGGCGTGCGCGGCGGGTCGGCCGCTGTCCGGCGTCCACTCCTTGCCCTGCCAGTCGGTGAGTTTGGCGGGCGGCACGTCGGTCATGCCTTCCCACCAGACGTCGCCATCGGGTGTCTCGGCCACGTTGGTGAAAATGGTGTCGGCCTCGATGGCCTTCATGCAATTCTGATTGGTCTTGTAATTCGTACCGGGGGCGACACCGAAGTAGCCGGCTTCCGGGTTGATCGCATAGAAGCGGCCGTCCTTGCCGGGCTTGATCCAGGCGATGTCTTCGCCGATGGTCGTGACCTTCCAGCCTTCGTAACCGGCGGGCGGCACCAGCATGGCGAAGTTGGTCTTGCCGCAGGCCGAGGGGAAGGCCGCGGTGACGTAGCTCTTCTGGCCCTTCGGATTGGTCACGCCCAGGATCAGCATATGCTCGGCCAGCCAGCCTTCGTCGCGCGCCATCACTGAGGCGATGCGCAGCGCCAGGCACTTCTTGCCGAGCAGCGCGTTGCCGCCGTAGCCCGAACCGTAGCTCCAGATCTCACGGGTCTCGGGGTAGTGGACGATCCACTTCTGCTCGTTGTTGCAGGGCCAGCGCACGTCATCCATCTTCTTGCCGGCTGCATCGACGAGCGGCATGCCCACCGAGTGCATGCAGGGCACGAAGTAACCGTCCTCGCCCAGCACGTCGTACACCGCGCGGCCCATCCGGGTCATGATGCGCATCGACACCGCCACGTAGGGCGAGTCCGACAATTCGATGCCGATCTGCGCGATGTGCGAGCCGAGCGGGCCCATCGAGAACGGCACCACGTACATGGTGCGGCCGCGCATGCAGCCGTCGAACAGCTTGCCCATGGTGGCGCGCATCTCGGTCGGGTCTATCCAGTTGTTCAGCGGACCGGCCTCCGCCTGCGTCTTGGAACAGACGAAGGTGCGCTCCTCGACCCGCGCCACGTCCGCCGGGTCCGACAGGGCGAGAAACGAGTTCGGCCGCTTGGCCGGATTCAGGCGTTTCATCATCCCGGTGGCAACCATCTCGGCGCATAGGCGGTCGTATTCCTCCTGGCTGCCATCGCACCAATAAATGCGGTCCGGCTTGGCCAAAGCGGCCATTTGAGCGACCCAGGCCTTGAGCTTGGCGTGCTTGATATAGGCGGGAGTCGTGCTGATTACGCTCATTGTCTCTGTTCCTGAACGGGGAAAGAAAAGTGCTGGCCCGGCGGCTTGCCGGGCGGGCCCGTTGGCTCGGATGGGTCCCGGTTCGCTGGGCGAACCCGAAGCGGACCTAGGGTCAACCCTAAGCTTTTGTGGGGCGTGACTCTAGCACGAATCGGGGGGCGGCGAAATGCTCGCAAAATCCGTTTTCACATTGTGGAATAGCCTTGGCCGTACGTACCGGCGTGGCTTTTGAAGCCTGCCGCGTGGCCTGCCAGCGCGTCAAACTTGCGCGAACCCGAATAGCAAGGCACCGCACTTGCCGCGCATTCGAGCATCCCCGCAACGCAGCATCGCCCACTTATTCGCCGGGTTAGTGCAGACTTACTTTCTCAACACGTTGCGCACGGTGTCAGCGCTTCTCCAGCGCACCCTCGAAAAACCGCACCAGACGATCGCGATAGGTCTCACCAAAGCGCGGGCTCATGCTCTCGATGTGCCCGCCGCCCGGCACCCTGACCAAGGTCTTGGGTTCGCCCGCCAGGGTGTACAGCCGCTCCGAATGGCTGGCCGGTATCACCTCGTCCGCGCTGCCGTGAATGAGCAGCAGCGGAATTGGCGCCAGCTTGCCGATATAGCGCTCGGCGCTGTAATCGTCGTTCATCAACAGACCCGCGCCGCTGACCTTTTCGCTGGCAATCGCGGAATAGGACAGGAAGGTCGCCTCCACCGCCACCGCGCATACGCCCGCGCGCTCCCCCGCGCCCACCGCCACGATCGCCTGGGTGCCACCCAGGCTCTGGCCGAAGACCAGCAGGCGCCCGGAGTCGAGGTCCGACCGCGCGCGCACGTAACGCAGCGCCGCCACCGAGTCTTCGTAAACACCCCGCGGCGCAGGGCTGCCGGCCGAAGCGCCATAGCCCCGATAGTCGAACATGAAGACGTTGAAGCCGCGCCGCGCCAGCCAGCCCGCGTAAGCCCAGTGCGCCGACATGTTTTGCGCATTACCGTGAAAATGGATCACTGTGCCCTTGGCCTCGCGCATGCTCACAATACCGGCTGCAGGGATCATCCAGCCTGCCAGTTCAGTGCCATCGGCGCTCGCAAAGCGCACCTGCTCGAACTGGAGTTCCGCCTGTGCCGGCGTCCCGTAAAGCACCCGGTCCGGGTAATAGAACATATTCTGCGCACAGCCGGCCAGGCCGCTACCCAACACTATCCACAAAAGCACGAACCAACGCCGCATGCCCGCTCCTTGTCGGCATCAAAGCAGGCAGTATCCGTCACGCCTCCCGCTCGCGCAGCGATCCCAAGGTAACAATTTGTTGCGGGGTGGCCGCCGCCGTTGTAACGTGGACAGCCTGCATACCGCCTTTCCGCTCTCCTCATGACCGCTTCGACTCTTCGCCTGATCAGCTCCCACGCCTGCTTCGGCGGCACGCAGTCCTTCCACGCCCACGCCTCCCGGGCCTGCCGGGGCGAAATGCGCTTTTCCACCTTCGTGCCGCCACAGGCCGCGCACCATCCGGTACCGGTACTGTTCTACCTCGCCGGCCTGACCTGCACCGAAGAGACCTTCATGATCAAGGCCGGCGCCCAGCAATGGGCGGCGCAGCACGGGCTGATGCTGGTGGCACCGGACACCAGCCCGCGCAACACCGGCATCGAAGGCGAAACCAAGGACTGGGATTTCGGCGCCGGCGCCGGCTTTTACGTCGATGCCACCCAGACCCCCTGGTCCACGCACTACCGCATGTTCACCTACGTCACCGAAGAGTTGCATACCCTGGTCGGCCAGCAGTTCCCGGCCGATCTCGACCGCTGCGGCATCTTCGGCCACTCGATGGGCGGCCACGGCGCGCTCGTATGCGCGCTGCGCAAGCCGGGGCAGTACAAATCGGTGTCGGCCTTCGCGCCGATCGCCGCGCCCATGCACTGTCCATGGGGTGAAAAGGCCTTTACCGGCTACCTGGGCACGGACCGCGACGCGTGGCGCGCCTACGATGCCTCGGCACTGATGCGCGCCGCCCATCAGCCCTACCCCGGCGGCATCCTGATCGACCAGGGCCTGGCCGACAAATTCCTCGCCGAGCAGCTGCATCCCGGAGCCTTTGAAGAGGCCTGCGCCCACGCCCATCAGAACCTGGAACTGCGCCGCCAGCCCGGCTACGACCATGGCTACTATTTCATCGCGACCTTCATGCAGGAGCACATCGCCTTCCACGCGCGCCAACTGGGCGCGCAAAGCGCATGAACGGACCAGTCTTGAAACGGCAGGCTTAGCACTGATGGCCTCGACAATCACCTGCAGATGCGGCCAGCTGGTGCACAAGAACCTGTTCGTCGGCGCCGACGTCTCCCTGCTCACCCCGGAGCAATTCCTCGAGCAGAACTTCACCGGCGTCTCGGCCGAAAAAATGGCCCTGATGCTGATCCTCGCAAGCAAGCTGCTGCTCCACTGCCAAAATTGCGGACGCTACCTGATTGTCGAGGAGAGCGGCGATGGCGACACCGTGCAGTTCCTGAACATCGAGCATGAGCCCTGATCCGGCATGGACCTGTCCCCATTGCGGCGCGGCCGGCATCAAATGGGCCGACAAGAAGCGCTGTGCGGTCTACGGAACTCCCTGCAAATGCGGCAATTGCGGCGGCTTTTCGCGGGAAGCGCGGCAGCAGCGCACGGTCACCTCGCTGCTCCTGTACGGTGTTTATGTATTGCTCTTCGCTCTTGCGGGCACGATAGTCGACTTGGTTCTGGACGGCAGACAGGACGGCCTACTGCTCATTGGTCTGCCGATTCTGGCCGGTCTGTGGTTGCTGATCCGCTACGCCCTCATGCGCCACAGCGCCATCAGCGTTCCGCTCGCGCCCATCTTCCCGTCGCCACGCTGGGAACGCCTCAAGGACATTGTCGGAACCACCGTGGGCATCCTGATGCTCGGCTTCGTGGCACTTTGCCTGATCGCCAAAGTGCTGCGGCTCTGACCACCGCCCGACCGCTCAATCGTAGTGCGGCACAGTGTTCGCCAGGCTGCCGTACTGGCGGATCATCCGGCCGCGCCAGGCGGCGATCGGATCGGCGTCGTCGAGGAACTTGAAGGGGCTGATGCAGCGCGCCCACTGGAAGGCGCCGAACACGATGTAGTCGGAGTACGAGGGCGCCTTGCCGCTGATGAAGGGTTGGGTGCGCACCAGTTCGCGGATGATGGTGAGCACGCGCTTCAGGTTGAGCTCGTTGGCCTCGCGCTCGACGTGCATCTCTTCCAGGGTCTTGCCGTAGCGCCCCTCGCGGGTGGTGCGGAAGTACTCCTGGTCCACCGGGTCGAGATGGTCGTAGCAGTCCTTGATCAGGCAGCGCGTCAGCACCGGCAGCAACTGGGTATCGGTCCAGTGGCTCACGAAGCGGGTGCCGCCACCCAGCAGCAGGGAGCGTTCCTGGTAATAGTTCTCGTCGATGTACTTGGCGATCGCCCAGGAGTCGGTGATCACCTCGCCGAAATCCACCAGCACCGGCACCAGCTTCTGGCCGGAGAAGGCGATCTTGTCCTTGTCGACGTAATGCACCGGCTCGAAATGGCAATCCAGGCCCTTGTGTGCCAGTGCCATGCGCACTCGCCAGCAAAACGGCGACATGCGGCGGTCATCGCTGCCCACCAGTTCATAGAGGATGCGGTCGTGGCCTACCATGGACGGTCCAGTCTGGATGCAACATGTTGTACAGGGACCTTCAGTTTATCGCAGCCCACGCACCGGCATGCGGGCACGCAGTCCGAAGCGGTGAACTCGGCAACTAAGGAAACATTGAACAAGTCCCGGAATGCGAGAGCCACAAGGCCCGCTCCACTCTAGAATCGGGGGTTGTTAAGGAGGCGCAGCCCCCTTAATCAGTCATTCCATAAGCGCCGCCAGCCGAAGTTGGGGGTTTCAGAGGGCCAAGCTCCTCCCTGACCCAACCGCTATTTCTTCAGCGCAACCGCGAACAGGCGCCGGAACGGAAACAGCGTGGTGCCGTCTGCGCGGCGCGGGTAGGCCTCGTTCATGCGCCGGCAATAGTCGGCCCAGAACCAGGCCTGGGCCGGTGCGTCCAGGGCGTTGAGGATGGGCTTGAGCGCGGTGCTCTGGGTCCACTCCGCCACCGCGCTGGAGCCGGCAGGCGAGCCGCCCAGCACGTGAGTGTAGAGGGTCTCCCACTGGTCGATGCGCTGCGCCTGCGGCGCCAGCCAGTCGTAGTAATCGACCGGGGCGGCAATCGGCGCCACGCGCTTGGCCAGCAGTTCGGCCTTGGTCTCGGCACGCCAATGGCTGGACTCGATGCTCTCGGCAATCCCGGCGTGCGAGGGCGCGGCCGTCTGGTTCGGCATCTGCACCGCCAGCTCCCCACCCGGCTTGACGAAACTGAACAGGCGCGGAAACAGGGTCGCATGGTCGGGCAACCAATGCAGCGCGGCGTTCGAGAAGATCAGGTCCACCGGCGCTTCCGGCTGCCAGGTGCTGATGTCGGCCTGCACCCACTCGGCGCTTGGCTCGGTGGTCTTGGCGCGCGCCAGCATTTCTGGCGAGGCATCTACACCGATGATGTGGGTGGTCTTCACGTTCGGCCAGCGCTCGCGCAGGCATTTGGTCACGTTGCCCGCGCCGCAGCCCAGGTCGACCACCACGCGGGGCGCTTCCAGGCCCACCCGGGCCAGCAGGTCGAGCGCCGGTCGCAGGCGGTCCGAACCGAATTTCAGGTATTGCGTCGGGTCCCAGGTCATGTTGTCTCCTCGTTGGTGGAATTCGGGGTGCTGATTGCGGCGGCCGTCTCGGACTTTTCGAAGCGGTTGAACACAAACTTGTACATCGGCGAGCTCACCGTCACCAGCACCACCACGCGGCTGACGTGGAAGGCGGTGACGATGGGCACGCCCAGTTGCAGCAGCTTGGCGGTGATGCTCATCTCGGCGATCCCACCCGGCGCGGTGGCCAGGATGCTGGTCGCCGGGTGGATCCCGGTGGCCCAGCCCATCGCCCAGCCGAACCCAGCCAGCAGCAGCACCGAGACCACCGTCGAGGCCGCCACCGCCAGCAAAAAGCGCGGCGCGCTGTGGAAAAAGTCGTGCTCGAATTTCGCCCCCAGCGAGCAGCCTAGCACCAGTTGCGCCAGGTTGGTGAGCCAGCCCGGCAAGGCTGAAAGCTTGATGTCGAGCGCCGTCAGGGTGATCGCGCACAGCAGCGGCCCGAGCATGAAGCAGTTGGGCGCGCGCGCGAACTTGAGCACGAAGCCGCCGGCGATGGTGATGCCGAACAGCAGCGCCATCCCGGCCAGGTTGATGTCGCGCGCCCCCACCTGGTAGACATCGAGCCCATGCACCCCGCCGTAGGTGTAGATGAAGGGCACCGTGCCCACCACCATGAGAATTCGCAGGGATTGCGCCACCGCCACCAGGTCCTGGCGCCCGCCGTAGCGCTCGGCCAGCACTGCCATCTCGGAGGCGCCGCCCGGCACGCAGGAGTAGAAGGCGGTGGGCGCGTCCATTTGCGGCAACTGGCGGCGCAGCACCAGCGAGGAAATGTAACCCGTGGTCAGGGCGGCAAAACCGGCCAGCACCATGAAAGGCAGGTAGCGGCTGATCTGGGTCATCACCACCGGGGTGAAATACAGGCCCAGGGCGGTGCCGATCACGGTCTGGCCGAAGTCGCGGAACAGCAGCGGCGCATCGACCTGCCAGTTGCGCCAGCGCGCGAAAGCCATTACCACCAGGGGGCCGAGCATCCAGGGCAGCGGGGTCCTGATCCAGGCGAACAGGGCGCCGGCGCAGGTGCACAGAGTCACCGCCAGCAGGATCGCCTTGAGTTCGCGCGGGCCCTTCCACTGGGCGCCTAGCAAACCGCACCCCAGCGGTGCGCGCGCCGCATGACAGGCACCGCCGCGCGGTGCGTGATCGGGGCGGGCATCATGAAATGGGCTTCGGTGGGGGCGACTGCGGCGGAAGCCCTATTCTACGCGCCGCCCGCCGACCGGCCGCGCACCTACCAGAAACAGCGCTGAAACAGCGCTGCCGGGGTGGCCCGGGGTCCACCCCGGATCAGCGGCTGGCCGCCAGTTGCCGCAAGGCCGCCTTGGCCGGGGCGACGCCATTGCGATCGGCCTTTTGCAGCCATTGCACCGCGCCCTCACGGTCCGCCGGTCCGCCGGCGCCGGCCAGCAGCAAGCGTGCGTAGTTGAACTGCCCGGGCCCGAAGCCGGCCTCGGCGGCCTTGCCGTACCACTGCCTGGCCTGCTTGTCGTCTTTCGGAGTGCCGCGGCCGCGCTCATACATCTCACCCAGGTTGTTCTGCGCGAACAGGTCGCCGGCCGCCGCGCCCTTCTTGTACCAGGCCAGCGCCTCGGCCTGGTCCTTGGCGGTCGCCCCAGGCTGGCTAGCCAGCACCCAGCCGTACAGGGCCATCGCCGGGGCCCGGCCAGCCCGGGCGGCAAGCTCGAAATAATGGCTGGCACAGCCCCAGTTCTGCTCGCGGCCTTCGACACAGGCCCGCCCCAGGGTTTCCTGTGCCCCGGCGTGGCCGGCGCTGGCTGCCGAATGCAACCAGTCGAGCGAACGCTTGGCGTCGCCCGCGCACAGGGCAGCATGATATTGCGCCGGCACATGATCGGTGGCGCCGGCCGGGGTGGCCGCCGCGGCGATGTAATCGCCGCAGGTCTCGCCGACCACGCCGCTGCCGCTACGCGTCAAGGCGGTAAGCAGGGCCGCGTTGGCGCGATCACCCGGGTCGGCCGATGCATGCAGCAGGCGCGCCGCGCCCGCCGCCGCCGCGCCATTGGCCAGGACAACGGCGCGCAGATCTTCCATCGCCTTGCGTTCGCCCACCGCCTCAGCTTCCCAGTAGCGCATCGCCGCATTGCTCAGGGCCGGCTCGAGCAGAGGCCTCGCGGCCGCCGGCCCCAGGCTCTCGGTCCGCTTGAAGGCCGCCTCCAGGGTGCTGGCTGCGGCCTGCGCGGCGGGGGCCGAATAGGCGCCAAATACCGCCACGCTGCGGGAAACCGCAGGCGGCGCGATGGCGGCCTTGGCCGCCGGCTCCGGAGCAGGCCGGTCGAGCAGAGCCAGCGAGAGCTTGGCGGCGGGATCGGGAGCCTTGGCCACTGTTGTGGCGGGCGAGACTGGAGCCGGCGCTGCGGCCGGTACCGCGGCCGGAGTGGGCACGACCGGCGCAGGCGCCGGGGTCGCTGCAACGGCGGGCAGCACCGGGGCCACCGGCACGGCCAAGGGCGCCGCTGGAGTCGACACGGCAGCGGGTGCGGCACTTGTCTCCACCGCTGTGGTGGCAGCCGCACTGGGCGCCACCGCAGCAGCGACGGGCGCACTCTTGCCGCTCATCTCCGCCAGCAACCGCTGCGCCTCCACGTGCCCTTGGGCCGCCGCCGCGGCCAGCCATTCGCGGGCGCGGGCAGGGTTCTTGCGCACCCCGCGGCCATCGATGTACATGCGCGCCAGGCTGTATTGCGCGGGTGCGTAGTTGGCCTGATGCGAGGCGGCGGCCAACCACTTGACCGCCGTGTATTGGTCGCGTTTCAGCCCCAGCCCGTTTTCATACAGGCTGCCCAGCACATACATGCCCGGCCCGTCCTGCTTCGCGGCCAGACCGCGGGCCAAACGCAGGGCCTTCGGATAGTCAGCGGCACGATAGGCGGCAAGCACGGCCGGCACCGGGCCGGCCGGCGTGGCGGCGGCACCCACCGGGGCAGCCGGTGCGGCCTGGGTCACTGGTGGCGGAGCCACCGCGGGCGCTTGCGGCACGGGCGCGGCGGCCACCGGAGCAGAGGTAGGAGCCAGAGCGGGAGCGGGCGCTGTCTTGGACTCGGCCGGGGGCGCTGCGCTTGCCGGAGCCCCAGCGGCCGGCTGGGGCGGGGCTTCGGCGATCGGCTTGGCGGCGACTTCGGGGGCCTTGGCTGCAGGCGCCGCTCTGGCTGCATCCACCTGCGCCACGGCCGCTTCGGCGCTGACACCGGCACTCATCGCCGCCAGCACTTGTCGGGACTGGACGTGGCCCTGGGCAGCGGCTGTTTCCAGCCACTCGCGCGCCCGCGCCGCGTTCTTGCGCACGCCGCGGCCATCGATGTACATGCGCGCCAGGTTGTACTGGGCCGACGCGTAGTTGCCCTTGCGGGCGGCGGCGGCGTACCACTTGACCGCGGTCGGGTCGTCGCGCTCCACCCCTTTGCCCTGCTCGTACATCACCCCCAGCAGGTACATCGCCTGGGTGTCTTCCCTGGCGGCCAGTGGGCGCGCCAGGCGCAGGGCGCGGGCATAGTCGCCGGCGCGGTAGGCCGTCAGCGCGTCCTTGACCGAGGTTGCAGCGAACACCGGCACCGTCACCAAGGCCAGGGCCAGCAGGGCCATGGCCAGGCGCGATGGACGCCGCTGGACCAGGTTAGTCTTGAACGCTATCAACCCTGCTCCGAAAGAAAAGTACCCATGCGGGTGATCAAAACGATACCCCCGCACCCCGGGAAAACACCGTCCGGCAATAGGAAGGTATGGTACACCGGCCACCGTGAACCGGCGCCCGCCCGGTGAACCTTGCCGGGCGTCCGTTCCGTACGCAGCACGTCAGCCGCCGGCCATGCGCAGGATCAGCAGTATCAGTCCGCCGACGATCAGGTACAGTAGCGCCAGATAACCCAGGCTGGCATGGATGATCTGGCGGATATTGGCACGCGCCACGCCGCGGCCACGGTCGCGCTGGGTCTTGGTCAGCAGGTAGCTGGCGCGCCGCAGCAGCAGGTAATAGGGGACGAAAAACGCCGCCCCCAGCAGGCCGGCCAGCACCCGGTTGCCCAGGTCCGGGAGCAGTGCCAGGCCAAACAGTACCGCCAGTACGCAGAGCAGCGCACCCAGGCTGACGCGCGCCTGCAACAACAGGGCTTCCACCTTCGTGATGTGCCAGCCGCGCAACCGGCGCGCCTGTTGGCGCATGATCAGCGCCATCACCAGCGCGTTGCCCACCACCCAGGCGGCGAGCCAGACTAGTATTTCCATGCGTTTCCTGGAAGATCCTGCCTGAGATCGTGGATCGAATTATCCGCGGTGCGGCACGCCCGCCGGGCCGCTCCCTGTTTGCAGCGCATCTTAACTTGAGAGCGCCGGGCGCGGGGTGACTTCACTTGCCGATGCAAAAGCGCGAGAAGATCTCGCCCAGCAGATCGTCGGCGGAGAATTCGCCGGTGATCGCGCCCAGCGCCTCCTGGGCCAGGCGCAGTTCCTCGGCGAACAGCTCAAGCGCCAGCCCGGGCCCACTGACATGCGCCGCCGCGATTTCCAGATGACCGCGCGCCTCGCGCAAGGCGGCGAGGTGGCGTTCGCGTGCCAGGATCACGTCCTCCCCCGCGCCCTCGACCCCGGCCAGGCGCCTGAGCTCGGCACGCAGCAGGTCCAGGCCGGCGCCGGTTTTTGCCGAGAGATGGATCACGCCGCCCGCGCAGCGCGGCGCGGCGCCGGTCACGTCGATCTTGTTGACCACTTCCAGGCGCGCGATCCCCGCCGGCAGGCTGGCCAGGATCACCGCATCGGCGGCGGCGCCGCCGGGCGCGCCGTCGTCGGTCAGGTGCAGCACCACGTCGGCTTGCGCGATCGACTCGCGGGTACGCACGATGCCGATGCGCTCGACTTCGTCCTCGGTATCGCGCAGTCCGGCGGTATCGATGATGTTCAGCGGAACGCCGTCGATCAGCAGGGCCTTCTCGATGCGGTCGCGGGTGGTCCCGGGCTGCGCGGTGACGATTGCCACCTCGGCGCCCGCCAGGGCGTTGAGCAGCGACGACTTGCCCACGTTGGGCTGGCCGGCCAGCACCACCGACAGGCCGCTGCGCAGGCGCGCACCCTGGGTGGCGCGCTGCTCGACGGCAGCCAGGGCGGCACGCACCTGCGCCAGGCGTTCCCAGGCGTGCTCGCGCTGCAGAAAATCGAGTTCCTCTTCCGGAAAATCCAGGGTCGCCTCGACCAGCATGCGCAGGGCGATGAGTTGCTCGCGCAACGCGACTACCGCCCGCGAGAACGCCCCTTCGAGAGAACGCATGGCGGCGCGCGCGGCCTGGTCGGAGGCGGCCGCGATCAGGTCGGCCACGCTCTCGGCCTGCGCCAGGTCGAGCTTGTCATTCAAATACGCGCGGCGGGTGAATTCGCCCGGCCCGGCCAGGCGGCATCCCAGATCCAGGCAGCGCTTCAGAAGCAGGCCCAGCACCACCACCCCGCCGTGGCCCTGCAGCTCGAGCACCTCTTCGCCTGTGTAGGAGTTTGGCGCCGGAAAATACAGCGCGATACCGTGGTCGATGGCCTGCCCTCGCGCGTCGCGAAACGCCGCCAGGGTAGCCACGCGCGCGGCCAGGGGCTTGCCGAGCATGCCCGCCATCACGCCCGCCACGCCCGGGCCGGAAATGCGCAGCACCCCTACCCCGCCCGCGCCCGGTGCGGTGGCGATGGCGGCGATGGTGTCGGTGGTGTGTGAGGAGAGCGAAGACATCGGGGCAATCTTACGGACCTGGGGCGACAAAGGCAAAAGGGGCGACCGAGGCGGCGGCAGCGGCCCAGGCAACAACGCCGCCGCCAATGAA
>Ga0302322_100003834_pt1 | contig 12999 bp, 12 predicted proteins | sample Fen_T0_2_FD_203757 | JGI IMG/M metagenome (GOLD analysis project Ga0302322, IMG submission 203757) | Peat permafrost microbial communities from Stordalen Mire near Abisko, Sweden - Fen_T0_2 | ecosystem: Environmental > Terrestrial > Soil > Wetlands > Permafrost | place: Sweden: Abisko...
CGACATCGAGGTCCTCGCCCCCGAGAAGGGCGACTGGGTCAAGGTGAGCTCGCTGAGCCAGGGCACGCTCGACCTCGTCTACCTGACCGCACGGCTCGGGCTCGTCAGGCTCGTGACCGGCGACCGCCGTCCGCCGTTGCTGATGGACGATCCGTTCGTCAGCCTCGACGACGCGCGGGCGACGCGGGCGCTCGGCCTGCTCAAGAGCATCGCCGCGGACTTCCAGGTCATCTACATGACCACGTCGGACCGGTACGACAGCGCCGCCGACGCCGTCGTGGAACTGCCCGGGCCGACCGCCAAGGACGACAAGGCCTCTACGGACGGGGCCACGGAGCCGGGCGCCTGATCGACGTCCTCTCCGGCGCGTCCGGCGCCGTCGTCTTCGGGCTCATGTCCGCGGCCGCCTGGGGGGCGGGCGACTTCGGTGGCGGGCTGACCAGCCGGCGCGCGCCCGTCTTCGGGGTCGTGCTGATCTCGCAGATCGTCGGGATGGCCATGGCGCTGACGATCGCCGTGCTGGGCCGGGAGACGTTCCCGGAACCGGCCGACCTCGCCTGGTCCGTGGCGGCCGGGATCGCCGGTGGCACCGGCATCGTCAGCCTGTACCGCGCGCTGGCCATCGGGCGGATGGCCGTCGTGGCGCCGGTCACCGCCGTTCTGTCCGCGACGATCCCGGTCGTCGTCGGCTTCGTGTCCGATGCCGTGCCGCCCCCGATCGTCGTCGTCGGCATGGGCCTCGCCATCGTGGCGGTGCTCCTCGTGTCCCGGGTGCCGGACGCGGCCGGCGGACGGTCGGCCGGGCTGCCGCTCGCCGTGCTGGCCGGGACCGGGTTCGGGCTGTTCGGCGTCTGCATCTCGCGACTGACCGACGGCCACGTCTTCGGTCCGCTCGTGCTGGTCCGGGCGACCGAGGCCGTGCTGATCGCCACGCTCATCCTCGCGACCCGGTCGTCGTGGCGGCCGCCGCGCGGGCTCGTCCTGGCGATCTGTCTTGTCGGCGTGCTGGACATGGCCGGCAATGGCGGCTACATCCTGTCGGCCCAGGCCGGATCCCTGGCCGTGGCCGCGGTGCTGTCGTCGCTGTACCCGGTCACGACCGTCATCCTCGCGGCCGTCTTCCTGCACGAACGCATCACCCGGGTCCACGCGGTCGGGATCGGCCTCGCGGCGATCGCGGTGACTCTCATCGCGGGCGGGTCCAAGTAGACTGCGGCCATGACCGAGCACGCCGCCGATCCCGCGACCGATCAGCCGACCGAACCTCCGGCCCTGCCGCCCCAGCTCGAGACCGTCTGGCTCATCGAGGCGACCTACGCCCCGGACGCGGCCGAGACGCGCGTCCCGTTCCGGGCGGCCCACCTCGCCCGCGCGGCCGAGCTCAAGCGGGCCGGCGTCATCGTCGAGATCGGCGCCTTCCTCGATGTCTCGAGTTCGATCGTCCTGATCCGGGCCGAGTCCGAAGCCGCGGCCCTCGCCATCGCGGCCGGCGACGTCTACATGGCCAACGGTATCTGGGTGGAGTTGCGGGCGCGGCCGTTCGGCCGGTTGACCGAGGCGAGCCCCGCCTAGTCCCGGTTCGCGCGATAAGCGCGCCTGACGACGGTCGACTCGATCGCCGCTGGGTCGTCGAGGAGCACGATGCTCGCGAACCCGTCCGCCTCCAGGGTGCGCCGATCGACGACGGTGCGCAGTTCGGCGAGGTGACGCCGGACGACCGCCTCCGGGACGACCCGATCCGCCCGTGCGGCGTTCCGTGCCAGGACGACGGCGGGCGCCATGTCTAGCACGATGGCGATGGACGGAAGGCCCGCCCGGCCGGCGATCGCGACGAGGGCGCGACGCGCCGGCATCGTCACATTGGTCGCATCGACGACGGTCAGCGCACCGGCCTGCAGCCGACGGTCGAGGGACCGATGGAGCGCCTTGAAGGCCGCCCCGTTCGCCGCCTGGTTCGCCGGGTCGCCGGCGATGGCCGCACGGTACGCATCCGAGGACAGGGTCTCGTCCGGCGCGAAGTGGCGTGCCGCGAACGTGGACTTGCCCGAACCGGCGGCCCCGACCAGCACGACGAGGCACGGGTCCGGCAGGACGAGCTCGGTCATATGCCGATGATGCACCGGCGGCACCCGTCCGATCGGCGGTCCCGGACGAAGGGACGGCGATGACACCGACCCCCGCCGTCGTCTGGTTCCGCCGGGACCTGCGGCTGCACGACCACCCGGCGCTGACGGCGGCCGCCGTCCGGCACGACCGGATCGTGCCGCTGTTCGTGCTCGACCCCCGATTGCTCGGCGGCCGGTTCGCGAGTCCCGCCCGGACGCGGTTCCTCCTCGGGTCGTTGCGGGAGCTGTCGGCCACGCTGGCCGAGCTGGGCGCGCCGTTGGTCGTGCGGGTCGGCGACCCGGCGGAGGTCGTGCCCGCCGTCTGCGCGTCGAGCGGCGCCCGGGACGTCTATGTGTCGCGCGATCACGCGCCGTACGGCCGAGACCGGGACGTCCGGGTCGCGGCGCGCCTGACCGCCGCCGGCATCGAGTTCCATCCGAAGCGCGGCAACCTGGTCCACGAGCCGGAGGCGGTGGCCACCCAGGAAAGCCGGTCCTACTCGGTCTACTCGCCGTTCCGGCGCGCGTGGGAGCGACTCGAGCGCCGGCTCGTCATCCCGGCCCCGGAGTCCCTGGTCGGGACGGACCTGGATCCCGGGGTCATCCCCGCCTTCACGCCGGACGCCGAGCCAGGCTTCGCGCCGGAGGTCGGGGCCCCGCCCGATCTGGACCCGACGCTGCTGCCGGCACCTGGCGAGGCTGCTGCCCGTGGCCGGCTCGCCGCCTGGCTCGATCGCCGGGTCGAGGACTATGCCGCGACGCGCGACCGGCTGGACCTGGCCGACGGCACATCCCGCCTCTCGGCCGACCTCCACTTCGGCCTCCTCTCGGCCAACGAGGTCGTCGAACGGGCGCTCGGTCCCGGCGACGGCCGCCGGGTGTTCGTCAACGAGCTCGTCTGGCGCGAGTTCTACGCGCACGTGCTCTTCCATCGCCCGGACCTGCGCGACCACGCGTTCCGTCCCGCGTTCGATCGGCTCGAGTGGTCGGACGACCCGGTGCTCATCGGGGCGTGGCGGACCGGACGGACGGGCTACCCGATCGTCGACGCGGCGATGCGCCAGCTGGCCGCGGCGGGCTGGCTGCCGAACCGCGCCCGGATGATCGTGGCCACGTTCCTGACCAAGGACCTGCTCGTGGACTGGCGCGTCGGCGAAGCCCACTTCATGCGCCTGCTCGTCGATGGCGACATGGCGAGCGACAACGGCGGCTGGCAGTGGTCTGCTTCGACAGGCACGGACCCGCAGCCGTACTTCCGGATCTTCGATCCGGTCGCCCAGGGCCGTCGGCACGACCCGGACGGAACGTATGTCCGACGCTGGGTCCCGGAGCTCGCGACCGTGCCGGTCCGCTGGATCCACGCGCCGTGGGAGATGCCGCCGGACGTTGCCGCGCCGAGCGGCCTGCGACTCGGCATCGACTACCCCGAGCGGATCGTCGACCACGCCGAGGCTAGGCGTCGGGCGCTGGCCGTCTTCGGGAGTGTCCGTCAGGACGCGGCGCGCCGGACCTCGTAGCCGCCTGCTTCGGCGGCGCGGATCTCGTACGTGGGCTGGTCGTAGACGGCCGGCCCACGGGTCACGTGCCCGTCGCCGAGTCGGTAGCGCGCCCCGTGCCAGGGGCATTGCAGGCAACCGTCGACGACCGTGCCCTGCGGGAGCGGGCCGCCGGCGTGCGCGCAGACCGCGTGCATCGCGTAGGTGGTGTCGCCGATCCGGACGAGCACGAGGTCGTTGATCCCGGCCTTCGCCTTGGTCGGTGTGGCCTCGGGCAGTGCCGCCAGGTCGGTCAGGTCGCCGATGTCGAGGCGGACCCACTTCGTCCCGGCACCACGGAACGCGTGTCGGCTGACCATGTTGCCGAGGACGTAGACCACGTCCCCGCCGACGAACGCACCGGCCGCGACCATCGCGAGCGCGACGAGCGACAGCACGACCGCGATCGTCCGATCCCCGGGGCCGGTCGCGCGGAACGCCAGTGACGCCAGCAGCAGGACGAGCGCCGCGACCATGAGCGTCGCGTGGACGGTGGCGCGCGTCCGGGCCGTGCCATCCGTGTCGGTGTAGTCGGCGGCCCCGGTCGCCGCCGCGAGGAGCATGGACAGGATCGTCACGACGATCGCGACATCGGCTGCGGCGGACTGACCGAGCAGGTCGAGCACGACCGCGATGACGAGACTGCCGACCGGCACGTCCGTGATGGCGGCATGGAGGGGGTGACCCAGCCAGCGGCCGTTGAGCAGGTCCTTCACCGGCCGGATCGGCGTGAAGAGCGCGTTCAGCCAGCGATGATTGACGTCCCCGAGGGGCGCCGCCCAGCGATCCTGCGCCGCGACCATTCGAGCGAGCCATCGACCCACGGAACCGACCTCCTCACAGGACTATCCACAAACGTTCCACAGTCCCCACAACCTCGGGGATAACTTACGGCCTCCGAGTCGCAACTTCGTGGATAAGGCCGTTGTGGCCCATGGCCGCCAGGACGTACATTTCGTCTTGCCCGAAGGGGCAGTGCGAACCACCAGACCGCACCGGGGAGCGATCCTCGGAACGGTCCCGGGAACCGGGTCCGCCGGCCGCAAGGCTGGTGGGCGAGGGACCCGGCGACGATCAGGGACTTGCGACTTGTCGACAGCCCCCGAACCCGTCGAACGGTCGGCTCCTACAGTTCCTTCGGGCGCTTTGCTATGCGTCGCGACCGGCACGGCGACCCGTTCGTCGTCCTCGCCAGCCCGCTACTCCCTCATTCGTCCGGGACGCCCGACCGGTTCCCACCGCATCCGGTAGCCTCGACGGATGGCCTCCCCTGCACGACCACCCGCCCAGGACTGGCGCGTCCTGGTGGCGGTGTTCTGGACCGTGGCGATGGTCGAGGGCCTCGGCGTCGCCCAGATCTTCGCCTTCGTACCGGTCTACCTCCACGAGATGGGCGTGCCACGTGACGAACGGCTGGCTTTCGTGGGCCTGTTCAGCTCGCTCATCTTCGTCGTCGGGGCGCCGCTCGTGCCGCTGTGGGGCGTCTGGGCGGACAAGTACAGCCGCAAGGCCGTCATCGTCCGGAGCGCCCTGGTCGAGGCGGTCGTCTTCGGGCTCGCGGCCATCGCTCGTGAGCCGTGGCAGCTGGCGCTGGCGATGCTGCTCATCGGGTTCCAGCTCGGGAACACTGGCGTCATGCTCGCCGGGATCCGCGACGTGACACCGGCTCGGCGGCTCGGGGTCACGATCGCGATCTTCGGCGCCGCCAGCCCGATCGGGTTCGCCATCGGGCCGGCCCTCGGTGGCCTTATCGTCGACGGTCTCGGTCTCGGGTTATCGGTCGTCTTCGGGTTCTCCGCGCTCCTGTCCGTGGGGACCGCGTTGCTGGTCACGTTCGGTTCGCGCGAGATCCGGCCGGAGGTCGTCCCCGAGGGTCCGGTCCTGACGCTGGCCTTCGGGGCGGTGCGATCCGTGCTGGCCGACCCGGTCGTGCGGCGGATCTTCGCCATCTTCGGGCTTGCCTTCCTCGCGACCCAGATGACCCGGCCGTTCGTCCCGCTGCTCGTCGAAGGCATCGTCGGGATCGGGCCCGGCCTCGCGTCCGCGATCGCGCTCGTCGCGGGTACGGCCGCCCTGGTCGGGGCGCTCATCTCGCCGGTGGGTGGGGCGGTCGGGGACCGGATCGGATTCCGGCCGGTCCTCGTGGTGGCACTGATCGGCGGCAGTCTCTCGCTGCTGCTCATGCCGCTGGTCGGCGGGCTCACGCCGCTCGCGATCGTGGCCATGGTGCTCGCCACGTGCACGGCCTCGGTGTCGGCGATGATCTTCAGCATGCTGGCGAGCGAGGTCGCACCGGAACGTCGGTCGGTGACGCTGAACCTCGTCTACCTGCCCTTGTACGCCGCCGGCATCGTCGGGCCGGCCGTGGGTGGCGTCGTGGTCACCGTCGGCGGGGTCGCGGCGCCGTTCCTCGTCGGTTCGGCGGTCTTCCTCGTCGGCGCCGTGACGATCGTGCTGCTCGGCCGTCGTCAGGTCGCGAACGCGGGCGCGACGGGCTGACGCGTCACGGGCCGAAGCGCCCGGAGTTCAGACGGCCGCGTCCAGCAGCGGGACGGCGGGCTCGACGGCGGCGGACGGGGCGACCTTGGCGTCCTGCTCACGCAGCACGATCACGGCCAGCAACATGCTCAGGCCGCCATACCAGAGGGCGGGCAGGGCGAGCATCCCCGCGACCGGCACGGTCCAGCGCCGGTCCGTCCGGGCGCCCCAGACGACCACCGCGATCGCGAACGGCAGCCGGGCGATGAATGGGATCGGCACGGCGGCCCAGGTCCCGTCGCGGCCGGCGATGCGCGTGAGGACGTGGACCCACTCGATCCAGGCCCCCGGCATCACGACGAACGAGACGGCGATGACGGCCGCGGTCGCCCCGAGGGCGATCCACAGCTGGCGCCACTCGCGCCGGACGACGAACCAGAGCAACCCGATGCCCGGCGTGACCTTGGTGAGGATCACGAAGGCCCAAGCGGCCGGGTAGCGGAAGCCGATGACCATCGCGACCGCGAGCAGGAGCGAGATGTTGCCGCCCGACAGCTCGACGACCGCGAGCAGCGCGCCGAGCGCGAACAGGCGCGGTCCGGTCAGGTACCGGACGGCGACGAGCATGATCGCGGTCCACACGCCCATGAACAGGGCCCATGGCAGCGCGGCGAGGGGCGCGACGAGCTGGAGGAAGGCCGGCGAGTAGACGTAGGCGCCCGGCTTGGTCCAATCCGAGTGCGCGTAGGGTGCGTCGAGGTGGTTCGCCCAGTACGAGATCGCCTCCATCCCGGTGCCCCACGGACGCCCGAACGGCTGGGCCAGGAGCACGATCACCAGCCACACGAAGAACGCGACGACGATCCCCGTCATCTCGGCGGAAGGCAGGCGCGAAGCGACCGAGGCCGGGATGGCCGCGCGGTCGCGAGGGATGGTCAGCTGGGTGGGCAGGTCAGTCATGTCCCCGCGGATCTATGCGTCCGCGAGGGCTGGACCCGGTCGCGGTGCTGGTGGGCAACGTACGTGTGCATGGGTGACTGTACGTCATCGGCGGCCGGATGACCTCCCATCACCGTGACGTAGGATGGCGACGTGCCGAATATCGCCCTGCCGCGACCGCTCCCGCGCCCTCGTGGCCGGCGCCAGGTCTCGCCCGATATCGTCATGCCGGACGCCATCGCGAGCCCCGATATCCTCGAGGCGGCGGGCCTCCGCTGGATCCATATCGAGTCGCCCCGCTCGGCGGATCGGGACTGGCTGGAAGAGCATTTCGACTTCCACCCCCTCGACTACGAGGACGTCTATTCGCGCAACCAGCGCCCGAAGCTCGACCAGTACGACGACTACGTCTTCATCGTCCTGCACTTCCCCCTGTTCGACAAGGACAGCGCCCGCGTCCTGACCTCGGAGCTGGACCTGTTCATGGGTCCGGACTACCTGATCACCCTCCCCAATGTGCCATTGCCGCCGCTGACGGCCATGTTCGAGCGCTACCAGGACAAGGAGGAGCTGCGCGAGGACACCTTCTCGAAGGGGCCCGGCTACCTGCTCTACAAGATCGTCGACACCTCGGTGGACGCGTCGTTCCCGATGCTGCGCAAGATGGGCCTCAAGCTCGAACGCATCGAGGACGACATCTTCGAGGGCCGCTCGTCGGAGATCGTCCGCGACATCTCCGAGGTGAAGCAGGAGATCATCAACTTCCGCAAGATCGTCCGGCCCCAGCGGGCCGTGCTGCGCGACCTCGAGCGGACCAAGCAGCGCTACCTCCAGGAGGAGCTGGAGATCTACTTCGACGACATCTCGGATGCGGCGGAGCGGATCTGGGACACCCTGGAGAACTACAAGGAGGTCGCGGAGGGCCTCGAGTCGACCAACGAATCGGTCATCTCGCACCGCCTGAACGACTCCCTCCGGATCCTCACCGCGGCGAGCGTCGTGCTGCTGCCGCTGACCCTCATCGCCAGCATCTTCGGGATGAACGTGCGGTTACCGGGGCAGGAGGCGGAATTCGCCTTCCTTGGCATCATGATCGTCATGGCGGTGCTGCTCATCGCGTTCGTGGCCTACTTCCGCCGGCGCGGCTGGCTCTGACGATCCTGGCGCGAGGGCGCCCGGTCTCGAGCGCTCAGGCGGGGAGGTCGCGCTCCCCGGGCCCGACGTAGTTGGCGTCCGGGCGGATCAGCCGGTTGTCGCCGGCCTGCTCCAGCACGTGGGCCGTCCAGCCGGCGTGGCGCGACAGCGAGAACGCCGCGGGGAACAGGTCCGGGGTGAGCCCGACGCCCATGAGGACCGGCGCCGCGTAGAACTCGACGTTGGTCTTGAGCGGCCGGTCCGGATACTTCTCGGCGAGGACCCGCAGCGAGACGTCCTCGACGTCGATCGCGAGCTGGAGCCAGTCGGGCCGGTTCGGCATCCCCTCGGCGACCTTGCGGAGCGCCGCGGCGCGCGGGTCGTAGGCGCGATAGACGCGGTGCCCGAAGCCCATCAGGCGTTCGCCGCTCGCGAGGGCCTCACGGACCCAGGCCTCGGCGTGATCGGCCGAGCCGACCCGGGCCAGCTGGTCCACGACCTCGGACGGGGCGCCCCCGTGGAGCGGGCCCTTCATCGTGCCGATGGCCGCCGCGACGGCCGAGGCGATGTCGGAACGGGTCGAGGTGACGACGCGGGCCGTGAACGTCGAGGCGTTGAACCCGTGCTCCGATCCGACGATGAAGTACGCATCGAGGGCACGTGCGGTCGCGGCATCGGGCCGCTCACCCTTGAGCTGGTAGAGGAACCCCTCGACGAGATCGAGCGAGGGATCCGGCTCGATCGGCTCCTGGCCGGCACGCAGTCGGGCATAGGCGGCCAGCGCGGACGGTGAGAACGAGGTCAGCGCCCGGGCCTGCTCGACGGTCGGTGGCCACGGCAGGTCCTGGGTCGCACCCCACGCGGAGACGGCGGTGCGGAGCGCGTCCATCGGCTTGGTCGTCGTCGGGAGCGCGCGCAGGACGGTCATGACCGGGGCCGGGATGGGCGCCGTCGGCAGCCGGTGGGCCGGGTCCCAGTCGCCCGTCCAGAGGAGGTTCGCCACGGCCGGGTAGGTGCCGTGCTCGACGAGGTCGCCGATCCGATACCCGCGATACAGCAGGCGCCCGTGCTCGCCGTCGACGTACCCGAGGGCTGTCTCGCCGGCGATGACGCCTTCGAGGCCGGGCGAGTAGGGGCGCGGTTCGGGCATCGGCCAGTCAGTCATGGACGTAGCGTAGTCGGCTGGACCATGGACCGTAGTCTGGCCGTCCGACGCGACCCGCGACCCCTGCCATCGGTCAGTCCAGGAAGGTCCGGATGGCCTCGACCATGGCATCCGGGTGGGTGTGGTGGGCCGCGTGCCGGGCCCCCTCGATGACCACGACCCGACCGTCCGCGAGTCGATCGTCGAGGGCCCGGGTCGCCTGGTGGAAGACGTCGATGCTCGCTGAGCCCAGCAGCTGGAGGACGGGCTGCCGGACCTGCCCGAGCGCCTCGAGCGATGCCCCGCGGTCCGTCTCGGCCTCGAGTTCGCGCAGGATGGTGCCGGCGGCGGCCGCCCGCGTCGGCCAGATCGGGTTGGCCCGATAGGCAGCGAGGTCCGCGGCGGACAGCCCGACGACTTCGGCGAGGAACGTGGCCAGCGCCCCGTCCCGGTCGCCAGCGGCCAACAGGGTCCGGAGGCGGCCCTCGATGCCGGGCGGGTGATAACTGCTCCCCGGCGGCGCCGGCGCGCCCTCGTAGCAGACGACGCGCCCGATGCCCGCGGTCAGGAGTGCCGCACCGAGGGCAGTCCGGCCGCCGTACGAGTGACCGACGACATCGATAGGGCGGCCGGTCTCGGTGGCCAGCCGGCCCGCGACGGCGGCCACGTCCTCGAACTCCCGCTCGATGGCGTACGGGAGCGTGTCGCCCGATGCGCCGCGACCGCGCCGGTCCATGGCGTACACACGGCGGCGATCGCCGAGCCGCGGGCCGATCGCACGGAACGTGCTGTGGTCCGCGGTCGTGCCGTGGACGAGGAGGAGCGGCGGCCCGTCGGGGGCGCCGCTCGCGAAGACGGCGATCGGCGTGCCGTCGAGCGATGGGACGATGCGGTCTGGCGCATCGGCCGGAAGCGGTTCGTCGGTCACCGCGACAGCCGGGCGGCGGCCTCGTCGTCGAGGATCCACGTCGCGCGTTCATGCCGGGCGACCTGGGCGGGCCACCGTCGTGGTTCGCGGGTCGGGCCGAGAACGTCGGCGAGGACGTCCGCCTTGGAAGTGCCCCCGGCCACGAGCAGGACCTCCCGCGCGACGGTCACGAGCTCCGGGTGCATCGTCACGCGCTCGACGTGGGGCTCGATGTGGGTCGGGGCAGGGATCGCCAGTGCCCAGGCGTCCGAATCGAACGCCGGCGAGCCCGGAAAGACCGACAGGATATGGCCATCGCCGCCGATCCCGAGGAACACGAGATCGAACACGGGCCAGCCACCCGGACTGGACGGTCCGACGAGGGCCAGCTCCTCGGCGAGGGCGGCTGCACACGCGGCGGCGTCGTGCCCCTCGCCCAGCGCCCCGGTCGCGCGGAACGGGTGGAGTCGCTCGAACGGGATGGGGACGCCGAGGTGCTCGTCGAGCAGGATCTCGTCGAGGGCCTTCACGTTGGACAGCGGGTGGTCGCGCGGGACGAATCGATCGTCGCCCCACCAGACATCGACGGCCGACCAATCGACGAGATCGCGTCGTTCGGGGCTTCGGAGCGAGGCGTAGATGGCGGCCGGCGCCGAGCCACCGGTCGTCGCCCAGTACGCGACCCCGCGTGCATCGATGGCCCCGGCCAGGGCCCGGACGATGGTGTCGGCGGCCAGGTCCGCGACGGCGGCGGCTTCCGCGATGGCGATGATCGGCTCGCCCGGCGCGGGCGTCATCCGCGCACGTCGCCGGGTCCTGCGAGGGCGGCTGCCGAGCGGAGCGCGTCCATCCCGACCGTGTCGTGCCCGCCGGCCTCGATGGCCGCGGCGAGCAGATCGACCTCGGTCCGGCGCGGCGCGCGAAAGTGGCGTTCGAGGGCTTCGACGCCGTCCTGCCAGACGCGAACGTGGACCGTCTCCGCTTCCGCCGTGACGTCGGCGCGCAGTTCCGACCCACGCCGTTCGGCGAGCAGTTCGACGCGCAGGGTCGTGCCGGCCGGCATCGGCGAGAGCACCGGCCGAACGAGGACCGCCACCTCGGCGCGCCCGTCCGACAGCGTGGCACCGAGGCCACGGCCGGCGGTCTGGACCGCGCCGGTCGAGCGCACCGCACGACCCGCGCTGGACTTCGCCGGACCGACGATCGGTGCCAGCGGCTTCTGTACGTGCAGCCCGAGCCGCGAGGCCAGCCAGGCGACGTGATACACCGGCTTGACGAGGTTGGTGAACCCGAACGTGCCCGTCTCGTCGTGCGTGGCGTAGGTCACCGCGATCCGCCGGAGCGAGCGGAGATAGGGCAGGAATTCCGGGTCGTCGAAGATCGAGGCGATCGCCTCGCGCCAGCGCGACTGCCGGACCAGCGCGAAGTCGGTGACGGCCAGGCGACCGGTCTCGACGAGGGTCGCGAGCTCGCGGAGTCGCTCCAGTCCCGTGCCGCTCCACGACGACCCATCGACGACGAGCCGGTCGGCAGCGGCGAGCATCTCGCGCGTGGCGGGCAGCTGGAGCGGCGGCTCGTCCGGCCACCAGATCGTGACCGGCAGGTCGTGGATCAGCAGCGGCGTCACGATCGCGGCGACGTGCCGCCCCGATTCGCCGCCCGCGGTGACGTGGATCATCTCGGCGCACGTCTCGGGCGAGCCCTCGCGCGGCAGGATGCAGTGCGCCTCGACGCGCGCGTCGAGCCACGACGGTCCATCCGGATCGGCGGCCCCGACGATCATCGTCCGCGACGGATGGCGTCCGGTCAGCGCCTGGATCGTGGCGGCGCAGTGTTCGGCGAGCTCGGGGCGGCGGGCGATGACGACGAGGTTCATCACGCTCGAGCGCGCGGCGACGTACCGGCCCGGCTCGCCTTCGACCTCGGTGGTCAGGTCCGTCGCGGACCAGATCCGTGCGAGTTCGTGCTCGATCGCGGCGATGCTGTGCGCCCGCGCGGACCAGCGCAGGACCGGCTCACCGATCTTGAGCGGCGACGCGACGGCCATCGATCCGACCCTAGAACCGGCGCCAGCGCCGGCCGTCGCGGGCGAGCAACTCGTCCGAGGCCGCCGGGCCCCACGTGCCCGCGTCGTAGTTGGGGAAGTCCGGCGCCGGGGCGGCGGCCCACGACTCGACGATCGGGTCCACGATGCCCCAGGCCTCCTCGACCTCGTCGGCGCGGGTGAACAGCGACGCATCGCCCTGGAGGGCATCGAGGATCAGGGTCTCGTAGGCATCCGGCGAGTCGACGTTGAACGCCGAGCCGTAGCCGAAGTCCATCGTCACGGACCGGACGTCGAGCCCGAGCCCGGGCACCTTGGCCCCGAAGCGCAGCATGATCCCCTCGTCCGGCTGGATCCGGATGGCCAGCAGGTTCGCGTCCGGTTCGACGCCCTCGTCCTTGAACAGCCGGTGCGGGACCTCGCGGTACTGGATCGCGATCTCGGTGGCCCGTTTGGGCAGGCGCTTCCCGGTGCGAACGTAGAAGGGCACGCCGGACCAGCGCCAATCGTCGATCGTGAGCTTGGCCGCCACGAAGGTCTCGGTCTCGGACTCGGGGTCGACCTCCTCCTCCTCGCGATAGCCGGGTACCTTGGTCGCGGCGACCCAGCCCGCACCGTACTGGCCGCGGACGACGTCGCCGTGCCGTGGGTCGACCGGGACCGCCGAGATCGCCCGCAGCACCTTCACCTTCTCGTCGCGCAGGGCGTTGGCC
>Ga0302322_100003837_pt1 | contig 12993 bp, 5 predicted proteins | sample Fen_T0_2_FD_203757 | JGI IMG/M metagenome (GOLD analysis project Ga0302322, IMG submission 203757) | Peat permafrost microbial communities from Stordalen Mire near Abisko, Sweden - Fen_T0_2 | ecosystem: Environmental > Terrestrial > Soil > Wetlands > Permafrost | place: Sweden: Abisko...
CGAAGCTCGCGCAAGGCTTGCGCCAGATCGCGGGTTTGTGCGAAGCACTGGTTGAAGCGTGGGAAGACCCCGAGAGGAGCAACTACCTGGACTCGGCGGAGGCCGCGGAGCAGCAACTTGCGGAGCTCCTGCAGAGCGACGACGCCGCTTCCGCCTTCGCGCAAACTCTCGAGGAGCTGAATGGTGTCCTCGGAACTGCGTCGAGCTTCGATTACCTCGATCAGCTGTTGCGCAAGCAGATTTACCGTCTTAGCTCATGGCGCCTGGGGTTGGAATGCATCAACTACCGCCGATTTTTCAACGTCAACGAGCTTGCGGCGATTCGCGTAGAACTGCCCGAAGTGTTCGAGTCCGTTCACGCCAAGCTTTTGCGCCTGGTCGAGGACGGGTCGATTACCGGCGTTCGGCTAGACCATATCGACGGGCTTTACGATCCGATCGGGTACCTGAGGCAGCTCGATGCCGCCCTGCGGCGCGCTACGCACAACCAGGACGAGTCCGCGCCGCTTCATCTGACCGTCGAAAAGATCCTCGCTGCCGCGGAACGCTTACCGGACGCCTTCATTGCGCACGGCACGACGGGGTATGAATTCATCCGCGTGGCCACTGGAGTCTTCGTCGATCGCCGCGCGGAGCAAAGCCTGACCAGTCTCTACCGGCGCTTCACCGGTGACCAGTTGAGCTTTAGCACTCATCTCCTGCAGGCCAAACGGGACATTCTAGGTTCGCTCCTGGCGAGCGACGCGACGAAGCTGTCACACGAACTCGAGGGTCTTGCCGAGCAGGATCGAAAGTCACGAGACCTCAGCTGGCGAAGCTTGCACGACGCCCTAGTGGAGGTGATGGCCGCATTCGGAACGTACCGAAGCTATGTGCGGCCGAGCGGTGAGCGGACGAGCGACGATGAAGCGATGATCAATCGCGCTGTTGCTGACGCTCTCCGGCGAAACCCAACAGCTGCGCGCGGTTCGTACCAGTTCCTCCGGTCATTGCTGTTGCAGACGAACGAAGCCGTCCAAGCTGGGCCGTTCGCCATGCGCTTCCAACAGACGACGGGGCCCGTGACGGCCAAGTCACTCGAGGATACGGCGTTCTACCGATACACGCGCTTCATCGCCGAAAACGAAGTCGGTTGCCAACCCGAACGATTGGGGGTCGAAATCGAAGAATTTCATGCGCAGAACGAGGCACGAGCACGCTCGGCGCCGTTGTCGTTGGTCACCGGGTCGACACATGACACCAAACGCGGAGAAGATATCCGCGCTCGCCTCGCTGTGCTCTCGGAGTTGCCGAATACCTGGCGTCGCGTGGTGTTCGAGCTGGCGCGCGCAACTGCTGAGCTGCGTACCAATCTCAGCGGGCAGGACGCACCGAGCCGATGCGACGAGTACCTGTTCTATCAGACGGTCGTCGGCGCGATGCCGTTCGGTGCATCCGCCGCGGACGTATTGGAGCTCGAACCGCGGCTGCAAGCTTACATGCTCAAGGCTTGCCACGAAGCGAAATCGAACACGTCCTGGCTAGATCCGAACGAAGACTACGATCGTGCGGTGACGGCATTCATTTCCGGGGCGTTGCGTTGCAGAACGTTCGTTTCGACGCTGCTCCGTTTGGGCGCGCGGATTGATTCGTACGGTGCCTGCAACGCGCTCGGACAAGTCGCGCTCAAGATCTGCTCACCCGGCGTACCCGATACCTATCAAGGTTCCGAAGTTTGGCACCAGGTTCTGGTCGACCCGGACAATCGTCGACCGGTCGACTATGGGAAGCTGCTGGGGCGGTTGACCAGCCTCGATGAGTTAGGCGCGGACCGCTTGCATACGACACGCGATCTACTCGAGCGGTTCGAAGACGGATCGCTGAAGTTATTCGTCGTCCGTGAGCTTTTGCGGCTGCGTAACGAACGGGCGGAACTTTTTTCGGGCGCCTACCGAGCTTTGCAGGCAGGGCCGAGCTGCCTTGCTTTTGCCCGGACTCGAGCTGATGACGCGCTGATCTGCGCGGTGCCGCGCTTTCCCTTCCGAGTCACACGCGGCCGCGCGCGCTGGCCACTCGGGCAAGCATGGGGCACTCAGCTACTCGGCACGCCCGAGCTGGGCGGCAATTTCCGCAACGTACTCAGCGGGGAATCGATCACGCTCGAAGGCAGCGCACCACTGTCCGAGATCTTTCGGCACTTCCCCGTCGCCGTGCTGCTTCGCGATGGATGAGAGCGCTTCGCTAGTCCGGTTGCGTGGCCTGGCTGGCGATTCGAAGTAGGCCAGTCAGCGGAATGCCGACGAACGCTGGCCGATTATTGAGCTCGTAGTTCACTTCGTAGATGGCCTTTTCCAGCTCGAAGAACTCCAACAAGGTACGCGCTGCTGCCGGGGTGCGGGGCGCGTACGCTTGGCCGGCAATGCCAGCCAAGTACGCGCGTACGAAGCTCACGCATGCCCACGCGCGAAACGCCTCTGCCAACGGGGCGAGCCGTGGCCGGTCTTCAGGGCGCACGCGGTCGGACGTCAGCGCGCTGTCCGTGGCGTACGCGAACGAACGCAGCATTCCGGCGACGTCGCGCAGCGGGCTGCGTTTGTAACGCCGCTCTGAAGGCGAGCGCCCAGGCTCGCCTTCGAAATCGATGATCACGAAGTCGTCACCGGTAAATAGCACTTGTCCCAAGTGATAATCGCCGTGACAGCGGATGCGAGTCACGTCCAGCTTGGAGCCGGTGATTTGCCGCAATTTGCCGTCGAGTACCGACTCCAGACCCAAGGCGGTTCGAGCCAACTCTCCGGAGGCCTGCGGCAACTCCGGGAGCTTGTCGCGAAGCTGGACGAAGCCGCGGGCCAGGGCAGCATGCGCCGTTTGGTAGATCGAGTGTTGATGGAGCACGGTGAACGGCTCTTGCCCAAAGCCCGGCTCCGTGGACGACCTGCCGAGCGCTCGGTGTAGCTCCGCGGTGCGTTCGGCGAGCAGGCGAATGAGCGTGAAATACGGACTCGCTAGGTGCGCCAATATTTCGGGCACGGGCTCTTGGCAGTCGGCGGCGTGCCCAAGCGGCGGCGCGGGCACCACGACCGAATTATCGGAGGTCAAAATGCGCTCGAAGAAGCTGAACAGGGACTCGAGCGTAACCGACCACGCGCTGGCGCGATTTTCCACGAACTCGCTCAGCACTGCGAGCGTGCGGCTGCCCGTTCTCGAGCTGATTTCGAGTGCACCCAGCGGCCGCGGCACGTTCAGGCGCGGCTCGGCACTGGCCAGGAAACGCCCGACCTCCAACTCTACGTTCGAACCGGGATCGACTTTTCTAAGCAGCTTGAGGATCCAGCGGTTGCCGTAAACAATGGTGGAATTGCTCTGATCGAAGGGCACGAACCGCGGTTCGAGCGCAAGCGTGTCCTCCGGAGTCGGAGCCGCCGCGAGAGAGGCAGAGATCTGGCCGCCCAGACTCGGTACCGAGCCGCCTTTGCGAAATAACTCCAGCAATAGCTCTGCGAAGGCGCGCGACGCGCTGGCGTCGAAGAACGCACCATGAACGTTTTCCGCTGCGGAGTCGCCCTGGATCTCCACCTCTGCAATCAGCGTGGAGGGCGCCTGGTTGGCGGTCTGTGCGTCTGCTGAAGTGCTGAAACGCAGCGGCAAGAAATAGGTCTCGCGCGTGCCGTCCTCGAGCTCCAAACCCAAGAGAAGCATGAGCAGATCGCTCGCCGGGCCGTCGAACATGCAAACGTCTTCGATTTCGGCGCTTTTCAGCGGTACGGCCTTGCTGCGATACCAACGTTGATCGCGGGCATAGGCCGCAAGGCGCTCCGCGAATGCGCTCCGAGCCTGTCCTTCGCTGAAATGGCGCCAGGAGCCGCGCAGCAACAAGCTTCCGGGGGGTGTCGCATCGCGCGTGCCGAGCTTGGATTCCAAACCGAACCAATAGAGCTGGTGCGGGCCAAAAGTCAGACGATAGGGAGTCTGGGTGATCTCGGGGAACTTGCTCCGTCCGAAGAGTTCACGCGGAACGCTCCCGCTGAATTCTGGCAGATCGAGGTCCGTGCTCTGCGCATTGCGCGATAAGTTCGCGACTACCAAGATTTGCTCGCCCTGGTCTTCGCGCAGGAACGCGAGCACCTTCGGGTTGCTCGGGCGCAAGAAGCGCAAGCGTCCCCGGCTCAGCACTCGGTGCCGCTTGCGCATCGCGATTAGCTGCTTCATCGACCACAAGAGGGACGAGGGGTTCTGCTGTTGGGCCGCGACGTTGACGGCCTCGTAGTGGTACTCCGGGTCGACGATCACGGGCAAATAGAGCTTCTGGGGGGTCGCACTGGAGAAGCCAGCATTGCGATTCGAGTCCCATTGCATCGGCGTGCGCACGCCGTCGCGATCACCGAGGTAGATGTTGTCGCCCATGCCGATTTCGTCGCCGTAGTAGAGCACTGGGGTACCGGGCAAAGCGAATAGCAGTGCATTCAGAAGCTCGACCCGGCGACGCTCCCGCAGCAGCGGAAACAAGCGCCGCCGGATCCCCAGATTGATGCGCGCGCGGTCTTCCGTCGCGTACACGCGATACATCAGATCGCGGTCCTCGTCGGTCACCATCTCGAGCGTAAGCTCGTCGTGATTGCGCAGAAAAGTCGCCCACTGGCAGGACTCCGGGATGGCAGGCGTCTGGGTGAGGATGTCCACGATCGGAAAGGCGTCCTCACTGTGCAGCGACATGAACAGGCGCGGCATCAGCGGGAAGTGAAAGTTCATGTGGCATTCGTCGCCGTTGCCGAAATAGGCTGCCGCGTCGATTGGCCATTGGTTGGCTTCTGCGAGCAGCATGCGGCCCCGAAATTTGGCGTCCACCTGTGCCCGCAACTTGCGAAGAAAGTCGTGAGTTTCCGGAAGATTTTCGCAATTCGTGCCTTCACGCTCGTACAGGTACGGCACGGCGTCGAGGCGCACGCCGTCGACGCCCAAGCTTAGCCAATAGTCGAGCACGTGAAAGATGGCCTGGTGAACCTCGGGGTTATCGAAGTTCAAATCAGGCTGGTGACTGTAAAACCGATGCCAGTAGAACGCCTTGGCGACCGGATCCCAAGTCCAGTTCGAGCCCTCGAAGTCTTGGAAGATCACCCGTGCCTCAGCGTACTTGTCCGGGCGGTCGCTCCACACGTACAGATCGCGCGCGGGGGAGCCGGCGGGGCTGGTGCGCGCGCGTTGGAACCAGGCGTGTTCGTCTGACGTGTGGTTGATCACGAGCTCGGTGATGACGCGGATCCCGCGCTGGTGGGCGGCAGCTAGCAAGCGCTTGAAGTCATCCAGCGACCCGTAGTCCGGGTGCACACCGAAGTAGTCCGAAATGTCGTAGCCACCGTCCTTCAGCGGCGACGGATAGAAGGGCAACAGCCAAAGCGCTGTAACCCCAAGGTCAGCGAGGTAGTCTAGGCGTTCAATGAGGCCTGCAAAGTCGCCAATGCCATCGCCGTTGGAGTCGGCGAATGCACGCACGTGCAGTTCATAAATGACGGCATCTTTGTACCACTCGACGTCGTTTTCCAAGCGCAACATTAGAGCGAGAACTGTGCCACGCCCACCCCGTCGAATGTCGAGGAATTCCCGCCGCCACCCGACCGCCGACGCCTGTGGTGTGAGGCGCTCGATCCCGATGTGACATTTCGTTCCCTTGGCTCGGATTTCGTTCCCTTGGCTCGGGTAGGGCAAACGTATGCTCACTCCGAGCCCCCGTCGCGGCGGGGCTTGCTCCTCGCCGTCTCCTCGGACAACTCTTCTCGTCAGAGAAGTCTTCTCGATGCTGCAATTCTAGCAGGATGAGCAGGGTTGGATGGTCACCCGGGCCGTCACGGCCCGGCAAAGCCTTCGGCGTCCAGGTCAGGAGCTCAGTTCGCAATGAGCTGCGCTGCTGGACCGCGACCCTTCGGGTGTCACGAAGCGCGTCGATCGCCCATGCTCATTGAAGATCGGCACTCCCGCGTTGCTCGGCGTGCGATGCTCGGGCCTTGCGGAGCGCGCTGTGCATTCTCGGGCACGACCGTTGCGCCGTGCATTCTCGGGCACGACAGTTGCTCCATGCAGCCCTCATGAAAGCACTCTGCTGGCACGGTCATGGCGATGTTCGGGTGGATACTGTTCCGGATCCTGAGCTCAAGAGCCCGGGCGATGTGATCATCAAAGTCACCGCTGCGGGTATTTGTGGCTCGGATCTTCACCTACTCGATGGCTACATGCCGACCATGGAGTCGGGCGATATCCTGGGCCATGAGACGATGGGCATCGTGGTTGACGCAGGCAGTGAAGTGAAGAAGGTCAAAAAGGGGGATCGTGTCGTGATTCCCTTTACGATCGCGTGCGGCAGCTGCTTCTTTTGCAAAAAGGGCTTATGGGCGGCTTGCGACACCACCAATCCCAACGCAGCGATGGCCGCCAAGGTAATGGGGCATTCACCAGCAGGCTTGTTCGGTTATTCTCATCTCACGGGCGGATACCCCGGCGGCCAAGCTGAATACCTGCGTGTGCCTCATGCGGACGTGGGTTGCTTGAAGATCGAGTCCGATCTACCCGACGAAAAGGTGCTGTTCCTCTCTGACATCTTTCCAACCGGTTACATGGCCGCGGAGAACGCCGAGATTGAAGCTGGAGACACCGTGGCCGTTTGGGGCTGTGGTCCCGTGGGACAGTTCTGCATCCAAAGCGCGTGGATGTTCGGTGCAGGTCGCGTCATTGCCATTGATCACGTCGCGGAGCGAATGGCACTGGCTCGCACGGCGGGGAGGGCCGAAACGATCGACTTCACGAAGCAAGACGTGTACGAAACCCTGCAGGAAATGACGGGCGGCCGCGGCCCGGATCGCTGTATCGATGCCGTGGGCGCTGAGGCCCACGGCACGGGCGGCATCGACGCAGTCATCGATAAAGTGAAGGCAGCGGTGAGTCTGACCACCGACCGCGCGCATGTGCTGCGGCAGGCGATTTATTGCTGCCGCAAAGCGGGTACCGTCTCGGTGCCCGGCGTTTACATCGGGTTCCCAGACAAGATCCCGATGGGTGCCTTCATGAACAAGGGACTAACCATGAAGACGGGGCAAACGCACATGCACCGCTACATGCGTCCATTGCTGGAACGTATCCAGGCCGGCGAGATCGATCCGTCGTTCGTGATCACGCACCGCCTCAAGCTCGAACAAGCGCCCGAAGGTTACAAGACATTCCGCGACAAGAAGGACGGCTGCATCAAGATTATGCTGCAACCGGGGACGTAAGCGGACAATCCCTTTTCGCGATCGGGCGCGCCGCTCGTGCCGAAGCCGCCCGATAGCCCCACTTCTGTGACATTTCGCCATCGGGCGTAGCGCTTCGGCACGCATCGACCGTTAACGCATCGAGCTGAGCATAGGAAAGTTAGACGACTCTCCAAGCCAACGAAGGCGAGTCACTCAGCCTCCTCTGAGCGCTGACAAAAACACGCTCCGCGATTCTCAACCCGTTGACATACCCGTTGTCTGGTCTAAATCCGAACAATGAGCGCGCAAACGCGAAGGCGTGATTGCTCGACCTGCAAGGACCCGCGAAAACTCCCTGACAGCCTCGCCGCGAAGGGGATTTTCGCCTGCCCGACGTGCAACCGCAAATACGAGCGAAAGAATCGGGAAGGGGCCGCAGCGGACCGAGTGCTCGAAGGGCTACTCGCGGTTCCTGAAGAACGCCGTCACGCGCTGGGGCCGCCGTTCGCGAGCCACTCGCTAGACGTCTCTGCAGGCGTCTCCCCGGGCAAGGCCTGGGAGCATCGGACGGCCGACGTTCCGCGCGGTCGTTCGGGCGGCGAAGGTCAATAGCATTGGACAATGAGCGGCACTGGACAATGCGCGGCACTGGACAATGAGCGGCACTGGACAATGAGCGGCACTGGACAATGCGCGGCACTGGACAATGCGCGGCACTGGACAATGCGCGGCACTGGACAATGAGCGGCACTGGACAATGAGCGGCACTGGACAATGAGCGGCACTGGACAATGAGCGGCACTGGACAATGACCCCGTCCTGATCGGCACGCACGGGGGCCAGCTCGTGGCTTCAAACGCCTCGGCCCGGTCTTTGCATTCTGCAGGCATCGTCAGCGTTCGCGAAACTGCAGTTGCTCTCGTCCGCGCCTGCGGAGTTCGTGAAAAGAAGTACCGCTTGCTTGCGCCCAGATACCCACCACGAACTCGGATTGGATCCTGCGGTGGTCCGATCCGCGAGCGATCCCAAACCTGAACGCCCACCACGGTCACAACCGGAGCCTCCGTGAAATTCGTATACGACACTGGTATTCGCCGAAAACTCTTTCACAACGTGCGGCTCTGGGGAAGCTGGGACGGCTCCGGTCGCTATTCTGACGAGTGGACAGAAATCCCGATGAAGGAGCGAGTCGCCGGTGATGGTGGCATCGTTTTCGAAGCGGAGGTTTCGCTGCAGGAGTCGGAAGTAGGCAAACAGTTTTCGTGGAGCGTGATCACCGACGGTCCGCTCGGGCTCGACCGCGAGGGCATCACGAACGAGGCGCTCGGCTGTGGGCATGACGCACTCCACCGAACATTCGAGCTTGCCAAGGACTCGACAGAACAGCGCTATTACTTGACCCATGTGCGTCGCCTGGGCGCGCGCAAGGTGCGGGTGACGGACGATGGCGAGTTCTCGTTGCGATTCGCAGTCTGGGCACCGAACGCGCAAGCGGTCGAAGTCGTTTTTGGCGATCCGGCGTGTGGGTACATCGCCGACGATGGTACGGGGATCGATCCGAATCGACCGGTCATCGTGCTCGAGCGAAGCGACGACGGGGTCTGGATTGCGGGACCGTGGAACAACCCCGCGTTGCAGCGCTTCTCGGATTTCGTGAGCGCGCCCTACATGTACCGCATCAAAAACGAACAGGGAGAGTTGCGCTATCGCACTGATCTACATTCACGCGCGCAGATTGGCACGGGTGGCGAAGACCCCGGCGGTAAGCCCTTTACCGGCAATCCGTCGCAGTTGAACGGTGTCGTCAGCTGTTCGATCGTGGTGGACACGGATCGGGTGCAAGCCAGCCTGGAGCCGAACAATCAGCAAGAGATTTCGGACGAGGAGTTCTGGCGTGACGAGTTCAACCACGCTACGCCCTTTCCTCATCGCATCGACGATATGGTGATTTACGAGCTGCACGTGGGCTCGCTCGGGTTCGGACAAGATCGTCCTGGTAATTTGGACGATGCAATCGCTTTGCTCGATTATTTGGTCGATCTCGGTGTCAACGCCGTCGAGCTATTGCCGATCGCGGAAACGCACGGCTTCAACACTTGGGGCTACGGTAATTCGCATCACTTCGCGATCGAGTCGACCGCTGGCGGACGCGGCAAGTTTCGGCATTTCGTGCGCGCTTGCCATCAGCGCGGCATCGCCGTGATCGTCGATGTCGTTTACAACCACTATGTCCCAAACGGCGAACGGGCGCAGTGGAACTACGACTCCACGCTCGACGAAAACAACATCTATTACTGGTACGAGGGCAAACCAAGCGATTACGAGCACCCGGACGGGGGCTATCTCGACAACTTGTCCACCGGGTATGCGCCCCGCTTTCACGAAGAAATGGTGAGAAAGCTATTTATCAGCAGCGCCGCGGCGCTGGTGATGGATTTTCACGTCGATGGCTTCCGCGTCGACCAAACGACTTCGATTCACGCATACAACGTGATTCACGCAGACGGTCGCGCTGCGGGCGCAGCCAATCAATCTGGCGCGCAGTTCCTTCGGGAGCTCAGCCGAACGCTGCGCTTGCTACGGCCGAGCACGCTGCTCACCTGCGAAGATCACTCCGATTGGGTGTTGGTCACCGAGCATCCAGACGGTGCAGGTCTCGGCTTCGACGCGACTTGGTACTCGAACTTTTACCACAACTTGATTGGGGACACGGGGCGGGGTACTGAATGCGCGAACCTGCTACGCACCGCCGGCATGGGTGGCAACGGCGAGCTGGCGATGGATCAATTCGCGGGCATCCTGGAAGCCACCGGCCGTAAGACGGTCGTTTATCACGAGTCACACGATGAAGCCGGGAACTCCGAGCACTCGGCGCGAACGTTGATGGTCGCGATCGCCGCCGACGGCGACGCTGAACCGCCTACTGGTGAGCTGCGCAGGGTCGCTGAAGCGCGCGTTCGGTTCGTGGCGGGAATGACGCTGCTTTCCGCGGGCACGCCGATGTTTCTGATGGGCGAAGAAGTGGGTCTGGTCAAGAATTTCACGTACGATGGTTTCTTGCAGAACCGCGAAGATCTGCTCGCTGCGCGTGACGGCGCAGGTCGTTATTTGTTTCGCTTTTATCAAGACTTGATTCGACTGCGTCAGCGACACCAAACTTTCGCCTCGGCCAACATCGAAACTGTGCTGGTCCACAACGCGGACCGAATCCTGGCCTTCCGCCGTTGGAAGGGTCCAGAGAACTATTTGGTCATCACGACGCTGAGTGACTTTGGTTGGCCCGATGGCTACCAGCTGTCCACGCCGGTCGTCGCCGCCGGCAATTGGCGCGAGATCTTCTCCAGCGACGCAAAGCTCTACGGCGGAGCGGGAGTCGTGAATGACGAAGAAGAGTTGGTCGTCGTCGACGGCAAGATGACCGTCAAGTTGCCTGCGCGCGGCTTCGTAGTGCTCAGGCACTTGCCTCGTTCCTGAGCCACCTTTCTCAGCGGTGCTTTAGTCGCTTGTGCAGCGTGACTTGAAGCAATCTGCGTCATTCTGGGCTGAGCCCGATGCCGTGTCGTCGAACCCGCACCAATTGTCGCCTTGTGCCGGCGCCAGTAGTGCGGATTCGGCGCGGGCGCGCCGTTGGTTCGTCGCTGTAAGAGGCGGCGTTGCGGGCCTCCAAATGCAAACGATCCGGCAGGCTTCAGCGCCGCCGGATCGGTTTGCCGTTGCCAGGTAGCCGGGCTCAGGTCGGGTCGACGACCATTTGAATCTGCGCGACGACCTTGTCGCCAACCTTGGTTGCGGTGCAGTGGCGGCCGCTGTTACCCGCCTCGTCGGCCTTCATCGCGTCGGCGTAAGCGGACAGGCTCGTGCGCCGCTTGTACGGCTCGACCGCTTCGTGAATCGATTTGCTGAAAGCCGGGTCGAAATAGAATTGGGTCGTGAAGATCCAGGCTTTTTCGTTGCTCTTGCTGTAGTTCACGCGGCCGTGGGACATCGAGCCCTTCTTGAAGCACACGATGTGGATGTGAAGATCCCGACCGTTGTACCAGCCGGGAAAAACGCTCAGGAACGCGGCCACGCCGTTGGCGTCGGTGACCTGGATGCCGCGGCAAAAGCGCTCGGTGTTCTCCAGGTTGTTCGAGCCGGGCGTGCCGTTGTACGCCGCATCCGGCTTCTGCTCATCGGTCCCGCCTTTCATGCCGAACCCGCTGTAGTAGCCCTGACCGTCGGTGTGCCAAATGTAAACTTCGATGTCTGGGACCGGCACGATCATCCCGCACGCGGCGTCGCTCTTCGTCTTGTCGATCAGCCGCACGTACAGTTCCATGTCCACGCCCTTTTCGGCGTCCGCCTTGTACTGACCGCGGATGTCTTGCCGAACGAGCGCGATGTCGTCGGCCTTCTCCAAATCGTGGATGAAAAACGGACCCTGACCGGCGCCGTCCGTCTTCGTCACGACGTTGCACATCAGCGGCTTCGGATTCGTAGAATCAGTCGAGTCCTGAACGGGGACAGCTGTCCACGGCGGAGATGTGAGCATGCCGCCCGTGCTCGTCATCCCGCCTGCGCCGGCCGTGCCGCTCCCGGCTGCGCCCGCTGCACCTGGCGAGCCACCTGCTGGCGGTGCTCCCGCGCTGCCTGGTGCTCCCGCGCTGCCTGGTGCGCCACCTGCTGGCGGTGCTCCCGCGCTGCCCGGTGCCCCTGCGCCCGGTGCTCCTGCACCTGGTGCCCCTGCCAGGTCATTCGCGGCACCGGCTGCGCCGGGGTTGCCGGCTGAGCCGGGACCACCTGCGCCGCCGGGCGTGCCGTTATCGCTGTTCGAGCCGCACGCGGTGACCGCCGCCAGCGCGCCCAGTCCTTCGAGCATCCGTCGACGGCTCACGGCCTCCGCGAGTGTCGTGCCAACCTTCGATTCACGCTTCCTGGCCATACTCTCTACTCCTTGGATGCTCGACAACTGAAACTCGGAAAATAATTCGCGGTCGCGCGCACGGGTTCTGCGCGCGTACGCGCCATTGTGGTTGTCATTCGGGCGATTCACCAGGCAACATTTCGAAAGTCGTCCTGAGTGATGCGATTCGCACGAGACAGGCAATTTCGCGCTCAGCTACAGGCAATTAATCGCGATCTTTTTTGACCCTAAACGGTAGCGTCGGGGATCAGCTGCTGTCGCGGAATTGCACTCCACTGGCGCGCGGCTTCCGCCACCCGCTATTGCCAGCTGGGTTCATTTCGCGCCTCGACTGGCAAGGCTTCAGTACACTACTATAGTCCACCCATCCGCCGGGGTCAGTTCGCGTCGCGCACGCGTTCGGCCCGCGTTTCTGATTCGGCCATAGGCGATCGTCTTGGCGCTCTCGGAGGTTTGTATGTTGCTCGATTCGAAGAATCGCCCCATTGGCGCCCCGGCCTTCACTGCGACCACCTTTGCGTGCCTTGCGGCACTTGGCCTGCTCGCGTGTAGCGCGTCAGATGCACCGGCTGCTGCGGGCGGGAGCGGTACCGGAACCCCAATCGCGGGCAGCGGCAGCGGTATTAGCGGAAGCTTCCCCGCAGCCGGGGGTGCCCCGGCAGTCGGCAGCGCAGGCCAAGCCACGGCCCTCGGCGGCGGCGGTGGCGGCGCGCTGCCGGGCGGCGGAGCCAGCGGCGCGGCGCAGGCGCAAAGTGGGGGCGCCCCGCAGGGCGGCGCTAGCCAACCCGGTAGCGCAGGCGCTGGCCAGGCGGGCGCCGCACATGTGCGCGACCATTGCCTCGAGGGCTACGATCCGGATCCGACCGACGCCACGATGAAAGATGGCCCGGC
>Ga0302322_100003839_pt1 | contig 12986 bp, 8 predicted proteins | sample Fen_T0_2_FD_203757 | JGI IMG/M metagenome (GOLD analysis project Ga0302322, IMG submission 203757) | Peat permafrost microbial communities from Stordalen Mire near Abisko, Sweden - Fen_T0_2 | ecosystem: Environmental > Terrestrial > Soil > Wetlands > Permafrost | place: Sweden: Abisko...
GGCATCGGCGTGCAGTTGCGCTCCTACCACAACTCGCACTTCCGCAAGGACGTCGCGACCGTGCTCTGGCTCGATCCGGGCGAGGTCGCGCGCGCGCGGCGCGTGATCGAGTCGGGCTGGGTCCAGAGCGCGAAGGGCAAGACGCTCGTGCGCGCGAGCTGGCTCGAACTCGAGCTGCAGGGCGTCGATTGCGCGCCGATCGAGAAGCGCCTCGCCGAGGAGCGCGCCGAGCAGGGACCGGAGATCCGCGTGCTGGGCATCAGGACACGCACGCGCTTCAACGAGATGCCCGCGTACTTCGTCAGGCCGGGCGTGCTCAGAGTGCAGTGGCTCGGCAAGGGAATGCTCGAGGCCCTGCGCGAGCAGGTCGAGGTTGCGCCGGACGCGAAGATCGACATCGAGCAGGCGCTCGGCACGGAACTCGAGCCGCGCGTGAAGGCGCTCTGCGCGCGTGGCTTGAATATCGCAGCGTACGAGCTCCTGCGCAACGAGCGCGGGCTGTCGCTCGTCGACGCGAAGCGCTTCGTCGAGGACGTCGAGAAGCGGGCCGCCTGAGCGGCTACTTCACGCCGCTGGCTGGCGGTGTCGACTCGGCGCCCCTCCACGTTCCCGTGGGTTTGCTCGGCACGTGCTCGAGCTCCCACGCCGGCAGCTGCTTGTCGCCCTGCAGGTAGGTCGTGAACCACTGCATCATGCGCTCGCAGTAGTCCAGGCGCGCGCAGGCCTTCCTGTTGCCGTGGCCCTCGCCCGGATAGAGCACGAGGCGCACCGGGACGTTGCCGCGCACCTTCAGCTGGCGATACAGCTCGCGCGATTGCCCTGGATTGACGCGCGGATCATCCTTGCCGTGCAGGATCAGGAGCGGCGTCTTGCACTTCTCGGCCCAGTAGATCGGGCTGCGCTCGAGGTAGAACTTCCAGTCGTCCCAGACGCGCTTCAGCGCGTGCACATAGAACTCCTCGTTGGGAATGTCGGTCGTGCCGACCTTCGAGATCTTGTCGCTGATCCCGACGAACATCACGCCCGCGGCGAAGCGCTCGGAGTAGCGCGTCGAGCACCACGCCGTCGCGTAGCCACCGTACGATCCACCGGTGATGCCGACCTTGTCCTTGTCGACGAGGCCGGTCGCAACCAGCGCATCGACCGCATCGACGAGGTCGTCGAATTCCTTGCCGGCAGCGTCGCCCTGCGAGAGCGTCGCGAACTTCACTCCCCTGCCGGTCGAGCCGCGGTAGTTCGGATAGAAGACCGCGATGCCCTGCGCCGCCGCCATCTGTCCGGGCTTGGAGTAGTTCGTCTGCCAGCCATTGACCTCGTGCGACTCCGGTCCGCCGTGCACGCACAGGATCAGCGGGTAGGTCTTGCCCTGCTCCTCGTGCAGCGGGTGCACGAGCAATCCTTCGAGCTCGGTCCCGTCGCGCGCCTTGTGCTTGAAGATCTCCTGCCTGCCGAGCTCGACCGTCTTCAACCACGGGTTCGAGTCGCTGACGCGCGCGAGCGCCGCGTCGCCGTGGCTCATGCGAAAAACCTCCGGCGGATATGCCGGCGTGCTGCCCACGAACACCGCGTGCTGTCCGTCGCGCGAGGCCGAGATCGCGCTCAAGACCGGCTCGCCCGGCGCGACGATCACCTTGCGCGCTCCGTTCTGCTGGATCTGCTCGCCTTGCAGCACCTCGAGGCGCACGAAGCTCGACTGCGTGCCCTCGTCGATGCAGCACAGGATCGAATCCTGCGCTCCTTGCCAGTCGAAAGCCTCGACATCGCCTTCGCAGCCGGGCAGGAGCTCGACCGGCACGCCGCCGCTCGCCGGAGCGACGCACAATCGCCCGGGAAACGGATCGTGGACATCGGCACCCGAGAGCAGCGCGATCCAGTTGCCGTCGGGACTCCAGCCGTAGGCGCCGAGCTTGCCCTGGTTGTCGATCTTCGCCAGCACCTTGCCGCTGGCGCTGTCGACGATGTGCAGGCGCTGGCCCATGTACTCGTCGTCGGTGAGCGGCGTGGGCGCGAGCGCCACCGCGAGGCGCTCGTCGTTCGGGCTCCAGCGCACCGAAAACGCCGAGCCCGGGAGCGTGAGCGCCTTGGGGCTCGCGTCGTCGAAGAGCGTCGCGATCCAGACCTGGTTCGGACGCCAGTCCTCCTCGTAGATCTCCTCCTTGAAGCCCTTGTCCTGTTCCTTCTTGCGCGCCGCGGGGACGGGGACGGGGCCGAGCAGCGCGACGTGCTTGCCGTCGGGCGCGAGCGAGAAGCCGCTGATGCCGTCCGGGAGGTGCAGCGCGCGTCGCGCTTCGCCGCCGTCCTTGCGCAGGATGTAGAGCGTCGCTCCGCGGTCGTCGCCGCGCCGCGCGAGGAAGGCCAGCGCGCGGCCGTCGGGCGTCCACTCGAGCGCGCTGAACTCGGACTTGGGCCCGATGTAGCGCCGCGGCGTGCCGCCTTCGAAGTCCTCGAGCCAGAGTTCGTTCCAGGCGCCGCCGTCCTCCTCCGCACCGGGCTGGCGCGGGACGCTCTCGACCCACGCGATCGTCTGCGCGTCAGGCGAGAGCAGAGCCGTCGAGACCGAACGGATCGTCGCGACGCGCCCGGGCGTCAGGACGTCGGCGCACACGGGCAGGGAGGGCGCGAGGGCGCACGCGAGCAGCAGGAAGGGGGTCATTTCGAGATCTCCAGACTGCGCGGCAGGATAGCGAGCGGCCGCGGCATTGGGATGCGGCAGCGCCGGTGATTATGCTGGGGCGTTCCAAGCCCGCACCACGAGCGCACGATGACGCAACAGACCCTCAACCGCCCCTCCACCGCCCTCCTCACGCGCATCCTCGAACGCGCCCACGCGCAGACGATGGCGATGATCCACCTCGCCAACCACCGGCCCGAGAAGCGCCGCGGCGATCCCAAGGTCGGCGGCCACCCGGCCTCGTGTGCGTCGTCGATGCACATCCTCGGCGCGCTGCACCTCGTCGCGCGCGAGCCGCAGGACTTCGTCTGCTGCAAGCCGCACGCCTCGCCGGTCGATCACACGTTCCACAACCTGTTGCAGCTCTTCCGGCGCGAGCAGGACGGCAACTGGTTCACGCCCGAGGAAGGCGCCGCGCTGATGCGCAACCTGCGCAAGTTCCCCGAGCCCTTCGAGGAGCCGGTCTTCCAGAGCTACCACGCGCGCACGGACCCCGACTCGTTCCACTTCCTGCCCTCGGGCTCGGTCGGCATCCCGCCGGTCGCCGCGGTCTATCTCGCGCTCGCCTTCCGCTACGCCAAGGACCACGGCTGGAAGACGCCCGAGGATCCGCACTTCTGGTGCCTGATGGGCGACAGCGAGTTCCGCGAGGGTTCGCTGCTCGAGTGCCTGCCCGACGTGGCCGAGCGCGCGCTCTCGAACGTGACCTGGATCATCGATTACAACCGCCAGAACCTCGACGGCACGCGCATTCCGAACGAGCGCGGCCTGCACGGCGCGGATTGCGACCGCATCGAGAAGACGGCGCTCGCCAACGGCTGGAAGGTGATCCAGCTGCGCCACGGCGAGTACCGCGAGCAGCTCTTCACGCGACCGGGCGGCGCCGGATTGAAGAAGCTCTTCGAGGGCGCGCTCTCCGACTACGAGTACCAGATGCTGCTCTTGAAGGGCGACGCGAAGGAGATGCGCCGCTTCGCGAACGAGAAGCTGCCCGAGAGCTCGAAGCTCTTGAAGTCGCTCTCGGACGCGGAGGTCGTGCGCGCCTTCCTCGACCTCGGCGGCCACTCGATGGAGCAGCTCTCCGAGGCCTACAAGCGCGCGCGCGCCGACTGCGACGCGCCGTACTTGATCCTGGCGCACACGCTCAAGGGCTGGGGCCTCGAGTGCGCGGCGCACCCGGCCAACCACTCGACTCTGCCCGGCGACGAGGAAATCGCGAGCCTCTTGAAGAAGCAGGGCTTGACGCTCGAGGCGCCCTTCGAACTCTTCGACGGGAAGAGCGAGGAGGGCCGCTACCTCGCCGCGCGACGCGACCTGTTCAGGAAGGGCATCGAAACGCTGCAGAAGATGCGCGAGCAGAATCGCGCCGAGGTGCGCAAACGCATCTCCGCCGACGGCGGGATCCCCGAGACGCTTGGGATCGACCTCTCGCTCTTCCCCATGGCGCACACGCAGTGGATGTGGGGCCAGCTCGCCGCCAAACTCGTGCGCATCGGCGTGCAGGACGAGGGCGGGCCGAAGACCGGCATCGGTTCGAAGGAGCTCGCGCCCGGCGAATTGCGCTGGAAGACGGCGGCCGACATGGTGCTGACGCTCTCGCCGGACGTCGGCACGAGCACCAACATCTCGCCCGTGCTCGACCAGCGCATCTACGGGCCCGACTACCAGCAGGATCTCGAGCGCGAGCTCAAGCTCGACTTCAAGCACCCCGAGCTGATCGCGCGCGACGATCCTTGGACGCGCCACATCCGCTTCGAGATCGCCGAGGCCAACTGCATGAGCGCAGCCGGCTCGTTCGGCAAGATGGGCCACTACCTCGGCGTGCCCTTCTTCCCGATGATGACGGTCTACGACTTCTTCATCAAACGCGCGCTCGACCAGCTCTACTACAACCTCTACTGGGGCGGCGAGTTCGTGCTGGTCGGCACGCCGAGCGGCACGACGCTCTCCTCCGAGGGCGCGCAGCACTCGTGGAAGAGCGACATCCAGATCCCGAACCTCGTCACCTGGGAGCCGGTCTTCGCGATCGAGTTCGACTGGATCCTCTCCGACGCGCTGCGCCGGCAGATGGAAGACGACAACGAGGGCCGGCGCGGCGTCTTGATCCGCGGCGTCACGCGCGGCATCCGCCAGGGATTCCTGCTCGAGAACCTGCGCCGCGCCGCGGCCAACAAGCTCGACCTGCCCGGTGCGCTCAAGCCCGCCGGCGCCGGTGCCGAATGGGGCGAGGCCTTCGACGAGTCGACGGTGCCCGCGCGTTCCGATGCGGAACTCTTCGAGCGCGCGCGCGTCGCCTGCCTTGCGGGCGCCTACTACCTCGTCGATTGGCGCGGCTACGCCGGCTACGAGCCCGGCGACAACGTCGTGCAGCTCTTCGCCATGGGCTCCGTCGCGACAGAAGCGATCGAAGCGGCGCAGAAGCTCTCCGAGCGCGGCATCTTCGCCAACGTGATCGTGGTCAGCTCGCCCGAACTCCTGCTCGGCATCCTGGGCGAGAAGGACGAGTACCGCCACTTGCGCGAGGGCCTCGGAGTGAACGGCGACCTGTGCGCCGTCGAGGGCGCCGGACAGAGTGAAGCGGGCCTCGTCTCGCTCGCCGGCCGGCGCGTGCCGATCGTCGCCGTGTGCGACGGCGAGGCGGGACTGCTCGACAACATCGGCTCGATCGTGGGCGTCAAGCAGCAGACGCTGGCCGTGCGCAAGTTCAGCAAGTGCGGCCGGCCCGATCAGGTCTACCGCTACCAGCACCTCGATGCCGACAGCATCGTCGAAGCCTGCGGCAAGATCCTGGCCGAGACGGCGCTCGAGAACCTCTCCGTCTCCCCCGCCCTGCTCGAGCGCCTCGCCGGACGCGCTCCAGCCGTGCGCGACTGGCGCGCGCTCTGGCCCGAGGCCGGCGCGGGCGAGCACGCGTGAGCGGGAAGCTCCCGCCCGACAACCCGCCGCCCTTCGAGCCCTACGAGGTGCTCGAATCGAAGCAGATCTACAGCTCGCACTGGTGCGGCCTGCGCCGCGACGTGCTCAAGCTCGACGACGGCTCGCCGCAGGAATACCACGTTGTCGAGATCCCCGACGCCGTCGCCGCCGTGCCGCTCACGAGCGACGGCCGCGTCGTGCTGATCGGCCAGTACCGCTATCCGCACGGCAAGACGCACTGGGAGATCCCCGCCGGCCGGCTCACCGACGGCGAACCGCCCGAAGAAGGCGCGCGCCGCGAAGTGCGCGAGGAGACCGGCTACGCGCCGGGGAGCTTCGAGAAGCTGCCCGGCTTCTACGCCGCCAACGGGATCAGCTCGCACTACGCCCACCTCTTCCTCGCGCGCGACTGCGTGCTCGCGGGCCCGGCCGAACCCGAACCCTGCGAGAGAATCGTCGTGCGCGTCTTCACTCGAAGAGAAGTCGAAGCGCTGCTCGACGCTGGCCGCATCGAAGACGGCTTCACCGCGCTCGCGCTGCTCTACTGGCTGCGCCGCGAGGGCTGACAATACGGTGCCAGCCTCATTTTCACCGGCCTGATTCCGCGGTCGCGGCAGTTGCCGCGCGGCAGGGGCAGGCCGGTGAAAACGAGGCTGGCACCGTATTGTCAGCGTTCCCGTCCCGGCCGCGTGAGCCTGGTCCGAAAATCGATTCTGGAACCTGGGAAGCCGGCGCTGCGTCATCCTGGGAACCATGAAGCACTTCCTCTTCGCTCTTGTGTCGCTCGGTACGCTCGCGCTCCCCTCTTCGGCCCAGCAGGACGGGAGCCGCATGCTGCGGCCGATTACGGCGCCCGTGCGCTACGCGGGCACGTACCACCTCGGGACTGGCACCTGGACTCACACGCAGTCGATGGCCCTCCCCGCCGTGCCGCGCGTGGCGACGATCTACGACAACAGCTGCGTCACCGGCTATTACGCCGGGATCACCACCAACGACGTCTTCACCGACGAAGGCCGCCTGCCCTCACCGACCAGCGCGGTCCTCTCGAACCTCTGGGGCCTCGGCAACGACTCGGAGCGCGGCACGCAGCTGAGCTACGCGATCGACGGCTTCCAGATCGGCTACTGCACGAGCGAGGCCGCGCCGCGCGCCTACCAGCTCTCGTTCTTCGAGGCCTACAACACCTGCACGCCGCCGCCCGCGCTGGCGACGGCCGCGATCGCGCTCAACAACCTCCCGGCCTCGAGCGTCGCCGGAATGCAGACCTGCTGGATCGTGGACATCGACCTGTGCGCGTCCTCGCAGTCCTTCACGATGCTCGCGGACGCGGACGGGAGCTATGGCGGCGCGCCGCTGGGCGTGGGCGACACGTTCGGCTGGTCGATCACGCTCGTATCGAGCGCCCCGAACGGCGGGGATGGCCCGCTCCTCGCCGGCGGAAGGTACGTGGGCGGCTCGTACCAGAGCTGCTCGGGCTCCGACGGCACCGTCTTCGATACCGGCAGCGTCTCGGCCGTCTACCCGGCGAACTCCGGCGCGATCAACCTCGCCTGCGGTTCGCTGCCCTTGGGCGCGGGGGCGGAACAGGGCTCGGGCATGGGCTCGCTCGACCAGTTCTTCCTGCAGACCAGCACCGGCGGCATGTGCTACTGGTTCGGAGGCACGGTCTCCTCGAACTTCCTGCTCCAGCTCTACAGCGCCGACGTCTCGACTTCGGTCACGTTCTGCGAGCCGGGGACGGCCGGCGTGAGCGCCTGCCCGTGCGGCAATCCGCCCGCGGGCGCGCGCCGCGGCTGCGACAACAGCACTGCGAGCGGCGGCGCATCGATCCACGGACTGGGCACGCCTTCGATCGCGGCGGACACCCTCGTCTTCACGACCGAGAGCCAGCGGCCCACGGGTGCTTCGATCCTGCTGCAGGGCACGAGCACGATTGCGGCCGGCGTCGTCTTCGGCCAAGGCATCCGCTGCATCGCCGGCGCGACCAAGCGCCTGTACGTGAAGAGCGCCGTGAACGGCAGCATCAGCGCTCCCGGTCCCGGTGATCCGTCGATCACGCTGCGCTCCCTCGCGCTCGGCGATCCGCTCGCGAGCGGCTCGCGCAGATACTACATGGCCTACTACCGCGACCCGATCGTGCTCGGCGGCTGCCCCGCGAGCGCGACGTTCAACGCCACGAACGCCTGCGACGTGATCTGGTACTGAGAGATGCTCCGCCGCGATGGCTGGCACTGTATTGTCAGCCCTCGCGCCCGACCTTCGTCAGCACGTCGAGCGCGTCGTTGTGCGAGTGCGTGAAGCCGCGGCGGCGTTCCTCGGCGACGGTCGCGGCGGAGCGGAAGGCCATCACGTAGCCGCGGCGCCAGCCATTCGTGCCATTGCCACCCGAGCCGTGCACGGTGCGCTCGTGGTGCACGGTCACGTCGCCGCGCTTCAAGAGCGCCGCCACGATCTTCTCGCGCGCTTCGTCGACTTGCGCGACGAGCGTGTGCGACTTGGTGCGATCGCCGAGCATCGGCTCGTGCCCGCGCAGCTTGGGTTCCTTGTGCGAGCCTGAGACGAAGCGCATGCAGCCGTTGGCGAGCGTCGTCTCGTCGAGCGCGAGCCAGAACGAGGCCGTGCGCGTGTCGGGCGTCACCGGCCAGTAGCCCAGATCCTGGTGCCAGTGGAAGACCGCATCGCTCTTGTGCGGCCGCTTGGCGATCAGCTGGTCGTAGTCGAGCACCATGTCCGTCCCGCAGAGTTGCTTCGACACGGATTCCGCGCGCTGCTCGTAGACGTTGCCTTGCCAGGCGGGCAGATAGCGCCGCGGCAGCATCACGTTGACGATCGAGAACTGCTCCAGCGGCTTCTGGTAGTCGCTCGACATGTCGCAGAAGTCGCGCCCGGGCACGGAGATCTCGCGCGCGAGGAAGCGCTGGTAGACGAGCTCGATCGCGCGCAGTTCGTCCTCGCTGAGCAGCCCCGACAGCTGCACCCAGCCATCCGTGCGAAAGCGCTCGATCTCGTCGGGTGTGAGCAGGTAGGCGTTCCCTTCGCGGCGTCCCATGGCGAAAATTCCTCTCTGCGCTGCATCCTACTCGGACCTCGGATACGATCCTGCGCGTTCTTTGGAACTGCGCCGGCGGAGAGAGCGTCCCCAGTCTGGAGTCTCGCCGCAGCCCCACGGCCAGGTCGCCTTCCCGATCCCATCCGTTTCGCACAAGGAGCCACGCAGATGCATTTCTCCCTGCTCGTCCGCCCGCTTTCCCTCCTCGGCACCGGCTTGATCCTCGCCAGCGCTGCCCTCAGCGCCTCGGCCCAGTCCGAACTGCGCGGCCAGCGCACACCGATCACCGCGCCGATCCGCTACGCCGGCGTGTACCACCTCGGCACCGGGACGTGGACGCGCGCTGGCACCGGCGGCGGGCTTGGAGCTCCGACCGCGGGCAGCGGCACCGCGATCCTCTTCGACAACACCTGCGCCGGGGGCTACACGATCAACCTCAGTCAGGGATCGCGCTGCTACGACGAAGGCCGGCTGCCCTCGCCCACGAGCCCCGTTCAGCCGAACCTCTTTGGCCTGGGCAACGACTCGGAGATGGGCACGCAGTCGAGCTATACGATCGACGGTTTCCAGATCGGCTACTGCACCTCGAACGTCGCCTCGAGCGCGTTCACGCTGCGCTTCTACGAGGCCTACGAACCGTGCAACGCCGCCCCCGCCGTCGCGACGGCGAGCTTCGCGCTGACGGGCCTGCCCGGTGCGACGCTGAGCGGCTCGTCGAGCTGCTGGATCGTCGACATCGACCTGTGCGCGTCGTCGCAGTCGTTCACCCTGCTCGCGGACGCGGACCAGGTCTACGACGGCGTATCCGGCGGCATGCGCGACAGCTTCGGCTGGTCCTTCGAACCGGTCGCCCCCGTTCCGGGGGCCGGGGACGGATGGATGGTCGCGGGCGGCTTGTCGAGCTCGGGCTCGTACCAGACCTGCTCGGGATCCGACGGCACCGTGTTCGATTCCGGCACGAGTTCCGCGGTCTACCCCGCGAACTCCGAGGCGATCACGCTCGGCTGCGGCACGCTCGCGCAGGGCGCAGCACCCGAGCCGGGCACAGGCATGGGAACGCAGGACCGCTTCCGCCTCGAGAATGCCGCGCCCTTGGGCGACGGCTGCTACTGGTTCGGCGGAAGTCCGCAGGGCAGCTTCTACCTGCAGCTCTACAGCGCCGACGTCACACTTCCGGGCAGCGCGACGGGCTCGTCCTTCTGCGAACCGGCTCTCGGCGGCGTGCCCTCCTGTCCTTGCGGCAACCCGCCCTCGGGCGCCCAGCGCGGCTGCAACAACAGCGCGGCCAGCGGCGGAGCGACGCTCGTCGCGAGCGGCTCGGCCTCGATCTCCGCGGACACGCTGCATTTCGCGGCCGCGGGCGAACCGGCGGGCACGGTCACGATCCTCTTGCAGGGCACGAGCGGCTTGCCCGCCATCCAGCGTTCGCAGGGCGTGAGCTGCATAGGCGGGACGCTCGCGCGCCTGTACGTGCTCCCGGCCACGGGCGGCGGGATCAGCGTGCCGGGCGCGCTCGATCCGAGCGTCTCCGCACGCTCGGCGGCTCTGGGAGACGTGCTCGCGGCCGGATCGATGCGCGTCTACTTCGCGGTGTACCGCGACGCGACCGTGCTCGGCAGCTGCCTGCCGACACAGACGCTCAACTGCTCGAACGCGAGCGCCGTGCTCTGGAATTGATCATGAACACTCGGGCGCTTCCGCTGTTCGCACTCGCCTGCCTTGCTCCGTCCGCATTCGCTCAGCAGCGCGCCGATGCTCTCTTGCGCCCGATCACGGCACCCGTGAAGTACGCCGGCGTCTATCACCTCGGCACGGGAACGTGGACGAACGCCAGGACGGGCGGCAGTCCAGCGGCGAGCACGAGTCCGGGCATCCTCTACGACAATACGTGCACGACCTACGGGGGCGGCGCCGGCTACTTCGGCGCGATGACATTAGGTTCGACCTTTGTCGATGAGGGCCGTCTGCCGTCGACGAGCAGTCGGGTGCGCCCGAATCTGTGGGGCTACGGCAACGATTCCGAGATTGGTACGCAGGACTCCTACACGATCGATGGATTCCAGATTGCCTACTGCAGCGGAGAGACAACGAGCCGCACCGTAGGGATCAACTTCTATGAAGCGTACGACGCCTGCACGGTCCGCCCCGCCACAGCGACCGCAGCATTCGTCATTACTGGCCTGCCTGCCTCTGCTGCTGCGGGTGTGCTGACTTGCTGGACGATCGATGTCGATCTCTGCGCGAGTTCGCTCTCCTTCGACATGCAGGCGGACGCCGACCAAACCTACGATGGCCTGCCCACAGGCGTCGGCGACACCTTCGGCTGGTCCATCCAATGGCTCTCCTCCACGCCGCATTTCCAGGACGGTCCGATGATGGCGGGCGGCCTCCTGGCCGCTGGCTCGCCGATGTTCTGCTCGGGCTCCGATGGCACTCTCTTCGACACCGGTTCGACTTCTCCGATCTATCCCGCGAACTCGGATGCGATCAGCCTCGCGTGCGGCACGCTTCCGGCGGGCTCCGCGCCCGAGCGGGGTTCGGGGATGGGTTCGCAGGATCGCTGGCGCATTGAGGGCTACACCGGAATCAACGACGGCTGCTACTGGTTCGACTCCCCGCCCGGCAACTTCTACCTGCAGCTCTATAGCGCCGACGTGCGGCAGCCGAGCTCGGGTTCCTCGTTCTGCGATCCGGGCTCGAGCGGCGTGCTGGCCTGCCCGTGCGCGAACCCACCGTCGGGCACGCAGCGCGGCTGCGACAACAGTGCTGGGAGCGGCGGAGCCTCGCTCAACTCGAGCGGCGCGGCTTCGCTCAGCGCCGACACGATCGCCTTCGCGACGGCGGGCGAACTGCCGAGCGCCAACACGATCCTCGTGCAGGGCACGAATGACAACAATTCGGGCGTCTATTTCGGCCAGGGAGTGCGCTGTGTGACGGGAACGTTGAAGCGTCTCTACGTGCACACCGCTTCCGGAGGGAGCATCAGCGTCCCTGGTCCGGGCGATCCGAGCGTCTCCGCGCGCTCGGCTGCCCTCGGCAACCCGATCGCGAGCGGCTCGCCGCGCTACTACTTCGCGATGTACCGCGATCCGGTCGTGCTCGGCGGATGCCCGCCGACGAAGACGTTCAACTGCACCAACGCGAGCGCCGTGCTCTGGCACTGATGCGCGCTAGCGGTGCACGTAGCGCTGGTTGACCGTCGGCATGCCCGTCGGCTCGACGATTTCGATGAAGGTCACGTTGGCCGCCTGGTGACAGCCGTTGCAGGCCGAGGAGAGCGCCTCGAAGCCCTTGGCGAAGAGCTGCTTGTCGGCCTTCTCGATCGACTCGTGCAGCGGCTTCAGCACCGGCGGGAGGATCGACTCGAGCAGCGACTTCACGTCGACCTTCTCGTGCAGCGGCTGGAACTCCTTGGCGTCCTGGAAGCCCTCCTCGATCTCCTTCAACTCGAACGAGGCGAGCTCCCAGTTGCCCGCCTGGCCCGCGAAGTAGAGCGCCGCGTGGTGGCGCTGGATGCCGACCATGTACTCGCCCAAGCCCGGCTGCCAGAGCTTGGCCGCGGGCGCTTGCGTGTTCGGGGAATGGGCAAGCGTCGCGAGCAGCAGGCCCGCGGCGAGGAACGAGAGTCGTGTGATCATTCCCCTACTCTAGCGCGTAGAGCTCGAGGATCGGACCGGGCCGCGAGACGCTCCAGAGCGCCGTGAGCGGGAAGTCCATCTCGGTCGGCAGGAAGGCCTCGCGCGTGCCCGCCGGTCCACTCGCGGGATCGATCGTCCAGACCGGCTTCTTGCCCGCGACGAGCGCGTCGAGCAGCGCCGGCTCGCCGCCGCGGCGCACGACGCGCAGGAAATGCGTCGCGTGCAGCGTGCGCAGCACACTGGCCGCGTCGCGGCCGAGCGGTCCGAGCCCGTCGCGCACCACCAGCGTGCGCTCGCGCGCGTTCATCTCGAACAGCTCCTCGACGCGCACGGCGCTCACGCCGTCGCGGCCGTCGAGCCGTCCGCGCTCGAAGAGCTCCTTGCGATGCTGCTCGCGCGAGCGCAGCGGCTGCTGCTTCGAGTTGCGCAGCGTCTCGAGCAAGTAGAGCGAGCTGCGGTCGAGCTCGGCCTCCGGGCCGTAGAAGTCGAGTGCCACGAGGCTCGACTCGGGCAGCGCGTCGAGGCGCGCCTCGCACTCCGCGCGCGTGTCCTCGCGCACGAGCAGCGTGTCGAGGCGCAGTACCTCGACCAGCGGGAAGCACAGCAAGAGGCCCAGCGCCGCGGTCGACATGCGCGTCGTCAGAAAACCCTCGGCCGCGAGCCCCGCGGGCAGCGCGAGCAGCACGGCGACCGGCAGGAGGTAGCGCAC
>Ga0302322_100003840_pt1 | contig 12986 bp, 10 predicted proteins | sample Fen_T0_2_FD_203757 | JGI IMG/M metagenome (GOLD analysis project Ga0302322, IMG submission 203757) | Peat permafrost microbial communities from Stordalen Mire near Abisko, Sweden - Fen_T0_2 | ecosystem: Environmental > Terrestrial > Soil > Wetlands > Permafrost | place: Sweden: Abisko...
CCCGCCGGATCCGCCACCAGGTCCACTGTCGGTACGCGCCGCCGGCATGGCGTCGTCCGCGCCGTCGCCGCCCGGCGCAGTCCCCGCTCCCGAGGGCTTGCGGCGGTTGCGCCCGCCGCGTGAGCCCCGTCGGCGGCGCTTGCGCGCGGCTTCCGCCGCGGCGTAATCGTCGCGGACGGCCGGAGAGGCCCCGGCCTCGCCGGGCGTACCCGGGGCGCGATCGCGCGCGGCGTCGTCACCCCGAGGGGCCGACGACGACGGTTCCGTTGCGCCGGGGTCAGCCGGCTTCGGTTCGGGGGTGCGAGCGGTCGGGCGGGGCGCCGGGGAGCCCAAGGGCTCGCCGGGTGCGGGCGACACGGGATCCGTGTGCTCCTCTGACATCGGTGCGTCCTTTGCTGATCACGCGCAGGCCTCCAGGGCACGCGCATCCGCTCCCTCGGGAGCGGTTGAGCGGCGGTCGACGTCGAGCGGCTCGTGCCGCGCGCCTCCGCGCTCGATCCACTGGTGAGTGCGGACGACGCGCTGCTCGGAGAGCAGCGCCGCGTCCACCGAAACGGCCCGGAGGCCGGTGACGACGTCGGCCACCCGCAGGGTGCGGGGCCGGGTCGCGACTTCCACGACGACCACAGCCTCGTCGGAACGGGGCACGTCGAGGGCGAGCACCGAGGGGCGGATGTCGTCGATCCGCTCCTCGCCCTTGCGGTTCACGGGGACCTCGATGGCATCCCGGGCCAGGAGCTCGGTCGCCGCGGCGGCGGCGACCTCGGGCGTCACGCCCGTGAACTCGACCCGGTAGCCGAGGGCGTCGATGCACTCCTGCAGGGACGGCGCACGGTCGGCCAGCGCGGTGAGGCCCATCACGTCCATGCCCTCGGGGAGCCCGGCCGAGATGGCCGGGGCGAGCCACGCCTCGTCGACCTCGTGGGTCAGCTCGAGGTCGAGGTACTCGGCGTCGCTCTCGTAGCCCACGGCGAGCGCGGGTCCGAAGCTCACCTTGGGGTGCGGCGAGAAGCCGCTCGAGAACGCCAACGGCAGCTCGGCGATGCGAAACGCCCGCTCGAAGGCCCGCGCCACGTCGCGGTGCGAGATGAAGCGCACCGGACCCTGCTTCGAGAACCGGAGCCGGATCGGGAAGCCCGCATCACCCCGCAACGTGCACCCCCCGCGCCGAGCCGTTGCCCGACCCCGTGGTGGGCAGGAGCGTCACCGGGATGGTGTGCCCGAGCGCGAGATCCTGGCCGGTCCCCTGGCTCCCACCCGCGGGCGGGACGTTGGAGGCCACCACGTGCTCGATCGCATACCCGGTGCACACCCCGCAGTCGTAGCACGGCGTCCACCGACAATCGGGGAGCCCGTGCTCGGCGAGGGCCGACTGCCAGTCGTCCCAGAGGAAGTCGCGGTGCAACCCGGCGGCGATGTGGTCCCACGGGAGGACCTCGTCGGCGTGGCGGTGGCGGGTCACGTACCAGTCGGGATCGAGCCCCTCGGCGGCCATGGCCTCGAGCCAGCGGTCGAGCCGGAAGCGCTCGCTCCACTCCTGGAACGTCCCACCGGCCCGCCAGACCCGCTCGATGACGGCGCCGATCCGGCGGTCCCCCCGGCTGGCGATGCCCTCGGCGAACGAGGCGTCGGGATCGTGCCAGCGGAGCTTCGCGGCGCTGCGGCGGAGGTCGTCGCGTACGAGGCCGACCTTGCGGCGGAGCTCCTCCACGGAGTTCTGGCCGAACCACTGGAACGGGGTGTGGGGCTTGGGCACGAACCCGCCCACGGAAACGGTGGCCGAGGCGCCCTTCGTGTAGCCCTTGCCGATGGCGACGACGTTCTTGGCCAGCTCGGCGATCCCGAGGGTGTCGGCGTCGGTCTCGGTGGGCAGGCCCACGAGGAAGTAGAGCTTCACGCGCCGCCAGCCCTGCGAGTAGGCGGAGTCGACAGCCGAGTAGAGGTCCTCCTCGGTGACGAGCTTGTTGATCACCTGGCGCATCCGCCAGGTTCCCGCCTCGGGGGCGAAGGTGAGGCCGGTGCGGCGCACCTTCTGGATCTGGGAGGCAACGCCGACGGTGAAGGCGTCGACCCGCAGCGACGGCAGCGACAGCGAGACCGAGCCGGTGCCCGTCTGGTCGCCGACGATGCCACCGACGAGCTCGTCGATCCCGGAGAAGTCGGCGCTCGACAGCGAGGTGAGTGCGACCTCGTCGTAGCCGCTGCGCTGGAGGCCGTTGCGCACCATCGTGCGCACCTGCTCCATCGGGCGCTCCCGCACCGGGCGGGTGATCATGCCCGCCTGGCAGAAGCGGCAGCCGCGTGTGCAGCCGCGGAAGATCTCGACGTTGAGCCGGTCGTGCACGACCTCGATGAGGGGGACGAGCTGGTTCTTCGGGTAGGGCCACTCGCCGAGGTCGGCCACCGTGCGCTTGTCGACGACGGCGGGCACGTCGGGGTGCCGGGGTGTTACCGCGACGACCGCGGGACCGTCGTACTCGACGTCGTACATCGACGGGACGTACACGCCCGGGATCGTGGCGAGGTCGTGCAGCACCTGCTCGCGGTAGGCGCGCCCGCCGCGCTTCCAGGCCCCGACCACCTCGGTGATGTCGGCGATGACCTCCTCGCCGTCGCCCATCACGAAGGCGTCGACGTAATCAGCCAGGGGCTCGGGGTTGAAGGCGCAGTGCCCACCGGCGACGACCAGCGGGTCCTCGGGGCGGCGGGCCGCCGACCGCACCGGTACGCCGGCGAGGTCCACGCAGTTCAGGAGGTTCGTGTAGACGAGCTCGGCCGAGAGGTTGAATGCGAGCAGGTCGAAGTCGCCGGCCGCCCGGTGGGTGTCGACCGAGAACAGCGGCAGCCCGTGGGACCGCAGCTCGTCCTCGAGGTCGAACCAGGGCGCGTAGGCCCGCTCGGCCACGGCGTCTTCGCGTTCGTTGAGGATCTCGTAGAGGATCTGCAGACCCTGGTTGGGGAGGCCGACCTCGTATGCGTCGGGGTACAGGAGCAGCCAGGCGACCTTGTCCGGATGGTGCTCCGGGCGCAGACTGCCTCGCTCCATCCCGATGTAGCGGGCCGGCTTCTCCACCCTGGCCAGGAGAGGTTCGATCCTCGGCCACAGGTTGGACATCTGGATTTCAGCCTACAGCCCGACCCCGACAACCCCCGCCCGACACCCCCGCGGACGCCTCCATGGCCTCGCAGCGAGCGAGGCCGACATCAGGTGAACCTGCGGGCGTAGACGTTGGTGACGAGGCCGAGGCAGGCGAAGGTCGCGATGAGGCTCGAGCCCCCGTAGCTCATCAGGGGCAGCGGGATGCCGGTGACCGGCATGATCCCCATGGTCATCCCGACGTTCTCGAAGATCTGGAACGCGAACATCGCGAAGACGGCCGAGCACACCAGCGTGCCGTAGTAGTCGCGGGCGAGCCGGGCTGTTCGCCAGGTGCGCCACATGACGATGGCGAACAGGGCGAGCAGCGAGGCGGCGCCCACGAAGCCCAGCTCCTCCCCCACGGCCGTGTAGATGAAGTCGGTGTGCTGCTCGGGGACGTAGCCGAGGCTCGTCTGCTTGCCCCGGAAGAGCCCCGCGCCGGTCAGGCCACCGGCCCCGATCGTCTTCTTCGACTGGTCCTGGTTGTACGCCGCCGTCTGGGTCTTGGTGTTGGGACTGATGACCGACGTGAGCCGGTCGATCTGGTACTGCTTCAACAGCCCGAGGTTGATCACCGCGAAGATCCCGGTCGCGGCGAGGAGCAGGATCACGAGCAGGTAGCGGCCCTTGGCCCCGGCGACCGCGAGGAGCCCGATCACGATCGCGGCGAAGACCATGTTGGTCCCGAGGTCGGGCTGCAGCTGCACGAGCCCGATCGGCAGCAGGGCCAGCGCGAGGATCATCGTGATCCGCCACGGGTCGATGTCGCCGCGGTGCTCGTTGACGTAGCCGCACAGCGCCACGATCAAGAGGAACTTCGCGACCTCCGACGGCTGGAACTGGAAGCCCCCGGGCAGGGCGAACCAGGCCTGGGCGCCCTTGGCGCTCGACCCCAGCGGCGACACCACCAGGAACAGCAGGGCGATGACCATGATGTAGGCGAGCATCGAGAAGTCGCGGAACTTGCGGTAGTCGATCCGCAGGATCACCAGGAACGCGACGATGCCGAGCACGAGCGACATCGCCTGGCGCTTCACGAAGTAGTACGGGTCGCCCACGAGGTTGCGGGTGGACGAGTAGACCATCACCAGGCCGAGCGCGGTGATGAGGATCACCGCCCCGAGCATGATCCAGTCGAGCTCGCGCCAGTCGACCCCGAGGCGGGACTGCGCCCCGGTCCCCCAGCGGGCACTCCGGCCGCGGTTGAGCGCGCGCGGCGGTGCGGTCATCGCCACAGCGTGGCCTCGGCGAGCACTCGGTGGTGCGGAACGGTCATCGGCAGTGAGACCATCAGTCGACGGCCGGGGGGAAGACGCGGACCGGCGGCGGGTTGGGGTCGCCCTTGAGGGCGTCGATCACCCGGCGGGCGATCGGAGCGGCGACGGAGCCACCGAAGCCGCCTTCCTCCACCACGACCACCACAACGTATTGGGGTTGTTGCGGGTTGGCCGGGTCGACCTGGGGCGGCGTGACCCCGACGAACAGGGCGGTGTCCTGCTTGTTGGGCACCTGGGCCGTTCCCGTCTTGCCCATGATCTCACCGCAGGGGTAGTCCTTGAACGCCCCGAACGCGGTGCCCTCCTCGGAGCACACCGCCCCTTCGAGGCCGGGGACGATCTTGTCGACGATCGACTGGTCGAGGGCGATCTTGCGAGCCGGCTGGGTGGGCAGCTCGCGGACCACCTTGGGCTCGCCCAGCGTGGACCCGCCCTCGAGCACCGCCTTGGCCAAGCGGGGCTGGTAGATCGTGCCGCCGTTCGCGAACGCGCCGTACGCGACCGCGAGCTGGAGCGGGGTGACGAGCACGTCGCCCTGGCCGACCGCGAGGTTCATGCCGTCGCCGGGCAGCCACAGCCGGCTCGACGCGTCGGGGTTGTCCTTGTTGACGGCCTGCTTGAACACGAGGTCGGGGATGCGCCCACGCGCCTCGTCGGGGAGCCCGATGCCGGTCTGCCTGCTGAAGCCGAACATCTTCGCGGTCCGCTGCATCCCGTACACCGGCGCGTTCGGGTCGAGGTTGCCCTCGTCTCCCTTGCCCCAGGTCCGCCAGTAGAGAAGGCCGATGTTGTAGAAGAACACGTCGCTCGACACGGTCATCGCGCGCACGGCGTCGACCGATCCGTTGGGCGCGCGGCCCGCGTTCTGGAACTCGACCTCTTGCCCCGCAGCCCCGAACTTGATGAAGCCGCGGTCGAAGAAGTGGAAGTTCTCGTCGAAGATCGTCCCGTCCTCGGTGGACGGCTTGTCGCGCAGCGCCGAGTAGAGGCTGAACGTCTTGAACGTGGAGCCGGGCGCGTACAGCCCGTTGACGGCCCGGTTGATGAGCGGCTGGTTGCTGGCGGGGTCGATGTACTGCTTGTACTGGTCGGAGGGGATGCCGGTGGTGAACTCGCCGATGTTGTAGGTGGGCGCGCTCGCCATGGCCACGACGTCGCCGTTCTGCGCGTTCAGCACGACGACCGCACCGCCCGTGGCCTTGAAGTTCTTCCCGCTGGAGCGTTCGCGGTAGTTGCGCGCCGCGATCATGCCGTCGCGCAGCGACTCCTCCGCGACGGTTTGCACATCGCTGTTGACGGTCAGCTGGACGTCGTGGCCGGCCTCGGGGGCGATCACCTCGGCCTCGCCGACGAGCCGGCCGCGGCTGTCGACCTCGAGCTTGCGCTCGCGGGGCTTGCCCTTGAGCTCCGACTCGAAGAGCTGCTCGATCCCCTGCTTCCCGATCAGGTCGTTGGGGGTGTAGCCGGCCCGCCGCTGGATCTTGTACTCCTCCTTGTTGATCGACCCCACGTAGCCGAGGAGGTGCGCGGCCACCGGCGGGTTGTCGTCGAAGGGGAGGCGCTCGGGATACTCACGGATGCTCTGGCGCTCGGCCGACACCCCGGGGAACAGCTCGGGGTGCTCACGCACGTACACGAGCGTCTCGAAGGTGGCCCTCTGGGCGACGGGCACGGGCGCGTAGACCGAGTACTTCGGGCTGTCGAGCTCCTGGTTGATGGACTCGGGCGTGACCGCGAGGACCCGGGCGAGGTTCTTCACCGTGATCGCGCGCTCGGCGTCGGTGAGGCCGCGCTGGACCGTGATCGTGTCGACCAGCGTGTTCTGGACCATGACCTTGCCGTTGGCGTCGACGATCGACCCGCGGATGGCCGGCTCCCGGATGGTCCGGATGCGGTTCTGCGCGGTCTGCGCCGCGTAGCTGGTGGAGCTGCCCACCTGGAGAAACCACAGGCGGGCGAAGAGCGCGCTGAAGAGCGCGAAGACCACGAAACCGACGACGGTCAGCCGGAACCGGCTGTTGGCCTCGGTCATCGCTTCCGCTCCTGCGCCTCCGGCGACGGGCCGCTCGGGCCCCGCTCGCAGTGCGCCAGGTCAACCGACGCGAGGAGCTCGCTCATGACTCCCGCTCCTGCGCCTCCGGCGACGGGCCGCTCGGGCCCCGCTCGCAGTGCGCCAGGTCAACCGACGCGAGGAGCTCGCTCATGGTTTGGGAACCGCTCTCCGCCGGCGCATGACCCCAACATCCTGGCCGGTCGGACCCGCGATCCGCGCGCGCGCCGCCGTGACCTGGGGTTTTGCGGCCGCGACTCCGGCGGCCGGGCTACCGATGGGCCAGGTCGTGGTCCCCGCAGGCCCAGCGGGCGAACGGGAAGATCAGGAACGCCACCAGCGCGTCGTACCCCGCCGCGATCACCAAGGTCCGCAGCGTGCCCGCGACGAACAGATCCTCCTGGCCGGCGAGCGCGGCGATCAGCACCCAGACCATGCCGCCCACCAGCCCCCCGATGCCGCCGAGCACCGGCGCCATCCAGCGCGACGAGCGGATCAGGCCGCTCTGGAACACGCCCACGCCGTAGCCCACCAGTGCGAACGTGAGCGCCGAGACCCCCAGCGGCGACGACAGGAAGCAGTCGATCGCGAGGCCGCCCACGAAGCCGAACACCGCCCCGGCCTCGGCGCCACGCTCGTACGCGACCGCGATGGTCGCGACGAGGAGCAGGTCAGGTCCGGTGTCGAAGACGCGCAGGCTCGTGAACAGCGCGGTCTGCAGCACCACCAGGGAGACGATCAGCAGGAAGCACCGGATCCACCGCATGGCGCGTGCGTCGCGAGACGGTCAGCTGCCGGTGCCGGTGTCGCCCGCGGGACTCGAGGTACGCGGCGGCCAGCGGAGTGCCTTCACGAACACGAGCTTGTCGAGGTCGACCAACGGCTCGACGAAGATGTCGGGATCGAGCTCGCCGCGCTGGCGGTCGATCTTCACGACGCGCGCGACCGGGACGTCGGGCGGATACGCCGCGCCCTCGACCCCGGCCGTGAAGACGAGCTCACCCTCGGCGATCTTCGTGCGCGGGTTGCCGATGAACGACAGCCGCAGCAGCTTGTCGCCCGAACGCCCCTGGGTGACGGCCTGCTCCCGGCTCTGCTCCGTGCGCACCCCGACCCCGAGGCCCGGGTTGTCGATCAGGGTGACCGTGGCCCGGGTGCGCGACGCGTCGGTGACCTTGCCCACGAGCCCGTCGCCCGCCACGATCGGCATCCCGACCACGACGCCCTGGCTGGTGCCCTTGTTGAGCGTCAGCGTTCGCTCGAAGTTGCCGGCGGGCCCGCCGATGACGCGCGCGACCACGCCGGTGACGTCCTCGACGTCGGGGATGTCGAGCAGGCGGGCGAGCTGGCTGTACTCCTCGCCGACGCCGCGCTCGCGACTGAGCTTGCCCTCGAGGGTGGACACGCGCGAGCGGAGCTTCGCGTTCTCCGCCTCGAGTCCGTCGACCTTGGTGACGCCGTCGAACACATTGCTCACCGGGTGGAACGCGTCCTGCACCACGCCCTGCACCGGCGCGATGGCGTCGCGGGCGGCGTGGCGGACGGTGGCGATCGCGCCATTGCCGCCGCGATCGAGCGAGATCAGGGCCAGGGAGGTGATGACGATGAGCGCGATGATGGGTCGGCGCCGCGATTCCCGCCGGTAGACCGCCATGAGCGCCTCCCGCGCCCGGTCAGTCGCTCGGGCTGCTGATCAGCACCTGCCGGAGCACGTCGAACTGCTCGAGGCAATAGCCGGAGCCGAGCACCACCGAGTAGAGGGGGTTCTTGGCCACCCGAACGGGCATGCCCGTCTCGGCCTGGATCACGCGGTCGAGACCGAGCAGCAGCGCTCCACCACCGGCGAGCACGATCCCGCGCTCCATGATGTCGGCGGCGAGCTCGGGGGGCGTCTTGTCGAGCGTGACCTTCACCGCGTCCACGATCGCCGCTACCGGTTCCTCGACGGCCTCACGGATCTCGGCGGTGGACACCACCACGGTCTTCGGGAGACCGGTGACGAGGTCGCGGCCACGGATCTCCGCGTACAGCTCTTCCTCGAGCGGGTACGCCGTGGCCAGCTTCGTCTTCACTTCTTCGGCCGTGCGCTCACCGAGCGCGAGCGAGTACTCCCGCTTCATGAACGCGAGGATCGCGGCGTCGAACTCGTCACCCGCGATCCGGCTCGACTCGCTCGCGACGATGCCGCCGAGCGAGATCACCGCGACCTCGGTGGTGCCACCACCGATGTCGACGATCATGTTGCCTGCGGGCTCGTGCACGGGCAGGCCCGCGCCGATCGCGGCGGCCATCGGCTCTTCGATCACGAGCGCGGGCTTGCGGGCGCCGGCGAACTCGGCGGCCTCCTGCACGGCGCGGCGCTCGACCCCGGTGACGCCCGAGGGGATGCAGATCACCATGCGGGGCTTCGCCCAGCGGCGCTGGTGCACCCGCTGGATGAAGTACCGCAGCATCTTCTCGCACATGTCGAAGTCGGCGATGACGCCGTCCTTCAGGGGGCGGATCGCCTGGATGTGGGCAGGCGTGCGACCGAGCATCCGCTTGGCTTCCTGGCCGACGGCCAGGAGCTGCTGGGTCCGGGTGTTGATCGCGACGATGGAGGGCTCGTCGAGGACGATGCCCTGCCCGCGCACGTAGACCACCGTGTTGGCGGTTCCGAGGTCGACGGCCATGTCCCGGCCCACGACGGATGTGAACCAAGGCTGGCCGCTCACCGGCGTGTACTCCGTCGTCGAGGGGTAGCCATGAGATGACAAGGCTAGGTCCTCCGCCCCGGCCGCACCAAGCGGCCTGTCGCGAAGTCTCTCAGGTCACATGCCCGGAGTGGTGCATTTCGCGCGTGCAACACCTCCCCAGCCACGTTCTTGCGCCGCCTGACCACCGGATGCGGGGGCGGGGGGCGCCAAAACGGGAAGGAAGCAGGTTCCCGGCTACAGGTTGGGGAAGAAGAGGGAGATCTCGCGGGCGGCGGACTCGGGACCGTCGGACCCGTGGACCAGGTTCTCCTGGGTCTCCAGGGCGAGGTCGCCGCGGATGGTGCCGGGAGCGGCGTCACGGGGGTTGGTGGCCCCCATCATCGTGCGCACCATCTGCCAGGTGTCGTCGGGGCCCTCCACCACCATCGCCACGAGCGGGCTCCGGGTGATGAACGCCACCAGGTCGCCGAAGAAGGGCTTCTCGGCGTGCTCGGCGTAATGCTGGCCCGCGAGCTCCTCGGTGACAGTGCGCAGGTCCATCGCGACGATCCGCAGGCCGCGGCGCTCCAGGCGGCCGATGATCTCGCCGGCGAGCTGGCGCTCCACGGCGTCGGGCTTGCAGAGAACGAGGGTGCGGTTGGCAGTCATGGGTCCGGGAACCTAGCCGCCGAGCGCCGATTGCCTCACGCCGGGCTGGCTACCCCGAGGGCGACGCGGGCCGCGCCCACCACGTACAGCGAGCCGGTGATGACGATCTGGCCGTCGGCCTCGATCTGTGCGACGGCGTGGTCGACCGCGTCGGCGACGTCGTGCACGACGTCGATCCGGTCGGCGTCGATGCCGAGTGCGCGAGCGGCGTCGGCGAGCTCGCGCGGGTCGCGCGCACGGGCGCTCGGCGGTGCGCAGCACACCAGGCGTGCCGCGTCGCGCGCGCCGAGCGCTTCGAGCATCTCCGTCGGGTCCTTCTCGCGCAGCAGCCCGACCACGAGGGTGCGGTCGCCTCCCGGGAACTCGTCGGCCATCGCGTGCGCGAACGCATGCGCGCCGGCGACGTTGTGCGCGCCGTCGAGCACGATCAGTGGCGCGTGTCCCACCACCTCGAGTCGGCCGGGTGAGCGGATGCGACCGAGCACGTCGACGACGAGGTCCTCCGGGAGCACAGCGTCGGCGAAGGCCTCGACCGCGGCGACCGCGATCGCGGCGTTGTCGGCCTGGTGCGCGCCGTGCAACGACACGAACACCTCGTCGTACCGTGCGCGCGGCGTGAACAGGTCCACCATCCGACCGCCATGCGCGGTGACGTTGCGGTGGACGCCGAAGTCACGGTCGCGCAGGAGCACCTGGGCGGGCTCTCCGGCCAGGAAGAGCGGGACGAGCTCGGGGTCGGTCTCCCCCAGCACCAGCACCGAGCCGGGCTTGACGATCCCGGCCTTGTCGGCGGCGATCGACGCTCGGGTGGACCCGAGGTAGTCGACGTGGTCGATGGTGACGTTGGTGACGACGGCGACGTCGCCGTCGACCACGTTGGTGGCGTCCCAGGTGCCGCCCAGACCCACCTCCACCACCGCAGCCTCCACCGCGACGTCGGCGAACCAGGTGAGCGCCGCCCCGGTGAGGATCTCGAAGTAGCTGGGGATGTCGGGCAGGTGGGGCTCGATCAGGGCCACCTGGGCCAGGCGGTCGGCGAGGGTGGCGTCGTCGATCGGGGCGCCCTCCCAGCTCATCCGCTCGTTGACCCGCTCCAGGTGGGGACTGGTGTAGGTGCCCGTGGAGACCCCGGCCTCCACCAGCAGCGCACTCGCGATCCGGGCGACCGACGTCTTGCCGTTGGTGCCCGTGAGGTGGATCACCCCGTACTCGAGCTGCGGGGAGCCGAGCAGCGCGGTGAGCGCCTCCATCCGGGCGAGCGTGGGCGCGGTGGCCCGCCGGTCGACGCCGACGGGCACGCCGAGGGACTCGAAGTTGACGTGCGCGTCCAGCCAGGCGAAGGCCTCGGCCGGATGGCCGGACCAGTCGGTCGGATCGAAGGGAGCGGCCACGAAGATGGCGTCAGTCGGCGTCGGCGAGGACGACATCGACCAGGAGCTGCTCACCGGGCACGGTGTTGAGCTCCAGCACGCGCCCGGCATCACACACATCGGCCCGCACGGAGTCGAGGAGCGCGAGCCGCTCGAGGCGGTCGGTGACCGTGGCCGAGGTGACGTCGGCGCGCATCGACTTCTGCTGGGTGGTCTTCGCCTTTCGGACCGCGCCAAGCACGTCGGCCGCGACGCCGTACGCGGCGGGGTCGTCGCCACCCGCGGCGGCGCGCAACGGCGCCGACTCGGGCCACGCGCTGCGGTGCACCGACTCGTCGCGCCACCACGACCACACCTCTTCGGTGACGAACGGGAGGTGCGGCGCGAACAGGCGCAGCATCGTGTCGAGCGCGAACGCGAGGGTCGCGCGTGCCGACGTGGCGCCGGCGTCGTCGGCCGGGCCGTACGCGCGCTGCTTGACGAGCTCGATGTAGTCGTCGCAGTAGCCCCAGAAGAACCGCTCGGTCCGCTCGAGCGCGCGGGCGTAGTCGTACTGGTCGAACGCTGCCGTCGCGTCGTCGACGAGGTCGGCGAGCGCGCCGAGCAACGAGCGGTCGAGCGGAGACGTGATGTCCGCCGTGGCGGGATTCGTCGGTACCGCGTGATCGCCGATCACCCCGAGCGCGAACTTCGACGCGTTGAGCACCTTGATCGCCAGGCGGCGACCGATCTTCATCTGGCCCTCGTCGAACGCGGTGTCGGTGCCGGGGCGGCCGCTCGCGGCCCAGTAGCGCACGGCGTCGGACCCGTACTGCTCGAGCAGGTTGAGGGGGGTGACGACGTTGCCCTTGGACTTGGACATCTTCTTGCGGTCGGGGTCGAGCACCCAGCCGGAGATGGCGGCGTCAGTCCAGGGCAGGCCGTCGAACTCGGAGTGCGCGCGTACGACGGTGGAGAACAGCCAGGTACGGATGATCTCGTGGGCCTGCGGGCGCAGGTCCATCGGGTAGGTGCGCGCGAAGAGGTCGTCGTCCTCGCCCCACGCACACGCGATCTGAGGGGTGAGCGACGAGGTGGCCCAGGTGTCCATCACGTCGGGGTCGGCCACGAAGCCACCCGGAACGCCCCGCTGGTCCTCGGTGTAGCCCGGGGGTGCCTGGCTCTGCGGGTCGACCGGGAGCGCGTCCTCCGCGGGCACGAGTGGACGGTCGTAGTCGGGCTCGCCGTGCTCGTCGACCGGGTACCAGACGGGGAACGGCACGCCGAAGAAGCGCTGCCGGCTCACCAGCCAGTCGCCGTTGAGTCCCTCGACCCAGCTGTCGTAGCGCGCCCGCATGTACCCGGGGTGCCAGCGGAGCTCGCGACCACGTGCGAGCAACGTGTCGCGCAGACGCGCGTCGCGCCCTCCGTTGCGGAAGTACCACTGCCGCGTCGTGATGATCTCGAGCGGGCGGTCGCCCTTCTCGTAGAACTTCACCGCGTGCGTGATCGGGCGGGGCTCGGCGAGCAGGTCGCCGCTGTCGCGCAGCAGCTCGACGATGCGCTCGCGCGCCTGCTTGATGTTCTTGCCCGCGAGCTCGCCCCAGTGCTCGGACGCCTTGTGCGTCTCGAAGTCGATGGGCGGCGAGCCGTGCAACCGGCCGTCCCAGCCGACGATCGGGCGCGCCGGGAGGTCGAGCTCGCGCCACCACACGACGTCGGTGAGGTCGCCGAACGTGCAGATCATCGCGATGCCGCTCCCCTTCTCGGGGTCGGCGAGGTGGTGGGCCCGCACCGGGACGCGCACGCCGAACAGCGGCGTGAGCA
>Ga0302322_100003842_pt1 | contig 12984 bp, 13 predicted proteins | sample Fen_T0_2_FD_203757 | JGI IMG/M metagenome (GOLD analysis project Ga0302322, IMG submission 203757) | Peat permafrost microbial communities from Stordalen Mire near Abisko, Sweden - Fen_T0_2 | ecosystem: Environmental > Terrestrial > Soil > Wetlands > Permafrost | place: Sweden: Abisko...
AGGGGCTTGCGCGCCAAGATTGGTCAGTCCGGGCCGACCAGCACGCCGAGCTTGAGCCGCAGCATCCGGTCGCAGCGAGCCGCCAGCGCTTCGTCGTGCGACACCAGCACGAACGCCGTGCCGTGCTGCCGGGCGAGTTCGAGCATCAGCGCGAACACACCGTCGGCGGTCTCGCGGTCGAGGTTGCCGGTGGGCTCGTCCGCCAGCACGCACGCCGGCCGCGCGACGAGCGCGCGCGCGATCGCGACGCGCTGGCGTTCGCCTCCCGACAACTGTGACGGACGGTGCGCAACGCGCTGCGCCAGCCCCACCTGGGCCAGCACCTCCTCGGCCTGCGCACGCGCTGCGTCGGGCGCCATGCGCCGGATGCGCAGCGGCATCGCCACGTTGTCGAGCGCGCTGAACTCGGGCAGCAGGTGGTGGAACTGGTAGACGAAACCTAGGTGGCGGTTGCGCCATGCGCCCTGCTGAGCGGCGTTCATCGAGGCGAAGTCGCGCCCCCTCAGTTCCACGCTGCCGGCGGTGGGCGCCTCCAGCCCGCCGAGCAGGTGCAGCAGCGTGCTCTTGCCCGATCCCGAGGCGCCCACGACCGCCAGCGTCTCGCCCGCGTGCACGTGCAGGTTCACGCCGCGCAGCACGTGCACGTCGAGGCTGCTGTCGTGGAAGCGCTTGTCGAGGTTCGCACACTGCAGCACCACTTCGCGTTCGATCCCGGTAGGTGCCGCAGGCGTCTTGGGGGCTCCCTCACTCATATCGCAGGGCCTCGGCCGGCTGCACGCGGCTGGCGCGCCAGCTCGGGTAGAGCGTCGCGACGAAGGCCAGCAGCAGCGAGATCGCGACGATCGGCAGGATGTCGGCGCTCTGCGGTTCGCTCGGCATGCGGCTGATCAGGTAGACGCTGCCGGGCAGGAAGCTCACGTGCAGCAGCCGCTCGATGGCCGGCACGATCACGTCCACGTTGAACGCAATGGCAAGGCCCAGCGCCACGCCGCCGAAGGTGCCGATCACGCCCGACAGCGCCCCCTGGACCATGAAGATGCCCATCACCGAGCGCGGGCTCGCGCCGAGCGTGCGCAGGATGGCGATGTCGGCGCGCTTGTCGGTGACCGTCATCACGAGTGTCGAGACGAGATTGAACGCGGCGACCGCAACGATCAGCGTGAGGATGATGAACATGAGGCGCTTTTCGAGCTGCACTGCGGCGAACCAGTTGCGGTTCGTGCGCGTCCAGTCCGTCACCGCGACCTGCGGCCCGAGGTCCTGCGAGAGCTGCTGCGCCACCTCGCGCGCCTGGTGCAGGTCCGTGAGCCGAAGCTGCACACCGGTCGGCCCTTCGACGCGAAAGAGGCGCGCGGCGTCGTCGACGTCGATCAGCGCCAGGCCGCTGTCGTATTCGTAGTGTCCGGTGTCGAAGGTGCCCACGAGCGTGAACTGCTTGAGCCGCGGCACCACCCCGGCCGGCGTGAGCTGGCCACCAGGGGCGACCAGGGTGACCTTGTCGCCCGCCTTCACGCCGAGCGCACGCGCGAGTTCGATCCCGAGCGCAATGTTCCACGAACCCGGCGTGAGCTGCGCGAGCAGCGTGTCCTTCAGCCGCGCGGCCAGGTCGGTGACGGTGGCCTCGTCGACGGGAGAGATGCCGCGCACGATGGTGCCGCGCATCTCGTCGCCACGTGCGATCAGTGCCTGCGCGCCGACGAACGGCGCCGCGCCGATCACCTGCGGATTGCGCCGCGCCTGTGCCACGGTGGCGCGCCAGTCGGGCAGCGCGGCGCCGTTGATCGCGTACACCTCCACGTGAGCGACCACGCTCAGCATGCGGTCGCGCACCTCCTTCTGGAAGCCGTTCATCACCGACAGCACGATGATCAGCGCCGCCACGCCGAGTGCGATGCCGAGCATCGACACGCCGGAGATGAAGGAGATGAACCCGTTGCGGCGGCCGCTGCGACCCGAGCGCGTGTAGCGCCAGCCGATCTGCAGTTCGTAGGGGAGGTTCATGCAGCAGGGATGCTAACCGAGGGGGCGCGCGGGGCCCTTCCGACCTGTCGTCGGCCGTGGCCCGTGCGTTCGTAGAATTGCCGCGATGACAGCGCCCCGCACTGCGTCGCCGCCTGGCGTGGCGCCGCGCCCGCTCTGGCCCGGGCTGCTGCTGGCCGGCATCGGTTCCATCGCGTTCTCGGGCAAGGCGATCATCGTCAAGCTGGCGTATCGCCACGGCGTCGATGCGGTCACGCTGATCATGTACCGCATGCTGTTCGCGCTGCCGCTGTTCGTGCTGCTGGCGTGGTATGCAGGGCGCGGCAGGCCGGCGCTCACGGCGCGCGACCGCTGGACCGTTCTCGGCCTGGGCTTCAGCGGCTACTACCTGGCGAGCTTCCTTGACTTTGCCGGGTTGCAGTTCATCAGCGCCAGTCTGGAGCGGCTGATCCTGTACCTCAACCCGACGCTGGTGCTCGCGCTCGGCGTGCTGCTGTTCGGACGCAAGGTGGCGCGGCGGCAGCTGCTGGCCTTGGCGGTCAGCTACGCCGGCGTGACGCTGGTGTTCGGGCACGAGGTGCGACTCGTCGGCCCGCATGTCGCGCTCGGCGCGGCGCTGGTGTTCGCCAGCGCGCTGAGCTATGCGCTGTACCTCGTCTACTGCGGCGAGGAGGTGCAGCGCCTAGGGGCGCTTCGCCTGACGGGCCTCGCCACCAGCGTCGCCTGCCTGCTGTGCATCGCGCAATTCCTGCTGCTGCGCCCGCTGGCGGCGATGGCGGTGGCGCCGGAAGTGATCTGGCTGTCGTTGCTCAACGCCACCGTGTGCACCTTTGCGCCGGTGCTGATGGTGATGATGGCGATCGAGCGCGTCGGTGCCACGATGGTCGCGCAAACGGGCATGATCGGCCCCTTGTCGACGATCTCGATGAGCGTGCTCATCCTGGGCGAGCCGTTCACGGCCTGGATCGCGGTCGGGACACTGCTGGTGCTTTCCGGCATCTGGCTGCTGGCGCGCTCGCGTGCATGAAGCGCGCGCCGGGAGCATGCGTTGCGAATGCCCCGACGGAAGGACACGATGATGCACTGGAGGATGCTGACCTGCCTGGCTCTTGCCGCCCTGGCCGCCGCGGCCGCGCCTGCGGCCGAGGTGCGCTACTACGAGGTGCCACGCGGCGCGCATCCGCACGACGTGGCGCCCGACCCCAGACAGGGCGGGCCGGTCTGGTACACGGCGCAGGCCCAGGGCGCCCTCGGCCGGCTCGATCCGGCCACCGGCAAGGTGGAGCAGATCGCCCTCGGCGCGGGCTCGGCGCCGCATGGCGTCATCGTCGGCCCCGACGGCGCGCCCTGGGTGACGGATGGCGGGTTGAACTCGATCGTGCGCGTCGACCCAGTGACGCGCCAGGTCCGGCGCTGGCCCCTCCCGGTCGCTGAATACACCAATCTGAACACCGCGACCTTCGACAAGTCGGGGCGCCTGTGGTTCACCGGCCAGGCCGGCTACCACGGCCGCCTCGACCCGGCGACGGGCAAGGTTGACGTGTGGAAGTCACCGCGCGGCGGCGGCCCCTACGGCATTGCGACCACATCGTCGGGTGAGGTGTACTACGCGTCGCTGGCCGGCAGCCACATCGCGCGCATCGACCTTGCCAGCGGGGAAGCAACACCGATCGACCCGCCGACGCCACGCCAGGGCGCGCGCCGGGTCTGGGGCGACTCGACAGGCCGCGTCTGGGTGAGCGAATGGATGTCGGGGCAGGTGAGCGTGTACGACCCGGCAAAGAAGGCCTGGCGCGCCTGGAAGCTGCCGGGTGCCTCGCCCCGCGCCTACTCGGTGTGGGTCGACGAGCGCGACCAGGTCTGGCTGACCGACTTCTCGGCCAACGCGGTGCTGCGCTTCGATCCGCAGACCGAGCGCTTCGAGAGCTTCCCGAGCAACGCACCGGGCGCCGCCGTGCGGCAGATGCTGGGCCGCGCGGGCGAGGCCTGGGGCGCCGAGTCGGGCGCGGACAGGCTGGTCATGATTCGACACTGAACGAGGAGCAGAGATGGATCTGGGCATCGAGGGCAAGTGGGCGCTGGTGTGCGCGGCGAGCAAGGGCCTCGGCAGGGGTTGCGCGCAGGCGCTGGTGCGCGAAGGCGTGAACGTCGTCATCACCGCGCGCGGCACCGAAGCGCTGGAGGCGACGGCGGCCACGCTGCGCGCATCCAATCGCGCGGTCGAAGTGCGTTCTGTGGCCGGCGACATCACCACGCCCGAAGGGCGCGCGGCAGCGCTGGCAGCGTGCCCGCAGGTCGACATCCTCGTCAACAACGCCGGCGGCCCGCCACCGGGAGACTTCCGGGACTGGGGACGCGACGCGTGGATCAAGGCGCTCGACGCCAACATGCTGACGCCGATCGAACTCATCCGCGCCACGGTCGATGCCATGGCCGAGCGCGGCTTCGGCCGAATCGTCAACATCACGTCTGGCGCCGTGAAGGCGCCGATCGACATCCTTGGACTGAGCAACGGCGCCCGTTCCGGTCTGACAGGATTCGTCGCCGGCTTGGCGCGTAGCAAGATCGCCGCCAGTGGCGTGACCATCAACGGCCTGCTGCCCGGCGCCTTCGACACCGACCGACTGCGCGTGACGATGCAGGGCCTGGCACAGAAGACGGGCCAGCCCGTGGAGAGCCTGCTCACGCAGCGGGCGCAGGGCATACCGGCGCGTCGCTTCGGCACCGCGGACGAGTTCGGCGCCGTCTGCGCGTTCCTGTGCAGCGTTCAGGCAGGCTACCTGACGGGGCAGAACGTCCTGCTCGACGGAGGCACGTACCCGGGCACCTTCTGAAGGGCATGGCGAGGTCGGCCCGCCGCGATGCCGGCCGATCCGACCCGACCGGCATGAAACCGGCATGCGCGTGATGGTGCCGGAATGACCCACGGGCGCACCGCGCCACGCATGACCCGCCACCGCCCGATCCGGGGAGCTCCGCCGGTTCGATGACAATAGCGTCCTCGAACTGCAGGAAAAGGGGCACGCGAGCATGAACATTCGAATCGGCAGCAAGACGATCGTGGTGGGGTCGGTCGCATTCATCGCGGCGGTGATCGTCGGGGTCGCGCTGCTTGGCGCCGCGGGCATCGCGGGCTGGGAGTACACCAACAGCAATGCGTTCTGCGCCACGATGTGCCACGGCGTGCACCCCGAGGAGATTGAAGCCCACAAGACGGGCGTCCACGCGCGCGTCAACTGCGTCGAGTGCCACATGGGCCGCAATTCGACGCTCCACCTGATGGCCCTCAAGCCCACGCACGCCAAGGAACTGTGGGGCATGATCGCCGGGTACGAGCGTCCGATCACTTCCGGGACGCTGCGCCCCTCGCGCGAGGCCTGCGAGAGCTGCCACTACCCGACCGTCGAGCACAACGACAGCGTTGCGGTGAAGGTGCACTACGCGAACGACCACGAAAGCACCGAGTCGCGGACCAAGATCGTGCTGCACACCGTCATGGAAGCGATACGGCAGGACTACACCAAGGGCATCCACTGGCACGTCCAGAATGAGGTGCGCTTCGTCTCGCCGGACCCGCAACGCCGGGAGATCCCGTGGGTCGAGGTGACCAAGGCCGACGGCACGAAGGTCACCTACACCGATGCGGAGTCAAAACTTACGCCGGAGCAGTTCGCAGCGATGCAGCCGCGGGCGATGGCCTGCTACGACTGCCACAACTCGGTGGGTCACCCGTTCCGCAACCCCGCCAACCTTGTCGACGAGGCCATCCGCACTGGCAAGATCGACCGCGCACTGCCGAACACCAAGGCGCGCGCCGTCGCCCTCGTCGACGCACTCGGCGAGGTTACCGGCGAGGCCACGGCCCGCGAGGCGAAGGTCGACAAGCTGATCGCCGAAGCTTCCACCAAGGCCGCCACGCCGCCCGAACTGAAGCCGGCGGAGGAGAAGTTCAACAAGGCCATGCGTGAGATCCTGCTCGCGGCCTCTTTCAGCCATGAGGGATTCTCCTGGAAGACTTTCCCCAACCACACGGGGCACTCCGACACGCCGGGGTGCTTCCGCTGCCACGACGGCAAGCACTTCAACGACAAGGGCGAAGCCATCCGGCTGCAGTGCACACTGTGCCATGCGATGCCCGAGGTGACGCGCGAAAAGGGCAAGGGCACCGTCGCGTCCCTGGTGCCCGAGAAGGTCGGCGAGAAGCAACCCGAGAGCCACCAGCGGCCCAACTTCATGCACACGCATTCCGACGACGTCGGGCCCGAGTGCGAGGAATGCCACGGCACGCCGCTCAAGCGCGGCAAGCAGGGCGGGAACTTCTGCGCCAATCCGGCCTGCCACGGCCGCACCTGGCCCGGGCTGGACCTGTCCGCCGAACCGCCGAAGAAGGCGGGCGTGGAGGCCCCGAAGAAGGGCTAGGGCGAGGGGCCGACGGCGCATCCGATCGGCACGTCCGTGCCCGGATGCCTTGGCGTGCGGCCGCACCCCGTCGGCGTTGCCCATGCAAAGAGCCCGCACGCGGCGGGCTCAGTCGGTGGGAGAAGGAAACGATCAGGCTTGAGGCGCGCGGCGGCGTGCCGCGAAGCCGAGGCCAGCCAGGCCGACCAGCATCAGGGCCCAGGTCTCGGGTTCCGGCACAGCGGCCGTCATCGCCCCGACCGTGGCGCCATAGTAGTTCTCGTAGTGCGGCGTGTAGAAGCTGATGTCGGTGTAGCTGCCCGTGAACTGCAGCAGGCCGTTGCCTTCGACGCCAGTCACGGTGTTGCCAGCCTGCACCAGCGTGCCGCCGCCCCAGTGGCCGCCGCCCTGGGCTCCGACGGTGAAGCTCACGCTGCCGGTGAACTGGAAGTCCACCGGCACGCCGCCCTGGCCGACGCTGAAGAGCACGATTACCGGGTCGATCACGGCCTTGTCGAAGTGGAACGTGTTCAGCTGCGTCGGATCGCCGCCCGCCATCTGCAGCGTGCCTTGCGCCATGGTCGGCGTGTTCGTGACGGCGGCGTTCGTGAACGACGACGGCACGTCGTACATGTTCTCCCATGTGTCCAGGCCGATGACACCGCCCGTGTAGGTGACGTTGACCGTGGCGCTGTTCTGCGTGAAGGATCCCGCGCCGGTGCTGGCCCAGGTGGTCCAACTCACGGTGTCTGCGGCCAACGCGTGCAGGGGCAGCGTGGCGGCGATGGCGGCAAGGGCGAACAGTTTCTTCATCGGGGAACCTTGATGGGAGTGTCGGGGTCCGGCCACCACCTTGGGCGCCGGGCATGCACGGAGTGTGGGCCGCGGTCGCGCCGGTGCTAGCCCCGCAGACCGGGGGGGTGCCGGCCCCGGCCGGCAACGTTTCGCGCATGAGTGTGCATTGCTGCACGGCCCTGGGACACCTTCGTGGCGAGGCCCGCCATTGCTGAATCCCCGGCAAACCGAGTGACGGAGCCCGCTCAGCGGTAGAACGCCTCGACCTTGCCCTTCAACTTGATCAACAGCGGCTGGCCCTTGCGGTCCAGCGCCCTGCCGGCGGGTACCCTGACCCAACCTTCGCTGATGCAGTATTCCTCCACATCCGACCGGTCCTTGTCGTTGAAGCGGATGCCGACCTCATGCTCGAACACGGCGGCGACGTGGTGTGGGCTGCGCGGGTCAGCCGACAGGCGGTCTGGCAACGGGGGCGGTTGCTGGGCTTCGGTCATGGGGGTCACTTTCCTTCTGGCGGCGGCGGGTTCGCTATTGTCCCGGAGCCGACACCAGCCGCAAGTCGATCGGGTCCCGCGTCATCGAGCCGCGTCTGGCCGGCCGACGCGCCGTCGATGGCAGGCGCACGACCGGCTGCGGGGGTACTTCGTTCCAACGCACGATGACGCAGCCTCGGTGAAAGGCATCTTCGTTGAAGTACGTGGTTCCCGCGGCTCAGATGCTCCGGCGTGCCGATGACACGAGGATGCCGGCGACGATCAACGCGAACGCAAGCGCGTGGAACCAGCGTGGGGGTTCACCAAGGAGTGCTGCCGACAGCACGGCTGCGAACACCGGAGTCAGGTTGCCGAAAAAGGCCGCCAGCGCCGGCCCGCCCGCCGCGATGCCGAGGCCCCAGCAGCGGTAGGCCACGATCGACGGGCCGACGGCCACGTACAGCAGTGCTGCCAGCACCCAGCCGTTCCACGCAACGGGCGCCGTGCCGCTGGCGAGTTCGGCGCCCGCCGCGGCGCCCGCGCCGAGCAGGCCGAACACCATCTGCACGAGCAAGAATTCGGCCCAGTTCCAGGGCGGGCGTTCGGGCGCGCGCATCGAGGCGGGCGGCCGGGCCAGCATCCAACTGTAGAACGCCCAGGCGATGATCGCCAGCAGCACATACAGGTCGCCGGCCACGAACTGTACGCGCATCAGTGCCGAAGGCTCCCCGCGCGCGATGACAAGCAGCACGCCGCCGAGCGAGAGCGCCGCGCCGACGATCTGGCGCCTCTGCGGATGCACACCGTGCAGGACCGCGCCGACGGCAAGCATCCACACCGGGCTGCTGGCAGCGATCAGGGTCACGTTGATCGGTGTGGTGGTGACGAGCGCCAGGTACTGCAGCGCGTTGTAGGTGCCCACGCCCAGCAGACCCAACAGCAGCAGATGCGGCCAGCGCGCCGCGATGTCGCGCGGATGGCGCAGCGCCCGCCATCCCAGCGGCAGCAGCAGCAGCGCCGCCAGCAGCCAGCGCAGGAAGTTCAGCGTCAGCGGTGGCACGCTGCCCACGAGCAGGCGGCCCACCACCGCGTTGCCCGCCCACAGCAACGGCGGCAGCGTCATCAGGAGCGCCACGCGAGGCGCGAGGCGGCTCATTGCGGTGGGGTCACAGGCATCGTCGCGCCGCATTTCCAGCACTGCTCGAATGGCCCGTCGATCTGTTCGCCGCAGCCCGCGCACACCCAGCGCCGGTGCGGCGGATGGCGCAGCTCGTGGAGCAGGCGCTGCGCCGCGTCGAACTGTGCATCGTCGGTGATCCACACTTCCGGCAGCGCCTGGTCGGGAGGGATCTCTCCGGCGATGCTGCTGGCGAAGTAGCGCTGTACGCTGGCGGCAATGCCGCCGCTGCTCAGCATGTCGGCCCACAGCGTGGCGATGGCGATGTTGGGTGCGGTGGTGAGCCGTTTCATGGGGCTTTCGGTCGGTCGGGCAGCAACGCACTAGCACGCTTGGCGAAGTGATGGCACGATACCCGATTCCCACCCTCGAACCGGAGAGCCACGCCATGACCCAGAACAGCCCCACCGTCCGCGTCGACCAGCCCGGCGGCGCCGACGCAATGCACCTTGTCGACCTGCCCGTTGGCGAGCCCGGCCCGGGCGAACTGCGCATTCGACACCACGCCTGCGGCCTCAACTTCATCGACGTCTACCAGCGCAGCGGGCTGTACCCGCTGCAGATGCCGCTCTCGCTCGGCATGGAAGGCGCCGGCATCGTCGAGGCCGTGGGCGAGGGCGTGACGCACCTGAAGCCTGGCGACCGCGCCGCCTACGCCAGCAACCCGCCGGGCAGCTACAGCACGCTACGGGTGATGCCGGCCAAGTGCGTGGTCAAGCTGCCCGACGCCATCTCTTTCGAGACCGGCGCCGCGATGATGTTGAAAGGCCTGACCGCGCAGTACCTGCTGAAGAAAACGCTGCCCCAGGGCGGCCTGCAGGTGGGTGACTTCGTGCTGTTTCACGCCGCAGCCGGTGGCGTCGGGCTCATCGCCTGCCAGTGGGCGCGTGCACTCGGCCTGCAGTTGATCGGCACCGCGGGCTCGGACGAGAAATGTGCGCTCGCGCGCGAGCACGGCGCCGCGTTCACGATCAACTACCGAAGCGAGGATTTCGCCGCGCGCGTGCGCGAGATCACCGGTGGCGCCGGCGTGAAGGTGGTGTACGACTCGATCGGCAAGGACACCTGGGACAAGTCACTTGACTGCCTGCGTCCGTTCGGGCTGCTGGCGAGCTTCGGCAATGCGTCGGGCGTGGTGCCGCCGTTCTCGATCGGTACGCTGGGAGCGAAAGGGTCTCTCTACGTGACACGGGGAACGCTGTTCACGCACATCGCCACGCGCGAGGCGACCCAGGCCATGGCCGACGAATTGTTCGGCGTCGTCGCGAGCGGCCAGGTAAAGATCCGCATCGACCAGCGCTACGCCCTGAAGGACGTGGTCCAGGCCCATCGCGACCTGGAAGCTCGCAAGACAACCGGCTGCAGCGTGCTGCTGCCCTGAACGCGGCGTTCAGGCCTCGGCAGCGTGGGGACAGGCGACGTCCGGCCCCACGGCGGCACGGTAGGCGTGCCATGAGGCGTGCCCGAGCACCGGCCCGACGACGAGCAGCCCCGCAAAACCGGGCAGCATCGCCAGCACCACCAGCAGCGTGATCACGATGCCCCACAGCAGCAGCACGCCGGTCTGCGTGAGGCACAGCCGCATGCTCGTCAACCCGGCGCTGATGGCGTCGGTCTGGCGGTCGAGGATCATCGGGATCGAGACCACGCTGACCGCGAAGATCAGCCCGGCGAAGATGCTGCCGACGCTCAGGTAGGCCACGATGAACTCGGTGTTCTCGGCGTCGACGAGCTTGAGCAGCGAGCCCTTGAAGTCAGGCATGCCGTCGAAGCTGAGCGCGAAGACCACGAGCGATGCACGCGCCCAAATCATTTCTAGCACCAGCAGCATGGTCCCGAAGATCGCCATCGTTCCCATCTTCGTGCGCCAGGCGACGAGCGACTTCGCGAGCTGCGGGCGCTCGCCGCGCTCGAGCCGGCGGCTCGCGTCATACAGCCCGAGGCACAGGAACGGCCCGACGAGCAGGAAGCCCGCGCTCAGCGCGAGCGTCCACGCCGGGGAATACTTGAAGACGCTCACGAGCAGCCAGCCCATCACCGCGAAACAGCCACCGTAGAAGAGGCCGATCACCGGGGCGCGCCGGAAATCGCGCCAGCCGGCGGCCAACCACCGGAACGGGTCGGCCGGGCCGAGCTTGTTCAGCGTCACGCTGAATGGCGAAACCGATGAAGTATCCGGGGCGGTCGAGTCCGATCTGGCGTTCATGGCGCGATTCTGCGTCGGTTGCCCGGGCTCCCGCGTAGGAGGAAACGCTCGGATCGACCGGCGGGCCGGCCGGGGCGTGGCGAGGCTTCGCCTCAGCGTCCGCGCCGCACTCGCAGCAACTCATCCAGGATCAGCAGTCCGGCACCGACCGTGATCGCGCTGTCCGCGACGTTGAACGAGGGAAAGTACCAGCCCGCATAGTGCACCTGGATGAAGTCGATCACGTGGCCGTGCAGCAGCCGGTCGATCACGTTGCCGACCGCGCCGCCGAGGACGAGCGAGAGCGCCCAGCAGAACAGGCGTTGCCCGCCGTGCCGGTGCAGCAGCCAGACGATGAACAGGGCAGCCGCGGCGCCCAGGCCGACGAAGAACCAGCGCTGCCAGCCCGCGGCGCCGGCGAGGAAGCTGAACGCCGCGCCGGTGTTGTGCACGCGCACGACGTTGAAGAACGAGGTAACCAGGCGGCTGTCGCCGAGCTCGAAGTGGCCGAGGATCAAGGTCTTGGTGAACTGGTCGAACAGGATCACGGCGAGTGCGATCCCCAGCCACGGCAGCAGGGCGCGCTGAGACCTCCTGGCAGCCATCAGGCGAACTCGCGCGACTCGCCTGCGCCGTAGAGGTTGCTGGTGCAGCGGCCGCAGATCGTCGGGTGGGCGGGATCGTGGCCCACGTCGTCGCGGTAGTGCCAGCAGCGTGCGCATTTCGGCGCCGTGCTTGCGGTCACGCTGGTGGTGTCGTCGCAATTGATCGTCACCGGTGGCGCAAGCCTCGCGCTCGAGGTGATCAGGACGAGCCTCAACTCGTCACCAAGGCTCGCCAGAATGGTGTGGTCGGGCTCGGGAACGTGAAGGTCAACCTCGGCCTGCAGTGACGATCCTATCTTGCCTTCCGTCCGCAGCGTCTCGATGAACTTGTTCACTTCATCGCGCCGAACTCGAATGCGCGCCCACTTGGCGAGCAGCGCTTCGTCGGGCACAGCGAACGCCCAGTAGGTCTCGCTGAAGATCGACGCTGACGCACCCGGCACGAAGATCGGCCACGCCTCCTCGGCGGTGAAGCTCAGGAACGGCGCCATCCAGCGCACCATCGCATGTGTGATGTGCCACAGCGCCGTCTGCGCCGAGCGGCGCGCGAGCGACTTCGGTGCCGTCGTGTACAGGCGGTCCTTCAGGATATCGAGGTAGAAGCCACCCAGGTCTTCGCTGCAGTAGAGCTGCATCTTGGCCACGACGGGGTGAAACTCATAGACGCCGTAGTGACCGCCCGCGAATACGCCGCGTACGGCGTCGAAGGTGCCGACGATCTCGGCCTGGAATTGCGCCGCGCGGGCTAGCGCCCAGCGGTCGATCTCCAGCATCTCCGCCGGCGGCACGGCGTCCATCGCCGCATCGAAGTCGCTCGTGTTCGCCAGCAGGAAGCGCAGCGTGTTGCGGATGCGCCGGTACGAATCCACCACGCGGGCGAGGATCTTGTCGTCGATCGCCAGGTCGCCCGAGTAGTCGGTCGCGGCGCACCACAGGCGCAGGATCTCGCCGCCGTGCTTCTTCGCCGAAGCGTCGAGCGGCATGTAGTTGCCCAGGCTCTTGCTCATCTTGCGGCCGGCGCCGTCGACGGTGAAACCGTGCGTCAGCAGGCCGCGGTACGGCGCGTGGCCTTCCACCGCGCAGGCGATCAACAGCGACGAGTGGAACCAGCCGCGGTGCTGGTCGTGGCCTTCGAGGTAGAGGTCGGCCTCCGGGCCTTCATCGCTCGTTGTGCCGGGGTGGCTGCCCGTGGTCGAGTTGAGCACGTGCGAGAAGGTCGAGCCCGAATCGAACCACACGTCTAGTATGTCGTTGCTCTTCGCGTACTGCGCCGCTTCGGCGCCGAGCACTTCGGCCGCGGTGAGCCTCGACCAGGCCTCGACGCCACCCTGTTCGACCACGCTCGCCGCACGGTCGATCAGCGCCAGCGTG
>Ga0302322_100003844_pt1 | contig 12976 bp, 14 predicted proteins | sample Fen_T0_2_FD_203757 | JGI IMG/M metagenome (GOLD analysis project Ga0302322, IMG submission 203757) | Peat permafrost microbial communities from Stordalen Mire near Abisko, Sweden - Fen_T0_2 | ecosystem: Environmental > Terrestrial > Soil > Wetlands > Permafrost | place: Sweden: Abisko...
AGTGGGGAAGGGCGCGATGGTCCAGGGGCAAAGCGCAACGTGGGTCCTCCGGTAAAAAAGAGAGGCAACGGTGTCCTCCCCAAGTTACCTCTCCTGATCCTGATCGACAAGCTCAACTTTTCAGGAGACTGATCGGAGATTCCAAAGGTGACGTTGGCGGAACAGACGCCCGAACTGGCTTCCCGGTCTGTGGCTTTCCAAGCTCACGACCGGGAAGTTGGTGCAGCGGGCAACGAATCAGGACTTCAGCAACTGGGTGGCCTGTTGGCCGGCTCCGCTGGTCGGGTCTTCGTTGACCACCTGCTGGAGCAGGTCTCGGGAAGCCTTGGTTTGACCCTGACCCCCCAAAGCCAACGCCTGGAGCAGATCCAGGTTCTGGATGACCTCGGGATCCTGGCAGGCTTTGCGCCCGTCCCTCGAAGAAGTCAAAGCCGTGTCCCAGTCTTCGACCATGACGGCCTGGGTCGAGATGAGCAATACCGATGCGGGATAGTACGACGAAGTGGCGGGGACCGAGGCAGCCAGTGCCTCCCGGAGGGCCGAACCCGAGCGGCCCATCTGGGCCAGAATCCGGGCCTTCATGAGGCGCAGGGTCGATAGGTCGGCGTTGCCGGCTTTCATTGCCCCTTCGGTCTTGGCCATGGCCTGGTCTACTTTGCCTGCGGCGGTCAGCGTTTCGATGTCGGAAAGGATGGACGCGGCTGTGGCCGTGGATTCATCTCCCGACCACGCCACCCCGGAGGTGGAATCGACGGCGGCGCCCCGGGCACCCATGTTGGCGACCTGCACCGGACCGCCGGCTTGGGTCTTGTCCCCGAGCATTATGCCTACCTTGCCCACGGTCTGGGCTAGCAGGGAGGTCGCAGGAGCCTCTTTCGCCTTGGAAACCAGGGCCGATAGCTGGTAGGACCCGTCCTTGCTCAAATGGATTCGAACACCACCGTCGCGAAGTTCGGCCAAGCCGTGGCCGCTGATGCGTATGGTGGCTTCATAGGGAATCTTGGCGCCCAAGTCGAGCCCCTTCCAAACACTCCCGGCCTTGAGCTCGACGACACCGTCAAAGTCGTCGAGGGTCAGCGTCTGGGCTGAAAGCGCCCAAGGAGTGAGGAGCAAAGTCGCTCCCACGATCATAGATCGGATGAATTTTGCCATGAGTATAGTGTACACCTGCGGTCAGAAATTTACAGGTACACCTTAAAAATGCTCGAGATCCACCCATCGGCCGGTTTTTGAGCTCTCCAAAAGTGCCTCGCAGGTCACCATTTCCCTGTGACTGTCTTCAAAAGTGGGGAAATCCCTGGGAGCGGACGGGTCGTTCCGGGCAACAGAAGCGTATACGGAAGCGAAAAACTGCCGGAAGGTGTCTAGATACCCTTCTTGATGACCACCCGGATAGGAACACAGATTCCGGGCTGCCGCGGAAAGCAACGAAGGGTCCTTGTCCACAACCTGGTTGGGTACTTTCCGGTGGCCCAGCCAGAGGCTGTTCGGGTCCTGGGAGGTCCAAGCCAACGAACCCTCTCCTCCGTCGATCTCGAACGACAGGCGGTTTTTGTGGCCCGGGCTTACCTGGGAAACCAGAAGCGTACCGATGGCGCCGTTGGACAAGCAAAGGAGGATGGAAGCCTGGTCCTCGGTGGCCGTGGCGACTTCTTCCCCTTCCGTGCGGTCTGTTCCGGCGTCGGCGAACGTGGACACCAGGCCCCGAGGGCGGAACCGTACCGGGTGGATGGTGGAGAAGTCGGCCAAGACCTGGGTCACCTTCAGGCCCGTGGCGTAGGTGACCACGTCGAGCCAATGGGTTCCTATGTCGGCCACGGCCCGGAGTTCTCCTCCCTGGGACGGGTCGAGGCGCCAGTTCCAATCGGTGTTGTAGAGCAGCCAGTCCTGCAGGTAGGTGCCGTGGACCGCGTGGACCCGACCCAGGGTTCCGGCCGCTATTCTTTCCCGGGCCTCCCGGACCAGGGGGTAGTACCTGAGGTTGTAGGAGACCGCCGCCACCTGACCCGATTGCCTGGCCAGTTCGACAAGTTCGGCCGACTCCCGGGCCGTCATGGCCAAGGTTTCTCACAAACCACCGATCGGCCGGCGGTGAGCACCTTTCGGGCGTACGGCGCGTGGAGGGCATTGGGAACGGCCAGATGGTAGACGTCGGCCCCCGACGAGGCCAAGGCCTCCTCCAAGGTCGCAAACCACAGAGGGATGTTCAACTCGGCGGCTTTTCGGCTGGCCTCCTCTCCTCCGTCGGCAACCAAGGCCCTGACTTCGATGCCGTTGCGCCTGAGCGCTTCGACGTGGGCCGGGCCGACGAAACCCGCACCGACGACACAGGCCGTTGGCCTACGAAGCGAATTCATCGGCGCCTCCTTGGCCCCCACCATGCCGTATTCGTCCCCCAGCTGGGTGCGCTTAATCACCAGGTCGGAGGTGGCCAGGGGCGTGGACCGGCGGTAGACCGACTCTCGGATGCTGGCGATGTAGCGCTCCCCCAGGTGGGCGAACCGGCCACCGATGACAATGACCGAGGGCTTGAAGAAGTTCACAAGTCTTGGACGGATAGATCTCGCTGAGTTCCCTTCCCACCATCCACCGGGCCATTTCCGAAGGTTGGATGGCGGCTGTTTCGGCGGTGTGGACCCGCTGGCCGTCCTTGAGGATGGCGACCCGGTCGCAGATCGCCTTGACCTCGGCCAGCTTGTGCGAGATGTAGATCAGCGTCATTCCCCGGGCCTTGAGGGAGCGCATCAGGGCCATCAGCCTGTCGATTTCGCGTCTGGTGAGCATGGTGGTCGGTTCGTCGAGGATGAGGATGCGGGCGTCGAAGGCCAGGGCCTTGCACACCTCCACCAGCTGTTTCTGGGCGGCGCTGAGGGTGTCGATGCGGTCGTTGGTCCGGGCGTTGGCCCAGAGTTCGGCCAATAAAGCGGTGGCCCGGGACCGCATCGCTTTGCGGTTCAGGATGCCCCCCCAACCCGGCCAGTTCGGCGCCAAAAAAATGTTCTCTTCGACGGTGAGGTCGGAGGCGAGGTTGAATTCCTGGGGAACCAAGCTGATGCCCGCCCGACGGGCCTCCGTGGGCGACCGGAACTTCACAGACTTGCCTTCGCTCTCCAAAAAGCCCGAGGTCGGTTCGTGGATGCCCGACAAAATCTTCATGAACGTGGATTTCCCGGCGCCGTTTTCGCCGATGAACCCAAGGATCTCACCACGGCAGATCCCGACGTTGACGTCCCGAAGCACGGGGTTTCCCGAGAATTCCTTCCGCAGAGCCTGGGTCCGGACGATGAAATCGGCCATGGTGGAAGCATCGTAAGCCCACCCTGTTCTGTCGTCAAATGAAAATGTTCGAAAAAAGAACATTTAGCCCTAAGGACCGTCCCATGGGGCCAAGTCCTCTGGGTGCGCCTCCGCCGGGTTTCCCGATGGTAATCGCTTTGACAAATCTTTGACAAACGTATGACACTGGTCTGACCGTCGGCCCCCGGGGTCGAGTCAGACTGATCCTGAAGCATGGAAGAAAGACTTCGGGAGGAAGACCATGAAGAAGATTTTGATGACTGCGGTTCTAGGGTTGGCCGGCTTGTCCTTGTGGGCAGCCGAAATCACTCTGACCGCTGACCTCGTGAACCCCGTCCTCAAGGCGGGTGAGAAACAGACCACCTGGTTGAAGGTTGGGTTGAAGGGGTTCGAATGGGCCGCGGGGAACCGGGTTCCGGCGCCCCTGAATGTCGCCTTGGTCCTGGACCGGTCGGGGTCCATGGAGGGTGAGAAGCTCGACCGGGCCAAGGAAGCGGCGAAGATGGCGGTTCGACGCCTGTCCGACCGGGACATCCTTTCCATCGTGACGTTCGAGAGCGAGGTGCAGGTTCTGCTACCGGCCACCCGGGTCACCGACAAAAGGTCGATTCTGAGACTCATCGATGACATTGGATCCGCCGGCTCAACGGCGCTGTTCGGAGGGGTCAGCCGGGGGGCGGCCGAGGCGCGCAAATTCCTTTCCCGAAACGGGGTGAACCGCATTATCTTGCTCAGCGATGGCATAGCCAACGTGGGGCCGGATACTCCTTCGGCCCTGGGAGACCTGGGAGCCGGGCTGCGCCGGGAAGGGATCTCGGTCTCAACCATAGGATTGGGCCTCGACTACAATGAGGACCTCATGACTCGCCTGGCCCAGACCTCCGATGGCAACCACGCCTTTGTCCAGGAACCCCGGGACCTGACCCGGATCTTCGACCTGGAGTTCGACGACGCCCTGGCCGTGGTGGCCCGGGACCTCAAGCTCACCCTCGATTTCCAGGGTGGCAGCCTCCCCCTGCGGATTTTGAACCGTCCCGGAGAAGTGACGGGAAGGTCGGTCAGCCTTGATCTGGCCCAGCTGGCTTCGGGCCAGGAAAAGTACTTCCTGTTCGAGGTCGAAGTCCCCTCGATGGCGCCGGGAAAGTCTATGGATCTGGTTAGCGTCCGGGCCAACTACGGCAACCTTTACACCGGGAAGGCCGGTGCCCAAGCGGTAAAAACCAGCGTTTCGGCTTCTTCCGACCCCGTGGCCGTGAGGAAATCCCTCAGGCCCGACGTGGCCGAGGCCTTGGGGGTTCAGCAGGCGGTGGAAGCGGGCCAGCGGGCCCTGGAACTGAAGGACCGGGGCGACGCCGAGGCCGCGAAAAAGGTGCTGGAAGAAAGCGCCGCCAATTTGTCGGCCCTGGGAAGGGCTCTGCCGGCCCCCAGCGCGGCGGTCCAGGCCGCGGCCGAAAAAGCCACCGAAGACGCTTCGGCCATCGCCGACGACACCAAGGATTACAACCAATTGCGAAAATCCATGAAGGCCGACCAGTTCGGCAGTCAGAACCAGCAGAGTTATTGACGTGAAGGCCCGGCTGGTCGCCCTGTTCTTGACGCTGCTGCTGCTGCCCCTGGGCCTAGCCCTATGGCTAGGAGTGCGGAGCGTCCAGGACGGCCAGGCTTCGGCCCAAACCCAGGCTCGGACGATGTGGTCCGGCCCCGTCCAAGATCTAAGGAGTCGGGTAAGCGCTTTTGTCCAAGGAGTGGAGGAAAGGTTGCGCACAGCCACGGCCGAAGACCCGCTCGTGAAGACGCTATTCGTGATCCAGGACGGGGCGGTCATCGCACCGGTTCGCTACCTGCCCGACGGTTCCCGGGACCCGTTTTTTGACCGGACCTCGGGTTTGTGGGACCAGCGCTTCTGGGATCGGGGAGCGACCGAAGGAGCCTTGGCCCCCACCGCCGGCTGGAAGACCTGGTCCGCCGCCGGGGGACCGGGCATCGTGTTTTGGTACCGCGATGTCCGGGATCCCCGGGTCATCCGAGGGGTGGAGGTCGATACCTGGGCGTTCTTGTCCCGGCTGAGCGCCGAACTGCCGGAACTGCATTGGTCCCCGGCCGAAGGGGCCGACCGGGCTCTGGTCCTCAGGGACTCGGCGGGCAAGGTCTTTCACCGTTGGGGCCGATGGGAGCCGGGGGACGCGCCGGCGCTGCTCTCCCTCCCCCTTTCCCCTCCCTTGGACGGGTGGGAATTCCGCCTTTTCCTGGCTCCAGCAGCCTTGGGAGACTCCAGCCTGCAGTGGACTCTGCTGTTCGTTCTGGTGGGGCTGGGGCTGGCCGGGATCCTCGGCCTCGGAGCATGGATTTTCGTCCGCAGCCTGGCGGCCAGCCTGGAAGAGGCGGGCCAAAGGGTGAGGTTCGTGAACCAGGTCAGCCACGAGTTGAAGACACCGCTGACGAACATCCTGCTCTACGGAGAACTGCTGGAAGGCGTCCTCGGGCCGAAACCAGACCCCCGGGCCCGGGACTACCTCGATGTGATCCGCGGCGAGAGCGGCCGGCTGGGGCGTCTGATTACCAACGTGCTCACCTTCGCCAGGAAGGATAGGCCCGACTCCCCCCGGCCCCGGCCCCTGGTCTGGGACGAAGTGATCGACGCCGGGTTGAAACCCTTCCGCCCGGGACTGGCCGATCGAGGGATGGAGCTGATTCGCACCCCGGGCGCCCGGGTCGAGGGGGAGTGGGACCCCGACTGGGTGGGGCAGATTCTGGGGAACCTGGTGTCGAACGCAGAAAAGTACGCCGCTGGGGGGAAATGGCTCGAGGTTGCCACGGGCGTCGCCGAAGAAGGGGTGTGGCTCCGGATTTCCGACCGGGGGCCTGGGGTACCGGCCGGGGCGGCCGAGAAGGTCTTCCAGCCTTTCGCCCGGCTCGACGACCGGTTGTCGGCGGGGGCTTCGGGCACCGGGCTCGGGTTGGGCATCGCCCGGGATCTGGCCCGGCGGCACGGGGGGAACCTCGTCCTCGAACCCACGAAAACAGGGGCCTCGTTCCTCCTTACCCTCCCCCTGAAGCCAGAGGTTTCGTCATGACCATCCTGGTGGCCGAGGACGACCCTTTGACCCGCCGAGCCTTGGCGCAAATTCTGTCGGACGAAGGGTGGACCGTGGTCACCGCCGCCGACGGCGCCCGGGCCTGGGAACTGTTCGACGCTGGCGGCATCGGTTTGATCTGCCTCGATATCATGATGCCCGGCCGGTCGGGGTACGATCTGTGCCGGAAAATCCGGGAGAAGGATCGCACCGTGCCCCTGCTTTTCATCAGCGCCAAGGCAGAAGAGCTCGACAAGGTGCTGGGGCTGGAGCTGGGGGCCGACGACTTCATCGTCAAGCCCTTCGGCGCCCGGGAGGTGGTGGCGCGGATCCGGGCGGTGCTGCGCCGGTTCGAACGCGGAGGCACCGCCCCGCCTCCCACCTCTGCGTGGACGTTCGGCCCGTGGTCGGTGGACGCCCAAACCATGCGGGCCCTTTCGGGCGACCATGTGGTCGACCTGACCAGCCGCGAAATCCAATTGATCGACCTGTTTGTCCGGCACCGGGGACGGGTGCTGAGCCGGGTGCGCATCCTTCAATTGCTGTGGGGATGGGAGGAGGCTCCCCGGACCAGGACCCTGGACCAGCACATCGCGGTTCTGCGAAAAAAGCTGGGTGACCGGAACCAGACCCTCATCCAGACCGTCCAGGGGGTGGGTTATCGGTTCGAGGCTTGAGGTGCCTCCCAGCGGATCAGCACCTGCCCCCGGGGTTGGTCGCTCCCGCCCCAAGGCTCCATCGTCACCTCCACGGCTTCGGGTTCGGTGACGAGAAGCATCTGTTCGGCCACCAAGACGGCATTGCCTTCCGAATCCGGTACCGCCGTCCCCAAAGAAACCCACCGGCCATCGATCTTCGCCCAGCCTTGGAAAGTCATCCCGGCGGCGGCCTTCGGGAAGAGGTGGAGGGCCAAAACAACGGTAGAGGCCCCCGGGCGGTTCTTATACCACCCATGGGTCGCCGCGGAGACCTCTGGGACGGCCAGCATCTTCTTTTCTTCGGCGTGGCTGGAGCTGACCAGGGAAAGCCCCCGGTCGGTCCGGGACCAGGTTAGCCAACCCGCCGTGCCCAAGCCTGCCAACACGACGAGGACGGCCAGGGGCGCCAGCGCTCCCCGGAGTTTCAACAGCGCCGACCGAATTCGCGTTTTCACCGTCCCCAGGGGGAGCCGGAGCGCCGAAGCGACTTGGTCATGGCTCAATTCTTCGAAAAAAGCCAGGCTCAGGGCCTGGCGCTGGGCCGCGGGCAACCGGTCGACCGCGGCCCGGACGGCGGTTTTTCTGAACTCCCGCCAGGTGCTTTCCTGGGGTTCGGGGGAGGGGTCGGGCCACTCCTCCAGCAGGGTTTCCCCGTCGTCGGGCCCCAGCTTCGGCCGTCTGCTCCGGCGCCGCAGCTCGTTCAGGATGCGAAAATGGGCAATTTGCAACACCCAGGCCCGAAAAACACCTCGATGGGGGTCGAACGTCGAAGCCCGGCGCCAGACTTGAAGGAAGACCTCTTGGACCAAATCCTCGGCGGCATGCCGGTCGAGGCTCTGGGACCCCAGGTGGTAGATCAGAGGAGCGTACCGGGTGTGGAGGCTTTTGAGGGCTTCGTTGTCTTCCCTCGCCACCCCCTCCATCAGTTCCTCGTCGCTGGCCATGGCTCCTCCTCTTCTTTGTCTGCACCACACTTTTGTCTACACCACACTTTCTCCATCGGATGGTTCTTGTGAAAAAAGAACCCGGCCCCATCCGGCCCCCATCCGCCGGTGTAGTTCCGTCGTAAGGAGATTCAACCATGCGCTTGTTTCGTTCGCTTCTTGTCTTGGGGATCTGGGTTGGCTTGGCCGGGATGGTTTCGGCCCAGGCGGGAACCTTCACGTTCGTCCAGCTTTCGGACACCCACTGGGGCTTCAATAACCCCAAGATCAACCCCGACTTCGCCGGCACCTTCCCCAAGGCCATCGCCGAAGTCAACCGGCTGAAGGTCAAACCCGACTTTCTGGTCTTCACCGGTGACGAAACCCACACCACGGGGGACGACGCCGTCCGCCGTCAGAGGATGACCGACTTCAAGGCGATGGCCGGCACGTTGTCGGTCAAAACCGTTCACTTTCTCCCCGGGGAACACGACGTGGGCATGGACGCAGGGGCCGCCTACCAGGAATTCTTCGGAGACCTGCACTACACCTTCGACTACAAGGGCGTCCACTTCGTCGCCCTCGACAACGTGTCGAACCCCGACGGAACCCTCGGCGACAGCCAGCTGGCGTGGCTGGGGAAGCTGCTTCAAGGGTGGGACAAGGATGCTCAGATCATCTTGTTCGCCCACCGTCCGCTGGTCGACGTGTACGCCCCCTGGGATTGGAGGACCAAGGACGGAGCCAAGGCCGTAGCCCTGCTGAAGGATTTTCCGAACACGACCCTGTTTTACGGCCACATCCACCAGAAGCGCATCGATGCTCAGTCTGGGTTCACCCAGTTTGCCGCCCAGGGGATGATGTTCCCGCTGCCTCCCCCGGGGACACTAACCACCGCCAGTCAAGTGCCTTGGGACGCGAAGAAGCCCTACCGCGGCCTGGGATTCCGGGCGGTGACGGTGGATCCGGTGGCCAAGAAGTTGGTGGTGGTAGAATATGCCCTGAAGACCGACGCTTCCACGGCGATGGAAGACGACGAGATCGAAGATTGAGGAGAAGAACATGAAGTACCTGATGGGATTGTTGCTGGTGTGCGGGGTGGCGGGCGGCTTGACGGCCCTCCCCGTGGTCGATGGAACGGTGAAGGCCGGGGAATACTCCCATCAGGCGTCGGTGATCGGGAACACCGCCACGGTGTCGTGGTCTCCCGACGGTTCGGGAGGCTTGTTCTTGGCGGTGTCGGCGCCCACCACGGGATGGGTGGGGCTGGGTCTCGGATCTCAGGTGATGGACGGAGCCTACATTTTCATGGGGTTCCTGAAAGACGGCAAGGCCGTGTTCAGCGAACAGAAGGGCGCGGGCCACTCCCACCGTGCTGTGGCCGACCCCCGGGCCGACCAATCGGCCGTAGGTCAGGCCGGGGGCAAGACAATGGTGGAGTTCCATTTGACCGCCGACAAGCTCCCGGTGAAAGGGTCGTCGTTCCCCTTTATCGTGGCCTATTCGGGAGCCGCCGACCTGAAGACCTTCCACGAAGACACCGCCGACGGCGGAGTGATCACCCTACCGTAACCGGCTTTCTGCCCGGCAGCGCTTGAACCAGCAGGATGAGCGCTCCGGCAGAGGCTATGGGAAAAAGAAGGGCCCACTGGAAGGCGTGGACGGCGCCCAGGGAAGTGGGGGTGGCAGCGGCCACCGGGTAGAAGATGAGGCCTATGGCCGCCACTCCCAGGGCGTTCCCCACCTGGGTGCCCGTGGATAGCAGCCCCGACGCCGAACCCGCGTATTCTCGGGGGATGCGGGAAAGGACGGCGGAAGTTAGGGGGGAGATGGCGAAACCCTGGCCGGCACCGTCCAGAAGCAGGCCGGGGAGCAGCCACCAGAGGCCGCCTGGACCTGGGACCAGAAATGCTCCCAGCGCCTGGGAACCCAGGCCTACCAGCCGTAAGAATCCCCCCAACGCGATGGTCTGCCGTCCCCAGACAGCGACCCCCCGGGGTGCCAGGGTGGACGTGATCAGATACCCCGCCCCCAGGACCCCGAAGGTGGCCCCGGCCTGCAAAGGGGAAAGGCCCAACCCCTGTTGCAGATAGAGCGCCAGAATCAGAAAGTACGACGCCTGGGCCAGGAAAAAGACCAACTGGGTGGCTAGGCCCACCGAGAAAGCCCGCTCTTTCCAGAGTGAGGGGTCGAGGAGGGGCGATCCGCCCCGGCGCTTCAGGGACCCTTCATGATACCAGAAAGCCGGCCCCCAGCCCAAAACCGACGCCAGGCAGAACCAAGACCACAGAGGCCACCCCTCCCGGCCCAGGACGAGGGGAACGACCACTGCCAACACCGCCGCCGTCAGAAGGAACACCCCGACGAAGTCGAACCGAGGACGCCCCGGGGCCCTGGATTCGGGAATTTGACGCCACCCGAAGATCAGGGTGGCCAGGCCCAGGGGAAGGTTGATAAGGAAGCATGCCCGCCATCCCCATCCCCAGAGGTTGGCTTGGATGAGGAGTCCGCCGGCCAGCTGGCCGAACACCGCCGCCACCCCCATGACCACCCCGTAGGCCGCAAAGGCCTTCACCCGAGCCTGGCCTTCGTTAGCGGTGTTGATCAGGGCCAAAACCTGGGGTGCCATGATGGCGGCCGCCAAGCCCTGGACCACCCGGGCCATCAGGAGGAACCAGGAATTCGGCGCCCATCCGCAGGCCACAGAGGCCAGGGTGAACAGGACCATACCCAAGAAATACAGCTTCTTCCGGCCGAAAAGGTCGCCCAAGCGGCCGGCCGTGACCATGCCAGAGGCGAAGGCCAGGGCGTAGCCGGCGATGATCATTTGGAGCAGGGCGGGGCTGGTTCCTAGGTCGGTCTGGAGGGAAGGTAAGGCGACGTTCACGATGAAAAAGTCCAAGACGCTGAGGAGCACACCCATCAGAACGGTGGCGAGGGATAATGGTTTCACGGTCATCTCCTGGTGCAGTGGTTCCGCACTGTCCCAGCCTAGGGGCCCGGAGAACCGGAGTCGATGACCTGGGAGGTAATGTGGGCTCAGCCCCCAAGAGAATCGAGCCGTTGGCGGCTCTCTTCGTCCATGGGAAACAGAGTTTCTATCCTCAACTCCTGGAGCGTGACGTCGGAAGGGCTGCCGAAGGTGGTGATGGCGGTGAACAGGTCGAGGGCCAGACCGTCCCTTCGAAAGCCCACGGGGACGAGCATCGTTGAGTAGGGTTGGATGCCCAGGGTCCGCAGGCGCGAAACCTCGGGAAGGACCGCTGCCAGCAATTCCTCGTCCCCGGGAGCCCGGGCGTGGACCCCTCCCACCTCCCTCTGGATGCGCTCAAGCACGTGGAGGATGACCCTATCGACGTTTTCGATGTGAGGCCTCAGCCCCCGGGGTGAGATCAGCAGTCGGGCGAGATTGGGGGTGGCCGCGGGCGGATCGACGCAAAACCTCCGCAGCAGCGTCTCTCCGGCGTGGTTCATTTTCAAGACGTCGAAGCGCCTGTTGATCACCCAGGCGGGGTTGGAACCGCTGGCGGCCAACATGCCCTCGATGGCCTGGCGGATGGGGCCGTCGGTGGCTGCTAAGGGGGTTTCTCTGTAGGCGGGCGAGTACCCGGCGGCCCCCAGCAGGCCGTTGCGGTCCCGGAGGCCCAGCTTCAGCGCCTCCCCCAAAATGAGCACGGTTTCCCGGCTAGGCACCGACCGCCCCGTCTCGATGAAACTCAGGTGCCGGGTCGAGATCCCCGCCTCGAGGGAGAGGCCCAGCTGGGTCAGGTTTTTCTGGGCCCGGAAGGCCCGGAGGAGGGTTCCTATCGGGGACGGCGCGGCCGATTGGTTCATGGCGTCACCTTACCCTTGGGCGCTATAGTGTGGAAAGACAGGAGGTTCCATGACAGTCATCACCGACGACGAAATGAAAAGCCGTTTGACCCGGGCCAGGTTTTACACCCTGGTCCTTCTTAAGAAGACGCCCAAGCGGGACGAGGAGGGGGCTGACGCCATCGTTTGGGAACACGGACGGCGGAACATGATGCTCCAGGCCGAGGGCCTGATGCCCTTGGTTTTTCCGGTGGGGGATGGTGCTGACCTCTCGGGAGTTGGAGTTTTTCTTGGCACCCCCGAGGAGGTGAAGGTGCTGATGGACACCGACCCCGGGGTGACCGCCGGGGTTTTCACCTACGAACTTCATGTGTGCCGAGGGTTTCCCGGGGCCCAACTCCCCGAGTAGCAGAGGAAAGTCGGGCTAAAACGGCGCGTCCAAGGCCTGGCATAGAAACTTCATGTACGCCGCCGATGCCTCAAATTTTTCTTCGAGGGCCGGTACCAAACCCGGTCCCAGGAACAGCTCCGGCGCCAAACCAGACGAAACGAGAAAGTCCCGACGGCGGATCTCGGCCGCCAGGGGATGGGCCGGGTCGAAACCCTTGGGGGACATCTGAAGGCTATCCCCTGCGGGGACCAGTCCTGCCGTTTCTTGAGCCAGGTTCAGGGCCCGAGCATAGGCCTCGGGTCGGAGGGCAATGCTCCGGCGGATCCGGAGGAGGTCGGCGGGTTCGGGGTGCCAAGTGCCGGCCCCCACGAAGCATTCCTGCAGATCGAGGTGGACGTACCAACCCGGGGCGTGGACATCCTTGGCCGCCTCATGCCGGAACTGAATGCCGATGTTGGTTTTGTACGGTGTTTTGTCCCGGGAGAACCGGGTGTCGCGGTAGACCCGCATCAGCGAGCCGCCGACTTTCTTGGCCACGCCGCGATAGTAGGGACTGATTTCATGGACCACACCGTCGAGGGCGGTGATTAGGGCCAGGGCCGGTTCCACGATGTGCCGCTGGTAGTCGGATCGATGGGCCTCGAACCAGGCCCGGTCGTTGTTCATCACCAATCCGGAAAGGAAGGCCCAGGTTTCCGGCTGAAACCCTTGAAACGCGCCCATGGGATCCCCTTCGCTCAGGCTTGGACCTGAACGTCGCGCCAAAACGCGACGTAGTTC
>Ga0302322_100003845_pt1 | contig 12974 bp, 14 predicted proteins | sample Fen_T0_2_FD_203757 | JGI IMG/M metagenome (GOLD analysis project Ga0302322, IMG submission 203757) | Peat permafrost microbial communities from Stordalen Mire near Abisko, Sweden - Fen_T0_2 | ecosystem: Environmental > Terrestrial > Soil > Wetlands > Permafrost | place: Sweden: Abisko...
ATCGACGCGACCTATACCGGCAACATCGGCACTCCCGAGCCGTCGAGCATGAGCCTGCTTCTTTTGGGCGCTTCGTTCGGGTACCGGTTCCTCGCCAAGACCAGGTTCAAATAGTCAAACTTTGCTCGCAACCTCCACCGTGCGCGGTGGACTAGGGCAGCCTTGCGCTGAATTCCAACGCATCGGCTGCGCTTCCGCCGCGTCGGTCTCGATCCTGCTTGCCACGCAAAGCCGGCCCTCTTCAGTTAATCTAGATGGCAACCACACTCCGAGGAGAGTCCCCGATTGAAACCTGCCGTTGCGTTTCTTCTGCTCGTCACACTGAGCCTTTCTCCGATCGCCTACAGCCAGCAGCCAGCCGAGAAGCTTCCTTTTACCCCGCCGACTACGATCAGCGGATATCACGATGCTGCCGCGGAATTGCAGGCTGAGAAGACGTTTCTGGCAGCGCCCAGCGCGGAGTTAGCGAAAGAGCACCTGCGCATTCTGACCTCGGCACCGCACGTGGCTGGCTCCCCCGAAGACAAGAAGACGGCCGAGTACGTGCTGCAGGAGTACAAAGACGCCGGGCTCGACGCCTACATCCAGGAATACAAGATCTGGATGAACACTCCGGCGGAGATTCATGTCGATCTGGTTGCGCCGGAGGGCGTCACCATGCACGGTCCGTCGCGCGAACATGTGAGCGACGACCCCTACCAGGACGATCCTCGCGTCCTGACCGCCTACAACGGATTCTCGCCCTCGGGCGACGTGACTGCCGATGTTGTCTATGCCAACTACGGACGCCCCGAGGACTTCAAGAAGCTGAAAGAGCTGGGCGTCGAGACAAAAGGGAAGATCGCTATCGTCCGCTACGGCGCGAATTTTCGCGGCGTGAAGCCGTTCGTGGCGTCGGAGTATGGTTGCGTCGGCGTGATCATCTACTCCGATCCTTGGGACGACGGCTACTTCAAGGGTGACAAATATCCCAAGGGACCGTATCGCCCTGATACCGCCGTGCAGCGCGGTTCAGTGCAGTACTTGTTCCGCTATCCCGGCGACCCGACCACGCCTGGGATCGCTTCGGTTCCCGATCTGCCCGACAGCCAGCGAACTCCGCCGGACCAGGCGACCGACTTAACGAAAATTCCCACGACTCCGTTGTCCTATGCCGATGCCACGCCGATCCTGGCCAATCTTGGCGGGCCGGAGTCGCCGCGCGAGTGGCAGGGAGCGTTGCCGTTCACCTATCACGTTGGTCCGGGACCTGCGAAGGTCCACATGCTGCTGAAGCAGGACTACAAGTGGACCACCATTTACGACGTTATCGGTATGGTGAAGGGCAGCGAGTTTCCTGATCAGTGGGTGGTGACGGGGAATCATCGTGATGCCTGGGTGTACGGCGCGGTCGATCCGAACAGTGGGACTGCAGCGCAACTCGAAGCGGTGCACGGCGTGGGCGAATTGTTGAAGACGGGATGGAAGCCTAAGCGCACGATTGTCTTTGCCAGTTGGGATGCGGAAGAAGAAGGGCTGATCGGCTCGACCGAGTTTGCTGAGCAGCATGAGAAGGAACTTGGCCTGGCTGTCGCGTACTTCAACATGGATGTTGCCGTCGGCGGCCCGGATTTCGGAGCCTCGTCGGTGCCGAGCCTCAAGCAATATCTGCGCGAGGTTTCGAAAGCGGTACCGAGTCCCAAGGGCGGCAGCGTGTATGAGCAGTGGAAGGCGACGACTGAAAAACGTGAGAAAGAAAAGGCCAAGAACCCACAACTGGCTGACGGTCGCCGCGAACTCGCCGCCAACGGCAAGCAAGACGTGCGAGTGGGAGATCTGGGCAGCGGATCCGACTTCACGCCGTTCCTGCAGCACCTGGGAGTTCCGTCCACAGATATCGGCTCTGGCGGGCCCTATGGCGTCTATCACTCGGTGTTCGATAACTTTGCGTGGTTCACCAAGTTTGGCGATCCGACGTTCGCTTACGAGCAGCAGATGGCGCGCGTCTATGGGCTCGACGTCGTCCGCATGGCTTCGGAAGACGTGCTGCCGTTCAATTACGAGGACTATGGCAAGGAAATCGGCGAGTACGTGAAAACGGCGGACCAGAAGTCGAAGGACGCATTCGGCGCGAAGTCTCCGTCGTTCGCCGACGCGCAGAAAGCGGCGTCGCGACTGGAAAAAGCCGGCGCGAAGATGTTGCAGGAGCAAACGGCGATGAAGGGCGATTCCAAGCGCGAGAACCAGGCGCTGATCAACACCGAGCGTGCTTTCCTGATCGACGGATTGCCCGATCGTCCGTGGTACAAGCACGCAATCTACGCTCCCGGAAAGTACACGGGATACGCGGCCGTTGTGATTCCGGGAGTCAATGAAGCGATTGATGCAGGCGACGCCACGCTGACGCAGCAACAGTTGCTGATCCTGACGGATGCGTTGAATCGCGCGGCACAGACGCTGGAGAAGGGGATGTGAGTAGGGCAAATGCATGACGGGTGACTTGAGAACTGCGAGGCTGCTTCGGAAGAGGCGCACGAAATGGTGGCGTGAGCACATAGTGCTTGCATATGCAGTTGTTGGCACGTTTTTCGTCGCAGCGTACCTCGCAGTGGGTTTCGCCAATCGCAACCTGCCACGACTTCTCTCCGCGGTCGGAATGACACCCTCAGGAGTAAATTTCGTGTTAGGAGTTGTTTATTGCGGACTGGGAATCTGGGGCCTGCGAGATCGAACTCTTAGGGGTACCGCGTGGATTCTGCTTTATGCCCTGTGCCTCTTGGGAGGTGTCCTGACATTGTTGAAAGCCTTTGGTCTTGTTTGATCTTGGCTGGCGGCCATATTCCCTGGGTTGGTAAACGCAGGTCTCGAATAGGTACGCTTTGCATTGCCTTTGCCCGCAGCGCGATACAAGAGTAGCCCGCATCGTCACTGCCGAAAACTCTTACCGCTTCCGTACTCGCTGCCGGAACCATGTCGCAAGTTCGGATTCGGAGAGTGTCCCGGCGGCTAGCGCCTCGATAGTCTGCACCGCATCCGGCGCATCGAACTCAAGGTGATGCCCGTTGATTGCCAGGAACACGCGCGCGACCACCCATGCCGTCCGTTTGTTGCCGTCAGCGAAGGGATGATTGCGGGCCAATCCATAGGCATACGCCGCTGCAAGTGCGGCGGCGTCCGGTCGCTCGTAGGCGGCGAGGTTGCGCGGGCGCGCCAAGGCCGATTCGAGCGCCCCCGCGTCGCGCACTCCCTCGGGTCCGCCGTGTTCCGCCAACTGACGGTCGTGGATGGCAAAGGCGACATCCTCGCGCACCCATCGCCAGCGCTTCACTTCGAGAGTGCCCGCAGCACGTTGCGATCCTCGTGCATGATCTCCTCGGCCGCGGTGATTTGGCGCTCGAACTCCGGATCGTAAGGCGTGACCCTGAATCCTCCGGGGGCTTCCGTGAGATAGAGGGAATCGCCCTTTTTCACGCGCAGGCGCGTCATGACTTCTTTGTTCAGGATCAGTCCCGCCGAAGCGCCGATGGTCGTGATTTTCAGTTTCGGCATATCGCTCCTATATAACATTAATTATATAGCGACAAGGTGGCCCATATTTCCCCGGTTTTGGAAAATGTGGGGTTCTTCTGTGCTGGCAACTGGCTGCCGTGGATGGCCCACATTTCCCTGGTTTTGGGAAATGTGGGATCATCCTGAGCTCGGTGATTGAAACTGGCAACTGGCTACCGGCTACTGGCAACTGTGTGAAAACTGCAGGCATGATCGGCGGGCTCGGGCCTGAGTCCACCATTGATTACTACCGGTCCATCCTCGCGCGCTATCGTGCGCGGAAGCCGGATAGCGGGAATCCGCACATCGTCATCAACAGCCTCGACGTCGACAAGGGCATCGCCATGCTTGACGCCGGGCGGCTGGATGACCTGGCAGACTACCTTGCCTCCGGCTTCGAGTCGCTAGTGCGTGCAGGCGCGGACTTCGGCTTTATCGCCGCCAACACACCACATTTGGTATTCGACGAACTGCAGCGCCGGTCGACCATCCCTCTCCTCAGCATCGTGCGCGCTACCGCTGACCATGCCAAGGCTCTCGGCCTGAAGAAGGTAGGGCTGTTCGGAACCGGATTCACCATGCGAGCCAGCTTCTATCCCGAGGAGTTTGAGTGGGCGGGGATTGCGCTGGCGACGCCCACGGAGCCAGAGCGCGACTTCATCCACAAGAAGTACATCGGTGAGCTGCTGAAGAACCAATTTCTCCAGCAGAGCCGCGAAGAGATCATGCGTATCGCTCACCGCATGAAGGCCGAAGATGGAATCGAAGCTCTCGTGCTGGCCGGGACGGAACTTCCGCTGCTGCTGCGAGAGGCTGCCAATCAGGGCATCGAGTTTCTCGACACGACGGTGATTCACGTCGAGGCCGTGGTGGATGAACTGCTTCGCTAAGTCCCACTTCTGGTAGATAATGCGCTACAACGTTTGAGCTGGGGGGCGAGAATGTTCCGCAGCTGGAGAGGAGGTCATCTACTGTGAGCTCCAGAGCCAAGAATAGCAGGCGCGGATTATTGCTGGCAGGTGTTCTATTGGCGGCAATTGCCTGGGACGCACAAGCTCAGGGTTTCTCAAACAAGCCTGACTACGTGGCCTCGGCTGACGGGGTACGTATTGCCTATGAAGTACATGGTGGAGGGTCGCCGGCGCTTGTCTTTGTCCACGGGTGGTCGTGCAATCGAGGATATTGGGCAGGGCAGATCGAGCCCTTTGCGAAGCGTTTTACGGTGGTTGCCATCGATCTGGCAGGTCACGGCGATTCGGGGACCAAAAGAACGAACTGGACGATACCGGCGTATGGCGCCGATGTCGCGGCAGTCGTGAAGAAATTGGATCTGAAGAAGGTCATACTCATTGGACATTCGATGGGAGGCGACGTCATCCCTGAGGCGGCACTACTGCTGCCGGGACGTGTGGCAGGCCTGATCTGGGTTGACACCTACAAGAAGCTTGGGGCGGGTCGTAGCCCGGGGGAGGTCGATGCCTTCGCGGCGAAATTCAGCCCTGACTTTGCCAAGACAACGCAGGAGTTTGTTCGCAGCATGTTCGTCAGCACGTCGGACCCCGCCCTTGTGGAGCGAGTGGCCAACGGAATGTCGTCCGCTCCTCCCGGCATCGCAATACCTTCGCTGCGGGCAGCATTCGGATACAGCCGAGAAATGCCGGGGACCTTGGAGCGGCTGAAACTGCCTGTGATCGCCATCAATCCCGACAACGCGCCCACCGACACTGCATCGCTTGAACACTATGGCGTCCAGGTGATGATCATGCCGGGAGTCGGGCATTTCGAGATGATGGAGGATCCGGCAAGGTTCAACGACTTGCTCGGAACGGCAATTACCAAGCTCACACCACCGTGACGAATTGGCCTGTGGCGGCCCCGCGCCTGGCAAATGCTGGTGCGTCAATCTCGTTTGCGGCGATAGCGATTGAACTGGTGATCGCCAGCTTTGCGGCTGCTCAGCCAGGTCCAGCGGGTCAGCGTGTCTTTCGTGTAGCCGGTTCCGCCGAATACCGTGGGGCGAAGCAACGGCGATTTTCCTGCTTCTTCGGGCAGGCGTTCCTGTTCGGCGGGCACGACCTGTCCGATCTCGAGCGGCGAAACAGTTATGAACTTCTCGTCCACGACGTCGGCGCGGGCAAGGTTGCCGTAGAGTGTCGGCCCGCCTTCGCACAGCAAGTAGTTCACTCCGTGCTCGGCGCGCAGTTTTCGCATTGCGGCGGTGAGGTCAAGCGTTTCGCCTTCTCCCGCTGCAATCACGGCGACATGCGGATGAGAAGTTTGCGAGCCCAGCCTCTCGGCGCCTGTGGGCGATGTGACGATCGCGACATCGACCACGTCGCCGTCGAAGGCTTTCAACTGTGCGAGGTTCGGATTGAGCGCGCGGGTGACGAAGATATTTCTTTGGCGTCCCTTGCCCAGTTTCTTGCGCAGCCCCAGCAACTCCGGTTCGACGGCCTGGAAGACGATGCCCCGGCTCTGCGGCCCGCGATTTCGCTGCTCCTCGCGCAACGTGTTCATTCCCATAAGCACGCCGTCGGCGTGAGCGCGCAACAAGTCCATCAGCCAGCGGTCGGCGGGCGACTTCGCGATCTCGGCTCCCGAGGCGTTCTTGCCCAGCAAGCTGGTGATGCCATCCAGCGACTGCACGAAGTTGGTGTAAATCCAGGGGCGATCCGGAGGCGGCGGTGGAAATCCAAAGTTGCCGTAGGGCGCGTAGGCACTGTCGGCGATCACGCCGGGCTCGCAGTGATCGAAGAGCACGTCGAAGCGCAGGTTTTGGCCGCCGGGTTCCATGGGTGGGTCGATTCTATCGCGAAGGACCGCTCGTACTTCTTTCAGTAGACAAGCGGTGCGCAAGATCGTTAGGGTGAATGGGCAATCACGCGCGACGCGCACCAGCAATCTTGCCCCAAATCAGGAGTTAGCATGGCGGAAATAGGCGGGACCAACATCGAGATCGCGCACAAACTGAACGAGGGAAATGAGCACAAGCCTGAGCACAGCTCCCACTGGCTGCAGAAGTTGGAAATCGTTGAAGCCATCGTGCTGGCCATGGTCGCCATCGCAACGGCGTGGAGCGGGTATCAAGCAGCTCGTTGGGATGGGCTGCAAGACGAGCATTACGAACAGTCGACCAAACTCCGGGTCCAGGCGCAGGGATTGGCAACTCGCGCAGGACAGGAGCAAATCTACGATGCCTCTACCGTAAGCGAGTGGATCAAGGCGGAATTTGCCGGCAATCACAAGCTTGCACAGCTATTCGAGCGCCGTTTCCGGCCGGAGTTTCGGACGGCTTTTGAAGCCTGGGTGAAGTTGGATCCCCTGAACAATCCGGATGCGCCGCCGGGCCCCTTGGTGATGCCGGAATATCACAATGCTCATGCCGCGGAGTCCGCGAAGCTCAGCACCGAGGCGTCAGATGCGTTCGAAAAGGGGACGAAAGCTCGAAGCACGTCGGATGATTACGTGCGCGTGACGGTGTTCCTGGCAACTGTCTTATTGTTGACGGCGATCAGCCAGCGATTCCAGACGCATCAGGTTCGGGTCGGCCTGGCAGTGGTCGCGCTTCTGCTGCTGGCCATTCCGATTTACAGGATCATTTCACTGCCTCGACTCTGACCGGAGCACTTATGCATATCGTTCTGAGCAACGTCGAGGCCCGCGTGTTGGGCGCGCTGGTGGAGAAGGACATCACGACGCCGGACTACTATCCGCTGTCGCTGAACGCGCTGATCAACGCCTGCAATCAGAAGAACAACCGCGAGCCCGTCATGAGCCTGGAGGAAGGCGCGGTACGCGACGCGTTGAACGGGTTGCATGACGATGGACTGGCGGGCCCAGCCAGCGGCGCCGACAGCCGCGTCACCAAGTACGAACACCGCCTGCAGGAAGTCTTCAACTTTTCGCGAGGCGAAACGGCGGTGCTGTGCGTCCTGTTGTTGCGCGGGCCGCAGACACCGGGTGAATTGCGCGGCCGGACGGAGCGCATGCATCGCTTTGAAGACTTGGATGCGGTGCAATTCAGCTTGCAGCACCTGATGCAGCGCGAGCCTCCCCTGGTGGCGGTGCTGCCGAGACAGCCGGGAACGAAGGAATCGCGCTACGCACATTTGCTTTTGGGTGAAGTTGATGTTGCCGAGATACCCGTATCCCGCATCGCCTCGTCGCCGGATTCTTCGGTTGACGACGGACGCGTGAGCCGATTGGAAGAGGCGGTTGCGGCATTGCAGAACGAAGTTGCCGAGCTAAAACGGCAGCTGGCGGAGTTCCGCAAGCAGTTTGAGTGAGGTTGATTGTCCGAAGTTCTTGGGCTAGTCGTCACCCTGCGCTGATGCTGGCGACAAGTCCAGCGAATGGGTCTCCTCCCACGGAGGCAGCAGTTTCACCAGTCCCCACAAGATGAAGAACGGCAGGATGGTCAGCACGATGGCTACCAGCAGCCCCTCGCGCGTGATGAAGCCCATCTTGTAGGTGGTGTATCCCAGGAAACTCTTAGAGAAGAGCTGGCCCCCGATCACCACGTTCCAGCGCATAGCGAAGATGCCGACGAGCGTGAGGCAGCCGGCCAATCCGTAGATGCGCTTGCGCTGTACTTCGTTCAGACGCACTACCTGCGTGAGGGCGAGCATAACGATTGGAGTCAGGGTGCCCAGCAGGATCTGGATCACGATGTGTGGAAAGTACAGCTGGGTGTGGACCATGAAGTCGAGGCTGCGGAACGACTCGTCGGCTTCGTAGATGCGATGGATCAGATCCAGCAGCTCCAAAGTAAAGTCAACGAGAAATGCGTAGAACAGATACTTCGCCACCGTATCCACGCATCTCATGTCGATCGGCACTTTGCGGGCCCAGCACATGAACATGTACACCAGCATGACGACTGCAATCCCCGAGACGATCGCCGAGAAGAGGAATACAACCGGCATCAGCGGCGACGACCACCAGGGATTGGCTTTTACGCTGCCGAAGATGAAGCCTACGTATCCGTGTAGCAGAAACGCGGATGGAATGCCGATGATGGTGATGATCCAACCGGCCTTCTGGTCGATGGCCAGCGCGCCATCGCTGATATTGGAAGAGCCGAGTGTCATGGCGCGATAGATCAGCCGCTTGAAACCAGTGGTGGTTTGCGACAGCACTACAATGTCGCGCCGGTAGTCGAGCCAGACCTCGAGTACCAGGACCGCCATCAGGTACCAGAGGTAAACGAAGCCGAACATCGCCATGGCCGACGAGCGGTGTGGCGTCAGGTACATCTCGAGGGAACGCTCCGGATGTCCGAGGTGCAACTGCAGCGGCAAGGGTGCGACCAGCAGGAATGCCAGAGCGGTCAACAGCGCCAGGCGGTAGGTGGGCTTCACGGCGTCAACCCGGAAGACGCGCTCCAGCGATGCGAGGATGAAGGCGCCAGCCACCAGTCCGGTGAGGAACGGGTAGAGCACGATCAGCACGCTCCACTGCAGCTCGATTTCGTTCGGGTACATGAACCCTTCAACTGGTATGCCGTTCAAGAGTCCTCCTATCGGACCGAGCCGTCGAGGCCGTAGTAATACACCTTCGCTTTCGTCGCGAGATGCGGTTTCAAGACCTGCACGCTGTGAGTTTCTAGGAACTTGTGGATGGGGTCGTTGGGGTTCTTGAAGTCCACGAGCTGGCGCGCCCCGGTGGGGCAGGTCTCGCAGCAAGCGGTGGTGAGTCCCTTGGTAATGCGGTGATAGCAGAGCGTGCACTTGGAGGCCGTATTGGTCTCGGGATTCAGGAAGCGGCAGCCGTACGGGCACGCCTGGATGCAGTAGCGGCATCCCAGGCAATAGGTTTGATCGACCAGCACCACGCCGTCGGGAGAAACAAAGGTCGCGCCCACCGGACACACCTGAGTACACGGCGAATCGGCGCAATGATTGCAGAGTTTGGGAACAAAGAAATTCTTGCCGCCCTCCTGCTTGGCAGCAGGGAACCCGTGCAGCGCGCCATCGGGAGAATCGACTTGCGGCATCTCGGTGTCCCATTTGGCAACGTGATAGCGCTCGACCCAGGTGCGGTAGTAGCCGTCGGGAACGTTGTTTTCCGCCTTGCAGGCCTGGACGCAGGTGCCGCAACCAATGCACTTGGTGGTGTCGATGAGCATGCCCCACCAGTGATCAGTCATGTTGTAGTTAGGGGACGCCTCAGGTGTTCCGGCGATCAGGGAATCCCAGGCAATTGCGGCGGCAGGCAGCAAAATCAGCAGCCGACGGCGGGTGATGTTCATTGGCCCACTCCAGTGTCGATTTTTGGGCTATGCGGCTTGTGACAGGTGTCGCAAACCACTCCGCCAGAATGGTCGGCAGATACCACCTGCGGAAAAGTCTTCGGCTTGGCGATATTGGCCTCGTGGCAGCGGACGCACAGTACCGCCACGTCAATTTTGGGTGGCTGAAGCGAGGTGGGGTCGTCCGCGTGTTTCGCGAGAGGACCATGACAAGACTCGCAGGCGACCCGTGTATGGACGCCCCTGCTCTTCAAGTCGTGCACATCAGTGTGGCAACTTTCGCAAGCCAGGTGTCCCGCGAATACCACGGGACGCGATGCCGCATCCGCTATGGCTGCGCCACGATAGAAGCCGTATTGACCGAAGCTGCGCGGCACAAAGATTCCGCGCAAGACCAGGAACAAGACGATCCCGACCACGAAGACCGCGGCCATGCGGAAAAGGTGCCCAGCATCTTTGAGATTTGCCATAGGTGTAGTCGCGAATACCCGATTCGGCTGTCGATCCGTATGTTGGACAATGACTTATCGCCCCGAATCGGGCGAACTCACGTCTCCTTCCTTGATAAAAGAGAACCGCCCATGCCGCTGTGCGACTCGTCACAGCTACGAGTGACGTGTGAAAGATGGTGAAACAGTTGCAGAGTGTAGAAAGTCAGTATCGTTACCGCGATTCGGAGCATCCAAGAGTCGAACGGCCGAGCCCAAATGGCGATCTAGAGTGACGTGCGCTTCAATGGACCTGCCTGGAAGTAGTAGAACGTGGCGAGGATATTCATGACAGAAAAGATCAAGAAGACTGAGGACGAGTGGCGCAAAGAGCTGACCCCTGAACAGTACCGCGTGCTGCGCGAGAAAGGGACGGAGCGGCCGTTCACGGGGGAGTACGAAGGCGTGATGACTCCCGGCGTGTACAAGTGCGCCGCATGCGGACAAGAACTGTTCCTGTCGGACTCGAAGTTTGATTCCGGATGCGGCTGGCCGAGTTTCTTTCAGCCGGCCGGCGCAGAGAATGTCGATTCCCACGAAGACAACAGCTTCGGCATGCGACGTGTCGAGGTCACCTGCTCGCGTTGCGGCGGGCACCTCGGGCACGTGTTCCCAGATGGGCCGCGGCCTACTGGGCTGCGCTACTGCATCAACTCGGCGTCGTTGAAGCTGGATCCGAAATAGCTATATCGAGGTGACCCGTTTTGGGAACTTGGCTTGCGCGCTGTCGCAAGAACCAGTGTCCCCTTGACGCTGAAGAGAGAAAATGGGACACGGGAGACCGAAAGTGAGAGTGTCGACCGTTGCTGTTCTCTTGCTGCTAATGCTGCCCGAGGTACTGCCAGCTTCGCAAGCCGAGGTGAAATTGCAGGTACTGTCTAGCTCTCAGCAGACGTTGCGAGGGGTTGGAGTCGGAATGGGCGACAGTGGGCCAATAAGCACAACCGCACCCTGCTCGCGACCTTTTCCGGATGACGCGACGGCGATTGACATTAGAGGTGGCGGTCCAGTGTCGCATTGCACCTTCACGCCTTCGGCAAGCAGCATTACGGGAAGTGTCCAGGCAACCAATATCAAGGCAATTCTCACAACGGCGGATGGGGCATCGTATTACGTGTATCTGAGCTGCCAGAAGCAGTACGGCACCTGTGCGTCATTGAAGGACGGCGAAACATATTCCGCCAAGATGAGTGACGATGCCAAGCAGCTCGCTGACTTCGTACAACGCAAGGTTGCGGGTGCCGTGAAGTTGTATTTGCGACCAGACGGCAAGCACAAGGTGAGTTACACAATCCTGTTCGCGACGAAAACGGTGCGTCCGAAGCCGTAACGCCCGTAGTGACTTCTACAACCTCTATTTCCCCGCTTTGCGGGTCAGCCGCGACAGAGTCGCCAATTCCTTAAGATATTCGCGAACGGGCTTCACAGGAGTACCCCAGAAGACCACGCCCTTGCCGCGGATCGTTTTGTTGGGAAGAACTCCGCTCTGTCCACCCAGGATGGCGCCCGCCTCAATGTTGGCGTGATCGCCGAGGCCCACTTGTCCGCCCAGCAAGCAGTCGTCACCTACCGAGCAACTGCCAGAGATGCCAGTCTGGGCAGCGATCACGCAGTTGGCGCCGATGTTCGAGTTGTGGCCGATGTGTACCAGATTGTCGAGCTTCGTGCCGGGGCCAATGACGGTTTCATCGAGCGCGCCGCGGTCGATGGCGCAGTTGGCGCCAATCTCGACGTAGTCGCCGATGACGAGGCGTCCGACCTGCGGGAACTTTACATATCGGCCATAGGTCTCGTCGCGGACAAATCCAAAGCCGTCGGAGCCGAGCACCGCGCCCGCGTGAACGATGACGCAACGTCCGATTATTGTTCCGGAATAGATCACTACCCGAGGATAGATCACGCAATCGTCGCCGATCACGACACCGGGTCCGATGTAACATCCAGCGGCAATGAAACATCGTTCCCCAATCACGGCGTTGGCTTCGATCACGGCGTAGGCATCGACGCTTGTACTAGCGGCTACTCTTGCCGAAGGATCGATGATCGCCGTGGGATGAATTGAGGGAGCGTATTTCACGGGTGGATACAGCAGCTTGGCGGCGGTGGCGAAGGCCAAGCGTGGACGCGGACTGATCAGTAGAGGCTTGTTTCCAGCTGTTGCGGCAGCGAACTCACCGGCGATCACCGCACTCGCGCCTGAACCAAGGGCCTCTTCAAGATGACGGTCAGACTCGACAAAGACGAGGTCGCCGGGCCGAGCGTTGGCGATACTCGCCACTTTCGCAATCTCAATGCTGCCGTCGCCGATCAAGCGCGCAGCGGTGAATTCAGCAAGGGCCTGCAGAGTTTGCGGCATGGGTCAGTTATAGGCGACTGTGAGGCGAAATTCAAAAGACCGTTCACCACAGAGGATCGAGACACAGAGAGCTGAAAGAAAGCAAGGCAAAAGCAACCGCGGATTTCGCTGATTCACGCGGATGAATTCTTTTCAATTCTTCTCCTTGTCTCTGTGCCTCTGTGAACGGGTTAGTACAACGGCGGCTCACCCGGGGGGCGGGTTTTCCAGCGGCGATGCACCCACAGCCATTGATCGGGGTACTTGCGCACGTAGTTCTCAAAGACCCGATTGAAGATCGCTGTATTGGTGATGGCATCGGCCTCGTTGTCGCCGGTGCGCACCAGTTCGATGGCTTTGTCGAACTCGACGC
>Ga0302322_100003846_pt1 | contig 12973 bp, 7 predicted proteins | sample Fen_T0_2_FD_203757 | JGI IMG/M metagenome (GOLD analysis project Ga0302322, IMG submission 203757) | Peat permafrost microbial communities from Stordalen Mire near Abisko, Sweden - Fen_T0_2 | ecosystem: Environmental > Terrestrial > Soil > Wetlands > Permafrost | place: Sweden: Abisko...
GGAGCGGAACGGATGGAACGATCTGTACTACTTTGATCACCATCGGTGATCATCTGAGGGCGCCAGGTAGCCAGGGAGCGGCCGGAGCCTTCAGGGGGTCGGTGATGCCAGGGCGGTCGCGGGAGGACGGGTGACGGGAGGACGGGTCCGCGGGAGGGCGGGTGGCGGGAGGAGGGGGTCAGGTGGGCAGGAGCGGCAGCTCGGTCGGCGGCGCGAGGTCGAGGACGACGGCGTCACGCCGCAGGTCGCAGGGTTCGGGCATCCGGCTGCCGGGCAGGCCGACGGCCGCCGCCCCCCAGGCCACGGCCTCCGCGAGCGCGGCGGCCCCCTCGCCACCGGCGGCGAGGAACCCGGCGAGCAGGGCGTCGCCCGCCCCCACCGAGCTGCGCGGGACGGCGACGGGCGCGTGGGCGTGGGCCGCGCCGTCGCCCGTCACCAGGACGGCGCCGACCGCTCCCAGGGTCGCCAGGACGGCGCCCGCCCCGCGGTCGCGCAGCTCGTGACAGGCCGTGACGACGTCGCCCAGGGTGGGCAGCGCCCGGCCCACGCACTCGGACAGCTCCTCCGCGTTCGGCGTGAGCAGGTCGGGACGGCCGGCGAGCGCGGCACCCAGGGCGCTGCCGCTGGTGTCCACGGCGACCCGGGTGCGGGTGCCCGCGAGGCGCCGGGCGACGTCCGCGTACAGGGACGGCGGCGCGCCCGGGGGGAGGCTGCCGCTCGCCACCAGCCAGTCGGCGTCGGCGCACGCGGTGACGGCGGCGTCGACGATCAGGGCGATCTCGCCGTCGCTGAGCCGGGCGCCGGGCTCGTTGAGCTTGGTCGTCGTCCCGTCCGGCTCGACCACGGTGACGTTGGACCGGATCGAGCCGCCGATCCGGACCACCAGCACCTCGAGGTCGCCGGCCGAGAGCAGGCGCTCCAGGTGGTCGCCCTCCGGGCCGCCGACGGCGACCACGGCGCGGGTCTTGACGCCGTGCACCGCCAGGGCGCGGGCGACGTTGATCCCCTTGCCGCCGGGGTCCACCCGGGATCCGGTGGCGCGGTTGACCTCGCCCCGGCGCAGGTCGTCGACGACGATCGTGCGGTCCACGCTGGGGTTCAGCGTGAGGGTGACGATCATGCGATCACGACCCGGGGGCCGCCGGCGCGCAGCCGCTCGGCGTCGTCCGTCTCGATGCCGGAGTCGGTGACCAGGACGTCGACGTCGTCCAGGTCGGCGAACCGGGCGAGGCAGTCGTTGCCCACCTTGGTGTGGTCGGCGAGCAGGACTGTGCGGCGCGCCGCGCGGACCATGGCCCGCTTGACCGCGGCCCCGGTGATGTCGGGGGTGGTCAGGCCGCGCTCGACCGAGACGCCGTTGGTGCCCAGGAACGCGACGTCCACGTAGCTGTCGCCGAGGGCCTGCAGCGCCCAGCTGTCGACGGCGGCCAGCGTGCGGCCGCGCACCCGGCCCCCCACGAGCAGGACGGTCAGGTTCGGGCGGCCCGCCAGTGACATCGCGATCGGCAGCCCGTTGGTGAAGACGACGAGCTCGCGGTCGAGCGGGAGGGCCTCGGCGAGCCGGGCGGTGGTGGTCCCGGAGTCCAGGAGCACCGACCCCTCGGCGGGCAGCTCGGCGAGGGCGGCCTTGGCGATCCGCTCCTTCTCGGCGGTGAGGACGGCGTCGCGCGCGGCCAGCCCGGGCTCGAAGCCGAGGCGCTCGACGGGGATCGCGCCGCCGTGCACGCGCCGCAGGACGCCATGGCGCTCCAGCACCTTGAGGTCGCGCCGGATCGTCTCGGTCGTGACGTCGAGCTCCTCGGCGAGGGAGGCGACCTCCACCCGCCCGGTCAGGCGGGCGCGGTCGACGATCCGCTGCTGCCGTTCCTCCGGGTACATCCGCGACCTCCTCGTCGCCCGGCGCGGCGACCCGTCACCGGGGGCGCCTCCGACGAACTTGACACCCCGTTCGGGTGACACGTCATTTCATACTCCCCGGGCGTGTCGCGCGTCAACAGAAACCAACAGACCCGGGCATGATCCCCACACAAACCAAAGCCAGGGATGCCCTCGCCATCCCGCCGGCCAACACCCTTCGTGATCATGCAATCCAGGACGATCATGCAATCCGGGAACACCTCGCGAGCGCAGCGTGATCTGCCGACCCCGAAGGCGGGATCCTCGCGGACCGGTCGGCAGATCGCGTCCGGGTCGGCAGATCGACACCCCGGGCCGCGTCCAGCGTCCTCGGATTGCATGATCGTCCCGGATTGCATGATCACGAGGGGGACGGGGGGCCCCTGGAACCGAGCGGGCCGCCCTCTCGACCTTCAAGCCGCGCCGGGGGCTGACGGCGTCCGGCAGGGGGCGACAGCGACGCGTGCGCAGGCTGACAGCCGCCCCCGAGATGCTCGGTCCCGGCAGCAACGCGCCTCACGGCCGACCCTGCGCCGACCGATCATCGAACGTGTCTCCCGTCCACCGATGCTGTTCGCCGGGCGAGCGTCCTCCGACCCAGAAGGGCCCACCATGACCACCACCACTCCACCCGAGACCGTCGCCCGGGACCAGCCGCCCCACACCTACCGGTCCCTGCGCGCGGCCTGGATCCCCCTGGCCGCCCTCTGCCTCGCCTTCTTCGTCGAGATGGTCGACAACACCCTGATGTCGATCGCGCTGCCGACGATCGGCCGCGACCTCCACAGCGGCACCACCGCCCTGCAGTGGGTCACCAGCGCCTACTCGTTGACCTTCGGCGGGCTGCTGCTCACCGCGGGGTCGATGGCCGACCGGCTCGGGCGTCGCCGCGTCCTGCTGGTCGGGCTCGCCGTGTTCGGCGTGCTGAGCCTGGGCGTCGCCGCCGTCTCCAACGCCGGGGAACTGATCGCCCTGCGGGCCTGCCTCGGCCTCGCCGCAGCGGCCATGGCGCCCATCACCAACTCGCTGGTCTTCCGGCTGTTCGACGACCAGACGCTGCGCATGCGGGCGATGACCGTGATGATCATCGTGGGCATGTCCGGCTTCGTCCTCGGCCCGCTGCTCGGGGGCACCGCGCTGGCCCACTTCGCGTGGCAGTGGCTGCTGCTCGTCAACGCCCCGATCGCGCTGATCGCCTGCCTCGGCGTCCGGCTCGGCGTCCCGGCCGACCGGCCCCAGGACCTCACCCACGACGCGCTCGACCTGCCGGGCGCCCTGTTCAGCATCGCCACCATCGGGCTCGCCTGCTACGCGCTGACCAGCGGCGTCGACCACGGGTGGCTCTCCGGCACGACGATCGCGTCCGCCGTCGGCGCCGTCGTCGCGGGCCTCGCGTTCGTCCGGCACGAGCGCCGCAGCCCGGCCCCCATGCTCGACCTGAACCTGTTCTCGAACGGAACCGTGCGCGGCGCGACCATCGCCCAGGTCGGCACGTCGATCGCGATGGCCACCGTGATGTTCGGGCTGATCCTCCATTTCCAGTACGCCTACGGGTGGAGCCCGATGCGTGCGGGCCTGGCGAACCTGCCCATGATCGCGACGATGCTCGCCGCCACCCCGCTGTCCGAGTGGCTCGTGAAGCGGTTCGGCCACCGCATCGCCTGCCTGGTCGGGGTGGGGTTCCTGACCGGCTCGCTGGCCGGGCTCTCCTGGGGCGTCGACCACGGGTACGCGGCCATCGCGGTCTGCATGGTCGCGATGACGATCGGGCTGCGCACCGTCATGACGATCTGCGCCATCGCGCTGGTCGACGCCATGCCGAGCAACCGCACCTCGATCGGGACGGCGCTCAACGACACCGCGCAGGAGGTCGGGTCGAGCATCGGGACGTCGGTGGTCGGGACCCTGATCGCCGCGCTGGTCACCACCCAGCTCCCGGCGGGACGGTGGAGCGCCGACCTGGTGGCCTCGTTCTTCCACGGCGAGCGCATCACCTATGCGGTCGCGGCGGTGCTCGTCGGGCTCGTCGCGGCGTGCGGCGCGCTCACCCTCACCGACTCCCGCTCCACCGAGGAAGCCGGCTGAAGCAGGCTCGGTTCCGTCGTGAACCGCGCACCCGCCGGCAACGTTTGCCTGAACAGTCCCGGTCGGTCGCCCGGTCAGGTCCGGACCGTGACGGGCTGCTTCCTGCTCGGGACACCCGCTCGTCTGCGGAGGAAACGGGCGTTCGGGGAACTGGGGGAGAGCGTTCATGGTGCAGACGCCGTCCGTGGGGGTGCGGCTGCTCGGACCGGTCGACGTGACGGTCGACAGGGCGCCCCGGAACCTGTCGGGGTTGCGGCGCAAGGCCGTGCTGGCGGTGCTCGGCCTGCACGCGGGCGAGGTGGTGAGCAGCGAGCGCATCATCGACATCGTGTGGGGCGAGCGCCCACCGGCCAGCGTGTCGAACGCCCTGCAGAACACGATCTCCCATCTCCGTGGCCTGCTGGGTGACCGGTCACGGATCGTGGCCGGCGGTGCCGGCTATGCGCTGCGACTGCCGGACGGCGCGATCGATCTGAGCCTCGCGGAGTCCCTGATCCGCAGGCGCGGGACCGACGTCGATCCACGCCGCCAGGTCGTCCGGCTCCGCGCCGCGCTGGACCTGTGGAACGGGGTGTCGCTGTCGGACGTCTCCGAGGTGCCCTGGCTCGCCGAGCAGGCACGACGGGTGGAACAACTGCGGGCCGACGCGGCCGTGTCGCTGGTCGACGCGAGACTGGCCCTGGGCGAGCACGCCCGGCTGGTGCCCGGCCTTCACGAGCTGGCGCAGGCGAATCCGTTCCGGGAGGACGTCCACCGCCAGCTGATCCTGGCGCTGTACCGGTGCGGGCGGCAGGCGGAGTCCCTCGCCGCCTATCGGCGGCTGCGCCTGGCGATGCTCGACGAGCTGGGCATCGAACCGAGTGCGAGCCTGCGCGACCTGGAGGTGGCGATCCTGCGTCAGGATCCGCGACTGGATCCGTCCGCGCCGGTCACCGCGTCCGCTCCGGCCGCCGGTGCCTCCTCGCCGGCCCAGTTGCCGCAGGCCCTGCGGACGTTCACGGCCAGGGCCGCGGAACTCGCCCAGCTCGACGCAGCCCTGGACGAGACCGGCGGGACGGCCACCGGACTGGTGATCATCTCTGGCACCGCGGGGGTCGGCAAGACCACCCTGGCGGTGCGTTGGGCCGGCGGCGTCTCCTCGGCGTTCCCGGACGGGCAGCTCTACGTCAATCTCCGCGGTTTCGATCCGGTCGGGCAGGCGATGGAACCGTCCGACGTCGTGTGCGGGTTCCTGCGGGCGCTCGGCGTCCCGGAGCGGGAGATTCCCGCGGCCCTGGACGACCAGGCCGCGCTCTACCGCACCGTCCTCGCGGGACGGCGGATCCTGGTCCTCCTGGACAACGCCCGCGACGAGGAGCAGGTACGGCCCCTGCTCCCCGGCCCCACCGGCGGCCTGGTGCTGGTCACCAGCCGCAACCGGCTCACCGGGCTGACTGTCGGGGAGGGCGCCCGGACCGTGGCGCTGGATCTTCCGTCCGAGGCCGAGGCACGGCAGATCCTTCGGCAACGCCTCGGCGCGGAGCGGATGGACGCCGAACCGGCCGCCGTCGACGCCATCATCGCGCGCTGCGCACGCCTGCCGCTGGCCCTGGCCGTCGCCGCCGCGCAGGCGGCGACGGATCCGTCCTTCAGCCTGACCGATGTGGCGCGACAGGTGAGCGACGGCACGTCGCCGCTGGAACCCTTCGACCGCGGCGACACCGCGACCGACGTCCGCGCGGTCTTCTCCTGGTCCTTCCGGACGCTCAGTGCTCCCGCGGCACGGCTGTTCCGGCTGCTGGGGGTGTGCCCGACCTCACCGGATCTCTCGCTGGCCGGGGCCGCCAGCCTGGCCGGCCTCCCGCCCCGACAGACCCGGCGGCTGCTGGACGAACTGATCCGGATGCACCTGCTGACCGAGCTGTTCCCGGACCGCTTCGGCTGCCACGACCTGCTGCGCGCCTTCGCGACCGAGCAGGCATCCCGCGTGGACACCGCGGCGGAACGATCCGCCGCCCTGCAGCGCCTGCTCGATCACTACCTGCACACCGCCTTCGCCGGCACCGTCCTGTTCCAGCCGCCCCGTGACCCGTTCCTCCTCGCACCCGCCCGGCCCGGGGTCTGCGTCGTGGACCTGCCCGACACCGCAGCCGCGACGGCCTGGTTCGACAGCGAGCTCACGGCGTTGCTGGCGGCCGTTCGGCTGACGCCGCCGACCTCGGCCTGGCGACCGTGGCAGCTCGCCTGGACACTGATCGTCCACCTGGAGCGGCACAGCCGCTTCACCGACGTGGCAGCCGTCCACCATGCCGCCCTCGACGCCGCACGGCGTGCCGGGGACACGCTCGGGCGCGGCTACGCCCATCTGCACCTCGGCCGCGCCGGCCGCCACCTGAACCGGATGGCCGAATCCCGCGAACACCGCGAGCGGGCGATCGAGATCTTCCGCGAGCTCGGCGACCCCGTCGGGGAGGCTCGGGTCCAGCTCGAGGCCGCGCTCGCCGCCTACGACGAGGGCCGGAGCGTCGACGGCATACCGTTCGGCGAGGTGGCGTTGAGACTCTACCGATCGGCCGGCTTCCTCTCGGGCGAGGGACATGCGCTGTCCGACCTGGCCTGGATGCACCTCGTCCCCGGCGACCTCGAGACCGCGCGCGACCTGGCAGAACAGGGACTCGCCCTGCATCGCCGGACCGGCGACGACAAGGCCCAGGCGGACACGTGGGACACGCTGGGACATCTGTTCTTCCGGCTCGGCGACACGGCCCAGGGTGTCGACTGCTACCGCGAGGCCATCTCGATCTACCACCGGCTGGGGGACCGGTACAACGAGGCCGACAGCCTGTCCGCCCTCGGCACCGACCTGGCGACCGCCGGCGACCTCGACACCGCGGACCACGCCCGGCAGCAGGCGACCGTCCTGCTCGGTGAACTCAGCCAGACCCACACCGACACCCGCCTCATCCAGCTGAGGTGGCACCGGCCGCGCTGAACGACGGCCTCGGGGCATCCCCCGTCGCCGGGCGCCGATCGGTGGGACCGGCGCCCGGCGGTGCGAGATCAGGTGGACCTGATCGTGACGTCGCTCCCGGTCAGGACTGGACCTGGAAGGGGAGGTTGATCGGGGCGAGCAGGGTGTGACCGTTCGGGTTGCCGACGAAGGCGAAGGGCTCGAGCACCCGGCATCCGCCGGTGTCGGGATCGTCGAGGTGGCTGAGGCACGAGCCGCGCTGCGAGTCGGTGGCGACCAGCTGGTAGGTATGGCCGTTGACGGGGGTGAAGCTCATCTCGGTGAAGCTGCCGGGAGCGGGGTTGCAGGCTCCACTCGAGGTGCCCTGGTATTCGACGATGTTCTTCTGGGTAAAGGGCTGGTTGAGAGTGGCGTCCCGCAGGAAGAAGACGACCGCGTGCTGGTCGGATTCGCAGTTGCCCAGGAAGACCCGGCGGATCCCGTCGGTCGACGGCGGTGAGGTCGGTGGCGGCGTGGCGGGTGGAGTGGTCGGCGGGGGCGGGCTCGGTACGTCCGCGCAGGTCTCGCCCGAGGCAGCCGAGTCGTTGTGGTTGTAGGCGATCACCCGGAAGCAATAGCCCCCGGAGCGGCTGAATCCGGTGGGACCGACAAGATAACCGTCACCATAACCTGGCGTCGTGACGGTATCGACGAATCTCCATACCCCCCAGTCGGATGTGTTCACCGACCGGTATTGCACAATAAAACCCGTCTCATTGTTCGACTCATCCTGCCAGGTAATATCCGCACCGCCCGGATGGAGCGCGACGGATATCTGCTGGGGCGGGGAGATCGTTCTCGACGCCAAAACCTCGTCCAGTCCGTACCAGCCGCTGAAGGTGACGCCGTCGGTACTCTTCTGATGGTAGTACTGGCCCAGATAGTTCACGCCGTAGACGTCCACCGCGCCGTTTCCGTCCGTCGCGGCGGCCACATGATCGAGCGACCCCGGGAACTGCACCCACGAGGGGGCCCAGGCCGCCGGCTGGTTCGGCGCCGCCTGCAACCGGGCCCAGATCTGGCCCTGGCTGTTCGCCCCGAAGATCTGCAGCCGCCCGTCCGGATACCGGGCCGCCGCGATCGAATGCAGCCGACCGTCCAACTGGACGGCGTCCGACCAGCTCCCACTGCCCGGAGACGTCTGCCAGCGGACCCAGATGGTGTCGTCGAACCCGACCCCGAAGATCTCCGACCGGCCGTCGGCGTTCTCTACGACCGCGATGTCGGCCAACGGAGGTCCGCTGTCCGGCAGGAGGCTCCAGCTGCCGGCGTACGGGGCGACGACTTCGACGTACACCCGTCCGCTCGGCGTGGTGGCGGCGATGAGACGGTCAGAGGCCGCGACCGAGGCCAATGTCGGATCGTAGGGATTCCTCACCCAGTCGCTCCACGCACCGGCTCCGGGACCCAGTTGGCGATGAGTCCAGAGCTCTCCCTTCTCATTGGTCCCCAGCACTTCCACTTCCAACGCGCCGTTCGTCGTGCGCCGGGCCGCGACCGAGGTCAAGTATCCGTCGACGCCGAAGTAGGGCGAGAAGTCCGTGCTGCCAGGGGAGTTCTGGGATCGGCGGCTGATGTGGTCCCCGCTGTCGGTGCGCAACAGTTCCAGCCGGCCGTCGGCGTTGGCGGCCACCGTGAGCGGCGGGGACGGTGAGGTGACGACGGTGGTCCCGGCGCTGGCCGGATCGCTCGACACCCCACCGGCCGCACCCAGGTGCATGCGCCAGGTCTGCCACCCCAGGACGTGCGAGACCTCCACCGTCCGGGATCCGCTGTCCGCCAGTCGCGTGGTGTCGAACCCGGAACCGACGATGGTGACGGTCACATTGCAACCCGGGTCGGTGTGGAAGCTCCAATCGACCCTCACCGTCCCCCGGAGGCCGACCGTCGCCTTGGAGACACTGACCGACGTCACGGCGTCGAGAACGCAGTCCTCGCTGCGGTCGATGCTGCCACCGGTGTCTCCCCCGTCGCCCCCCGCCGGTGGAAGGGCCACCGCAGGCAGGCTGCCCGCCCCCAGAAGAGCTACGGCCCCCAGGGCCACGAGCACCAGGCGCCGCCTCGATCGCCGACCGCTCGACGCCGGACCGGCTCTGTCAACCTTCATCGGACCTCTCCCCTCCAGATTCGGCTGTGGACGGGGAGAGCGTGCCCGGGCCCGCAAACACGGCGCTAACACGGCCGCGCCGATCGGACGACCTGCTACCAGCGGACGTCCGGCCCCAGCTTCAGACCGGCCTTCAACACGGCCTCCGCCGCCCTGATCCGTGCCTCCTCCACGCCGAACCGCACCGCGCAGTCGGCCGTCGACACCCGGTGCCCCGATCGCCAGGACACCAGCCGCAGCAGGGCCGCCGCCGTCACCGAGGGCGCCTCACCGATCGCGGCAGGGTGGAGCGCCAGACGCCACCAGCCCGTCAGGCAACGGATCAGCAGGGGCAGGCCCTCGCCCGGCAGGATCACCTTCACCAGGCGCGCCGCCACCGCGTCGAGGGTCACGATCGACGGGGGCAGCCGGTTCATCACCAGGTCTCCCCCTAACAGCCCGGCGCGGAGGAGGTTCAGGTCATGGGCGGCGACGGGCAGGATCTCGTCGATCATCGGCCGGGCGCCGTCCAGCCGCCACACCATCGCCGCCTGGTACCGGACCCGCGACCGCGTCATCACCTCACCCTGGGTGACGAACCGGGTGCCGGCGCCCGGAGGCCGCGTCCGCCCGGCGACCGACTCCAGCCGGTCGGACGGCGGGACGCCGACGGCGGCGGCGAGGCCGGCGACCCCGAAGAGGCGCAGGCACGTGTGGGCCGGGGAGTCCGCCAACAGCTTGTGTTCGATGATCCGGTCTGCTCTCGCCACCGAGGTCCAGAGGGAGACGAAGAGGTCCTCCCCCATCGCCCGAAGGCTCGCTCCGGTCGGCCGGGGGCTGGGAGCGGCCTGCTGGGCCACCGCCTTCGCGAGGGGAGGCCCGGCCTTCGCCGCAGGCTTCTCGACGGCGGCTGCCTTCGTCGCAGGCTTCTCGATCGTCTCGCGCGGTTCGGCCGGACGGGTGAGGCAGGCCTGGCAGCCGAGTCCCGCCTTCCCCGCGACCAGCGGCCGGTCGGCACCGCAGGACGGGCAGGGCAGGGCCCGGAAGCGTCGCGCCGGCCAGACCCAGACCAGGTGCTGCGGGTAGCGCCTCGAACCTCTCATCACGTCGACCGGCAGCACCACGGCCGGGACCAGCACGAGATGGAGGCGGTAGGGCTTCACCTCCAGGCGGGCCCGGTGCTTGTCCCGGATCTCTCCCAGCCGACGGGCCTCCTCGGCACGGGTCGCCGCGACCCGGGCGTCGAGCGCCGCCAACCGGTCGGGGGCGGTGTTCGCCCGTCGCCGCTCGATCCCTTCCAGGACCTCCCGGTAGTACGCGCTGGTCCGCGCCAGTTCCGTCGCGCGCGCCCCGTGGGCGTCGCCGTCGAGGGCCTTCAACCGGGCGGCGGCCCGGGTCGAGATCACCTGGTGGGCGATCCGCGTGGCGGAGCGCAGGTCGTGCGCGAGCACCGCGGTGGTGTCCCGGGCGTCGGGCGACGACGACTCCAGCGCCGCCCGCAGGACGTCGGGCAGCTCGCGCCCGGTCTCGGCGTCCAGCCAGCACTCGACCCGCTCCTGGTACGCCTCGTCCCCGGCGATCGTGTAGCTGATCATGCCTCCGGCCCGCAGGACCGGCAGGTACCGGCGGAACGGCGGCCCGCCGAGGTCGATCCGGCCGTGATCGACGGAGAAGGTGTCACGGGCCTGTTCCAGGAGATCGGGGCCGGCGGGCACCTGATCGGCGGGCCACGACACGGCCTGCACGCCGACGTCGCCGACGGACAGGACGGCCTCGGCGGCCACCGTGAGGACCGGATGCCCGGCCGCGAGCAGCAGGGCGCCGTCCTCGCGCGCCGTCTCGGGATCGCCGGTGACGGTCACCGTCTCGGCCAGGCCGAACCTGGCCTGCACCGGCTCCGGCAGGACGGCCAGGGCCCCACCCGGAACGGCCTCGACCAGCCCGCCCTGCTGTTCGACGTAGGACAACCAGAAGCCCACGCCCGGATCGGCGCTCATTCGGCCTCGTCCTTGCCGACCAGTGCGTCCAGGGACTCGCGGACGTCGATGTACTCGCTCCGGGCCCGCGCCAGGTCGGATCCGATCTCGGCGAGCCGGAGGTCGAACTGGCGGTCGTCGTCGGCCTTCAGGTATGCCTCGAACAGGCCCGCTTCGAAGTCGAGGTCCTCCTCCACCCGCCCGAGGATCATGTCCAGCTCGCCGACCACCAGCTCGAACAGGTTGATCTTCGATTCGAGGACGTCGAGGATGCGCTCCTCGATGGTGCCGACGCCGACGATGTTGGACAGGACGACGTCGTGCTGCTGGCCGATCCGGTGCAACCGCCCGATGCGCTGCTCGATCTGCATCGGGTTCCACGGCAGGTCCATGTTCACCATGGCGTGGCAGAACTGGAGATTGCGCCCCTCGCCCGCGGCCTCGGTGCTGACCAGGACCGGGACGTCGTCCTCGAACCGGCGCACCGCGGCGTCCTTGGCCGCCCGGGACATGCCGCCGTGGTAGCGGGCGACGCTGATCCCGCGGCCCTCCAGTCCCAGCGCCAGCCTCTCCAGCGTGGCGGTGAAGGCGGTGAAGACGATCACCTTTTCCTGCCGGTCCAGATGCCGGCGGACCCGGTCGAAGGCCACCTCCTCCTTGCGCGACAGCTCGATCCCCGCCGCCCGCACGGCGAGGTCGTGCCACCCCGACCGTTCCAGCCCGGCGGCCAGCGCGGCCGGGCCGGAGCCCGCGGCCCGGGCCAGCGAGCGCAACCCCATCAACCGGGACGGCGTGGCCTCCCGGCCGTGCTGCCGGATGCGCTCCCCCACCTCCCGGTAGAGCCGCGACTCGGGCTCGCTCAGGTGCACCTTGACGGTCTCCGCCAGCCGTTGCGGCAGGATCAGCGCCACCTCGCTGCGCCGGTGCCGCACCATGACCTCGCGGGTCCGCGCCTGCAACCGCTCCAGCCCGCGGACGGCGGGCGCCGCACCGGGGGTCGTCCCACCCGCCATGGTCGTTCCGTGGGCCCGCCGAAACTCGGCGGCCGTGCCGAGCAATCCGGGCGACACCAGGCTGACCAGCTGAAACAGGTCGTCCAGCCGGTTCTCCACCGGAGTGGCGGTGAGCAGCAGCAGGTAGCGGCTGCGCAGTTCGCGGGCGAAGCGACCGGAGGCGCTGCGCGGGTTCCGGACCCGGTGCGCCTCGTCGAGGATCACCACATCCCAGTCCTGACCGACCAGGACCGACCGCAACGGATCGCGGCGTGCGGCGGCCAGCGAGGCGAGCACGACCGGATGGTCGCCGCCCGGCGCCGAGCCCGGGCCGGTATCCGCGCCACCCCCGCCGCCCCCGCCGTCTACAGCCCCCGTGGAGGTGCCGGTCACCACCAGGGACGGCAGGGCGAACTTGCGGTCGAGCTCCTCCTGCCACTGACCGACGAGGCCGGCCGGGGCCACCACGAGGGCACGGCGGGCCAGTCCGCGGGCGCGCAGCTCCGACAGGACCAGTGACGCCTCGATGGTCTTGCCCAGGCCGACCTCGTCGGCCAGGATCGCCCGGCCCCGCATGCGGCGCAGGACCGTGCGCACCGTGGCGGTCTGGTGCTCGAACGGTTCGAAGCGCACGCGCCCGACCGACACCAGGGTGTCGAACCCCGGGCGGCTCCACACGTCCAGGGCACCGTCGACGAGTCGGGAGACGGCCGGGTCGATCGCCGGGTCACCGTCCAACCGGCGCAGGAGCGCCTCGAACGGGTTCGGTTCCCCGGGTTCCGCCTCGGCGTCACCCCGGCCGGGGCCTGCGGACGTCCTCGGACCGGTGGGGGCGAGCGTCGTCATCGACCGACATCCTATTCCTCGGACCACCTCCCGCTCTGCCCGCTCCGGAAGGTGATCGAGCCCGTCCCGCGGTCGAGGCGGGCCAGGGACACGGCAGCACACC
>Ga0302322_100003848_pt1 | contig 12972 bp, 8 predicted proteins | sample Fen_T0_2_FD_203757 | JGI IMG/M metagenome (GOLD analysis project Ga0302322, IMG submission 203757) | Peat permafrost microbial communities from Stordalen Mire near Abisko, Sweden - Fen_T0_2 | ecosystem: Environmental > Terrestrial > Soil > Wetlands > Permafrost | place: Sweden: Abisko...
ATTTTTCATTAATAAAATATGCTGGATTTCTTTCAGTATTATTTTCGTTTACATAAGTGACTCCTGGTAGTGTATCATTTTCGGTTTTCTCTCTGGTATTATAGATTTTAGCAGCGTTAAACTTAATATCAGAGATTTTAGTTACGTCAGTTTTTGAACTTACAGTCTGACCATAAGTATTAATTGTCAAAAATAAAATTGCAACAAGTAAGATTTGTTTCATACTTTTTAATTTTCTATCATTCGGGGAATTTTAACTTGCCTCAAAAAGCCTAAAATAATCCATCTCTTTCTCAGGTATCAGACTCCCTTATCATATTAAACGCTTTACCGAGACATTTAATTATATCTGATGCAATAATTGCTTCAAAACTTGATTCTTCAGCTGCTATGTCGCCTGCAAGACCATGAAGATATACCCCCAGAATTGCAGCATTTTCAGAAGTATAACCCTGGGCCAGTAACGATAGCAATATTCCTGTTAAAACGTCACCGCTGCCGGCAGTTGCCATACCCGGATTCCCTGTACTATTAAAAAAAACGTTTCCATCAGGAGTTGTGACAGAAGTGTGCGCCCCTTTAAGAACAATTATGCATTTATACTCCCGCGATAACTCTATCTGTCTCTGTAACCGATAAAAACTATTATCGCTTTTCCCTGCAAGTCTTTCAAATTCCTTAGGATGTGGAGTCAGAATTGTTCCTGCAGGGACAAGAGAAAGCCATGTTTTGTTTAAGGAGAGGATATTCAACCCATCGGCATCTATTACCATTGGCTTTTTACATTCAGTCAAAAGTTCGTGCAGAGCCATTTGGGTTTCAGGATCAGCCCCGATACCAGGTCCTATACCAACCGCACTAAAAGCCTCAGTTTTTCCAATTTCCGAAAAATGTCTTTCATTCCTGTCAGGCTCCACCATGGCTTCGGGAAGGCAAGTCTGAACAATTGTAACACCGCCGGAAGGAATATGACAAGTAATAAGCCCGATACCTGTCCTGAGAGAAGCTCCTGCACCTAACACTGCTGCACCCATTTTTCCTGAAGATCCCGAAACTAATAACCCATGACCAAAAACTCCCTTGTGATCAAATTTATTTCTCTTTTTAAGAAGAGGAGCGATATCATCTTTCCCTAAAAGGATGTAGGGAGAGATTATGTTTCTGATTGCATTAGAACTTAAACCGATAGGAAGAACTACCCATTCTCCAATTTTTTTGTCATTTTCAGAAAACATGAAAGCAAGTTTTGGAAACTGTAAACTAAGAGTGTGATCAGCTGAAATAATTGTATCATAATTATTTTTCGAATTATCCTCACCGAACATTCCTGAAGGGATATCAACCGAAATGACTGTAGCACCAACACGGTTTATATATTTTATAACATCTCCGGCCAGTCCCTGAGCCTGACGTGTAAGACCCGACCCGAAAATTGCATCAATTATAACATCGCCCGATGAGATAACCGGAAACTGATCAGATTCTTTAATGTATGTTACCGGCACCTTAGTTTCCGATTGCAGGCGCGCAAGGTTCTTTTTCCAGTCCTCAGAAGTATTTCCGGTAAACTCAACATAATAGACTTCCGTTTCATAACGGTTGGATTCCAGTAAACGGGCAAGGGCAAGACCATCACCTCCATTATTTCCGGAACCCACAAAAATAAAGATACGCCGGGCTCTTTCAAACAGGGAAAGATACCATCTGAGTAATTGTCCTGTCGCCCGTTCCATAAGATCTATTGAGGCTACAGGTTCCTCATTAATAGTAAACTCATCTATTTGTTTGATCTGATCACTTCGAAAAAGTTTCATCAGGATATTATATTTGTTCCACAAATTTACATTCTTCAGCCGTTAATTAAAAGGATGTAACCATATTAGAACAAAAAAGAGCTCATTTTGCCGGTTTATACTTACAAAAAGATTGATATATTTGTTTAAGGTCGGAATTATAGAAAAGTAGAAATAAGTTGAAATAGATAGAAATTGGCAGAAGTAGGTAGAAATACGATGAATATAGATTTAATAGGATAAAAAATATTCACGAAAAAAATAAGAACATGTTAAAGAATCATCCAAAGGGACTACTGGTAGCCTTCTTCTCAAATATGGGAGAAAGGTTTGGGTTTTATACAATGATGGCTATACTGGTTCTTTTTCTGCAGGCCAAGTTTGGACTTTCAGCAGAAAAAGCCGGCGGAATTTACAGTTGGTTCTATTTCAGTATATATGCACTTGCACTCGCAGGTGGTATTCTGGCTGATGCAACAAGGAAGTATAAATTAGTTATCCTGTCGGGAATTATCATAATGTTTGGCGGATATATTATCATGGCCGTTCCAGGCATGACCCTGACAATCACCATTATAGGACTTTTCACAATTGCTCTTGGCAATGGCCTGTTCAAGGGAAACCTTCAGGCAGTTGTCGGACAGATGTATGACGATCCGAAATACGCCAGGTTAAGAGATTCTGCTTTCATGATATTTTATATGGGCATAAATATAGGAGCTCTTTTTGCACCTTTCGCAGCTACAGGGATGAGGAACTGGTGGTTGAAAACGAACGGATTTGTTCACGATGGCAGCCTTCCTTCTCTTTGTCACCAATTTATTAATGGCACTTTGACAGAAACATCAACATTTCAGCAGCTGGCAGATAAAGCCAATCTTAGCGGTCATGTAACTGATCTTTCAATGTTCGCTCATAATTATCTTGAAGTTTTTTCCAGAGGTTACAATTACGCATTCGGAATTGCAGCCTGCACAATGGTAATTTCCCTACTGGTATATATTATATTCAATAAGCACCTTCCTAATAAAGAAAAGAAAACTACAGAAGTATCGGAAAAAGTTGATTTCAATCTGGTTACCCTGTTAGCTGCATTCGGAGCAATGGTAATAACGGCGTATGCATTACACTTCATCAAACAAGTAGGCTGGACCGCCGGTTTTGCCTTTGGTTTATTTGCCGCTTTTGTCACATGGATTGTGCTAACTGCCAGGAAAGAAGAGATGTCAAGAATTGTTGCTCTTATTCTTGTTTTTGTTGTGGTGATATTTTTCTGGATGTCGTTCCATCAGAATGGATTAACGTTAACGCTCTTTGCCCGTGATTATAGTGCGAAGAGTGTCAACCCATTCACATATCTGTTCTTTAATGTTATTTCGCTTCTGGCGGTTTGCGGATCGGTAGCAGGAGCTGTACTGATTGTTAAAGAGACCATTAGTACAAAGGTAAGGATATTTGGAGGAATGCTCTTCGTAATAGCGTTTATCGTTGCGTATTTCAAGTTTGTACATGCAGGAACGATGAATGCAATCTCTCCGGAAATATTCCAGTCTTTCAATCCATTATTTGTCGTAGCACTCACATTCCCTGTAATGGGATTCTTTGCATGGTTGAATAAGAAGAACATAGAGCCTTCAGTACCGAAGAAGATTGGATTCGGAATGATAATTGCGGCAGTTGGCTTTATTATCCTGCTGGTAAGTTCATTAAATCTCCCCTCTCCTCACCTGCTCAAGGGGTCACCTGTTCCTGATTCTGACAGAGTGTCATCCTACTGGCTCATAAGTATTTACCTTGTACTTACTGTAGCTGAACTCTTTCTTAGTCCTATGGGTTTATCGTTTGTATCAAAAGTTGCTCCATCGAGATTCCAGGGACTTATGCAGGGTGGCTGGCTTCTTGCAACTGCTGTAGGAAATAAGCTTCTTTTTATCGGAACACTGCTCTGGGACAAAGTGCAGTTATGGCAACTCTGGCTCGTGTTTATCATATGCTGTCTTACATCTGCAGCTTTTATCTTCTCCATTCTCAAAAGGCTTGAGAAAGAAGGGAAAGGCTGAGGATGAGGTAAAAAAGCTAATGAAAGGGTTATGCTAATGGTATACAATATATTAGCCCCTACCTCCTGGGAAAGAAGTTGGGGAAAGGCGAATATAAGAAAATGGTGAAGTTGCAAATGCCAGTTTTCATTGTCTTTTATTAACTTCTTCCTTATTTTTATTGAACTTTTTTCATTTCTAAACCCTTAATAGTTGATAGTTATAATTTATAATAGAACATTACACTATATTTGTTATTTTTGTAATAGATTATGATGCGTCTTTACAGATGCATTTTCATTTTATATAGAATTTAATAATGAAAGTTCTGAAGTTTGGTGGTACCTCCGTGGGATCTCCTGAGCGGATCAGGGGTGTTAAAAAAATTATTGAATCGCAAAGTTCTCCTTGTCTGATCGTTGTATCTGCTTTTCAGGGGATAACTGATGAACTGAAACATTTAAGTGAACTTGCCTCCAACAGGGATGATGAGTATGAAATCCTTCTTGAAAAAGTAATCACCAAACATATTGAATTTGCCAAACAATTAATAGTCAAAAATAAACAAAGGTCCGTCATTGATGACATTAAGAATATTTCTGATGAGCTCAGAGAAACGCTGAGCGGGATTTACCTTATCCGTGAACTCAGTAAGCATTCCCTTGATCAGATACTGGGGACAGGAGAAATCTTATCATCTCTGATAATAAGCTATGTAATAGACGACTGCAAGTTGATTGATGCCCGGAATTTTATAAAGACTGACAGCAATTTCGGATTTGCAGGTGTGGATTTCGATAAAACTTATAGCTTAATAGCAAAAAGTCTTACCGGGTCAAAAAAGCGCATCATTGTACCGGGGTTCATCGCCAGTAACGCAAGAGGTGAAACAACGACCCTGGGAAGAGGTGGCTCAGATTATAGTGCTGCTATTTTTGCAGCTGCACTCGATGCTGATGTTCTGGAGATTTGGACCGACGTTGATGGTTTTATGACAGCTGATCCAAAAAAAGTCGAAAGAGCATATGCAATTGAAAGTCTTACCTATTCTGAAGCTATTGAGTTATCGCACTTTGGTGCAAGGGTCATCTATACACCTACTCTGCGTCCTGTGTATAAGAAAAATATACCCATAATAGTCCTGAATACTTTCAATCCCGGATCAAAAGGGACAATTATAAGCAATAAATCGAATGGTAACCACATAAGTCCGATCAAAGGTATATCCTCAATTGATCATATCGATCTTATAACCCTTCAGGGAACAGGGATGGTAGGTGTCACTGGGACATCAATGAGACTTTTCGGAGCATTGGCCAGAAAGAATATTAATATAGTACTTATAACGCAGGCCTCTTCGGAATACTCAATAACATTTGCAGTAAGTCCTTCAGATTCCATAATTGCTTCAGATGCATTAAATGATGAATTTAAAATAGAAATCGAACATAATAAAGAATTAAAAATACTTATTGAGAAAAATCTGTCGATAATAGCAATCGTGGGGGAACGGATGAAAAACACCCCCGGTATATCCGCGACCCTATTCAGGTCGCTTGGAAGAAATGGAATAAATGTCATCGCTACGGCGCAGGGTTCCTCTGAACTGAATATTTCTGTAGTAATTAAGAATGAAAGTCTTAAAAGAGCACTCAATGTTATACACGATGGCTTTTTCCTGTCACGTTTCAAAGAGATGTATCTTTTTATTGCAGGGACAGGATTGGTTGGATCAAGTCTGTTGAAGCAACTTCAAAAACAATATTCTACCCTCATTAGTGAACATAATCTGAAAATTAATCTTATGGGTGTTACTAATTCGAGGAAAATGTTTGTCGATAAGAAAGGTATTCCCCTCGAAAATTATAAAGAAGTACTAAAAAATTCGGAAGAAAAAGGGGATATATCGGTGTTCATTCAGCAGATGACAAAGTTGAATCTGCGAAATTCAGTCTTTATTGATTGCACAGCCGATGAGGATGTGGCATCTCACTATGGCGAGATTCTTTCAAAATATGTTTCAATTGTAACTGCCAATAAAATTGCATGTTCATCAAAGCAAAGTTATTATCTGCAACTTAAAAGTATTGCCAATGAACGTGGCGTGAGGTTCATGTATGAAACCACAGTCGGTGCCGGGTTGCCTATTATCAAAACTATAAATGACCTTGTACTGAGTGGAGATAAAATCCTTAAAGTAGAAGCGGTGCTTTCAGGTACAATGAATTTCATATTTAATGAGCTTAGTCCTGAGGTTCCATTAAGCAGTGCTATCAGAAAAGCCAGGGAAATAGGCTATTCGGAACCCGATCCGCGTGTGGATCTCAGCGGGACAGACGTAGTAAGAAAAATAATGATCCTTGCCAGGGAAGCAGGTTATTCTATTGAAAAAGAAGATGTTATCATAAATAAATTCCTTCCTGACGAATGCTTTAAAGGCGATCTGAATGATTTCTTCGAAAAAGTTAAAGAATATGATGCTGAGTTCGAACAAAAAAGAATGGAACTAACCAAAAAAAATCAGAAGTGGCGGTTTTTTGCGACCATGGAACTAGGCAAGGCAAAGGTTGAACTTCTTACAATAGGTTCAGATCATCCTTCATTTAATCTGGAAGGAAGCAATAATATTATTCTACTTACCACCAACAGGTATAATGAGCTTCCAATGGTGATTAAGGGATATGGTGCAGGAGCTGAGGTCACAGCTGCAGGTGTGTTTGCAGATCTGATGAGGGTAGTTAATGTTTAAACAGGAAGACAAAAGACAAAAGTCAAAAGATAAAAGTCAAAAGATAAAAGTAGACCGTTTACAGATAGAATAAGAACCTAACCAGAAAACAGAAAACAGAAAACAGAAAACAGAAACCAGAAAACAGAAAACAGAAACCAGAAAACAGAAAACAGGAATCAGAAAACAGTAACAAGCAACAAGAAACAAGCAACAGACAATTGAAAAGAAACCCTATAAAATATTATTCAACAAACTTAAAGTCACCGGAGGTTACTTTTAGTGAGGCTCTCCTCAGAGGCCTGGCTCCTGATGGTGGATTGTATCTTCCATCTTCATTACCATTAATATCGCCCAGGGAACTTTCGTCTTATCGGTGTAAAGAATATCGTGAGATTGCTTTTAATGTCCTGAACAAAATCATTGGTAGTGAAATAGATAAAGAAGAATTATCAAAACTTTGTTCCGACGCTTATAACTTTGAAATACCCCTCGAAAAAGTATATGACAGAAAGTACATTATGCGTCTCGATCAGGGACCAACAGCATCATTCAAAGATTTTGCAGCCAGGATGATGAGCCGCCTTATGCAGTATTATTTATCTCTTAATAATCAACATCTTACAATACTTACAGCAACTTCCGGTGATACAGGTAGCGCAGTTGCCAACGCCTTTTATGGGTTAGATAATATCAATGCAATTATTTTATTCCCCGCAGATGAGGTTACGCTTATGCAACGAAAACAGATGACAACCCTGGAAAACAATATAAGTGTAATTGCTGTTGATGGAAAATTTGATGATTGCCAGCGGATGGCGAAAATGGCTTTTTTGGATCCGGCATTATCGGATTTGTCACTCACTTCAGCAAATTCAATAAATATCGGAAGATTACTACCACAGTCAATATACTATTTTTATGCATATTCAAAGCTCGCTGCCAATATGGATGAAAAAGTTATTTTCAGTGTACCCTCGGGCAACTTTGGTAACCTGATGGGTGGTCTTATAGCGAAGAAAATGGGATTGCCTGTAAAACAATTTATTATTTCGACAAATGAAAATGATGAAGTTCCTGAATTTTTACATACAGGGACCTATAAATCAATCAATCCTTCAAAAAATTGTATTTCCAGCGCTATGAACGTTGGTCATCCGAGTAACCTGGCAAGAATAGTAGCATTTTATGGAGGTATTATGGATGAATCCGGCAGTGTTATTAAAACACCTGATCTTACCAGGATGCGTGAAGAATTGTTTGCAGTAAGTGTAAGCGATGAAGAGACTAAAATCACGATCGATAACGCATTCAGAAAATACAATTTGTTGCTTGAACCACATGGAGCTATCGCATGGAAGGGAATTCAGGAGTATTCAATTGTAAACAAGAGCGTTATGCCGGGAAAACCTCTGTGTATCTCCCTTGAAACGGCTCATCCTTCAAAGTTTCCTGATGAGTTAAGACAAGTTTTAAATATTGACCCACCGTTGGCCGACTCGCTTGTTGGTTTAGAGAAAAAAACTGAACATTATTATTCTCTTGACAATAGTTACACGTCGTTAAAGGATTTTATTCTAAAGTATCATAAATAAGCAAACTATGCATATTGTTTGTTCTGACCTCGAAGGTGTATTTGTACCGGAAATCTGGGTAAATGTATCTATCCACACCGGGATTGATGAGCTTAAGCTTACAACCCGGGATATTTGCGACTACAATGTTCTCATGAAGAGGAGATTAGAGTTGCTGCGAAAATACGGACTTACACTACGAGATGTTCAGAACGTAATATCACTGCTTAAGCCATTGCCGGGGGCACTGGAATTTATCGACTGGCTACGTACCAGAACCCAGCTCATTATTGTATCCGATACATTTAGTGAATTTGCTGATCCTCTTATGAGACAACTGGGAAGACCAACCCTTTTTTGTCATCATCTTACGACAGATAGTGAAGGTAATATCATAGATTATAATCTCAGACAGGATGATGGTAAGAAACATGTAGTTGAAGCACTTCAAAGTCTTAATTATAAGGTAATTGCCATAGGCGATTCATATAACGATATCTCTATGCTGAGAAAAGCAGACCAGGGAATACTGTATAATCCTCCACAGAATGTAGCCGATGAGCACTGCGATTTAAAGGTTGTAAAAACATATCCCAGTCTGAAACGGAGCATAACACAGCTGATCAACGGCGAAGAATAACCGGACAGAGGTAGGAATAATCCAATAATTTCCTATTTTTACTTTTCCTCTAACTTAATCAATTAACCGGAGCAATGAAACTTCCACCATCCTCTAAAAACTGGTTGACAATTATCGGTTCAATTATTGCCGGAATAAATCTGGCACTAATTATTCTTCTTTTCATTATTTCGACCATTTTCAACAATGGGAATACTAACCTTGGGTTATTTATCTATATAATTCTTCCCGGATTTCTGATTTTAGGACTTTTGCTTGTTCCTGTGGGAATGATTCGTGAGAGGAAGAGAATCCGCAGAAGCGGAATAAAGGGAGAAGGCAGGTTCCCTCGGATCGATCTGAATGATACAAGACACAGAAATGCTTTTATCATTTTTACCATTACAACAATAATAGTTCTTTTTCTTTCAACGCTTGGAAGTTTTCAGGCGTTTCATATAACAGAATCCGTGGAGTTCTGCGGCACTTTGTGCCACCAGGTTATGGAACCCGAGTATACTGCCTACCAGAATTCTCCTCATGCTAATGTTGCATGTGTAGAGTGTCATGTAGGATCCGGAGCATCGTGGTACGTAAAATCAAAACTTTCAGGTTTGCACCAGGTATATGCAGTTTTGACAAAAACCTTTCCCCGACCGATAGTAACGCCTCTTCATGATTTGCGCCCTGCAAGAGAGACTTGTGAAAAATGTCACTGGCCTCAAAAATTCTACGCCAGGACTCTTTGGACTAACAAATATTTTCTTGCCGATTCATTAAATACAGAATGGGATATCATGCTCGAGATGAAAACCGGACCCGAATATAGCGGACTGGGTCTGAAGGAAGGAATTCACTGGCATATAAATCCTGCAGTAAATATTGAGTACATTTCAGAAAATGATAAGCGGGAGAGTATAACCTATGTGAAATATACCAATAAAACCACAGGAGCAGTGACCATATACAGGAATGACAGCAATCCGATATCAGATAGCCTGCTGGCTGTATCTTCAACAAGAACAATGGATTGCATTGATTGTCATAATCGCCCATCGCATAACTATAAATCTCCCCCGGTCTATTTTGATAAAGCAATGTTAACAGGTGAGGTTTCAAAAGAAATACCTTTTTTCAAAAAGGTGTCTATGGGCTTATTGAAAGATACCTTCAGCGACAAGGATACTGCACTGACGAAAATAAAAGACGGAATCACTGATTTTTATAAATCGCGATTTAGTGAATATTATGCACAGAATAAAGATCTTATTGAAAATTCAGTTGTATCAGTTCAGAAAGTGTTCAGTCAGAATACATTCCCGAAGATGAAAGTAACTTATGATCATTATCCCGAACATATCGGACATCTTGAATCTGACGGATGTTTCAGGTGTCATAATGATGCTTTTAAGGCACCAGATGGTCGTAAAATCTCACGCGATTGTAATCTCTGTCATAATATTGTTGGTCAGGGCAAGGAAGGAATAATGGAATACGCCAATATCAGGGATAATCTTGAATTTAAACATCCGACCAATATTGGTACTGCCTGGAAAGAAGCCAATTGTTCCGAGTGTCATAAATTCCTCTATTGAAACAAAAGAAACGGCATAATTATATAGACAACAGTACACTTATATGATACCTGATATATTTAAAAACAAGTTTGTCTCCTATTTTTTTGCGATTCTAAGAATCGTTATAGGATGGCATTTTCTTTATGAAGGTTTAGTTAAATTAATGAATCCTGCCTGGACTGCAAGGCCTTTTCTTGAGGGTTCCCGCTGGATCTTCGGGGATCTTTTCCGATGGATGATTTCAGGAAATGCCGGAATGTGGATTATCGATACAGTCAATGCTTATGGTCTTACTATCATAGGGCTTGCCCTTATGCTTGGCCTCTTCACCAGAGTTGCTTTATGGGGTGGAGTTGGCCTCTTGTTAATGTATTATCTTGCCTATCCCCCATTTGGTGGCTTTAGTTATGGTGCACCATCAGAAGGCAGCTACCTGATAGTAAATAAGAACCTTATTGAGCTTTTTGCAATGATACTTCTGGCCCTTACCAGATCAGGTGAGTTTTTCGGACTCGATATGTTACGGAAAAAGAGAATTAAAATTATTCAAAAAGAACCTGAGCAACATCAGGATGTTGAAAATAACGGAAAAAATTCAAGACGTGAATTAATCAAAGCACTGACGGGATTACCTGTTCTGGCTTTTTTTGGCGGAGCCTTTTTTAAAAACCTTTCAGAAGCTGGTCCCGATGCTGTTTCCGGCGCCACCATAAAAGTTGATTATAAACAAATAAACGATCTCAAAGGAAAATTGGCTGTCGGAAAATTAGGTAACCTTACAATTAGCAGAATGATAATGGGTTGCAATCTTATCGGAGGTTGGGCTCATGCACGTGATCTTATTTATTCAAATACTCTTTTCAAAGCTTATAATAATGAAAGAAAAGTAATTGAGACTCTTTACCTGGCTGAGCAGGCCGGGATAAATACTGTTTTTATGGTGACTCAATATTATTCTATATTTAATAAATATAAGAATATATATAATAGTAAAATGCAATCAATATGCCAGGCCATGTTACCAGACAAGGATTTTTTCTCCAATATAAACGAAGCGATCAAAAGTAGACCCGAAGCTATCTATATACAAGGAGGAGAGGGCGACAGGTATGCAAATGCAGGTAAGTTCGATATGCTTAAGAAAGCCGTTGACTATATAAAGCAACAAGGCTTTCCTGCCGGTGTGGGAGCACATTCATTAGAGACAATAAAATCGTGTGAAAGAGAAGGAATCAATGCAGATTTCTATGTAAAGACGTTCCATCACGACAAGTACTGGTCTGCACATCCTGTCGAGAATCGTGAGGAATATAGTGTTATCGGGCCGACCTCTCCTGATCACAACAGATTCCATGAAAATATGTGGGACCTGTTTCCTTTACATACGATCGAATATATGAAAGGGGTTAACAAACCATGGTTCGCATTTAAAGTACTTGCAGCCGGAGCCATTGAACCAAAGGATGGATTCCGCTATGCATTTGAAAACGGGGCTGACTTTATTTGTGTCGGAATGTTTGATTTTCAGGTCATAGACAATGTAAATACAGCTACCGAGATACTTGGAAGTCTCAGGAACCGTGAAAGAAAATGGTTTTCATAAATTCAGCTATCTGAGAATTTCTGAAGTATACTTATCTGCAATATCAGACTGATCTTTCGAGAGGCCCGAAATAATAACTATTCTGTTTCCCTTCCAGGCCAGAAAAATCGTTCCGTTGTATCCGTCTTTTAGAATATACCTAGCGGTTTCAGAATCCAAAGCTTCCGTTCCGGTTGAAGCAAGAAAGGCCTCAACAGATTTTCGGATCTCCTCAGGAGCACTAATATCCATTATGAAAACAGAGAAGACATCATTTCCTGATTCATAATTCGCCTTAAAAGCTTTATTAAGAAACTTATGACCCAAAACACTTTCATTAATATAGGTCTCCTCGTTGATCTTTTTACCGGTTACAGGAAATATTGAAAGCGCTGATGGCATTTCAGAGGCTCCTGGTATCATATCAGCGACTTCATGAGCCAATAATTCAGCTGATTTCAAAATATTCTCATTCTTTGAGTATGTTCTGATTTTGACATAATAGCTGCCTTTAAAAAAATTAAATGCACCGTCAGCAATATATCCCTGAGAACCCAGATTCGTGAAACTGAAAGTTGGTGACCGTTCGGTTGAATATATTCCAAAAGCCAAGGTATTATCACCCTGCCTGTAAATTTCAAGCTTAATGACATTCTTTCCTTTTCTGTACTCTGCAACATGCAGATCAACAAAACCATAGGCAAGATATGTATCAGCAGCCCCGTTGATATAATCCCAAAGGTTTTCAGGGAGATAAACAGGAGTACTTGTGTCTTTTTTAAAGCCTTTCAGATCAGGAAATTTAATATCCTGGGAAAAAGCTGAACCTGAAAATCCTATCAGAAACAATGTAATAATAAATTTGTATTTCATTTTAAATAAATAATTTGATTAAAGTTAAAATATTCGAGTTGAAATTCCTCATTTCGCGTCGCTCTATTCGGAATGACTGTCCATTCTTCCATATTCCGTACTTCTATTGGAGATTCCTCATTTCGCTACGCTCCATTCGGAATGACAATTCATTTTTGTTAAGGGGGTAGAAGTTGCGATTCGCATG
>Ga0302322_100003849_pt1 | contig 12969 bp, 5 predicted proteins | sample Fen_T0_2_FD_203757 | JGI IMG/M metagenome (GOLD analysis project Ga0302322, IMG submission 203757) | Peat permafrost microbial communities from Stordalen Mire near Abisko, Sweden - Fen_T0_2 | ecosystem: Environmental > Terrestrial > Soil > Wetlands > Permafrost | place: Sweden: Abisko...
GGGTATTAATTACAGCACTTGAAGAAGCTGGAGATAAGCACCCCAAAGTATTAGTAACCGAGAAAGTATATGTTCCGGCTGTGATACCTGTTAATGTGGAACTTACTCCGGTGCCTGTAGTTGTTGTTCCTCCCGGACTTTTTGTTACTGTCCATGTACCGGTTGCCGGCAATCCGTTTAAATTGACACTTCCGGTTAATAAAGAACAAGTAGTCTGGGTAATTGTGCCAACAACAGGAGCAGTTGGTGTTATTGGCTGCGAATTAATTATAACACTTGCTGATGCCGGAGAAATACAACCTGAAGAATTTGTAACAGTATAGCTATAAGTTCCGGATGATATGCCGGATAAGACGTAAAAAGAACCAACCCCTGTGAAAGTTGCGCCTCCTGGTGATACGGTTACTGTCCAGGTTCCTCCTGAAGCTGGCAGGTCCTTTAGTTCTGTACTACCATTTGCAACAGAGCAGGATGGATGTGTAATTATTCCAATTGTTGGAGCAGTAGGAGTAGCCGGCTGGGCATTTATAACCACATTACCTGACGCAAGAGAAGTACACGATGAAACCCCGTCTGTTACTGTGAATGTATATGTACCCGTGGCCAATCCTGAAATTGTCGAACTTGTTCCTATACCTGTCGTTGTTGTTCCACCCGGACTTCTGCTTAATGTCCATGTGCCTGATGCGGGTAGACCGTTGAGAATCACACTTCCAGTTGCAAGTGTACATGTGGGTTGAGTAAGAGTTCCTACAGAAGGAGCTGTTGGGCTTACAGGTTGAACATTAATTACAATATCAGCTGAGGAACCTGATGTCTCACTTGAAGCATTTGTAACTGTGTAATTATAAGTACCAGCTGCAAGTCCTGATATTGTTGTAGTTGTTCCGGTTCCTGTGATGGTAGTTCCTCCGGGAGTTCTTGTTAATGTCCATGTTCCGACTGATGGTAAACCGCTTAAGGTAACGCTTCCCGTTAACAATGAACATGTTGGTTGAATAATCGCTCCTAGAGCAGGAGGAGGGATAGCTGCAATTGTACTGCGAAGTACTGAAATGGTATTTGCGGAATTGTTTGCCAATACTAAGTCTGGTTTGCCATCACCATCAAAGTCGCCTAATGCAACACCATAAGGATTTTCTCCGGTAGAGAAGTCCACCCTATTGGCAAATGAGCCCGTTGTAATAGTCCCTGGGGTGCTGATATTCCTGATAACAGAAACATTCCAACTAAATTGATTAGCGATAGTTAAATCTGGTTTGCCGTCACCGTCAATATCACTAAAATAAACACCCCGTGGATTAGATCCTGTGGTGAGGTCAACTCTGGCAGCAAATGAGCTTGTCGTAAATGCACCGGGAAGACTTAAATTCCTTAAGACAGAAACCGAACTGCTTCCTGTATTACTTACAGCTAAATCCTGTTTCCCATCTCCATCGATATCACCAATAGCAACTTTATATGGATTAGTTCCCGTAACAAAGTCATTCCTGGCAGAAAATGAGCCGGCAGATATGGAGCCTGAAGTGCTGATGTTCCGAAACACAGAAATAGAACTGCTTCCTGAATTTGTAACTATTAAATCCGGTTTACCATCACCATCAAGATCTCCTAACAGAACATCTAACGGGGAAAGTCCGGTTGTGTAATCAAGCCTTGCTGCGAATGAACTTGTCGTAATAGTCCCCGGCGTACTTATGTTTCTAAAAACAGAAACTGAATTATCAGTATTATTTGTAACAGCTATATCCGGTTTACCGTCGCCATCTATATCTCCAATCGAAACACCGAATGGAAAATTCCCGGTAGTAAAGTCAACCTTAGCACTGAATGAGCCGGTTGTAATGGAACCTGAAGTACTTGTATTCCGGAAGACTGAAACCATATTCCCGGTAGAGTTTACAACTATAAGATCCGGCTTCCCATCTCCATCAATGTCTCCAATAGCAATTTGAGGTCCAGATCCGGTGAAATCAACTTTAGAAGAGAAAGAGCCCGATGTAAATGAACCATAGGTACTTATGTTCCTGTAAACCGAAACATTTACACTATTTCTGTTTGTAACAATCACATCCACTTTTCCGTCACCATCAATGTCTGAAATGACAATATCCTCTGGTCCGGTTCCGCTTGTAAAATCGACCTTTGATGCAAATGTTGCTGCATCAATAATCTGGGAGCTTGGGAATGTTACTGTGAAAGGCGAATTTGAAAATGCAGTTAGTCCATTAGTTAATGTTGTTACGCTAATGGGTTGGTAGGTTGTACCAGTTGGAACTGTGACAGTAAGTTGTGTTGAAGTAGCTGCCGTAACAATTGCTTTAACCGCCCCAAACCATACAATATCATTTGCAGCTATTGTATTAAAGTTTGTTCCGGTAATTGTTACAGGTGTTCCAATGGGACCTGAGGTTGGTGTAAATGAGGTGATTGTTGGCGGAGGAGATGTTATTAAATTCCGATACACAGAAACGTTATTAGTTGTATTGTTAGCGACAGCAAGATCGGGTTTTCCATCACCATCTATATCACCGATTAAAACAACCTCTGGAAGTGTCCCGGTTGTAAGGTCAATTTTGGGATTAAATGAACCAGATGTTATTGATCCTGAAGTGCTTATGTTCTTAAATATTGACAAAGTATTGCTTGTCCCGTTAGTTACAGCCAAATCTGGTTTTCCATCACCATCAAGATCCCCTATGGAAATAAACTGAGGAAGCACTCCAGTCCCCAGGTCAACTTTACCCGCAAAGGATCCTGAGTTTATTGTACCGGAGGTGCTTGTGTTCCTGAAAATTGAAATAGAATTACTGCTTGAATTTGGAACTGCAATATCAGTTTTGCTATCACCATCAAGGTCACCAACAACAAGATAGGTTGGATTTGATCCGCTTGTAAAATCAACTTTAGATGTAAAAGTACCTGAAGTAATAGTACCAGATACTGCTGTGTTCTTAAATACGGAAATAGTCGTTCCTCCTGCATTTGCAACAATCAAATCTGGTTTCCCGTCATTATCAATATCCGCAAGAGCTTCCCCCTGAGGATTAGTCCCCGTGGAAAAATTAATAGGTGAAGCCAGTGATCCGGTGTTAAATGATCCGGGAGTACTGGCATTCCTGTAAACCGATACGGTATTACTCCAGTAGTTAGTTACAGCAATATCCGGTTTACCATCTCTGTCAATATCTCCCAGAGCAACACCTTGTGGATAAGATCCTGTAGTGAAATCGACTTTGGCATCAAGAGAGCCTGAGTTTATAACGCCGGGAGAGCTTATATTCCTAAAAACTGAAAAGGTATTACTTGAATTGTTTGATACAAGAATATCTTGTTTTCCGTCACCGTCAATATCTCCTATCGCAATAAAATCGGGACCTGAACCAGTTGTGAATACCACCGGCGCGGCGAATGAACCGGATGTTACTGAGCCTGAGATACTGGTATTTCTGAATACAGAAATGGTACTTCCGCCAAAATAATTACCTACTACTAAATCAAGCTTTCCATCCCCGTCAATATCTCCAAGTGCAGCATGGATAGGAGCCGTAACAGACGAGAAATCAAGTTTCGTGGCAAAGGAAGCTGCATTGATTAACTGTGAGCTTGGGAATGTTACTACAAAAGGAGTTCCTGAATAAGCCGTTAGTCCATTGAGTGTTGTTGTTAAACTTATTGGTTGATATTTTGATCCTGTTGGCACAGTAACACTAAGGGTTGTTGAAGTGGCAGCAGTGACTGTTGCCTTTACTCCTCCAAACCAGACTATATTATTTGAGGTAGTTGTACTGAAGTTGGTTCCAGTTATGGTGACAGATGTTCCTATTGATCCCGATGCAGGAGTAAAGGAGGTAATCGTTGGAATAAGGGGCCATCCGTTTTCGTGGTAGAGATCATTAACTTCACTTGAAGATATGGAACGGTTGTAAATGCGTATGTCATCTATCGAGCCTGTAAACGGGTATGTATTGTTTGGTGGACCATTTTTCCCAATATAAAGTGTGGCCCCATCAGTAATAACTGAAGAATAAACTATAGATCCAATGAAAACATTGTTTATATAAATTGCAATATTTGTCCCATTATAAGTTAATACAAAATGCATCCATTTGCCTGATTGAATTGTATATGGAATATCACCGATTCCAGTTGAATTATTGTTATTATAGATTCTAAAATATCCTGAGTTATTATACATTACTCCAAAGCCAGGGAAATAAATTGATTTCATAAATAAAGTAGCCCACTGAGAAGCCGTGTTCGGAAATAGGTACCAACCTGAAAAAGTTAATGAACTCTGAATGTCAATAGGATTGCCCAGGCTAATTGAGTTTGTGGATCCATCAAAACTATATGCTTTTGATGAATTTTCAAATCTGTCAGTAACTAAGCTTGCGCCGTTATTAGTGCCATTGTTTCCATTTCCACTTTCATCATTTGGATTTCCGTTGAAGGGGTATGAGGCAACAAGTCCTATCTTTAAAGGTTTGAATCCTGAAAATTTTCTTGGCCAAATATCAGATAAGTATCCACTTGAAATTATCTGAGTACGATTCTTTCCTGAACCATCCATATAGTAAATAGAAGGTAGAACGGAGCCGTCTGAGATGCCATTTGTAATAAATATCACAGAGTCGTTTGGACTATAGTTCACGATATCATTATAGCCAGATGTTTTTGTTCCTGAGATGTCAACCTCAGAACCGTCTGATATTTTTTTCAAAAAAAGGTGCATGTCCAATGATCTTCCGCTTCCTTCTTCGTGTCCTGAAATATCATATACATAAAAGATTCCGGTACCATCGTTGCTAAATGCTGGGTAACTTTCCAAACCTGCCCTGTCAGCAACAAAAACCTGAGAATTGGATCCATCCAGATTAACCAGGTATAAAGTATTCGTGTAAGCCCACCCTCCCTGAGCTGCATAAGTGATTTTTCCAAGTGAGGGAGAATAATCAAAATTATGAATCCCGGCACCATTTGCTGAACTGATGAGATCTGTTCCACCTGTACCGTTAATATGAACTTTACGGATTTTATTTGCTAAGGTGTATAAAATGGTTGTGTCATTTAACCATCCAACCCATCCTGAATTATTAGCTCCTCCATAAGTTCCTGTTGTTGTAACCCTTGAGGTTGTAGTCCCATCATATGAAGTTACATAAACATCAAACTGCCCATCACGATTGGAAGTAAACGCTATCTTCTGTCCATTAGGACTTATTTTTGGATTATCATCAGATGCAGTATTGTTTGATAACCTGATCTCATTAGAGCCATCTGCATTGCATCTGTATAATTCCGGGTTTCCGCTCTTTGAGGAAGAATATGCAAGAAATGGGGCAGAAGGAACAGCAACAATTTCATTGCTGTATGAGCTTTCCAGTCTTGAATTATCCATTGCGCTTACCCGAAAATAATATTTTGTTCCATTTGTCAGCCCTTTGATTGTTTTTATGGTGTCAGAAATACTTGCTGATGTTGAATCGATAAGTGTGGTCGGATTAGCTGTTATCCCACCATAAATCCGATACAGAAGTTGATCACTGTTTGTAATTTTATTCCACTTTAATGTAATTGTCGTGTTTCCACCAGTTACGCTAAGATTATTTGGCCTGGATGGGGGACCATTGTTTGATAGAGAAAGTACTTCGGAAGCACTAAGTGCGCGATTATAAAGCAGTACTTCGTCTATGGTGCCATTAAAATAACCATATCCGTTACTATAACTGCTTCTGCCTATATTAATTGGATTTGAATTAGTTATATTTATTGATGCAGTTGCCGTACCAACTAAACTTCCATCAATATATAGTTTTATTTGTCCATTCTCTCTAACACCGCAGACAGAATGAAACATTCCATCGCAGATATTTTTAATTCCGAAAACATTCTCAAAATACCCCGAACCATTTGATAGGCTAAAAAATGGGATACCTGTGCTTCCCTGTATACTAAGATTAAACTCAATATCATGATAGGTGGAAGTATTGTGTTTGCTTACAATCGCTGACCAACTTCCAGAAGGTACAATATTCGTTCTAATTATAGCTGCTACAGTGAAGTTGCCGGTTCCAAAGCTTAAAGTGGAATCATTAGCAATAGAAATATAATTTGATGTTCCATTAAAAAGAAATGCATTATTTGCAGAACCAGATCTGTCCTGAGTTAATGTTGCTCCAGTGTTGACTCCATTGAGAGCGTTACCACTTCCATCATTTGCATTTCCATTGAAAGGGTACCAGGAAACAAGACCTGATGTAGGAACTTGGGCAAAAACGTTACTGCACAGACATGCAAAAAAAAACAGTAACAGAGGCATATTACGGTTTCTCATGGGTAGGTTAAGGTTGAGGCAAAGGTTAAGGTTAAGGTTAAGGTTAAGGTTAAGGTTAAGAGTACGTTAAGTTAGCTTATTTTTTAAAGTAAAATTCACCGTTCAAATCATTCCATTCCTGTGGACGCTGGGTTTGTTTACTGCGATCCCATACATTAATCCTGGTATTCAGGAAAACACTGCTTATCGTTTGCGGGATATTCATTTGTTTTACTAATTCTTCAGTAAACAGACCATTTCCTGTACTTCCATCTGCAGCTGTTGATCCCGGAGCTGTGGCAAATGATATAAACATTCCACTTGTTCTGTTTAATGGCATAAATCCCGCTGCGTCACCCCTTACCCAGCTTGTAAAAGGATTGCTTCGGCAGGCATCAAGGATTGCGATATTAATATTCTTAGGATTTTTTTCAAATTGAACAAGAAGATCATTAACAGCAAAAGTCTCCCATTCGCAGGCATCTTTACCTTCAAGCTTCGCATCAATAGGAATTAAATAGTTTTTGCCGTCAACCTGAACCCCATGTCCTGCATAATAGAAGAGAGCCACATTATAATCTTTCATCTTCTGACTGAAATCCCTGATCGCAGCCCTCATTTTAAGAAGATCAAGGTCAGTGTACTTTTCAACAGTAAAACCAAGTGATTCAAGTGTTGCCTGCATAAGATTTGCATCCTGTATGGGGTTTTTGAGAGGAATCTTTGTTCCGTAATTTGAATTTCCAATAACAAGTGCAATTCTTTTTTGAGCAACGGCTTTTGAATACCTTACAATTCTGCTTTCAGAGGGACTACTGCCAGCAATGTTTTCAGCTATTATCACTATACTGTTATCCAATCCTTCTCTCAGGATGATTGGATATTGCCATTTAATATTACAATTCTCATCACCGGTGAGTTTAAATACATTATCACCTCCCATTGGTTCTCCATTTACAAGAACCTTAATTGATTTTAGTTCGGAAGGAGATTTAACGCATACTTCAATATTTAGTCTTTCATTGTCAACGCTGACATTTGATTCTGCTGGTATGCCCCATGTTATGACAGGTTTCGTTGCTTCAGGAATTGTAAAGTAGCGTTCTTCAGATTTCCTTGATTCTTTTTTTTCATTTGTTACCGTAAAATAGACAACATTTTCACCCGGGTCAAAATTAATGGTCTTTTCAATCTGATAATTTCCAGGTTCTCCGGAAATCAGTTTCCGGTCGCTTTCTCCTTTAGGTGATCCATTAACATAAAATATGACCGAGGATAATTCCGATTCCGACTTAACTTTTGCTCTTACATGTGCAGAATATCCCTGAATGGCCATTCTTTCTGCAGAAGGAGCTATCCATGTAATTAAAATTGTATCCGCTCTTGTTGAAGTATTTGAAACGCTCTTAGATTGTATAATGGTTAGCGATGGGATAGATAAGGAATCCTTTTTTGAAATATCTCGTTGAATATTGGGTTGGGCTATCGGGTTCGTCAGGTTGGAAACATTTAAATAATCTACTGAAATTTCAGAGTTAAGTCCTACATTAAATCCTATCTGATCTCCATCTGGCTTTATCTTATCCAACTTACTTACAAATGTCTCATTCAGAAAAATATAATAAATATCCTTAACTTTCCTGACAGTAATTTTATTGAATGAACCGGAAATAGGAGATACGTTTAATTTACCTGAAAACAATTGCTCATTCTTCCCTTTTGATGGTGTGTTTTTAACTATAAGGAGAGTGTTATTAGCTAATTCAATACGATAGTGATCGAATTTACTGTTCATTCCGAAAACCAATCCCCCGGTACCTTTAAGTGCTTTTAAAGATGCTTCGATTTCGAAGTCTTTTGTCTCATCAATAGCTACAGATTTATATGAAAGACCTGAATTTTTCTGGTAGTTTTTGCAAATGACTTTGTAGTAACCATCTTTAACTTCACCCTTTATCCATAGATTATCTATGAACCAGTTATTACTGTTATTATCAAATGATTCTGCGAAGACTGTTGTTTTAACTAATGGAGAAATGTCACTGTAGGATTGCTGAGCGGAAACTGAAGTAATAAGAAAAGTCAACAATATCAGTAGAGTGCTGTATTTATTTTTGTAAATCATAGTATTCCAAATAACAGAACAAAAACAAAAAGGTAATTTTTTATATGATTGTCAATCAACAATATAAGATCTTAAATTTCATTAAAGATTTATACGGCTTGTAAATATAAAAAAAACAATCTGATTAACAACACTATAAAGTGCTCTTATAAAGGTATTTGATCAACTCCGAGATTTTCTGTACGAACTCTCAGATTCTGCTGATGAAATGAAGATATTATGAGGCTAAGGTTTAGGCTAAGGTTGAGAAGAAGATAAAAGATAAAAGTAGAAGATGGGGCATTTATTTACTTTAGTCTTGTGACTTTTGTCTTTAGTCATCCTTTCTAGTCCTTCTTTTCAGGATTATCCGGATGATCATCAGCGTAAGGTTTTGCATACAGATCTTCGACTCTCACTCTGGTATTTTCGGGATTTGGAGGTATAATTGTTTGAGCCTGTTCTTCATTTGCTTTCCCATTGAAATAAAGGATGGCTCCAAAGATCGGCATTATAGGAAGAGTCAGTGCGCCGACTATGGCTGAAAGAATAAGATACAAAGGATTGGTCGTCATGTCAGCCATCTTAGATGCATTATCCGGACTCATCAGCGTCTTTATAAAATTGCCGGTGAATGGTAATAAAATGATGCCTGACATTATTACCGAGATTACAAGCAGTAAAATGATAAAAACCGCAGTCCAACCAATATTTGACCAGAATTTTCTGTGCGCAAGAGTCAGCGTTCTGCTGATGGTATGTCCTATGCTGCCGTCCTCAACCATCATTACCGGAAGAATAAACAGATAGACAGTAGAGATATATAAAATGGAAAAGAATACTCCAACCACGAGGGCCAGAAGCCCTAATACAATCGCAATGGATCCTGCGAATGCCAGGAGCACCATTATTATGAGAAACGGGATGAAAAATCTAAGTGAGATAAGTAAGCAAACGAAAAAATTGTTTTCACTGCTCAATGGATTGTAAATTATATAATACTGAAGAATAGTTGTAAAAAGAAGATTAACAACCGATATTATTAAAATAGGTACTATTAAAGGTTTAAGCATAGCTATCATAACCATTGGATCTGTCACTGTCTGCAATTCCTTTATATTAATAAATGTTGCAGCATATTGCATTGCAAACGACATCACAAGCGATATAAGCATTAGGGGGACAAATTTTGCTTTATAAAAGTCCCATAATGAACTCATTGCAGAGTCGATGTTGTGTTTCCTGTAAAGGGGATGCTTGCTAAACTGATCCATAAACTTTATGATTTTAAGAGTCTTCAAATTTAGGAATTATTATGATTCTTTTATTCAAATATTATATTGTTCAAATGTTCTATTGTTCAAATGTTCTGTTGTTCAATACCTCACACCTCATGCCTCACGCCTCAATCTTCCTTATTCCGTCTTCCATCCTCTTCCAAAAATTAAACTTTTCCCTAATTTGATTGTTAATTAGTAAAATCGAAACATTAGTAATATTTTTGATAATTAATTAAACTCAAAACAAATAAGAATATGAAATTGAACAGACTTACTCTTCCGGTAATCCTTACGTTAATTCTCGGGATTGGTATAATATCATGTACCGGTAATGCGACACAAAAGAATGCTCATAATGGTGTAGAATATTACAGAAATCTGCAATTCAGTGAGACTCCTTACGATATCGAAAAAGGAACTCATCCTCTTACAGCTGAGGAGGCAAAGACAATTAACAGCTATAAATTTACTTACGATAAAACAGGTCGCCTTCTGTCAGTTGAATTTGTCAGGAATAATCTTCTTCTTGATTATTCATCGATGCAGGGTGCTGCAAAGATTACCTATGACTATTCAACCAATATGCAGGTCAAGCATTTTTTCAATAAGGATAACCAACCGATTGAATCTGGTGGTGTTTTTGCGAATGAATACTCTCTTGACTCAAATGGTAACCGTACCGGACTCATGTTCCTTGGGAAAGATGGTTCTATGATTGAGAACAGGAATAAAATTCATTCCTGGAAATGGAGCATTCTTCCTGATGGAAAAGTTAGGGAATTGAGATATAATCTTGCTGATTCAGAAGTAGTTATGAATCCATTCTGTCCATTTTATGAGCTTCGATTCACTTATAATGATAAAGGTTATATGACAAGGATGGCAAACTACAAAGCCGATACTTTGTACAATTGTACTGCTGAAAACTGCGGTGATATTGGTGTTTCATATTTTGCATTCACCCCGAATGAAAAAGGTGATGTTGAAAACTTTGCAGTTTTTAATGTTATCGGACAAATGTCAAATCTTTACTGGGGCTGGTCAAAACGGGTTACTAAATATGATGAGAATGGCTATCCGCTTGAAGTTGTAGTTTTCGATCAGGATAACGAATATGTTAGTGGAAAACTTATTCCGGTGACTCTGAATGCATATGATAGTCACGGTGCATTGACTGAAGTGAAAAGTATGGATAAGAACAGAAGCCTGATTAATAGTCCTGATAATGGTGTTGCTATTACAGAATACAAATACGATGATAAGGGCAACCGTACTGAAACGTTAAAGTTTGATAAAGATCATGTTGCGGTTAAAATTTAGTCCTGTCTGAAATAATATACTGTTATGAAGAAATTATTTTATTCAGTCTTCCTTTTAGCATTTCTGGGTACCTTTTTAGTAACCGGATGCTCAGGAAATAAACCTGAAAAGAAACAGGAAGCAGCAGTTCCGGAGAAGGCGACAACCACAGTTCAAACTCCTGTAGTTGTAGGTAATGAGACAGCCTTACTTTTAAAAGATCTCAGGGATAATGGAAATTATGTTAATAGTAAGGAGTATCCTTCATTGATCAAGGCTTCTATTGTAAATGAGAGCCTTGGCAAAAATATCCTGGTTATTGACATCAGAACACCAAAACTATTTGCTGAGGGTCATATTAAAGGCGCAGTAAATAAGAAGTTTGGAGAACTTCCGGATTACTTTGAAAAAGGTATTAAACCATTTACATATGACAAGATAATTATGGTATGTAATGGTGGACAGCAATCGAGTTATACCACATCATTATTGAGGCTAATGGGTTATGGTAATGTTTATTCAATGAGATGGGGAATGAGTGCCTGGAATAATAATTATGCTGAAGCAGGGTGGCTTAAAAACGTTTCCGGTAAATATGAGCCAAATCTTGAAATGGCAGTAAATGAAAGATCAGCTCCAAAAGGGATGCCTGAGTTAAATACAGGAAAGACTACAGGAAAAGAGATTGGCGATGCAAGGTTCCGTAAATTATTTCAAGAAGGGACTGATAGCGTTTTTATTACTGCAGCGCAGGTATTTGCAAATCCTAAGAAATATTATATAATTAACCTTGAGAGAAAGGATAAGTATGATGATGGACATATACCTGGTGCAGTAAGATATAAACCAGAGGCGACTCTTAGTTATATTGAAGAAATGGCTTCTATTCCTACAGATAAGACAGTTGTTGTCTATTGCGGAACAGGTCATAATTCAGGATTTGCTACAGCATACCTGCGTCTGTTTGGATATGATGCAAGGACACTCAAGATGGGAAATAACAGCTTTATGTACGACAAAATGGTTAAAGAAAGAACCGCTTTATCATGGCTTCCTTTTACAACAGCTGATGTTAATAATTTTGAAGTTGTAAAATAATCTTTTAAACTTTATGACCCCTAACCCAGCCTTCCCCCAAGGGGGAAGGAGGAAGAAATGAAAACTTCATAATAATCATAAAATCAATAAGTTATAACACTCATTCCCCCTTGGGGGAAGGTTGGGAAGGGGGTTTTAAGAGTCAAAAAGAAGGTTGGGAAGGGGGTTCTAACTAATTAAAAAGGCAGGTATTCGTTAATGGATTTAAAAAAATACTTACAGTTCCGGGCTGATTATCGAATCGGTCCGGAATTTGTATTTTAATACCTCATTATCAGCTTCTTTTGTGAGAATGAAAATGTTCTTGCATCCCAACTGACTGAGAACCATCCATATCCGCGATGAAATTGCCGGATCAGCTGAGAACAGAAGAACTGGTCCGTCATTCTTTCTGATTCTTTTCAGATTTTCACTTTGAAGAATAGTAGCAGGGACTATCTCAATTTCATTTCCTTTAATTCCGGTACTTCCGCTCTTTTCTTCATCAAGATGGATAATAAGAATATTACCACTAAGTGAACCGAATCTTTCAGGAGTAATTATATTTGACTGTAATACTGATGGTTCAGCCCATTTTTTAGCATCAGTCTTAAAATGATTTGTGCTTAATGATCTGATGAGCACCAAAATTAATATTGGTACGACGACTAATAGTACTATCTTGAAATTCTTTAATAACTCATTCATATTGTGGAGTATGACTTATAATATTTTTATTTGCTTTATTCCTTTTTAACCACGGAGAACACGGATTAACACGGAATGCCATATTCTACTTACTACTTACTACCTACTACCTACTACCTACTACCTACTACCTACTACCTACTACCTACTACCTACTACCTACTACCTACTACCTACTTACTCAC
>Ga0302322_100003850_pt1 | contig 12967 bp, 6 predicted proteins | sample Fen_T0_2_FD_203757 | JGI IMG/M metagenome (GOLD analysis project Ga0302322, IMG submission 203757) | Peat permafrost microbial communities from Stordalen Mire near Abisko, Sweden - Fen_T0_2 | ecosystem: Environmental > Terrestrial > Soil > Wetlands > Permafrost | place: Sweden: Abisko...
AGAAGGACTTCACCTACTCCGCACCGCTCTACGTCTCCGCCGAGTTCACCAACAACGAGACCGGCGAGATCAAGGGCCAGACGGTCTTCATGGGCGACTTCCCGCTGATGAGCCCCCGCGGCACCTTCATCATCAACGGCACCGAGCGCGTCGTGGTCAGCCAGCTGGTCCGCTCCCCGGGTGTCTACTTCGAGAAGACCGCCGACAAGCTGTCCGACAAGGACATCTACACCTCGAAGGTGATCCCGAGCCGCGGTGCATGGCTCGAGTTCGAGATCGACAAGCGCGACATGGTCGGCGTCCGCCTCGACCGCAAGCGCAAGCAGAACGTCACCGTCCTGCTCAAGGCCCTCATCGCCGTGGCCGAGGACACCGGCGAGGCCTACGACTACGACGCCGTGATGGCGGAGTTCCGTCAGTACGAGTCGATCGTGCTCACCGAGGAGAAGGACCACAACCAGGGTCCCGACGACGCGCTGCTCGACATCTACCGCAAGCTGCGCCCGGGCGAGCCCCCGACGCGTGAGGCCGCGCTGACGCTGTTGAAGAACTACTACTTCAACCCCAAGCGCTACGACCTCGCCAAGGTCGGTCGCTACAAGATCAACAAGAAGCTCGCCACCACCGAGGCGTTCGACCAGCAGACGCTGACCATCGCCGACATCGTGGCGACGATCCGCTACATCGTGCGGCTCCACAACAACGACGACACGCTCGTGGACGGTGCCGGCAAGACCTACCTGGACGGCGACGGCAAGCCGATCGAGGTCCAGGCCGACGACATCGACCACTTCGGCAACCGCCGGATGCGTACCGTCGGCGAGCTGATCCAGAACCAGCTCCGCACCGGTCTGGCTCGGATGGAGCGTGTGGTCCGCGAGCGGATGACGACCCAGGACGTCGAGGCGATCACGCCGCAGTCCCTGATCAACATCCGCCCCGTGGTCGCGGCGCTGAAGGAGTTCTTCGGCACCTCGCAGCTGAGCCAGTTCATGGACCAGACCAACCCGATCTCGGGTCTGACCCACAAGCGCCGCCTCTCGGCGCTAGGCCCCGGTGGTCTGTCCCGTGACCGAGCCGGCATGGAGGTCCGCGACGTCCACCACAGCCACTACGGCCGGATGTGCCCGATCGAGACCCCCGAGGGTCCCAACATCGGTCTGATCGGGTCGCTGGCCTCCTACGGCCGGATCAACCCGTTCGGCTTCGTGGAGACGCCCTACCGCAAGGTGGTCAAGGGCAAGGTCACGACGCAGATCGACTACCTCACCGCCGACGACGAGGACAAGTACGTCATCGCCCAGGCGAACGCGCCCCTCGACGACAAGTCCACGTTCACCGAGGAGCGGGTGCTGGTCCGCCAGCGCCACGGCGAGGTCAGCGAGATCCTGGCTGACGAGGTCGACTACATGGACGTCTCGCCGCGCCAGATGGTGTCGGTCGCGACGGCCCTGATCCCGTTCCTCGAGCACGACGACGCGAACCGCGCCCTGATGGGCGCCAACATGCAGCGTCAGGCCGTGCCGCTGATCCGTAGCGACGCGCCCCTCGTCGGCACCGGCATGGAGTTCCGTGCCGCGGTCGACGCCGGCGACGTGGTCGTGGCGGAGAAGGCCGGCGTGGTCAAGGAGGTGTCGGCCGACCTCATCGAGGTGATGAACGACGACGGCACCTACTCGACGTACAAGCTGTCGAAGTTCCGCCGCTCCAACCAGGGCACCTGCATCAACCAGCGGCCGCTGGTGAGCGAGGGCGACAAGCTCGCCGAGGGCTCGCCGATCGCCGACGGTCCGTGCACCGACGAGGCCGAGATGGCGCTGGGCACCAACCTGCTCGTCTCGTTCATGCCGTGGCAGGGCAACAACTACGAGGACGCGATCATCCTCAGCCAGCGCCTGGTGCAGGAGGACATCCTCACCTCGATCCACATCGAGGAGCACGAGGTCGACGCCCGCGACACCAAGCTCGGGCCCGAGGAGATCACCCGCGACATCCCCAACGTCTCCGACGAGATGCTGGCCGACCTCGACGAGCGCGGGATCATCCGCATCGGCGCCGAGGTCACTACGGGCGACATCCTGGTCGGCAAGGTCACGCCCAAGGGCGAGACCGAGCTGACCCCGGAGGAGCGCCTGCTGCGCGCGATCTTCGGCGAGAAGGCGCGCGAGGTCCGCGACACCTCGATGAAGGTGCCGCACGGTGAGTCCGGCACGGTCATCGGCGTTCGCGTCTTCGACCGTGAAGAGGGCGACGAGCTCCCGCCGGGCGTCAACCAGCTGGTGCGGGTGTACGTCGCACAGAAGCGCAAGATCTCGGTCGGCGACAAGCTCGCCGGGCGCCACGGCAACAAGGGCGTCATCGCCAAGATCCTGCCGATCGAGGACATGCCGTTCATGGAGGACGGCACGCCGGTCGACGTCGTGCTCAACCCGCTGGGTGTGCCGCGTCGTATGAACATCGGGCAGGTCCTCGAGCTCCACCTCGGCTGGCTGGCCAAGCAGGGCTGGGACCTCGAGCTGAACGCCGACAAGGGCAAGGCCGACTGGAAGGACCGGCTGATCAAGATCCACGCCGACAAGGCGGATCCCGACACCAACGTGGCCACCCCGGTCTTCGACGGTGCCAAGGAGGACGAGATCACCGGTCTGCTCGGCTCGACGCTCCCCAACCGGGACGGCACCCGGGTCGTGGGCAGTGACGGCAAGGCGCGGCTGTTCGACGGCCGCTCCGGCGAGCCGTTCCCGGAGCCGGTGTCGGTGGGCTACATGTACATCCTCAAGCTCCACCACCTGGTCGACGACAAGATCCACGCTCGCTCGACCGGCCCCTACTCGATGATCACGCAGCAGCCCCTGGGCGGTAAGGCCCAGTTCGGCGGCCAGCGGTTCGGCGAGATGGAGGTGTGGGCGATGGAGGCCTACGGAGCGGCGTACGCCCTCCAGGAGCTCCTGACCATCAAGTCCGACGACGTGCCGGGCCGGGTCAAGGTGTACGAGGCCATCGTGAAGGGCGAGAACATCCCCGACTCCGGCATCCCGGAGTCGTTCAAGGTGCTCGTCAAGGAGATGCAGTCGCTCTGCCTCAACGTCGAGGTGCTGTCGCAGGACGGCTCCCAGATCGAGCTGAAGGACGCCGAGGAAGACGTCTTCCGCGCGGCCGAGGAGCTCGGCATCGACCTGTCCCGTCGCGAGCCCAGCTCCGTCGAAGAAGTCTGAGACACCCCGGTACGCCGGTCCGCCGGCGTACCGGGTCCCTCAGTCACAGCCTCAAGAGAATTCGCTTACAACCGAAGGAATGCAGCCACTGTGCTCGACGTGAACTTCTTCGACCAGCTTCGGATCGGCCTGGCCACCGCGGATGACATCCGTGCGTGGAGCCACGGTGAGGTCAAGAAGCCGGAGACGATCAACTACCGCACGCTCAAGCCCGAGCGTGACGGCCTCTTCTGCGAGAAGATCTTCGGTCCCACCCGGGACTGGGAGTGCTACTGCGGCAAGTACAAGCGCGTGCGCTTCAAGGGCATCATCTGCGAGCGCTGCGGCGTCGAGGTGACCCGGAGCAAGGTCCGCCGCGAGCGGATGGGCCACATCGAGCTCGCCGCCCCGGTGACCCACATCTGGTACTTCAAGGGTGTGCCCAGCCGGCTCGGCTACCTGCTCGACCTGGCCCCGAAGGACCTCGAGAAGGTCATCTACTTCGCTGCCTACATGATCACCTCGGTCGACGAGGACGCCCGCCACCGCGACCTGTCCTCGCTCGAGGGCAAGGTCGGCCTCGAGCGCGAGCGCCTCGAGAAGCGCCGCGACGGCGCCATCGAGGACCGCACCAAGAAGCTCGAGGAGGACCTCGCCACGCTCGAGGCGGAGGGCGCCAAGGCCGACGCGCGCCGCAAGGTCCGCGACGGTGCCGAGCGCGAGATGAAGCAGATCCGCGACCGGTCGCAGCGCGAGCTCGACCGGCTCGAGGAGGTCTGGAGCACGTTCAAGTCCCTGCAGGTCCAGGACCTCATGGGCGACGAGATGCTCTACCGCGAGATGAAGAACTGGTTCGGCAAGTACTTCGAGGGCTACATGGGGGCCACGGCCATCCAGAAGCGTCTCGAGGACTTCGACATCGAGGCCGAGGTGGCGTCGCTGCGCGACACCATCGCCAACGGCAAGGGTCAGCGCAAGGTGCGCGCGCTCAAGCGGCTCAAGGTCGTCGACGCGTTCCGCAAGACCGACAACAAGCCGCAGGGGATGGTCCTCGACGCCGTCCCGGTCATCCCGCCCGACCTGCGCCCGATGGTGCAGCTCGACGGTGGCCGGTTCGCGACGTCCGACCTCAACGACCTCTACCGCCGCGTGATCAACCGGAACAACCGGTTGAAGCGACTGCTCGACCTCGGTGCGCCCGAGATCATCGTGAACAACGAGAAGCGGATGCTCCAGGAGGCCGTCGACTCGCTGTTCGACAACGGCCGTCGTGGTCGTCCCGTCACCGGTCCGGGCAACCGTCCGTTGAAGTCGCTGTCCGACATGCTCAAGGGCAAGCAGGGCCGCTTCCGCCAGAACCTCCTGGGCAAGCGCGTCGACTACTCCGGCCGTTCGGTCATCGTGTCCGGCCCGCAGCTGAAGCTGCACCAGTGCGGTCTGCCCAAGCAGATGGCGCTGGAGCTGTTCAAGCCGTTCGTGATGAAGCGGCTGGTCGACCTGTCGCACAGCCAGAACATCAAGTCCGCCAAGCGGATGGTCGAGCGCGCGACGTCGGGCCTGTCCCGCTACGCCGTGGTGTGGGACGTCCTCGAAGAGGTCATCACCGAGCACCCGGTGCTGCTCAACCGTGCGCCCACGCTCCACCGTCTCGGCATCCAGGCCTTCGAGCCCCAGCTCATCGAGGGCAAGGCGATCCAGATCCACCCGCTCGTCTGCTCGGCGTTCAACGCCGACTTCGACGGTGACCAGATGGCGGTGCACCTGCCGCTGTCCGCCGAGGCCCAGGCCGAGGCGCGGATCCTGATGCTGTCGACGAACAACATCCTGAAGCCGTCCGACGGGCGGCCGGTGACCATGCCGACGCTGGACATGATCATCGGGCTGTTCTTCCTGACGACCGACCGCGACGGCGAGCCCGGTGAGGGCCGCGCCTTCTCCTCGCAGGCCGAGGCGATCATGGCCTTCGACCGCAGCGAGATCTCGCTGCAGAGCAAGGTCAAGATCCGGTTCACCGACATCATCCCGCCGCTCGAGCTCGAGCTCGGTGAGGACTGGGAGGAGGGTCAGTCGATCACGCTCGACACCACCCTCGGTCGCGCGATCTTCAACGACACCCTGCCGGCCGACTACCCCTTCGTGAACTACGAGGTGGGCAAGAAGGCCATGGGCGCGATCATCAACGACCTGGCCGAGCGCTACACCAAGGTCGAGGTCGCCGCGTCGCTGGACGCTCTCAAGGACACCGGTTTCCACTGGGCCACCCGGTCCGGCGTGACCGTGTCGATCGACGACGTCACCACGCCCGACGACAAGGCCGAGATCCTGGCCGAGTACGAGGGCCAGGCCACCAAGGTCCAGAAGCAGTTCGAGCGCGGCCTCGTCACCGACGAGGAGCGTCGCCAGGAGCTGGTCGAGATCTGGACCCAGGCCTCGAACGACGTCGCGAAGTCGATGGAGAAGTCCTTCTCCCGGACCAACCCGATCTTCATGATGGTCGACTCGGGTGCCTCCGGAAACATGATGCAGATCCGCCAGGTGGCGGCGATGCGTGGTCTCGTGGCCAACCCGCGAGGCGACATCATCCCGCGCCCGATCAAGGCGAACTTCCGCGAGGGTCTGTCCGTGCTGGAGTACTTCATCTCCACCCACGGTGCCCGCAAGGGTCTGGCCGACACGGCGCTCCGTACGGCGGACTCCGGCTACCTGACCCGTCGTCTGGTGGACGTCTCGCAGGACGTCATCATCCGCGAGGAGGACTGCGGCACCGAGCGCGGCATGGACAAGCGGATCGGCGTCCGGGTCGAGGACGGGACAGTCCGCAAGGACGACAACGTCGAGACCTCGGCGTACGCCCGCACCACCGCGGTCGACGTCGTCCACCCCGAGACCGGCGAGGTGCTGGCCGCTGCGGGTGACGACCTCGGTGACGTCAAGATCGGTGAGCTGGTCGCGGCCGGGATCGAGATGGTCCGGGTCCGGTCGGTCCTGACCTGTGAGGCCAAGACCGGTACCTGCGCCAAGTGCTACGGGCGCTCGCTGGCCACCGGCAAGATGGTCGACATCGGCGAGGCCGTCGGCATCATTGCGGCGCAGTCGATCGGTGAGCCCGGTACCCAGCTGACGATGCGGACGTTCCACACCGGTGGTGTGGCCTCGGCCGACGACATCACGCAGGGTCTGCCTCGTGTCCAGGAGATCTTCGAGGCGCGCATCCCCAAGGGCCGCTCGCCGATCTCCGAGGCCGCCGGCCGGATCGAGATCGAGGAGACGGACAAGACCCGCAAGGTCGTCGTCACGCCCGACGACGGCTCGGAGGTGCTCGAGTACCCCGTCTCGAAGCGTTCCCGGCTGTTGGTCGCCGACGGCGACCACATCGAGGTCGGCGACATGCTGACGGTCGGTACGCCCGAGCCGCACGAGGTGCTCCGCATCCTCGGTGTCCGCAAGGCGCAGGAGCACCTGGTGGACGAGGTCCAGGCGGTCTACCGCAGCCAGGGTGTGTCGATCCACGACAAGCACATCGAGATCATCGTGCGGCAGATGCTGCGCCGGGTCACGGTGATCGAGTCGGGTGACACCAACCTGCTGCCGTCCGACCTGGTCGACCGGGTGCGCTTCGAGGAGGAGAACCGTCGCGTCGTCTCCGAGGGCGGCAAGCCCGCCTCGGGTCGTCCGGTGCTGATGGGGATCACCAAGGCGTCGCTCGCCACCGAGTCGTGGCTCTCGGCCGCCTCCTTCCAGGAGACGACCCGGGTGCTCACCGACGCGGCGATCCACGCCCGCTCCGACAGCCTGCGTGGGCTGAAGGAGAACGTGATCATCGGCAAGCTGATCCCGGCCGGCACCGGTCTGGAGCGCTACCGCAACATCCGGGTGGAGCCGACCGAGGAGGCGCGCGCCGCGGCGTACGCCGTCACGGGGTACGACACCTACGACTACGAGTTCGGCAACACCGGCGCTGGTCAGGCCGTTGCCCTGGACGACTTCGACTTCGGGTCGTACCAGAACTGACCCCACGTCCTCCGGCTCCGGCCGGATGGTCTGAGAAGGCCGGGCCCGCACCTGCGGGGCCCGGCCTTCTGCCGTTGAGTTGGCCCTCCGGGCCTGTTGGGTTGGCCCTCCCGGCCTGTGAGTTGGCCCTCCGGGCTTCGGCGAGCACCACAAGGGCCAACTCAACGAGCCACCAGGGCCAACTCAACGGCAGACGTAGCGACTTCTGCCGGTTCAGCGTCCGGTGTGGCCCGGGGCGTGTTCAATGGCCGGGTGAGCGAACCGACCGACGTCGATGCGATGGTGACCGGGGCCCTGCGCGCCGTCGGCCGGGCCCTACTGTGGGTCGACTCGGCCGTCGACCGGCTGGTGACCGGCCTCGAAGACGTCGTCGAGGCGGCCGGTCAGGAGCGGGCCACCGTGCTCGGGGTCGACGCCTGCAGGGCCGGCTGGGTCGGGGTCATGGTCAGCGGCGGGACGGCGACGGCGCTGGTCGCGCCGACGATCGCCGACCTCGTCGCCGCCGTCCGGACCGATCACCCGGACCTCGCCGTGGTCGGGATCGACATCCCGATCGGGCTGCCCGACACCGCGCCGCGCCAGGCTGACCTGCTGGCACGGCAACGGCTCCCGGTCGGACGCAAGTCGTCGGTCTTCCCAGCGCCGACCCGCGTCGCGACCGCGGCGACGACCCACGCCGAGGCGAGCGCTGCAAACCGGGAAGCCACCGGAGTCGGCCTGAGCATCCAGGCCTTCCACCTGATCCCGAAGATCCTGGAGGTCGACGCCTACGTCCGCTCGCCGAGGTCGTGCCGGATCGTCGAGGTACACCCGGAGGTCAGCTTCGCCGCCATGGACGCCGCCAGCGTGGTGCCGGCCAAGCGGACCACGGCCGGGGTGGCATCGCGTGAGCGGGCCTTGCGGGCCGCCGGCATCGAGCCCCCGTCGTACGTGCGTGGCCAGGGGTACGCCGTCGACGACCTCCTCGACGCCTGCGCCGCTGCCTGGACGGCAGCCCGGGTCGCACGCGGAGATGCCGAGATCCTGCCCGACCCGCCCGAGAGGTTCTCCGACTCCCTCCCCGCCGCGATCTGGGTCTGAGGGATAGTCCCCGATCAGATGGTCATGATCCGGGCCGAAATCGAGCCATCTGATCGGGGACTATCCACCGACGGCGATTGGGGAGGGCACCCGGCCGCCTGAGAGAATCGGGCCATGACCGCGCACGAACAGACCGACGTCCTCGTCGTCGGTGCCGGGCCGGCGGGGTCGGCGACCGCGGCGTGGGCGGCGCGGCTGGGGCTCGACGTGCTGCTCACCGACGCGGCGGTCTTCCCGCGCGACAAGACCTGCGGCGACGGCCTGACCCCGCGCGCCATCGGCGAGCTCGAGCGGCTCGGGCTCGGCGACTGGCTGCGCGCCCACACCGTCAACCAGGGCCTGCGTGCGCACGGCTTCGGCCAGACGCTGCTGCTGCCGTGGCCGGGCGGTTCCCTGCCCGACTGGGGCAGCGCGGTGGCCCGGACCGAGCTCGACGACCACCTGCGCACGACCGCGATCAAGTCCGGCGCCCGCGCCGTCGACGGCGTCCGTGCGGTCGACGTACGCCGTACCGGCGACCGGGTCACCGGTGTGGTCTTCTCGCGCGGCGACGAGACGCTCGAGGTCTCCTGCCGCCGCCTGGTCGTGGCCGACGGCGTGCGCTCACCGCTGGGCAAGATGCTCGGGCGGGAGTGGCACCGCGACACGGTGTACGGCGTGGCGGGGCGCTCCTACGTCACCTCGACGATGTCCGACGACCCCTGGATCAGCTCCCATCTCGAGCTCCGCGGCGAGCAGGGCGAGGTGCTGTCCGGCTACGGCTGGATCTTCCCGCTGGGGACCGGCGAGGTGAACCTCGGTGTCGGCACCCTCGCCACCGCGAAGCGACCCACGGACCTCAAGGTGCGCCGCCTGATGGAGTCGTACGCCGGCCGGCAACGCGCGGTGTTCGGGCTCGGCGACGAGCTGCGTGCCCCGACGAGCGCGCTGCTACCGATGGGTGGCGCCGTGACCGGTGTGGCGGGTGCCAACTGGGCGTTGGTCGGCGATGCCGCCGCCTGCGTGAACCCGCTGAACGGCGAGGGCATCGACTACGGCGTCGAGGGCGGCCGCCTGGTCGCCGAGCTGATGGCCGACGGCGCCGACCTCGCGACCGCGTGGCCGGCGACCCTCACCCACCACTACGGCGAGTCGTTCTCCATCGCCCGTCGTCTGGCCGGGCTGGTCACGGTCCCGCGGGTCCTCGCGACCCTGGGCCCGGCGGGGATGCGGTCCGACTGGATGATGACGCTGGCTCTGCGCTGGATGGGCAACCTCGTGACCGACGAGGACCGCGACCGCTCCGCCCGCGTCTGGCGCTGGGCCGGGAGACACTCCCACGCCCGGGACGCCCGGCCTCCGTTCGCCTGACAGGATGGGTCCGTCCCGTCCCGAGGAAGTCGCGTCATGCCCAAAGCCCTGCCCAAGCTGCAGCGGGTCGCGGCGTACGCCCTGATCATCCGGGACGAGAAGATCCTCCTGACCCGCCTGGCCAGCCGGATCTCCGCCGACGGGAAGTGGCATCTGCCCGGTGGTGGCCTCGACCACGGCGAGAACCCGCGCGACGCCCTGGTCCGCGAGATCCGGGAGGAGACCGGGCTCGATGCGGAGGTCGGCGACAGTGCACACGTCTACTCCGCCCACCTGCCGTCCATGTGGCGCCAGGGCAAGCGATGGGACTACCAGGCCCTCCGCATCGTGTACGACGCGTGGGTGCCGCCCGACGCTCCGGCACCGCGCGTGGAGGAGGTCGACGGCTCCACCGTGGCCGCGGCCTGGCACCCAGTCGCGGACGTGCTGACGGGCGTCCTGCCGGTCACCGACATCGTCACCGAGGCGCTGGCCGACCACCGCTCGTTCCGGATGCAGCGGATCGGGGTCTATGCCCTGATCCGCCGTGACGACGCGGTGCTGCTCACCCGGATCTCCGAGCGGGGATTCCACTCCGGCTCCTGGACCCTGCCCGGGGGTGGGCTCGACCACGGGGAGTCGCCCCGCCAGGGGCTGGCGCGCGAGGTCCGCGAGGAGTGCGGCGTCGCCTGCGAGGTCGGCGACCTGCTCGACGTGCACGACCTGCATTTCGGCGGCGTGGCCCCGTCCGGGCGGTTCGAGGACTTCCACGGCGTCCACCTGCTGTTCCGGGCCGCCGTCGCCGCCGAGGCCGAGCCACGGGTCGCCGAGGTCGGCGGCACGACCGACGCCGTCGCCTGGGTGCCGCTCGTCGAGATCGACGACGGCGAGCGGCCGGTGCTCGACGTGGTCCGCGCGGCGCTCGCCGCCGACCCCCGCTGACCCGCTCTCTAGACTCGCGCTGTGAACCCCCGGCACCGGCGACTCGTGATCCCGCTCGCGCTGGGGGGCCTGCTCCTGATCGTCGTGATCGCCTCGGTGGTCCGGCGATGAGCGAGCCCCTGCTTCGCGCCCTGGCGCGGATCCGCGCCCTGATCCTCGCCGACGAGACGCTGGTCCGGGCCGTCGGTTCCGGCCGCCGGCGCGCGACCCAGCCGCCGTGGCGCCGCGTCGAGCTGAGGTACGTCGACCTGAAGGCCGGACGTCACCTCCAGGTCACGGCGTACGACGACGCGCAGGCGCACACGTCGAACCACGCGGTCGGTGACGCCGCACGGGCGGCCGTCGACGGCCTGCTCGACCAGCCGTTCGGGAACTGGCACGTCGACACCACCACCGAGACCCACCAGCTCCGGGTCACCAAGAAGGGCGAGGCGGTCGTGCACACCAGCGCCCGGCAGGCTGCCCCGGCCGAGCTGGTCCGCGGCCACGACCGCGACAAGAACCGACTGCTGGCAGAGGACGACCCGGTCTTCCGCGCGCTCGGCCTCAGCGACCACCGGGGCCGGATGAAGCCCAGCCGGCAGAGCAAGTACCGCCAGGTCGAGGAGTTCCTGCGGATCCTCGATGCCTCGATCAGCGATGCCCTCGACAAGGGTCACCTCCGACGACCCACCGCCGCGCAGCCGCTCGAGATCGTGGACCTGGGCTGCGGCAACGCCTACCTGACCTTCGTCACCGAGCGCTACCTCACTCACGTCCGCGGGCTGCCGGTGCACCTGACCGGCATCGACCAGCGCGAGCAGTCGCGCGAGCACAACGAGGGCATCGCCCGCGAGCTCGGCGTCGACGCCACCTTCGTCGCCTCGTCCATCGAGGGAGCCGACCCCGCCACCCAGCCCGACGTCGTCCTCGCGCTGCACGCCTGCGACACCGCCACCGACGACGCGCTGGCCCGGGCGATCGAGTGGGGCACCCCGCTGGTCCTCGCTGCGCCGTGCTGCCACCACGACATCGCCGCCCAGCTTCGCGCGACGCTGACGCCCGCGCCGTACGCGATGCTCACCCGCCACGGCATCCTCCGCGAGCGCTTCGCCGACACCCTCACCGACGGCCTGCGCGCCTCCCTGCTCCGGCTCCAGGGATACCGCGTCGACGTCATGCAGTTCGTCGGCAGCGAGCACACACCCCGCAACACCCTGCTCCGCGCGGTACGCACCGGGAAGCCGGTGACCGGCGGCTCCGCGCGTCAGGAGTACGACGAGCTGGTGGCGACCTGGGGGGTCCGGCCGCGGCTCGGCGAGCTCCTGGATGCGTAGTCTCCTGGCCGGTCTCGCCGTCGCAGCCCCCTTCGTGATGGGCCTGGCCACGACGCCGGACGCTCCACACGCCACCACCGTCCTCACCTTCCAGGATCCGGCGATCGTGGAGCAGAGCGCGCTGCTCCTGCAGGACGGTCTGTTCGTCACCACCAACGACTCCGGCGACACCGGACGGGTCTTCGTCGTGGACGGGACCGGCGCCACGGTGGGGGTCACCCACTGGGCCGACCACCCGACCGACACCGAGGCTCTCGCCCCGGGGGGCCCCGGTTACGTGTGGGTCGGCGACATCGGTGACAACCTGGCCCGCCGTTCCGACGTGACGATCACCCGCGTCCCCGTGGGTCGGGGCGAGCGGACCGTGCGGGCGACGTCGTACCACCTGACCTACCCGGGCGGGGCGAACGACGCGGAGACGCTGGTCCGTGACCCGGTCTCGGGGCGGCTCTACATCGCCACGAAGGACGTCTTCGGCGGTCGCCTGTACGCCGTACCCCAGCGGCTGAGCGCGACCGGCCCCAACCGTCTCCAGCCGGTCGGGCGGGTGCTACCGATCGCGACGGACGGCTCGTTCTTCCCCGACGGCCGGCACCTGGTGGTGCGCGACTACGCCGTCGCGACGGTGTACGCGTGGCCGTCGATGCAACAGGTGGCCACCTTCGACCTGCCGGCCGAGCCTCAGGGCGAGGGGATCGCCGTCGGACCGGACGACACGCTCTATCTCTCCTCCGAGGGGCTCCACTCGCCCGTGCTCGAAACTCGCGTGCCGGCGGCGGTCCGGACGGCGATGGCGGCGACCCCGTCCCGGTCGCCGTCCGCGACGGTCTCGCCCTCGACCGGCGCCGAGCCGGGTACGGCGACCGCGACGGACCACGCGTCGAACCACGAGGTCTTGCCCTGGGTGGCCGGGGGACTGCTCGCTCTCGGCGCGCTGGCGGCGCTGGTGCTCTCGCTCCGCCCCTCAGGACGCCGACGAGGCCCTCCTTCGGGTGAGGAGGAGGACGGCGCGGCGGCCTAGCGTGACGCCATGGCGCGTCTGCGGAGGAGATCACCGGAGGACCCGGGCTGGAGCCGACGCCGCGCGGGCAAGGG
>Ga0302322_100003851_pt1 | contig 12966 bp, 13 predicted proteins | sample Fen_T0_2_FD_203757 | JGI IMG/M metagenome (GOLD analysis project Ga0302322, IMG submission 203757) | Peat permafrost microbial communities from Stordalen Mire near Abisko, Sweden - Fen_T0_2 | ecosystem: Environmental > Terrestrial > Soil > Wetlands > Permafrost | place: Sweden: Abisko...
GCCGCGCCCTCACGGGAGCGGATCATGCGGATGAACAGCTCGTGCAGTCGGGTGTCGTCGGTCAGCTCGGGGTGAAACGCCGTCACCAGGACGTTGTCCTCGCGGGCGGCGACGATGTGCCCCTGGCAGGTCGCCAGGACCTCGACTCCCGGCCCTGCGGTCTCGACCCACGGCGCGCGGATGAACACGGCGCGCACCGGGGCTGAGCCGAGACCCTGGACGACCAGATCCTCTTCGAAGCTGCGCACCTGACGACCGAACGCGTTGCGGCGCGCGACGATGTCCATGACGCCGAGCGTCGGCGGCGCGCCCTCCACGGTGGCGCGAGCCACGGCGATGAGGCCCGCGCAGGTGCCGTACACAGCGCCGCCGGTGGCGGCGAGCCCGCGGATAGGCGAGGCGAGTCCGTAGGCGTCCATGAGCTTGCTGATCGTGGTGCTCTCGCCGCCGGGGATGACAAGCCCGTCGAGGCCCGTGAGATCGGCCGGCCGGCGCACCTCGGTAGTCCGCACGCCGAGCCGCTCGAGCATCGCCCGGTGCTCACGAAAGTCGCCTTGCAGGGCGAGCACGCCCACGGCCAAGCCGGCGCCGGGACCCAAAGGGTCGGACGCCGGCTCCGGCGAGAGGATCCGGTCGAGCCGCTGCTTGCCGTTGCTGGAGGTCACGGCGCCGCCGGGCTCACCAGCCGCGGTGCTGGATCTTGGCCTCTTCGGGCATGCGCGCCGCGTCGATGCCCGGCATCGCCTCGCCGATACCCACGCTGACCTCGGCCAGCACGCCGGCATCACGATAGTTCGTGGTCGCTTTGACGATGGCGTTGGCGCGGCTCTGCGGATCCTCGCTCTTGAAGATGCCGGAGCCGACGAACACGCCTTCGGCGCCGAGCTGCATCATGAGCGCGGCGTCGGCCGGCGTGGCGATGCCGCCGGCGCTGAAGTTCACCACCGGCAGCTTGCCGTTCTCGGCCACCCACTTGACCAGCTCGATAGGCGCCGGGAGATCCCTGGCGGCCACGTAGAGCTCGTCCTCGTCGAGCGTCTGCAGGCGCCGGATCTCGCCCATGATGGTGCGCATGTGGCGCACGGCCTCGACCACGTCTCCGGTGCCGGCCTCGCCCTTGGTGCGGATCATGGCGGCGCCTTCGCTGATGCGGCGCAGGGCCTCGCCGAGGTTGACGGCGCCGCAGACGAACGGCACGCTGAACTTCCACTTGTTGATGTGGTTGGCCTCGTCGGCCGGAGTGAGCACTTCGCTCTCGTCGATGTAGTCGACCTCGAGCGATTGCAGGATCTGCGCCTCGACGAAGTGGCCGATGCGGGCCTTGGCCATCACGGGGATGGAGACGCAGCCCTGGATCTCCTGGATCTTGCTAGGGTCGGCCATGCGCGCCACGCCGCCTTGGGCACGGATGTCGGACGGCACCCGCTCGAGAGCCATCACGGCGCAGGCGCCGGCGTCTTCGGCGATCTTCGCCTGCTCGGCGTTGGTGACGTCCATGATGACGCCGCCCTTGAGCATGTCGGCAAGGCCGCTCTTCACCCGCATGGTGCCGATGTCAGTCACGTGAACCTCCGTTGCTATACCATGCCAATCCTACCGCCGGTGCATTCTGCCCGCCACCGGTAGATGCGTGGCAAAATGCCCACCTTTGCGGGAGAAACCGGACGGATTGGCGTCAGCTCTTGTGCGCCTCTTCCTTCTCCTTCTTGGCTTGGTCGACGATCTTCTGGGTGAGGTGCGCCGGTACCTCGTCGTACCGCAGCAGCTCCATGTGGTAGTCGCCGCGCCCTCCCGTCATCGACGTGAGGTCGGGCGCGTAGCTGAGCATCTCGGCGAGAGGGACCTCGGCGCCGACCACGTTGCTGTGGCCGCGCGGCGTCGTGCCCAGCACGCGGCCGCGCCGTGAGTTGAGGTCGCCGATGATGTCGCCGACGTTCTCTTCCGGCACCGTGATCTCGACGTTCATGATGGGCTCGAGGAGCACGGGCTGCGCCTTCTCGGCCGCCGCCTTGAAGCCGACGGAGCCGGCGATCTGGAACGCCATGTCGCTCGAGTCGACGGGGTGATACTTGCCGTCGTAGAGCTTGACCTGGACGTCGACCACCGGGTAGCCGGCGAGGAAGCCTTCGGCCATGGCTGCGCGCACGCCCTTCTCGACCGCGGGGATGAAGTTGCGCGGGATGGCGCCGCCGACGATCTTGTTGACGAACTCGAACCCGCCGCCGCGCGGCTGCGGCGTGACCTCGATCCAGGTGTCGGCGAACTGGCCGCGGCCGCCGGTCTGCTTCTTGTGCTTGCCTTCGGCCTTGGCCGAAGCCTTGATGGTCTCGCGGTACGGCACCCGCGGCGGCTTGAGCTCGACCTCGACGCCGAAACGACGCTTCATCCGCTCGACGGTGACCTCGACGTGCATCTGGCTCATGCCGCCGACGATCATCTCGCCCGTCTGGTCGTCATGATGCACCTCGAGCATCCGGTCCTCTTCGCTGAGGCGGCGCAGGGCGGTGATGACCTTGTCTTCCTCGCCCTTGCTCTTCGCCGTGATGGCGAAGCTCATCAGCGGCGCCGGAAAGTCGATGGGCGGAAAGCCCACGCCCGAAGCGTCGGCACAGAGGGTGTCGCCGGTGACGACGTCCTTGAGCTTGGCGATGGCGCCGATGTCGCCGGCCACGAGTCCGTCGCAGGGCTTGCTGTCCTTGCCCATCGTCTTGAGCAGCTGGCCGAAACGCTCCTTGTGGCCGTCGCGGGAGACGATCATCTGCGAGTCGCTGCTCAGCGTGCCCTGGAACACGCGAAGCACGTTCACGTGGCCGCTGAACGGGTCGGCGAGGGTCTTGAAGACGAAGGCGACCGCGGGCTTCCCGGGGTCGCACGCGAGCTCGGCTTCTTCGTCGCCCTGAAGCGCCGCCGGCGCCGGCACGTCGGCCGGCGACGGTGCCAGGGCGAGCACCTCGAAAAGGCGGTCGATGCCGATGCTCGCGGTAGCGCAGCCGCAGGCGACCGGGAACAGCTGCGCCGTGGCGACGGCGGCGGCGAAGGCGGAGTTCAGCTCGGCCGCCGTGATCTCCTCTTCCATGAGGTACTTCTCGGCCAGGTCGTCGTCGGTGCTGGCGATCGCGTCGATGAGCTTGTCGCGGGCGACGGCGGCCTGGTCGGCCAGATCCGCCGGGATGTCGGCGCCGGCGACTTTGCCGCCCGAGTAGGTGTAGGCCTTCATGGTGAGCAGGTCGACGATGCCGTTGAACTCGTGCTCCCTGCCGATGGGCAGCTGGACGGCCACGACCTGGACGCCGAACGACTCCGTCAAGGCGGCCAGCGCATGCGCGAAGTCGGCGCGCTCGCGGTCGAGCATGTTGCAGAAGATGACCCGCCCCAAGCCGCGCTGCTCGGCGCGGCCCCAGAGGCGTTCGGTCTGCACCTGGACCCCGAGGACGGTATTGACCACGACCAGCGCGGTCTCGACGACCTGGATCGCGGCGATGGCGTCGGCGAGAAAACTGGAATCTCCGGGCGTGTCGATGAGGTTGAAGCCGAACCCGTTGCGATCGACGTGCGCCAGACCGGCCGAGAGGCTCATCTGGCGCTTCTTCTCGTCGTCGTCCCAGTCGGAGAGCGTGGTGCCGTCGGCGACGGAGCCCAGACGGGTGATCGCCCCGGCGCCGAAGAGCAGCGCCTCGAACAGCGACGTCTTGCCGGTACCGCGGTGGCCGACGAGAGCGATGTTCCTGATCTTGCCTGGGTCGTTCATCCGGGGTCTCCTCGTGTGTCTTTCGCCGGAGCCTCGCACGCTCGCGCGCGAGGCGCCGGTCGCGTCCTGTCGGAAGGATGGAGTCTAGCACAGGGGCCGCCGGTTCACGTGCGAGCCGCGACGCCCCCAGCGACTCCCGGATGAAAGGACAGGGCGGGTGACCCATGCTCGAGGTGCGGACGGGCGATGGCCCCGCCGGCCAGCGTGAGCGCCTTGAAGCCGTACTTCTCGCGCACCCGGTCGACGGCCTCCCCGAGCGCCACCTCGCGCCAGCCGTCGTCGAGGGTGAGCTGGAAGGCGTTGTGGGCGAAGCCGCTGACGCTCACCCCGACGAGCCGCACCCAGCGGGCGCCGATGTCGAGCTCGTCGAGAAGCTCGACGGCCGTCTCGTGGATGGGGCGCGTGGCGCTCACCGGTCGCGCAAGGGTGCGGCGCCGGCTCACGGTGTGGAAGGTGTTGAAGCGCACCTTGAGCGCCACGGTGCGTGCCGCCAGGCCCTTGCGACGCAGCTCGGCGACGGCGTGATCGGCGAGCGAGAGCAGCGTGGCGCGCAGCAGCTCGAGGTCGTTGGTGTCGTCGCCGAACGTGACCTCACGGCCGACCGACTTGGGCAGCGGACGTTCGCTGCGCACCGGCGAGAAGCTACGCCCGAGGGCGAGCTGGCGCAGGCTGTAGGCGCCGCGACCGAACGCCGCGGCAAGCAGCGGGAACGGCACGTCCTGCAGCATGCCCACGGTCGTGAGGCCGAGGGCGGCGAGCCGTTCCTGGGTGACCGGGCCGATGCCACAGACCTCGCCCACCGACAGCTCGCGCAGACGGCCGTGCACATCGGCGGCGGTGAGCTCGCCGATGCCTGCCGGCTTGTTGAGGCCGGCGGCCAGCTTGGCGAGCAGCTTGGTAGGCCCGACGCCGATGGAACAGGTGACGCCGTGAGCGTCGTACACCTGTTCCTGGATGCGCAGGGCGATGGCCCGCGGCGGCCCGAACAGCCGTCTGCTGCCGGTGACATCGAGGTAGGCCTCGTCGATGGAAGCGACCTCGACGAGATCGGTGTACCGCCCGAGCAGCTCGACCAGGTCGCGATGCACGGCGACGTACGCCTTCATGTCGACCGGCAAGAACGTCCCTTGTGGGCAGAGACGCTCGGCCTGGAAGATCGGCAGGGCGCTATGGATGCCGAAGACGCGCGCCTCGTAGGAGCAGGCGGAGACCACGCCCCGGCCGCCGCGCTCGCCGCCGACGATCACCGGCAGGCCGCGCAGTTCGGGACGTCGCGCCTGCTCGACCGAGGCGAAGAAGGCGTCCATGTCGAGGTGCAGGATTGCCCGGCGTGATACGAACATATGTTCGTATCTTATCTTGACCGAAGCGAGTGGTCAATCATCCGAAGTCGCGCCGGGCATCGACCGATGTGGCGCCCGGCCCACATGGCAGCGGGCGCCGCGCTGTGCTACCTCGTGCGACGCCCCAGGTCGACCGTGAAGAGGACCGCGCCCGACAAGCCGTGGAACCTGCCCGAAGCGGCGCCGATCCCGACGTCGCGCCAGCGCTTGCGCAGCAGTATCGAGCGATGCAAGCTGGAATGCATCCACGCGGTGAACATCGCCCGCGGCGTACCTCGAAGTCCCGCGCCCCAGCCGATCACCTCGGACACCGCCCATGAACTGCAGCCCTTGCGCCCGTAGCCGGCGCGAACAAGGCGCGCGCAGTAACTGCCGCCACCGATCGAGAGATGAGAGAAACGGCCGTGCGACAACATCGAGCGCGAATGCGACAGAGCGGCCCGGTCGAGCGGCGTGTCGAGACGCAGCCTGGCCAGACCCCGCCTGGTGCGCGCGTGGTTGATGAGCCCCAGCAGAGCGCGCTCGGTCGCCCGCCGATCAAAGGCGGCCGCAGGTCCCGCGGCCACGACGCCCATGCCCAGCCACAGGAACAACGCCACGAGCAGTACACAGATGGACTTTCGCATGGAGTGACCCCCCCAGCCGATTCACGATCTCAGGCCGGGTTCGGCGCCAGGACCGTCAATCCTCTGCGGGAAGCTCCAGACGGGGCACGTCTCCCCAGAGGGTCTCCAGGCGGTAGAAGTCGCGCGCCGCGGGGGTGAACACATGCACGACCACGTCGATATAGTCGATGAGGATCCACTCGCCTTCGCGCTCGCCCTCAGCCCGAGCGGGGCGGTGACCAGGACGCAGCTTGAGGATGATGCCCTCGGCGATGGACCTGGTCTGACGGGGGGTGGCGCCGGTGACGATCACGAAGAAGTCGGTGAAGCTCACTGCATCGCCCATCGCGAGGACGACGGCGTCCTGCGCCTTCTTGTCGGCCGCGCCGGCGACGATCTCGCGCGCCAGTTCCTCGGCCGTGGTCGTCTCTGCGTCCAGGGCTACGGTTGGTCCTTTGTCTCGAGGTCTTTGAGTTTCACGTCTCCGCCGACGATGACCACGACCTGGTCGGACGGCAGGCCGGCTCCATCGAGAACGACGCCGCGGCCGAGTATAGCACGCACGTCCTGAGCCACGGTGAGGGCGCCGCTCCCGGCAAGGATCTGCGTCTGGCGGTAGTTGAAGCTGTCGGCGTTGGCGGTCGGCGGAAGGTCGACGCCGAGCACCGAAAGACGCTGGCGCACGGCTTCGCCGATGCCCACCGTGCCGGTCCCATTGCGCACGATCACGGTGGCGCGCCCGCGATAGCCCGGCGCCTTCCGCGTGATGTCGGCCATGATCCCCTCCGGGTCGGGCACAAAGGCGAACTGGCCCTCGGCGACGCGCGAGGTGGACGGCACACGAGCCACGATCGCCGTACTGGACGTCAGCCCGCGCAGCGCATCGCCGAGATACCGCGTATCGTGCGCACCGGAAGCGGCGGCGACGGCCACGTCGACGGCGCGGGCGCGCTCGGCGCCAGATCGCAGCGCCGCGGACTGCAGGACCGCGCTCCAGAGAGCCCCCTGCATCGCCGCCGGATCCTTGCCGGTGGACCCGTCGGCCGCAAACAGCGCCGGGATGTCGCTGGTCTGGATCACGTCACCGTCCCGATACACGCGTTCCTGGTCGTCGACCACCAGTTTCACGCGCCGGGGCAGCTGGATCTGGAGCGCACCCGTGTCCGCGAAACCGGACAGCGTGCTCAGGGGCAGTGCGTAGGTGGCATCCACGCGTGCATGGATGACGCGCTGCAGGTCCTGCTTGAGCATCCCCCCGGTCATCGCGTCGCCGGCGAAGATGTACTCGCCGTTTGGCCCGTCCAGAAGCAGATCCCGAGGGATGACGTACAAGGAATGGGTGCCGTCGGCCGCGTCCTTGACGACCAAGGCGGCTGCCGCCGGTCGGCCCGAAGCATCGGTCAGGGTGATGAGCGCGAGGTAGCCGGGTTTCATGTCCGCATGCCTGTTCCCCAGGAGGCGCGCACCGAAGTACCACGCCCCGAGCACGGCCGAGAACGCGACCACGGTCGCCAGCCCATACAGGACCCAGGCCTGCCAGCGTTCCGCCGACGTGCGCCGGCGCCGGCGCAGACGATCGACCCTATAACCCTTACTGTCCCGCATAGTGCTCGTTGTACAACGACAGTGCCGCCGGCACCACCCCGCGCCGCCGTCCGATGAGGTCGAGCAGGCTCAGGCGAGCCGCCGCCGCCACGGCCTCGTCAAGGGAGGCGCGCGACAGGGCGCGCACGTCCTCGAGGCCCGGGAAGCCGCGGCCCGGCTCGCAGAAGTCGGCCAGGTAAAGGCACTTCTCGAGGACGGTCATGCCCTCGCCGCCGACCGTATGCAGAGCGATGGCGCCGGCGACCTCGGGATCCAGAAGACCGGCCTCGGCCAGCTCCGCGGCGGCCACCGGGCCGTGCAGCAGGCCCACAGGACGGCGCGCCTCCGCCGGGCCCACGGGCACGCCGTAGTGCCCGGCGGCGCCAAGGATCTCCGCGGCGGGAAGCTCCCGACAGTAATCGTGCAGCAGCCCGGCGACCTCCGCCGCGGACGGGTCGGCGCCGTGGATGCGCGCCAGCTCAACGGCTTCGGCGGCGACGCGTCGAGAATGTGCCATCCGCGCCGGAGAGAGACGACCGGCCACCAGAGCTTCTGCCGCTACCCGGTCGATCACGTCTGACGATACAGGTCGTGCTGGCGCACGTACTCTTCGACCGGTGCGGGGACCAGGTAGCGGATGGGCAGGCCGGCGGCGACGCGCGCACGCACGGCGCTTGATGAGATACCCACGAGAGGCGCCTCCAGGAGCCGCGCGCGGCCGGCGCCCCAGCGAGCGATGGCCGCGGCGACGGCCTCGAGGTCGTCGCCGGGGCGCACCGCGACCGCCAATGTGCACGCCCCGAGAATGCCCTCGGGGTCGTGCCAGGTCTCCAGCTGAAGCAGCGAGTCGGAGCCCAGGATGAAGACCAGATCGTGATCCGGGTACCGGCCGGCCACGGCCTGGACGGTGTCGCTCGTGTACACGAGGCCACGCTCGATCTCGATCCCGAGCACCTCGAAGCGCGCATCGGGTCCGATGGCCGCTGCCGTCATCGCGAGGCGCGCCGAGGCGGCCGTGCGACGGACCGGATCCTTGTGCGGAGGCGCCGCCGCCGGCACGAACAGGACGCGCTCGAGAGCGAAGCGAGCGCAGGCTTCGGACGCGACCACGAGGTGACCCAGATGCGGTGGATCGAAGCTCCCGCCCAGCACGCCGAGACGCGGACGCACCTTGGCCATCGCCCTATCCCCGCACCTGTCCGTCGCCCCAGAGCTCGTACTTGACGGAGGTGAGCTCCTGCAGCGCGATGGGGCCGCGGGCGTGCAGCTTCTGCGTGGAGATGCCCATCTCGGCGCCGAGGCCGAACTGGGCGCCGTCGGTGAACCTCGTGGACGCGTTCACGTAGACGCAGGCCGCGTCCACGCCGGCCGTGAAACGCCGGGCCGCGGCCAGATCCTCGGTGACGATGGCCTCCGAATGGTGCGTGCCGAAGACGGCGATGTGGTCAAGGGCCTCGTCGAGCGAGCCGACCACGTGCACGGCCAGCTTCAGGGCCAGGAACTCGGTCTCGTAATGGGTCTTGTTGGCGCGTTTCAGAGCAGGGTCGCGGATGATCTCCGCCGCGGCCTTGTCGACCACAAGTTCCACGCCGCGCCGCTTGAGTTCCGGCACGGCGAGCGGCAGGAACTCCGCCGCCACATCCCGGTGCACGAGAAGCGTCTCGGCGGCGTTGCACACACCCGGTCGCTGACACTTGGCGTTGATGATGATAGGGACCGCTTTGCCCAGGTCGGCGGCCGCATCCACGTAGACGTGGCAGTTGCCGCCGGCGGCATAGATGACCGGCACCTTGCTGTGCTCGAGCAGGTACTCCTTGAGCTCTTCCCCGCCGCGCGGGATGACCAGGTCGACGGTCTGGCGTTGCTGCAGTAACTCGTCCAGCTCACCGCGATCGGGAGCGAGGTAAGAGACCGCCTCCCGTGGCAGACCTGCCTCGATCACGGCTCCCTGCACGACCTCGCAGAGGATGCGGTTCGAGTGCATGGCGGCGGCACCGCCACGCAAGATGACGGCGTTGCCCGCCTTGAGGCAGAGACACGCGGCGTCGACCGTGACGTTGGGGCGAGCCTCGTAGATGACGGCCACGACGCCGAGCGGCACGCGCACGCGGCGCACGTCGATGCCGTTCTCCAGACGCCAGCCGTCCACGACCTGCCCGACGGGATCGGGCCGCGCGATCAGCGCGCGCACGCCGGCCACGGCCTCCTGCAACCGGTCTTCGTCGAGCAGCAGGCGGTCGACAAGCGCGGCGGCCAGGCGCTTCTCGCGCGCCAGCCGCAAGTCCTCCAGGTTCTCGGCGAGGATCTCCGCGGAGCGCCGCACGATCGCGTCGGCAACAGCGGAAAGCGCCTCGTCCTTGTGCGCGCCCGGCAGCGTCGCGAGGACGCGCGCCGCTCGCTGCGCGGCAATGCAGATGTCTTGGACGCTCACTCGGCCTCCTCCGCGACAAGCACCAGGCGATCCCGATGCACGACTTCATCCTCGAGCTGTGAGTTGAGAGCGCGCAGCTCCTCGCTGCGCAGGCCGCGCACACGGCGCAAGTCGCGGGCGCTCATGGTAGTCAGGCCGCGTGCCACCTCGATGCCGTCGTCAGCGACGATAGCCACTGCGTCACCGGCGGCGAAGCTGCCGTGGACCGCGGTCACACCGACCGGCAACAAGCTGCCTCCACCCGAGGCCAAGGCGCGCGCGGCCCCGGCATCGACCTCAAGGGTACCACGCGGCGGTTTCGCGTAGCGCAGCCACAACTTGAACGCCGATGCCCGCGCCCGGCTCGGCGTGACCACGGTGCCGACCGGCTCGCGCGACGCCGCCGCCGCGAGCACGCCGGGACGCGCGCCGTTGGCGATGACCGTGCGCACGTCGGCCGCCGCGGCCATGAGAGCGGCGGCGACCTTGCCGCGCATGCCACCGGAGCCGCGCCGGGAGGTCTCGCCGACGTCCAGGTCGATCAGCGCTCGCGGATCGTCTATCCGCTCGACCAGGCGGGCGGAGCGGTCACGGCGCGGATCGCTCGTGTACAGACCATCCTGGTCGGTGAGCAGCACCAGCAGGTCGGCGCGCAGCATGATCGCCACCTGAGCCGCGAGCACGTCGTTGTCACCAAAGCGGATCTCGTCGGTAGCCGTGGTGTCGTTCTCGTTGATGATCGGCACCACACCCCAGGCGAGAAGACGGCGCAGCGTGTTGCGCGCATTGACGTAGCTCTCGCGCTGGGCGAAATCCTCACTGGTCAGCAGCACCTGTGCAGCGGTGAGCTCGTGGTCGGCGAAGAGGCGCGCATAGTGCGCGAAGAGCCGGCCCTGCCCGACCGCCGAGGCGGCTTGAAGGGCCGGTACCTGCCGCGGCCGCTCGCTCACCCCGAGCAGGTGCTGCCCACAGGCGATGGCGCCGCTCGAGACGAGGACCACGCGGCGCCCGGCGTGGGTCAGACCGCCGATCTCAGCCGCCAGCCCGGAGAGCAGTCGGCGGCGCAGATGCAGATGGTCGTCGGCGACCGTGCTGGACCCGACCTTGACGACGATGGTCTTCACAGTGCGGATTGTAGCAAAGGCGCGTGCGGCGGCCGGCGGACCCGCATTCAGGAGAACTCGAATTCCTGCTCGCCGACCACGACCGTGTCGCCGGGCCGGGCGCCGGCGCGGCGCAGGGCGTCGTTGAGGCCGGCGCGCTCGATGACCTGCTGCAGGTAGCGGACGGCGTCCTCGTTGTCGAGGTCGGCCTTGGCGAACAGACGCTCGATCTGCACGCCGCGCACCACGAAGAGCTCCTCCTCGCGGGCGACCGTGAAGGTCTCGAGGCGTCCGTCGGCGGGGCGCAGCACAGGCGGGGCCGCAGCCACAGCGACGACCGCGGTGGCCTCCTCCGCCGCGCGCGCCCGGCGATGGATGTCGCCCAGCGCCTCGACCAGCGCGTCAAGTCCTTCGCCATCGCCGGCCGAGACGAGCAGTGCAGCCGCCGGCCAGACGAGGCCGGCGAGGAACTCCTCGGCGGCCTCCCTGCCGACGGCGTCCAGCACATCGGCCTTGTTCAGCAGGACGATGGCCGGGCGTTCCAGAAGCTCAGCACGAAAGGCCTCCAACTCACCGCGCACCGTGTCGAGGGCTCGTGGCCACTCCTCGGGGCCGTCGCCGCCGTCGAGGACGTAGACGAGCACGGCAGTGCGCTCGATGTGCGCCAGAAAGCGATGCCCGAGCCCCGCGCCCTCGCTGGCGCCCTCGATCAGCCCCGGGATGTCGGCGATCACCGCGGTGCCTTCGCCGACGCGGACCACGCCCAGATTCGGTTCGATGGTGGTGAACGGGTAAGCGGCGATCTTGGGATGCGCGCGAGTAAGAGACGCCAGTAACGAGGACTTGCCGGCGTTCGGAAGCCCCACCAGGCCCACGTCGGCGAGCAGCTTCAACGAGAGGGTGAGCCAGAGCTCCTCGCCGGCCAGTCCCTTTTCGGCGAATCGCGGCGCCTGGCGGGTCGAGCTCTTGAAACAGACGTTGCCGCGCCCGCCCTCCCCGCCGCGAGCCACGCACAGACGCTGGCCCTCGCGCACGAGATCGCCGAGCAGGTCGCCGTCGACGTCGCGCACCTCGGTGCCCACCGGGACTTTCACTTCGAGCAGGAGGCCGTCCGCCCCGCGCTTGTTGGCGCCGCGCCCGTTGCCGCCATGGCCGGCGCGGAAGTGGTGCTTGTTGCGGAAATGACTGAGGTCGTGGTACTGGCGCGTGGCTACCAGCACCACGTCGCCGCCGGAGGCGCCGTCGCCGCCGTCGGGCCCGCCCTTGGGCACGTACTTCTCGCGACGGAAGCTCATGGAGCCGTTGCCGCCGTGACCTCCGCGCACGCAGATGCTGGCCCTGTCGAGCATGATGAGTGGGTCCGGCGGACGCCGGCCCCGATCAGGCCTCGGGGACGACCGAGATGAAGCGGCCGGCGCCCTTCGCGGTGAAGACGAGACGGCCGCTCACTTTGGCGAAGATGGTGTGGTCGACGCCGATGCCGGCGTTCTCGCCCGGACGGAACCTGGTTCCGCGCTGGCGAACGATGATCGATCCTGCCGGGACCACCTGGCCGGCAAAGGCCTTGACGCCGAGGCGCTGTGCGTCGGAGTCGCGACCATTGCGGCTGGTGCCGGCGCCCTTCTTATGCGCCACTTGGCTTCTCCTTGGAATCCTTGAGGGTGATCGACTCGATCGTCAGCTTGGTGAGACGGCTGCGATGACCCTTCGTCTTCTTGAACGTGGACTTCGGTTTGTAGGTGAAGACCTTGATCTTCTTGCCGAGCAGATGCTCATTGACCGTGGCCTTGACCTTGGCGGTCGCCGCGCCGTCGAACTCCCCACTTGCCGTACGCACGGCCAGGGTCTCGTACGTGACGCTCTTGCCTTCTTCGGCGTCTACGCGATCGACGACGATGATGTCGCCGGTACTCACCTTGTATTGCTGTCCACCGACGCGGATGACCGCATAGGTGACGTTGGACTTCGCCATTTCAACTCCCCACAAGACAACGGCAGATGATGATAGCCTCTCGGCGAGGGCAGGTCAATTTGCCTTCTGCTTCGACACGGTCGCATACGCGCCGGTGCGCGCCGTGGCGGCGATGCGCACCTTGCGCTTCGTGCCCAGGTGCGGACGGCCTCCCTCGACGATGACCATATAGCCATCGATATAGCCCACGGCGTCGCGCGG
>Ga0302322_100003852_pt1 | contig 12965 bp, 12 predicted proteins | sample Fen_T0_2_FD_203757 | JGI IMG/M metagenome (GOLD analysis project Ga0302322, IMG submission 203757) | Peat permafrost microbial communities from Stordalen Mire near Abisko, Sweden - Fen_T0_2 | ecosystem: Environmental > Terrestrial > Soil > Wetlands > Permafrost | place: Sweden: Abisko...
ATGCCAGTTACTTAACTAGTTGCTATACAAATATAAGCGAACAGTATTTAGGATCGGGCATAATTTGCCGTGCTGGGTAATTCACCCTCCGCGGCAGCATTTGCCGAGGTGGAAACTGGCCTGACTTAGCCCCGCTTGACCCCGGTATTTTGCGCTAAATGGCGGCAAATTTTACTGCGGAGAGGACAGCTCAGAGAAAGCAGTTCAAATAAGAGTTTGTGCACGAATCATCCACCCTGTGGGGCGTGCGGATTTTCCGAGGGTTGAATACCCTTGTCTTCTTTCTTTGGGCTCGGGGTCTCAGCGTTTCGATTTCCGTTTTTCGGCGTGAGCGCTGCCGCAGCGGCCGGTTCGGCCGCCTTATTTTTTGTAATCTGCGGTCCGTCGGTAAGATAGACGATGTCTTTTGGGTTGATGACATAGATCAAGCCCCGACCAACTTCGATTACAAGCACACCCTCGGCGGCGCGGACGGCTTTAACATCTTCCAGGATCCGCAGCACCCCTTCTTTCTGAAATGCAAGAGTGAGCGGTGGGCGAGAGAGCTGGGAAAACGCAAGAGCATAGCCATTGGCCAGATCTTTCGCTTCGGACTCGACCATGATCTGCGCGGGCGCGGAAGGAGTCGGAGCCTGGGTATGAGATTGGGCGAAAGCGCCGGTGGTCAGCACCGAGGCGAGGAGCATGTGGGGGAGGTAATTCATGATGGATTTGGGGGCGAACCGCCGTCTTTTCTCGACCATCCTATTTCGTCGTTAAACTTCCGCGAGTGTCAACCGCTCCGCATCCCCCCACACAACCCTAACCGTTTGCGGGATACAAGCAGTCGATCTCGATGCGTTCGCCGCAGGAACAAGTCACGATAAGGCGGACAATCTTGTCGCCTTGTTTGACGGTTTCGACCGTTGGACTGGCGGTCTCCTTGCTGTGATGATGGGAGTTCGCTTGCGCAACCGCTTGGGCGGCGCTAAATCCGGCGATGGGCTGGAGATTGGAGGATTGAATTTGGGTACGTCCGGAAAGGAAGGGTTTCATCGAGTTTCAACGATCGCCGGCCGCGCACTGGATTTTGGGGTATCTAGGGCGGAGGGTCCGACAGGATTAGGGGTGGGTTGGATTGTAGATTGTTTGGTGTCTTTTTCTTTGCCGCGGGGTCCCAGGGTGAGGCTGAGGGTAATGCGTTGGTTGCTCTCCGACTCCGGGCTTTGAAAGGGGACGGGCCGCGTATCGGCGAAGCCGGTCACCCGTTCCACTTTGGTCGGATCGACCGCGTAGAGGGTGAGGGCACGCCGGGCGGAATTGGCGCGATCAGCCGAAAGTTCCCAAGCGGTGTAATCGGGCTTGGGAAAAACCAAACCTTGGCGTGTATGGCCTTCGATCACGACTCGGAATTTTTGGCGATCGATCATCCAGGCAAGGCTTTGCATGACAAAGCGGCCCCATTCGGTGAACTCCGCGTCTTTTTCGCCGAAGAGCGGGCGTTTGGAACGGTCGTAGAGTGTGATGCGCAAACCATCGCTGGTGACCTGGATGTCGACGGGTTTCTCGCCCATATCTTCATCGAGATTGAGCAGCCGGAAGAAGTCTTTGGAAAGAGCGTTGAGGTACTGGAGATCGACGTCGTGTTTGCTCGTCGTAGGTTTATCGGCACCGGAGTCGTCACCATGAGGCTGGCTCGGTTTGTTGGTGTCGTACGGCATGATGCCCGACGTATTTTTCATCGGGGAATTAAACGGGTTTTGGAAATACCGGGCCGTCGCGATAACGATCTCCTTTTTCTGCGAGGAAATCCAAAGTACGAGAAAAAGCGCCATCATCGCCGTCATGAAATCGGCGAAGGCAACTTTCCAAGCTCCTCCGTGGTGAGCATCCTTTTTCTTGCGCGGTCTTTTCACGGGGGAAGGGTGGTCGTCCTAGCGGTGACTTTAGCCGGGAGCACGTCCGGGGGCGGGCATGGACTTGAGCGCACTCTCCAGTTCGTCCGCTGCGGGCTGGACGTCACTGGCCAGCGAGCGACGCGCGACTTCAACTGCGGTGAGAGGAGCAAGTCCTTTGGCAAAACCGGCGACAGCGCCGAGAATACACCGGAGGTACATTTGGTCGCTGGAGTTGTTGAATTTAATGCGATTCGCGAGCGGATTGATGAGCCCATAGGCGCCGAAAACGCCGAGAAACGTGCCGGTGAGGGCAGCGGCCACGCGTTCGCCAACCACTTCAGGGCCATCGGCAATGGCAGACATCGTATTGATGATACCGAGCACGGCCGCAACGATGCCGATGCCGGGCAACGAGTCGCCGACAAGGTTGAGCAGATGCACTGGATGGTCGGATTCCTCTGACTTGGCATCGAGCTCAGTCATCATGAGGTCTTCAAGTTGGTCGGGTTTGATTTTGCCATCGATGACAGGCTTCAGGCCGTTGAGTAGAAATTGCATTCGCTCATGGTTGGCGGTGAAGGCCGGGTATTTGTTGAAAATGCTGCTGCTGCCCGGATTCATCACGTGCTCTTCAAGCGCGATCAGACCGTTGCGGCGGCCGACCATAAAGATCTCGTAGAGCATTTTGAGCAGGTCGAAAAACTCAGTCTTCCCACTGGCTTTGCCGAAGAGTGCTTGTTTGATCTTGTGGATGATCTCCTTGAGGATGTGGGTTGGGCTCGCGATCACGAGAACCCCCATTGCGATGCCGCCGATCACCACAAACTCGGATACGTGCAGGAGTAAAATGGGTTTGCCGCCTGCAATCATGAACCCGCCAAGGGTCGAGGCGAAAACGATAAATACTCCGACAAAAATCATCATAATGAAACCAGGTGTTTTACCCTAACGGCTCATAAGCGCCCCGGCTTTAACCGTGGTGAATAACGTAACACTTGTGGCGTCAGACGATTTCAGCGCGCAGTTGCCGACCTAGCCGGTCGCAAACCTGCGCAAACTCTGGCGAAATCCCGATCTTAGCGGCTGCGTGTGCGCTGAATGTAGGCGCGCAGGCCGATGACCGTCTGCGCATGAATCTGGCAGATGCGGGATTCAGTGAGATCGAATACCGCAGCGATTTCAGCGAGACGCATGTTTTCAAAATAATACATGGCCAGAATCTTCTTTGGGATCTCAGGTAGCTCGGAAATCCGCTGCGCTACGAGCTGCATAAGCTCCTCCTTTTCCATGCGATCGCGGACCGAGACATCGGATTCATCGGCGATCAACTCGTGGAGTGAAGCACCCTCGGAGTCCTCATTTTCCGCATTTTGATCGATAGCGACGAAGCACACCGGGCGGGCTTCTTCGAGCCATTTGGCGTAATCTTTCGGATTTAAATTCAGGTGCAGGCGGACTTCTTCCTCGGTGGCGGCGCGGCCGAGCTTCTGCTCGATCTCGTTAATGGCTTCTTTCAATTTCTTGGCCTTCGCACGGGCGCGGCGCGGGCACCAGTCGAGGCGGCGGAGTTCGTCGAGAATAGCACCGCGGATGCGGGTGGTGGCGTAACCGGCGAAAGTGTGGCCTTGCTCGGGGTCGTATTTGCGGACGGCGGCGATCAAGCCGGTGACCCCGACGCTGTACAGGTCGTCGACATCCACGTGCGGCGGTAAATTGAGCTTGATGCGGTCGACGACGTTGCGGACCAGGGGCAGATAACGTTCGATCAGCGCTTTCTCGTCGAGGCGCTCCGACTGGGCTCCCTGGTAAATTCTCCATGCATTAGCGGCGACGGTGGGTTCGGGAGCGACGGCGACAGCGGCGGATGCGTTTTTCATGGTAACAGGGGTTGGGAGCGATTGAGATGCGGAGGATTCTGACTTCAGCGGGAATGGGGCAGACATTCCGCTGGGGTGTTTCGGTGATGGGCTAACATTCCTGAGCTCCCAATTGCACACCTGATGCCAAGCACGAAGTGCGTTGGGTTAACCGCTTTTAATAAACGGTTTAAAAAAATTAATCCCGCAAGATTTTGCTGCCCGGCTGTATTCCCCGGCGGGGAAATAACCCTCCGGCAAAAATTGCCCCACACAATGTGTCCCAATATGGCCTGAGCCTCAGCGGAGGAGTTGGAAAACTCTCCTGCTCTTCCTTTATCGGCGCGCTGCGGCCTGACCTGAACTAATTATTGCGGCTTGTGCGGCGTTCGCTGCGGCTTTTGCCGCGGCAGCTGCGGACTCTTCTGCGGCCAGGCGCGTCGCTCGTTTTGACCGCACGGCCTGGCTCAGCAGCTTCACAAAAATCGCCCAGAACCAGCGAAACAGAATCGCTCCGGCGAGCGCGGCGATAGAGGCGTCACGCAGGACCAAATCGATGCTGCGGTCAGAGAGCACGCCAGTCAGAGTGACAAGCGAAAAACCGACAAAGCCACCGACGAGGAAGATGAAGCGCATGGATGGGAAAAGAAACGGTTGAAAAGGCTAAAACTTAAGCGCCAGGCAGCGTGCGACGCAGCACGGCGTCGATCATAGCTTCTTCGCAATCGCCGGTCAGGCTCGGGCCGGTCGCGAGGAACAAAGGAGTGAGTTCCCCTTCGATGAGGAAATCCCACAATTTGCCCCAATGCTCTAGTTCGTCGAGATGGGTGAAAACGAGGTGCGTTGCGCCCAGGTCGCGGCCGGCGGCATAAGCGCGCCGCAGCATCGCCGGATCGTAGGCGGCGTTGAGAACGAGCACGCGGCCTTCAAATTCTTCGCGATCGAGAAACTTCGCCAGCACCGCGTTATCCCCCGGCTCATGGAGTGACAGGCCGGGCAGATCGGCGTAGAGCGAACCGCCCGCTGGGCCAGGCGCGATGCTCGATGGAGCGGCATCCTGGCAAGGTGCAAAATAGTCGAGGGTGAGACCCAGGGCTTCGCAAAAAACCGCCAAGCCTTCAGCGGGATTTGGCCGGTCAAATTCAGCTTTTAGTACACGAACCATGCGCTGACGGGAAAAAACTTCCTTCGCGAGCCACTTGCAGAGCGCCGTGGTCCGGCCAACGCCGGGCGTGCCGAGAAATGCCGTGCGTGCCGGCAGCGGCCGGGCCGGCCGCTTCTGCATGATTTGACGCAAGGCCTGGCCGACCTCCGGAATCGCATAGTGGAGCGGCTGGTCAAGTTGCGCGGCAAAGACCGGCATCGCCTGCAGCCGCGCCAACATCGACTCGGAAAATCCTGAGCGCTTCAATAGTTCTGGCAAGCGGGTCGGCACGTCGCGCAGCGCAAGTGATGCAGCGGCGCGGGCCGTCGCGTAATCGGAAGAGCGGGCCAACATTTCTGCATCGCCCGGATAGGGGGATGAACGCGGAGGCTTTGCGACTGAATCGCCCTCCTTTTCAGGGGGATAGGGCAATAAGTTCGGCCCGGCTTCCGGGGTCTGTGCGATGACTTCGAGCCGGGAGCGACCAAACAGTCCTCCAAAGCCCCGTCCCCGTACTTGGCGGACGGACAGCACTTTTGCGTTTTCGCCGAGGCGTTCGCGGATGGTCTGAACGGCCTCTTCGGCAGAGCGCACCAGAAACTTGTAGGTGGCGCCGGGTTGCAGGGTGGAAGGTTGTGGCGTGGTGGGCATGGCGAAATCAGGCGGCCTTGGCGGTTTCCAGACGATTCATGTGCGCGGGCAGAGGGATAAATCCGGCATTTTCCACTTCGACCGAAGACGGCAGCTCTTGGAACGCCAGAACGACCAGGCGCGGCACGGACGGCTCGAAGAAGCGTTTGAGCGCCAGTCGGATTTCGGTCGAGACGACGATTACGGCTGGCAGCCCCTGTTGCACGAGCTCGGCGGTGCGCTGGTTGAGCTCGTTAAGCATATGATGACCGGTGGCGGGATCGAGCCCGAGGCCGATCTCGCTGGGTGTGCGGTGGATCTTGCTTGCGAGAATCTGTTCAAGCCGGGGGTCAAGGGTAAGCGCTTTAATCGCCCCCGGCCGGCATTCGTATTCAGGTACAAAATACATACCCAGCCGCCGGCGAACCAGTTCGCTGAGGTCGTCAGGGTTCTTCGTGATCGAAGCGAAGTCTCCGATGCACTCGAGGATGAGCGGCAGATTGATGATGGAAATGTTTTCGCGCAGCAGGTTCTGCAGCACGCGCTGGATGATACCGAGGCTGACTAGGTCGGGCAGGAGTTCGGCCACGAGCGCCGGGTTGGCTTCCTTGGAGTGATCCATGAGGCTTTGTACGTCCTGGCGGCCGAGGAGCAGGTGCGCGATGGATTTGAGGGTCTCGGAAAGGTGGGTGATCATGACCGACGAAGGGTCAACGACGGTGTAGCCATTGAGTTCGGCAGTTTTCTTTTCTGCTTCGTCAATCCAGGTCGCCTCGAGATTGAACACCGGCTCACGTGTGGGTACGCCGCGCAGGCGCACCGTGCTACCCGCGACGTTCATTGCCATCCAGCGACCGACTAGCACGTTGCCCCGCGCCACGGGTTTGCCACGGAGGAGAAAGCGGTAGTCATTTGGCTCAAGCTCAAGGTTGTCGCGCACGGAGACGGGCGGGACCAGGATGCCTTTTTCCTTCGCGAGCGTGCGACGTACTCCGGTGACCCGGGAGAGCAGGTCGCCTCCTTTCGCGGTATCAGCCAACGGGAGCAGGCCGTAACCGATCTCAATCGCAAAGACGTCGAGCTCGATGAGCTTGCGCAAATCATCGGTGCCGGTCGGACCATGTTTACCCGTGGCAACCGAATCTTTTCCTCCGACGGCGGCCTTGCCTGCCTTGGCGGGCGCACCGGCGGTCAAAGCGATGGCGGCCTCGGTCGGCTTCTGCTTTTTAATCATCCACGCGACGTATCCGAGTGAGCCGCCTAGTAGGAAGAAGGGGATCATCGGCATGCCTGGAACCAGCCCGAAAACGCCCATCATGCCGGCGGCGATGCCGATGGCGCGAGGGTAGCGCACGATCTGGCCACCGATTTGAGCACCGAGGTTGGTGTTCTCGGAAGCGCGCGTGACGAGGATACCGGCGGCTACGGAGACGATGAGCGCTGGGACTTGCGCGACGAGACCGTCACCGATGGAAAGCAAAGTGAACTTCTGCAACGACTCCGCCAGCGAAAGATCCATTTGGAACACGCCGATGGCAAAACCACCGATAACGTTGACCAGCGTGATGAGAATGCCGGCCACGGCATCACCGCGCACGAACTTTGAGGCACCGTCCATTGCACCGTAAAAATCGGCCTCTTTCTGAATCTTCAGGCGGCGGCTGGTGGCGACGGCTTCGTCGATGATACCAGCGTTCAGCTCGGCATCGATGGCCATCTGTTTGCCGGGCAAAGCATCGAGGGTAAACCTCGCGCTTACTTCGGCGATGCGGCCCGCGCCCTTGGTGATGACCACGAAGTTGATCAACACCAGGATCAGGAACACTACGAAGCCGACGATATAGTTGCCCTGGATGACAATGTGACCGAACGACTCGATGATGTTACCCGCATGGCCTTTAGTGAGAATCAGTCGGGTCGAACAAATGTTAAGCGCCAAACGATAAAGCGTGAGACCCAGCAGGATCGTGGGGAAACCCGTGAACTCGGGCGGATCCTTTACATAAACGATCACGAGCATCACTAGCAGGGACATGCCGATGCTCAATGCCAGGAGCATATCGAGGACGAAAGGCGGCACCGGTATGATCAGCAGCAACACCGTACCGAACAAGGCGCCGGTGAAGATCAAGTCCGCCCGCTTCATCAGGCTGTTGAGCATAGGTGGTACCGCGGGAGACGGAGCGGCGGTTGCAGTTGCGGTGGCGGCGGCCATGGAGAGGGACGGGTTGGAAGGGTTTTGGATTTATCAGCTGGTTTCGTTCGCAATCTCCGAGCGGCGCGATTTCAGGCGGTAGAAATAGTAGCGGTGGGTTCGGTACACGAAGGCCAGGATCTCGGCCACAGCCTGATAAAGTTCGGAGGGAATCGGTTCGTCCACCCGCCCAAGGGCATAAAGCATGCGCGCTACCGGGCGGTTTTCGACCATGGGAACGCTGTGCTCGGCGGCGAGTTCCTTGATGCGACGGGCGAATCCGTTTTCGCCCTTGGCAAGGATCACCGGTGCTGCGTCGAGACCGCGCTCATATTTCAACGCGACGGCGTAATGGGTTGGGTTGGTGATGACCACGTCAGCCGTGCGGACTTTCTCGAGCATCTGTTTTTGCACTAATCGGCGGGCCATGCGGCGCATGGCGCCTTTCACCAACCCATCGCCTTCAGATTGCTTTTGCTCCTCCTTTACCTCCTGACGCGTCATCATCAGGTCATGCCGCGATTTGTAGTACTCGTAGAAATAACTGACTGCCGCGATGACGCCAAGTGCCAGGATTAACCGCGAGAGAAATGCCATCGTGGCCCGGTTCAGGAATTGCCCGAGATAGGCCACTTCGACGGGAGCAGAAAAAAGCGGATCGCGAAACAGCCCGCGCGCTGCCACCCAGAGCACCATTCCTATACAGACGAGTTTCAGCAAATCCACACCGGCATGCACCAGCACGGCCTTGGAAAAATGTTTCGAAAATCCGGCGGACGGATCAAGGTTCTCAAAATGGAAGCCGATCACCTCGGGTGTGAAGCGAAACCCGCTTTGCATGCCGCCGGAGATGAGCGAGGCGAGCACCGAGGCACCGATGATCGGGAGTAAAACCCTTCCGATCACCAGGAGGATGTCGCCGAGCTGCGAAGGCGCGGTGTTCGAGGCCACCTGCAGCGTGCCGAGCTGTGAAAAAATGTTCACGGCGAGTGCCCCCACATCGTGTGCTGCCGAACCTAGAGTGAGGGACAACGCCGCCAGCGTGGCGGTCAGCATCGCGACGACAGAGATCTCCGGTGATTTGGCGAACTGCCCCTTTTCCAAAGCTTCCGACAAATGCTTCTCCGTCGGGAGTTCGGTTTTGGAATCTTGGTCGACGTCGGACATGGAGCGGGTTCGCACGAGATGCAAAGCCGATGCCAGAGCTTCTCAATACGTCGTTAGCCTAAGGTGTTAAATGACTTAAAAAAGTAATTTCACGGCGAGCCCTAATCTGACTCCCGGTTTCTGCCTGAGGCCAACACCCCGGGGCAATATTTGCCGACACCCCGTATCGTTCTCATTATCTTTCTCGGTCACTTTCCTCTTTTCTCCCGACGTCTGGTTTCCGGCGGACGAAAGATAACAAGAAAGAGAAAGAAGATCAGCGGCAGGATGCTGGCTTTTGTTGACCGTTTTTCCGGTGCTCCGCGGTTCTGACACTTCTACCAAGGAACGCGTGTATTCAAGAAATGGGTGCCGAGCTGTGGTGTGGGCGCTTGGAATTCGGAGTTGCGACGCGAAATCTCGTTGGCCATGGCTTTAAGGCATGTCCCATCCCGTTTTGCCCACGCTTGTCGCTTTGTTACACGGCCCGGATCAGCCCGGACTCGTGGCGCGTGTCGCGGGCTGGATTTTTGAACGAGGCGGCAACATCCTGCATGCGGACCAGCATCGTGATATGGAGGCCGGGGTCTTTTTTCAACGTGTTGAATGGACGCAGGCGGCCGGTTCGGTCTCCGCAGGTGCGGACGAATTTACGGAGTTCGCCACCAAACTCGGCATGTCCGTCCGGTTGGCCTCGTCAGCCCATCGCCCGCGTGTCGCGATCTTTGTTTCGAAGTTCGATCATTGTTTCCATGACTTGGTTCTACGCTGGAAGGCTGGTGAATACGCCTGCGATCTGGCGGCGATCATTTCGAACCACACCGAACTCGCTGCGGCGGCGCGCGGTTACGGGCTGGCCTTTCATCACATCCCGGTCGCGGCGGCGAACAAAGCGGCAGATGAAGCGAAGCAATTGGAATTATTGCGCGCCGAAAGAATCGAACTCGTGATTCTCGCGCGCTACATGCAAGTGCTGTCCGCCGATTTCCTCCGGAGTTTCGGCCAGCCTGTGATCAATATTCATCACTCGTTTCTGCCAGCGTTTGCCGGGGGCCGACCCTACCAGCAGGCACATGCACGTGGGGTGAAGTTGATCGGCGCCACGGCTCATTACGCAACCGCGGTTCTGGATGACGGCCCGATCATCCAGCAGGACGTTGTACGCGTGACGCACCGGCATGATGTCGACGATTTGGTCCGCAAAGGCCGGGACCTTGAAAAGATGGTGCTCGCCCAAGCAGTCCGCTGGCATCTTGAAAGTCGCGTTTTGGTTTATGGGAATAAGACCGTGGTCTTCGACTAAGTTTGGGCGAAACTATCGGCCAGCGGTAAAAGCCCCGTCGTCAGTGTTAGCGGGTGCCGACTGATCCACTCCGCGTAGGTTGCGAGCTTGTCTCGCAACGTGGCGCGTCGAGCGCGTCACCCCTCACGGCGCCGATTCGTGCTTGCACGCCGTTGTGCACGGCTGAGGCGCGGTAAGTTTCAACGCCAACCGAGAAGAAAACGGCGCAAGATGCGGGCGGCCCAGGCGCGGCGTTGGGCGCCGACGAGTGGAGAGAAGAGCATTCCAGGTGCAGCCGTGATAGCTCGCCAGGTGTGTCGGGTCGCGCCGACCCGCTCGCGTTGCTGAAACGCTGCTTCAGCGGCGAGCCAGGCGCGGGAGGAAATCCGCAATTTGGCGCAACGCGATTGTTGGGTGGATGGAAGCTGGGCGGCGAACTCGGCAAAAATACGCTCGCGAATTTCCAGGATGTCAGCCGGCCGCTGCTGACCCGGGTGTTGGCGGTATTCGAGCGTGACCTGCGGCGCAATGGCGGTCGGCGCCCGACAGGCGATCTTCAGCCAGAGCTCACGATCCTCACACAGAATCAATTTGGGATTATAACCGCCGACGGCACGAACGATATCCGTACGAAAAAGATTTTGTCCCGAGACCGCCGACCAGCCGAAGACCAGTTCGGGCCAGATTGAACGGACACAAGGCTTGGTGGCGTGATCCTCATTATAGTTGCGCGCGTCTCCCGGTCCGAAGTCGTGGCAGCGATTGCCCACAGCCGAACCAACGCTTCGATGGAATTCCGCGGCCGATACGAGTGTGTGCAGTGCGTCCGGTCGGAGGCGGTCGTCGTCGTCGAGAAACATCACCCAGCGACCCCGTGCGCGGGCGAGACCTGTATTGCGGGCGACGCTGCGTTCGCTGGGCGACGCGAGACGGCAGACTTGAAACAGGGGTCCGGCCTGCGCCGCCAGCCATTCAGCGGTTCCGTCCTTCGATGCATCGTCAACGACTACCAACTCCCAGGCCACACCTTTCTGGGCTTGCACACTGGCGACGGCTTCGGCGAGCCAACACCGACGGTCGTGCGTGGCGATGACGACACTGACGGCCGGGGCAGGAGGGCTCATTTCTCAGGAAGCGGAACACCGGCGGTTGCTGCAAGTCGTCGAAAAGACTTCCAGAATTCGGTGGCATTATGCCTGCCATTTACCCAAGCGCGGCCGGCTTCGCCCAGTTTTTCCCGTCGAGAATCATCGGCGAGAAGTGCGCGCAGCCCGGCTTCCAGCCGGGGGACCGCAGCAAGCCCGTCCCCTGGTTCGGCTCCGACATAAATTCCAAAGCGTGCGGCGATATCCTCCATGTCGACCGTGCTTAACAACGGCACGCCGCAGGCAAGAGCCTCTTGAAAAGAGACCGCGAGCCCCTCGTGGATCGACGTGTTGAGGAGCACCCAGGCGCGAGAGAGCAGGCGGCGTTTTTCCGTTTCACCCACGTGACCGAAAAATCGGACGTTGGAGGGATGCGAAGACGGTTCACCTTGATCCCAGCCACCGGGTTTTCCTTGGAAATGGTTTTTCCCCAGCAGCCAAAATTCCGCCTCGGGCACGCGCCGGGCGAGTTCGAGGGCAAGCCACGGCCGTTTTACGGGATCGAGGCGGGCGAGAAACAGGACAGCCGGACGCGGGTGCCGCGGACCGCCGTCGGGGGTCAGAGTCACGATATTGGGAAGGAGCGCGACCTCCTTTGGGCGAATACTGAAGGTAGGCTCGACCTTTTCACCCAAGGGGGGAGAGGTGGTCCCGAACACAACCTTACGGCGCACAATTTTCCCTAGCTGCCAAATGCGCCGGAAGTCGCGATAGTCATAATAGAACAGACCGGCAGGTCGGTCCTCGGGACGGCCAGGCAGCCGCAGGGTGTCGAGTTTGCGCTTGTCGTCCGGGCTCCACGGATCACGTACCCACACCAGAATGGGGGTGCGCAAACGGGCGAGGAAGGTCTTTTGGTAGTGGGTCTGGTAGTCGATTGAGACGAGCAGATCCAGTTTTTCGCGGCGCAGCGCCTGCAACGAACGCCAGGCTCCGCCGCGACGCCAGATCACGCGCACACCGTGGAGGGTGGCGGGTGGTTCGCCCTGGCCGTTGTAGGGCGTCGCTGGGATGAAAACAATGTCCACCCCAAGTTCAGGGCGGCTTTGAAAGAAATTCGCCAGTTGTTGGGTGGCCCAGCCGAAGCCGCCCATTTGGCCCGCCTTGAGGTCAAAGAATTCAACTGACACGATTCCGATGCGATAACGACGCTGGCTCGCCGAGGTGGACGCCGGGGATGACATGGTGCGGCGGCATGCAAGAATCTCCCTAAGCGCCGGGCAAGTTATTTACGCTTGCCGGCCGTTGGTGCTGGTGCCGTGTTATCTTATGGTTCCGAAACGAATCCATTATTGTTGGTTCGGCGGCACGGACCTACGTCCCTTACACCTCAAATGCCGCGCCAGCTGGGAAAAATTTCACCCAGACTGGGAATTTGTATTTTGGAATGAGAGGAATGCCCCTCTGCACATCCCCGTCATTGCGCAGGCGCTCAAAGATCGACGCTGGAATCACGTTTCCGATTGGACGCGGCTTTGGGCATTGCGCGAACAAGGAGGGGTTTATCTCGATACCGATGTGGAACTGGTCCGTGCGCTCGACCCGTTGTTGAGCGACACTTGTTTTCTCGGATTTCAGACGCCTCAGTCCACTCCATGGTGGATCAACTGTGCCGTGTTCGGAGGCGAGGCAGGGCATCCGTTTTTTGGCCGGCTATGGGAGCGCATGCTGATTGAAAATCCACCCGGCAC
>Ga0302322_100003853_pt1 | contig 12965 bp, 12 predicted proteins | sample Fen_T0_2_FD_203757 | JGI IMG/M metagenome (GOLD analysis project Ga0302322, IMG submission 203757) | Peat permafrost microbial communities from Stordalen Mire near Abisko, Sweden - Fen_T0_2 | ecosystem: Environmental > Terrestrial > Soil > Wetlands > Permafrost | place: Sweden: Abisko...
TGAACACGCCGAAAGACAACGCATTGAGCATTTTCGGGCGGTTGAGGGTGATGATGCCGACCGCGCCCTTGCTCTCGACAATGATGTATTCAAACGTGCTCATGGTTCACCCCGCGCCTGATTGCGCGGGCAATGTGCCCGCAGCCGGGGTGGGCTTCAAGTGGGGTGATTCCGTTAGCATCAAGTCATCCCGGCGTGACGGTGCGCCGTTGCGTGGGGATGACGTTCGTTCGCGCTACGCCATGAACATGCGCGCGGCGGAAGCCATGGTCAGCAGCGCGCCGAAGGCGATGAAGATTTTTCCGACCAGGGAGGTCTGGTCCCAGGTGGAGCTTTCCTGGCTGCTGGCCATCACGAGTGCCGCGGGCGCTTCGGCCGAGGCCAGCGCCATTTTTGCCGCCGGCGGCTGGCCTTCGTGCAGCGCACGATCGACGTCGTTGAGCTGATCGGCGGCGACCACCTGGCTGCCGGCGGCCGGCTGGGCTTCGGCGGTCTGCAGAATATCGTTGGCCCGCGCGGACATGGCCCGGGCGTTGCCGGCCGGCGTGTCGGCGGAAGTCAATTGGGCGTTGGCGTTGGCCACCGATGCCGGGATGGCCAGCGAATTATCGGCGTCATCCGCCGCGACATCCGGTACCGCAGCCTTGTTGGCGGCGGAGGACTTCAGCGCCTGCTTGCCGGATTTTCGATGCGCGTAGCTCTTCGAGTGGCGCGAACTGGATTGTGCCCCCGCGGCATTTTCAGATTTCGAGGCCGCGGCTGCATTGTCCGCGCCTGCCGCCGCCTGCGATGGCCCTGCGAAACACACAAAAAGTCCTGTTGCCAGGATCAATGCCGAGCGCCCGCTGGCTTTGATGTTCATTTGGCAATCTCCCCATATACCCGCCCCCAGTTCGAAATGAGAACTCGTGGCGTGTCCGCAGCGGGGCAAAAAAAGGGAATCTTCGGGCTAGACCGGGCGAAAGCAGGGCAAACGGCAGTGTGCGGTCGAATCCATCGATGCCGTCGACATGCGAGCCGCATCCAAGATCGGTACGATGGATGTCGACGGAGCCGATCGGACATCATGGGCTTGGCCGTGCGAAATTCGTTGTCGCGAATCCCAAATGTGCGACGGTGTCGATGTCGCAGGAGACCTGCGGTTCAAGCCTTGATCACGACTTCGTGATTGGAGTACCTCCCGGCGTAACAAATTGAAAGGTTGAGCGAATTGCAATGTGGGAGCGCGCGTGCGCGAACATAAAGACGAATGGACCGGCCTGATGCGGTCGGCCATTGCAGGGGACAGTGCGGCGTATCATCGCCTGCTCAAGGCTGTCACGCCGGTCTTGAGGGCCGCAGCGCGGCGCGGTCTGGCGCGGGCCGGACAACCGGTCGATCAGTCCGAGGACATCGTGCAGGATATTTTATTGGCGGTGCATTTGAAGCGGCATACCTGGGACGCCAACGCGCCGTTCGCGCCATGGCTGTTTGCGATCGCCCGCAACAAACTGATCGATTCGCTGCGCCGTCGCGGCCGCCGGGTATTCGTCAACATTGACGATTTCGCCGAGACGCTTTCGGGCGAACCGGCTGCGGAGACCGCGCCGGCGAGCGAGGTCGCGGCGCAATTGCAATCGCTGCCGGCGCGCCAGCGCGACATCCTGCAATCGATAGCGGTCGACAGCGCTTCGATCAAGGATACCGCAGCGAAATTCGCGATGAGCGAGGGGGCGGTTCGCGTCGCGCTGCATCGCGGACTAGCCAGCCTAACCGCCAAACTACGGGGACAATGAGAATGGAAACCGATCAGCTCATTCGAACCCTCGCCGCCGATAACACGCACCGTGAGCGGCCGGTCGGCTTCGTGCTGGCGCTGGCGTTATTGGCGGCAGCACCGGTTTCGGCCGCGATATTCTTTGCCGAGCTGGGCGTTCGGCCCGACGTCATGGCCGCGATGCGCAATCCGTTCTTCGACCTGAAATTCGCGGTGACGCTGGCGCTCGCAAGCTCGGCTATCGCGGTCAGCCTGCATCTGTCGCGGCCGGAAGCTTCGCTGCGTGGCTTTGGATGGCTGCTGCTGATACCGGCCGGGCTGCTGGTTGCCGGGATTTCGGGCGAGATGATGATGCCGCAGCGGATGCCTATCATGATGCGGCTGATGGGCCGCAATTCGATGGTCTGCCTGATGGCCATTCCGGCGATGTCGCTGCCGCTGTTGGCGGCGGCGCTGGTCGGCTTGCGTCACGGCGCCCCGACACGCCCTGCGGTAACAGGCGCGATCGCCGGCCTGTTGTCGGCGGGCCTGGCGGCAATGCTGTATGCCGCGCATTGTACCGACGATTCACCGTTGTTCGTGTTTTTCTTACGATTTACGCCGCCGGCGCCGGCTCCGCGGCGGTCTGCATGCGGTGGAAGCGCAGCACCTGTTGGGCGGTCGAGGGCCGCAGCCGTTCGTAAGTGGCCTTGCAGGCCTGCAGATCAGCACGGTCCATGCCTGAGAGGTCGTCGCGCATGTTGATGATCGCCTTGACGGTCGACCACGACATTCCCGAAACCTTGGCCAGGATCATCACGCCCTCGGCCCGGGTTTCCACCATCATGTTCTCCGCGATCGAAACCGGCACCCTGGCGAGCGCGGCGATCGCGGCATTGGCCTCGTCGAATTTGCCGGCCTCGGCGAATGTCACGACCTGAAATTCATCGAGCCGGCCGTCTTCGTAGAGCGATTTGACCAGCGCATGCGCGATGGCGGTTTCCTGGGTAATGGCCGAGGGCGCGGAGCGCGCGCGCCGCGTCGCCTCGCGGACCGCGATCGGCACCTCGCCGGCCTGCGCTGGATTGGCGGCCTCGAGCCGCTCGCGCACTGTCACTGAGGCCTTCGCCAGCAGCTTCAAATACAGGTGCCGCGGCATCGTCGGACGCATGCCGAGGCAGGTCGCCAGCGTGTCATCCCCTTCGGCGCGGTCGATCAGCCGGGTAAAGCCGCGCTCGGAAAACTCCGCGCCGGGATTGTTGACCGTGCTCTGGATCACCTCGTCGTTGCCGCGCAGCACCAGCACGTCGGTGACCGCACCGCTCAGCACCCTTCGTGTCGAAATCGCCATCAAATGCGCCTGGCTCTTGTTGCGCGCGGTCTCGATCAGTGCGTCGTCGTCGAGCCGTTCCGATCGCGACAGGACGGGTGCCGCGACCTCGATCAGATCGTCGAACGCCAGCGCGCGAATGACAAGCGGCGGCGCGGTGTCGACCGCGGCGAGCCGATTGGCGAGCAGCGCCTTGGCCGAGGTCTCGATGTGCACCATCAGGCATTGGAAGACGTCGTCGAACAGCCCGATCTGTTCGTCGGAATAGTCGACCGCGCCGTTGATGAAAAGATCGGTGACGCGGCGGAGCGTTTCGACCCGGCGCGCGACGGGCCCGTGCGCGAGCGTGTTCTGCAGCTCGTCGAGCAAACTTTCGGAAGCGGAGGCGGATTTCAAACTCATGTACTCTGTCCTGGAGCGTAAAACGGCGAAGGTTTCTCCGTCGCCGGAAACAAAGGTGAAGGGATCAGGCGCTGGCGATGCGATTGCGTCCTTGTGCCTTGGCTGCGTAGAGCGCGCGGTCGGCGCGCGCGAGAAATGTATCGGCGGTCTCACCGGCTGCCAGCGTCGCGACCCCGGCGGAAATGGTTACCCGCATGCCCGGCGAGAACGCACTCCAGTCGAGATCGGCGATGATCGCGCGCAGCCGGTCGAGGATGCGCGCGGCGCCCTCATCGGGCGTATCGGGAAGCACCAGCAGGAATTCCTCGCCGCCGTAACGGCCGAACCGGTCGACGTTGCGGATGTTGGCGAACACGGAAATGGCGAATGTCCTGAGCACTTCGTCGCCGGTCGGATGGCCATAGGCGTCGTTGATGCGCTTGAACCAGTCGAGATCGATCAGCGCGATCGAGCAGGGTGTCTTGCTGCGATGGGCGCGAGCGATCTCGTCACCCAGCATTCGCATGATGCAGCGGCGGTTGAACGACCCCGTCAGCTCGTCGAGTTCGGCGAGTTCCTCAATCCGTTTATAGGCTTCCTTGAGTTTCTGGCCGCTCTGGTAAAGCGACTGGCGCATCGAGGAGGAGTATATCCCGAGAAACATGCAGCGCCCGATGGTCAGGATAAACACCGACATCGTCGCAAAGCGCTCCAGATAGCTGCCGTGCGGCATCGAGATCGGCTTGTCGGTCAGCAGGAACAGCCCGGCGAGGCCTGCCGCCATCGCGGTCCAGACAACCGCGGTTTGCCGCGGCGTCGAACGCAGCGAACTGAAATTGAACACGATAAACAGCGTGCACAGGAACATCACGCCGACTTCGGGTGCGATCCAGGTGAAGGCCAGCAGCAGCGTCATGCTGGCAGTCGCTTGCGCCGCAACGAAATAGTGATCCTTGAAACGCTCGGTGAATCCGGTTTCCGACAACACCAGATAGACGGCGACGGAGAGCAGGCCGCTGGCGGCGTAGGCCGGGCCGATCGTTGCCGGTATCGTGCCCGCGTGAGCGTAGACCAGCAGCAGCAGGGCATCGAGGATATAGCTGGCGGCGATCATCCCCTGGATCTGGCGACGCTGCTTCGCACGGCGCCACAGCGCCTCCGCCGTCGGCCTGGGATCAACGCCTTCCAGTTCGGCCGCAATCGGATTCAGAAAGGGGGACGCAGCAGTGCCCATGATCTCGCCGTTGGTGGAACTCAGCCCCAAAAATCTAGGTGGGAAGCCTTTAGGTTTGGTATCTTTCGGCACCGAATCCCCTTCTCTCGGGGGCGCCACGGTCCTTGTTTGGCCACGGAAATTAGCCGGATCCGGATAGGCGGACATGGCTTGCCGGCCATCGCCCGGAAGCGGCGGAGGCCGCTGGCCGGTACAGGTGCTGCTTTGTGGAACAAGCCTTGGTAAGGTCGGGTGCGGTCAGCCAAGCCTGAAGAAAGAATTGCTGTATTATGATACCTGTTTTGCGGTTTGGCCCGTTCCGACGGCATCGATGGCGACAAGAAAAACACCCTCTGTGGGGTACATCACAGATGCGGCGGGGTTATTGCGATAATTTGAAGAATCTTGCCTTTCCCGTCGAACCACCGGCCAACCCAATCCGACCAACCTTGCGAGACGGCCATTGAGTGCGACACAGGCGGCTTCGGACGACGTCCTGATCGCTCGGATCGCTCAAGGCGACCGGCTCGCCATGCAGGTGTTGTACGGAAGGCACCATGTCAGGGTGTTTCGGTTCGGGCTCAGGCTCGTGCGGGACGAACAGATTGCTGAAGACCTCATCAGCGAAGTCTTCCTCGATGTGTGGCGCCAGGCCGGCAAGTTCGAAGGCCGATCCGCCGTTTCCACCTGGCTCTTGGCAATTACGCGATTCAAGGCCCTTTCCGCGCTGCGGCGCCGGAAGGACGTTGAACTGGACGACGAGGCCGCCAATGCGATCGAGGATACGTCCGACGATCCTGAAGTGGCGGTGCAGAAGAAGGATACCAGTGAAGCGTTGCGCAAGTGCCTGACCGCGCTTACGCCGGAACATCGGGAGATCGTCGATCTCGTCTACTACCACGAGAAATCGGTGGAAGAGGTGGCTGAAATCGTCGGCATCCCGGAAAACACAGTGAAGACGCGGCTGTTTTATGCGCGCAAGAAATTGGCCGAACTGCTGAAGGCAGCCGGCATAGAACGAGGCTGGCCATGATGGCGATGAGCAAAATAATGCTGGAGCAAGAGCCCGGTGAAATAGAAATGCTGCTGCCGTTTCACGTGGCCGGCACCCTGAATGCGCGCGACGCCCGCCGTGTCGACGACGCGCTGGCTCGCGATCCCGAACTCGCCAGGCAATATGCGGTGGTCCGCGAGGAATACGCCGAGACCATTCATCTCAACGAGAGCCTCGGTGCGCCGTCCGTCCGCGCCATGCAGAAGCTGTTCGCGGCGATCGACGGCGAGCCGGCGCGCAAGCCGTCGCTGTCGCTCGATTTTTCGGCGCGGATGTCAGGGTTTTTTGCAAGCCTGTCGCCGCGGACGCTGGCCTGGTCGGCGAGCCTCGGCGCGCTGGCGCTGCTGATGCAGGCAGGCATCATCGGCGCGGTGCTGGTGAAGAACCAGAGCGCCTCGTTCCAGACCGCGTCGCTGAGCATGAATGAACCCTCCACCCGCAATATGGCGGCTGAACCGCCGCCACGGGCGCTGGTGCGGTTCGCGCCGGATGCGCGCGTTGCCGATATCACCGCGCTGCTCGATAGCTATCAGGCCTCGATCGTCGGTGCTGCAAATGGTCTGTTTCGGATTCAGTTCGGCAATAAGGCGATGAGCAAGGATGAACTCGCCGGCCTTATGAGCAAGCTGCGAAGCGAAAAGATTGTCAGCCTTGCCGAGGCGGCGCCTTAGACAAGCCGCGCGGCGCTTTCTCGAAACCGCACAAGCCCGAGGTTCCATGGTCCACGACGGTGCGAATTGGCGGATGAAGGCGCGGCGCGCAGCGCTGCCCTTGATCGCGGCGGTATTGCCGATTGCCGCTCTCGGCGGCTCCGCGGTTCAGGCGCAAAATATGATGCGCTCGCCAAGCCTGAATATCAGTTCGCGCATTCCAAGCATTAATACGGTCCGGATCGATCCCAACATCGCCGGCAGGACCACACCCAATTTCAGGACACCTACGGCCTGCAGCTATGCCTACCGCGACAGCGCCGGCGAATGCCAGGATCGGCCGGTGCTTTCCACCGGTGGCGCGGGTAGCGGTGGCAACGGCGGTTCGTCAGGCAAAGCCAAGAACAACGGCCCGGGCCGCAACGCGGTCCAGTCAGTGCTCAATCTGCCCGCGGTCACGGGCCATGTCGTGGCCGCGATCGATGGTTCGCTGTCCCCGGCGCAGGCCGACGAACTGGCGCGGCGTCATGGCCTCGCGCTGCTGGAATCGCAAAGGTTTTCGCTTCTGAACGCCACCATTGGCTTGTTCCGCATTGCCGACGGCCGCTCGATGCAGGTCGTCAGCCGCGAACTGGCGGCAGATGCCAGCTTTCGCCTGGTACAGCGAAATTTCCGCTATGTGCTGCAGGAACAAAAGACGTCGTTGAGTGAAGGCGATCCAGCGCAATACGCGCTTGCGAAACTTCGATTGCCCCAGGCGCATACGCTGGCCCATGGCGCCAACGTGACGATTGCGGTGATCGATTCGGGAATCGACCTCAAACATCCGGAACTCGCAGGCGCGATTGCGGACAGCTTCGACGCGCTCGGCAGCAAGGACGGCCCTCATGTCCACGGCACCGGTATCGCCGGCGCGATCGTGGCGCACGGGCGGCTGATGGGAAGCGCGCCGGCGGCGCGGATCCTGGCGATTCGCGCTTTCGGTGTGGCGCCGAACGGCGCGGAAAGCACGTCGTTCGTGGTGCTGAAGGGACTGGACTATGCGGTCACGCATGGCGCGCAGATCGTGAATATGAGTTTTGCGGGTCCGAAGGATGGATTGATCGAGCGCGGCATTGCCGCCGCAGCCGCCAAGGGCGTTGTGATGGTCGCCGCCGCCGGCAATGCCGGGCCTAAATCGCCGCCGCTCTATCCCGCCGCCAATGGCAACGTGATTGCGGTCGGCGCCACCGACGCCCAGGACAGGTTGTTCGTGGCATCGAATCGCGGCAGCCATATCGCGGTATCGGCTCCCGGCGTCGATATCTTCCTGCCGGCGCCGGACCAAAAATATCAGATGACGTCCGGAACCTCGTTTTCCGCGGCTTACGTCAGCGGCCTCGCCGCCCTGATGCTGGAGCGCAATCCTGCATTGAAGCCGGATGATCTGCGCGAGATTCTTGTGAAGACGGCGCGCGATCTCGGAGTTCCCGGTCGCGACGATCTGTTCGGCGCAGGTGAGGCGGATGCCTATGCGGCCGTGATGGCTGTCGCGGCGGCGCCGGTGGTCCCGGTCGCGGCGGTTTCGGCTCCCGCTGCCGCTGAAAATGTCTCGTCCCGGCAGGATGCGCCCGCCTCTAGAGCCTTGAACCAGCCTGCGGCGGCGATGGCCTCCGACAAATCGACCGTTGGCGAGACCAATCGCCCCGCCGCGCAATAATTTCCGGCCAGGGCCTGTTCCGCCTCGATCGACTCGAAACAAGTGCTCTAGGCTCTTGATTTAGCGCGTTTTCCTGACGCGAACCGCTCGCCACTTCGATTGAAAGCGCTCTGCAAAATCCTGCCAAGAAAGTTAAAAAAACTGCCGGCCGTTTGAACGTCCGGCGGCCCTGCGGCGACCAATAGATGTGGGAGCGGTTTTCCCTCCCCATCGAGGCTGTATTCGGCGCGAGCGCCCATCCACCCCAAGCGCCCATATAGCTTGACCCGTCCGGTTGTCCCCCCGGACGGGTCTTTCGTTTTTTTGGCGGTACGTTTCAGCCCTTCGTTCAGCGAAATGGGACCTCGGACGGCGCTCCCCTCGAATTTGCAGCCTGCGCAGTTCGGCCATGCCGGTAGGCCGCTTGACTGTGAATATGGAGGACAACCCGGTATTTCCACGATTTTCCGGCGGCGGTTGATGTGTACTAACGACGCCAGCTGGACATTGTCTGAGTTTTCCACAGAATATCACGGTCACGTCTGATTGATTCGTGCGGTTGCGTCTGCGTCCGTTTTTCTCCTTACGGGCTAATTCATGACACATCGAATGGACGTGGCGTATGGCCGCGACGTTGTCGCGCGCGGGTGCGCACTTGCCGAGCAACGGCTGGAATACCTCACCGAACTGTTCGAAACCGGGCGTTGGCGCCGCTATCACAGCGAACTCGCCTTTCTCGAGAATATCCAGGAAGCCAAGACCGCAGTGGAAATCTGGCGCGGCCTGTCGGCCCCCAGGGCTCGCGACAATCCTGTGATCGACATCTCGCGGCTGGTTCACAGCGATGCGCCATCGCCGCCGGCCCAGATCGCAGGCGCATTGCCGTCGCACGATGTTTCGATCGTGCCGGAAACCAATCACGTCAATTCGGACGAAGCGCCTTCCGCGCCGGCGATGGATACGACGATCCCGGAGCCAGCCTCGGAAAATGCTTCCGAGCTGACGCTGGACATCGCCGTCATGCAGCAACGCTATCCGCTGCTGCGCAACGCGCTGTAGCGGACGACAAACAATAACCTACCTTCTGACCGCGTTGGTTCCGGTCACCACCTGGGCGAAGCGTTGCGCGCCTTCGGCCGACAGATCCGAGGTCACCGGCCGCGCATGATCGAGCCCGACCACCGCGCCGCGCGGCGTGCCCGAGATCATGTTGTTGTTGACCAGCGCGGTGCCGGCGCCGGGCGTCACCGACACCCCGACGCCGACGAAGGCGTCGCGGATGACATTGCCCGAGATCACGACGTCGCGCAGATATTTGCCCCAGCCGGCGACGATCCCGAACGACGGCGCCTTCTCGATCACGTTGCCGGTCACCGATGTGTCGGCCTCGACATAGATGCCGATGCCGGCATCATCGTCGGGCGCGGTGCCGATCGGGCGCTTCGGCAGCAGGTTGCGGATGATGTTGCCCTGCACCACCGCGATGCGCCCGCCCTCGTTGAAATTGCAGACGGAGACGCCGACCGCAGCACCCTCCACGGTGTTGTTGGCGATCACCGCGCCCTCGAACGAAAATTCGGAATAAAGCGCGACCTCGCGGACGTTGCTGGCGCTGTTGCCGGTGATCTGGATATTGGACGCCGAATTGCCCCGCACCGCCGAATAGTCGCAGTTGCGGATGCGGTTGCCGCGCACGATCACATTGCCGGCGCGAAACGCGTTGATGGCATTGCCGTATTGCCCGGAACCGCCGGGGCCGGCCTTGATGTCCTCGATGCGGTTGTCGGCGACCAGCGTGCCGTCGTCGCCGATGGCGTTGCGCAGGATTTCGATGCCGTTGTCGCTGGCGCCGATAATGGTGTTGCGCGAAACCGAGAGGCCCTGCGCATCGAATGAGACAATCGCCGTCGTGGCTGTCGCGGTGATGATGTTGCCGCTGACATCGCCGGAGACGTTCTCCAGCCAGATGCCGTTGCCGCCGCTGCCTGTGATTTCGCAATCGGCAATGCGGATGTCGCGTCCGCCGAGGCAATGTACCAGGCCGCGCCGTGTCGGCAGCGGGACGCCGCCGCCGTCGAGCGTGAGGTTGGTGAGACCGATGCCGCCGGCGCCTTCGCCCTGAAACATCGAGGCGCCGCCGGTGAAGATCAGTTTTGTTGCGCCGCGCACGCCAACGAGTTGCGTGCCGCCCTGCAGGCGGAGCATCCCGGTGCGATAGACCCCCGGCGGCAGCGCCAGGGGAATTTGCGCGCGGGCGGCTTCGTCGATCGCGCGCTGCAGCACTTTCGTTTGATCGTCCGGACTGCCGGACCGGACGCCATATTGCGTGGCGTCGCGCCCGAGCAGTGAGGTCGGCGCTGCGGCCCGCGCGGCGCCGGGCGACATGACAAGCGCGCCGGCAATGCCGGCTACGGAAGCCCCGATGAAATGGCGGCGATCGACGTCCATGGATTGCGTCTCCGGCGGGCGCGTTTTGGGCGCGTTCGCAGGGGTCTTGAGTAACGCAAGAATAGGGCGGCCTATGGTGAAGACGAGGGCGCGATGCCGCGATTGTTCGGGGTAGGGTTAATGGCGGCATGGCGCTGCGGCCATTAGTTGCTTGCGAGTCGTCAATACGGCGTCCCGTCCTTGTGGCAATAGCGGGACGCGACCACACGCAGATCTATATCGGGATAGGTTGCCTCGTCGTTGCGCATATCCGCCGAACCTATTTCGAGCACCCGCGCGGGCATGGCGGACCGGTTTTGCAGGTGGTGCCCGTTGGGATCGCCGGGGAGGAACGCGGCGCAATCTCCGGCATGCAGCGTTTCCTCGCCGCGTTCCGTCACCAGCACCACCTCGCCCTCCAGCACGTAGACGAACTCCTCGGCGACGCTATGCCAATGCCGCTGGCTCGACCAGGCGCCGGGATCCAGTTCCAGCAGGTTGATGCCGATGTGCTTGAGCCCCGCGGCCACCGCGAGCCGGCGTCGAAGCTTGTTCCGGCAAGGTGCGGCGAACGGCTCCGGATAACGCGAGCCCGCGGAAACAGGCGCGCCCTGAATATCGATCTTCTTCATCCCGCCCTCTAGCTGTTCAAGACCCTCGCACTGCCTGCCGTGTCAGTCTCACCATCTCCAGCAGCATGGCCTCGCTGGCATCGACCAGCTCTTCCAGTTTGACGCGGTGGGAAGCATTCTTGCGCCGCGATTCTGTGCCGCGCGCCAGCGGCGGCACATGTACGAAAGCGGCAAGGCGGGGACCGCCGTCGCCGCAGGTAGCTTCGATCGCGCGCCAGCTCAGATAGTTGCAGAGATAGCTGCCGGCATCGCGCGAAACTCGCGCATCAAGGCCAGTCCCGAGCGCTGCGCGGAAAAGCTTGGCGGTGTGGGGGCCGAACATCATGGCGTCAACGCCGCCGGATATCGATCCCTTGCGCACGCGGGCGTGGCTGGCATCGGGCCACAGCGTGGTGACGGCGTTGCGGGCGCGGGTCTCGATCCGGACGTAGGGCGTACGCGAGGCGAGGCCAAACATCAGCAGCGCATGCGGCCGGTGTTTTGCCAAAAGCTCCGGCAATTCGTGGTCGACGGCCGTGTAGGTCACCGGGAAGATGTGCCCCGACAGTTCGACGTCGCCAAGCGCCGGCCGGCGCAGCCGCAATAGCCGCGCCACCAGCGGCCCCGTAGGATTGAAGGGCGCGCCGGGAAACGGGCCGAAGCCGGTGACGCAGATACGAAGGGGATCGTTCATGGCAATTTTACCATCTCGTCATGGCCGGGCATAGCCATCCGAAGGACGGCGTCGCTTCCGCTCGCCTATGCCCGGCCATCCACGCCTTGCTTGCAGCCATTCTTAAAGACGTGGATGCCCGGCACAAGGCCGGGCATGACCGCGGGGGTCACCTCAGCATGTCCGCGATCTGCTCGGCCGCCAGCGCCGGCGTGATGCGGCCTTCCGCCACTTCGGCTTCGATCTTCTTTACCTTGGCGCGAATGGCCGGATCGGCGCGCAGCTGCGCCATCATCCGCTGTTCCAGCATCGACCACATCCATTTGATCTGCTGCTGCCGCCGGCGGGCGGCAAAATCGCCGGAGGCAATCATCGCGGTGCGGTGATCGAGGATATTTCGCCAGAGTTCGCCGATGCCTGTGCCCGTCAAGGCCGAATAGGTCAGCACCGGCGGATGCCAGTGTTCCGAGCGCGGGCTGAGAATATGCAGCGCGCCGCGATATTCCGCCGCCGCCAGATTGGCGCGCTGGATGTTGTCGCCATCGGCCTTGTTGACCGCGATCATGTCGGCGAGCTCGACCAGGCCCTTCTTGATGCCCTGCAACTCGTCGCCGGCGCCGGGCAGCATCAGAGCCAGGAAAAAATCGGTCATGTCGCAGACCGCGGTCTCGGACTGGCCGATACCGACGGTCTCCACCAGCACCACGTCGAAGCCCGCGGCCTCGCACAGCAGCATCGCCTCGCGGGTTTTCGCGGCGACCCCGCCGAGCGTGCCCGAGGCCGGCGAGGGCCGGATGAAGGCGTTTTCGGAGGCCGAGAGCCGCGCCATTCGGGTCTTGTCGCCGAGGATGGAGCCGCCGGTTCGGGCCGATGAAGGATCCACCGCCAGCACCGCGACCCTATGGCCGCGCTCGATCAGGAACATCCCGAGCACGTCGATGGTGGTGGATTTGCCGACCCCGGGCGAACCGGTAATGCCGACGCGGATCGCCTTGCCGGTGCAAGGCAACAGCGCCTGCACCAGTTCGCGGGCAGCTGCCTGATGATCGCCTCGGCGGCTCTCGATCAGCGTAATCGCGCGCGCCAGCGCCGCGCGGTGGCCGGCGCGAAGATCCTTTGAGAGGACTTTGATATCGATGGCGGCAATTTTCGGCTGGGTCATGCCTTGGTTTACAACGGCAAGGCGTAACAGGCGAGGGGGCGCTACTCCGCC
>Ga0302322_100003854_pt1 | contig 12963 bp, 10 predicted proteins | sample Fen_T0_2_FD_203757 | JGI IMG/M metagenome (GOLD analysis project Ga0302322, IMG submission 203757) | Peat permafrost microbial communities from Stordalen Mire near Abisko, Sweden - Fen_T0_2 | ecosystem: Environmental > Terrestrial > Soil > Wetlands > Permafrost | place: Sweden: Abisko...
CCGTCGACACCGAAGAACTTACTGCGGCCTGGCCACCATAGGCAGACATAGGGCCAAAGGTAGAGGTCGATCCTTGCTGGGGTACCAGACCAGATATAAATGCCCCATTCCACCCACCACCCCCCCCGCCCAGCAATTCCACATCAATGTAGACGCATCCCAAAGGAGGGATATAGGTGCCTGATGTGGCTGTACTGACCGCAAAAAATGTCGGTGTTTTGAATATCCCAACTGGTACTGACGGATTGGTGGCTGTCAACAACCCAAAATTCATGGTCGATACGGACGCATTCAATGCCCCCGCATCATTACCCGTATTAATCGTAGTACTACCTGCGGCAAAGGTCGCCTGTTTTATATACCCGTAGACGGTTGTTGTCCCCACTGCCTTGAATCGTCTACCAGGATCAGCATTCCCTGCTGCCGTTTGATCCGCCAAAAGCGTAAAGCTAGTGGCATTGATAATAGTAGGGATGCCGGTAGTTACCCACTCTGAGCCACCTATCGTATTAGTGATGGTGGTGCCTGCCGAGGTAACTACATCATTCATCCCTGCCAGGTTATCCAGCGTCCTGTAGGGGGAAGAAGGGGGATCTGTATCATTGGCCGGTGCCCACACAGCCTTGTAGGTCTTTCCAGCAGGAAACCATATCCCATTCCCCCCAGGCAGATTGCCCCCGGCATCGAGCACAATGGGATTCGCCCATACGCCTACCCCAGCACTATCGGTATAGGCTATCTGCTTGGCGGTAGAGCCTGCTGCGTACAGGAATAACTGAACTCCAGCCCCTGGCGTGTTGGTGCCAGGGATAAAGAATGTCCCCTGTAGGGGGTCTGGGCCAAAGTTAAAGGCAGCCATTAGGCGTAATACTCACGTATGAAGATGGCCCCCGGAGCACCATCCCCACCATTGGGTATGCCGGCTCCAGATCCACCGCTTCCTGGGCTTCCCACCGAGTAAGGAAATGTTGTTCCTGGCGTCAGTACGAATATCCCTAACGCATAGGCCCCAGCCCCACCAGAATTAGCGCCCGTGCCAGTGGCTGAGGTCACCCCAACCGAACCGCCCCCGGATCCATACACGCTGCCAGCTCTAGCGCTCGCAAACCCTAACGGGATGATCCCTAACGCATAATTCCCGGCCCTCCCACCCTGGCCAAAGTAAGAAGCCGCCCCACTCATTCCTGGGCAAGGCCCAGTCTCACCACTGTACACGCCTGCTGCTCCAGGCACATTGATGACCCCCCCCGATGCAGCGCTGGTTGCAACCAGGTTAGAGCCCGTCGAAACACCCGGGGATCCTCCGTTACATGTGATGGGACCGAAGCTCGCATTGCCTCCTCCAGTCCCGGAGTTAACGTTCAATATCCCTGGATAAGGTCCTACACCGCCGCCACCACCAGGTGCCACCACCTCCACTACCATGTACGCGGCTGATGAGGTGGGGGTATAGGTTCCTGTCGCAGCGCCAATAATACTGATGGTAATAGGCGTAGTGGCCTTGAGCGCACTACCAGCTCCCTTGGTAAAGGCCGATATGACACTGGCCCCCGTGCCCAACGAACGGGCCAGCCAGGTATCCCCAGCATTGACAGGCAGGGTTGTCTGTGTGGGCAGTATGATGGATGTTGCGCTATGCAACATGCTAAAGCCACCGCTACTGGATCGCATGTAGCGCACCTGACCTGCCACCCCTACATCAAATTGGCTTATCGTTGTGGAGCCTACAATCTGCACATTCTCGGATTGCAGAGCGTATATATTTGTGGTGCCAGCAGCACTGATGGTCAGCTCTTTACCGTGAGTAATACCCACCGGCACTGACGGATTGGTCGCTGAGAGGAATCCATAGGACACCGCAGACAAGCCAGAATCGAGCACCTGCGCTGCATCCATAATCGCATTGATCTGCGTGCTGCCGGATGCAAATGACCTACTCTGGATGAATCCGTAGACCGTTCCGGCCGTAACCGTTGCTTTGATCCTGCGACCCGGGTCTGCTATCCCTGCCGAGGTCTGATCCCCAGGCAATGACATCGTGGAGGAGTTGACAAAAGCCGGAGTCGTTGCAGCAGCCACCCACTCCGCGCTGATCGCGCTGGAGGTCCCGCTACCCGCAGAGGTATCATTAACCCCTGCCATGTTGTCCAGCGTCCTGTAGGGGCTTGTAGGTGGGTCTGTGTCCGTTGCTGGGGCATACACAACCTTGAAGGTCTGCCCGCCCAGGAACCACACCTGGCCACCGCTTGGGAGGTTCCCCCCGCTATCCAGCACAATTGGATTGGTCCAGGAGGCCCCGCCGGCATTGTCCTTGAAGACAGTCTGCTTAATCGCAGTCCCGGCCTGGTAGAAAAACACCTGCACACCCGTGCCTGGGGTGTTGCTACCCGGAATAAAGAATGTACTTTGAATCGGATCTGGAGCGTTAAAGTACGCCATATATCACCAGTCTGGCCCATCGTCATATCCCCAAGATCTCAGCTTAGGTATCTGCTCCTCTAGCTTCTTGCCGATATCATTTCGCAGAATCCTGTTAGGGAATTCCACTTGATCAGCCACCTCATAAGCTATCGGAATGGAATCATGGGGCTCATGCCCAACTCCCAGGGCTACGCATACATAAGGCCCTGTGGTCTTGTAGACCATATCATCCACAATCTTACCGTTCTTCTGCACCGGACCCTTAGTTATCTCTAGCTGCCAGGGGGCAATACGGTCAAATACATCCTCAATTCCACTGACCAGCAGGCCATCTGCCTTACCCTCCTTATCCTCATGGGGGTAGGGAGGCGCTGCCATCACAATGCCCGTTGCCGTGACCTCGTTCACATTCGTCTTGAGCGTGTCCTTACCTGACAAACAATCCTTCATCCACTGAATCGAATCCCCTTCATGGGTTGCGAAGAGTATCTGTGTGGAGGGCCAGCCAAATCTAGCAGTGAATTCTAGGGGATAGGCCCCCTTGGCATTTACAATGAAGTTGATATCGATATCGCCAATATGACCCAACGCTATCAAATCTTTCTCCATGAGCATGAGGGAATCTTCTGCCAGCTTGGATTTCTCACAGTAACTCGTGACCGTCCCCATCTCCCCCGTGTTGGGACCGTAATTCCCTGGCATGAGCTTCTTGTGTTCATAGTTGATGTTCCACTTACCCTGGAGAAAGCCTTTTGTGGACATCCACCCAGATACCCCGACCTCGATCCCTTCGATAACCTCCTGGAGCATGCACGGTCCCTTGAGTGTCATGCCCTGCTTGATCCATCGATCTATTCTCGCAACCATATCGGCAGGATTGCAGCCCACGTAAGAAAGGGATTTATCCTCCTCTGAGCCCAGGGTCTTGAAGACCATCCTATCCTCCTGCTGTAGGGCAAACTTACGGGCCTCTTGCAGGGAGTTGAACGTATCGTACTTGGGCATCGGCAGCCCATACTTCTCAAAGAGCTTCATGCCCTTTGCGCGATTAATCTCTATCTGTGCGGATTTCCAGGAAGGACCGAAGATAGGGAAGCCAAAGTCCCGATACTCATCCAATGACTTGGTGATAGGGCCATTGAAGAGGTTGACTATAAGCCCCTTCTTGGCCCACTCCATATTGTCCTTCCACCCTGTGACACGCTGAATACCAGGGAAGCCGTATCCATCACGTGATACCTTGCCCTTCTCCGGTGGCATCCACCAGCGCACAGCATGCCCATCGGCGGCGGCCCTATAGGCCATATCAAGCCCGCAACCATCGGTATCTATGATGAGGAGGTTCATTGGTCGTCAGGCCGTCTTAGTCCGAGGTCTTGAGTAATACCAAAAGCATAGGGGTTTCGTGTAGCCATCTCAGACAACCTCACCCCCATTCCGGGCTGATAGTCCCTAGACATATTCCCGGACTTCTTAAGCAAAGCTGAGCGTATGGGATGTGATAGCAAAGGAATCCCTGCCGGCAGTAGGCCTACGCCCCCATGCAGACCAGCGGCTCCTAATGCAACAGCCTCCGTAGCCTCCAATCTTCCTATGCCAGGGCTGGGTACTGTAGATCCCCTGCGAGACTCCAACGGAAATTGGTTTGCAAATTTACCAACGGTTGCGAGCCCCCCCGTCATGCGCTTACCCTTGTCCTTCTCATACATGCGGCCCAGCACCCTGGCGTCCACTTCTCCTGTAGAGGTATTCAACGCTCGCTCCACATCGAAGTTTTTAGCAAGCCGCATCCTGGCCGTTCTTAGGTCATCTACAAGCGTAGGATCTCCGAGCTTAGCGGCCTCAACGTCTATCCTGTCTTCAAACTTTGCAGCAGCATCTCGCTTTCTTTTGGCCTTCGCCAAAACCTCGGGATCCAGACTCCTGTTGTATTGCTTGAATAGAAGGGTGGCCTCTTGCCTGGCCTTTTTCACCCGATCCCAATCCATTTTGATATTGGGAGATAATTCACCCGCTCTCTTGTAAGGGGCCGCTAAATCTTCCCTGGCATTAGCGAGATTCTCAGTGGTAAGCGGCTGATCATCGGTCAGGTATGCCTCTCGCCTTGCAATGGTATTTGTGACTTCCTGATTGCGCTTGGCGGCTTCCTGAGAAATAGCGGCCTTGCCCGCAAATCCTTCCAGCCTATTACTTACTCCGCCCCCGCCCACCTTAGACGGTGGCACCACATACCCCTCTTCTCTTGCAGCATCCCATGCAGCATTCTTAGGTGCATTCTGGCTTGTCTTTTTAGCGGCTTCCGCTTCAGCCCTAGCAAGGCCTCTGGCAGCGGGAGCCTTAAGCGCACCACCCAATACCGTTGGGATAGCATTTAACGCCACATCAACCCCAGTGGCCAGGGTAGGACTGCCAGTCGCTTCCATGGTCTTCTTGCCGGCAGTCTCAGCCAATTCCGAGAGTTTTTGACCTGGGTAGGAAATAACATCTGCAACCCTCTTTCCTGTCTCGGTTCTTGGTTGATAGGTTAGCGCTTCCTGTGTGGCATCCCGCCACCTCTCAGCCTGCCCCGGAGATCCCGGCATCACTGCCCCGGCAATGCTGGCAGCACCAGCGGCAGGCACCGCTACAGCCCCGGATAACAGTGCGGCGGCACCCTCTGCGGGTCCTTTAAATACGCGCTCCGTAAACTGATTAGCCCTTTCCTTGATCATCTCCATAGGGGTCTGGCGCTTCGGAGGCGTTAGCCACTCTGAAGGCACCTCCATCCCATTGGCTTTCAACTTCTGCGCAAGTTGCTCTTTGGTCGTACCGTCCGGCACGTCCTCTATGATCCTGCCATCAGGAAGCTCTACTCTCATTTAAGGTCATTCCACTTAATGACTGGCGAACCACCCGGTTTACCAGTCATATCTTGAGCTGGGGCCTTCCCGCTTATCTCTCCGGTTATGTTCTTCCTCACATTGCCCGTGGCGCGCAGGGCCGCATCGGCCTCTCGCATCAGCATCTGTAGGGTCGCCTTATACATGGCAGGGCTGTCCGCTGTATTGAGCATCTTCTCGGCCTCCTGCACACTATGCACCGTGGCATTGCCTGTGCGCGAGGAGATGGCTGCAAAGGCATTAATGACTGACCTGTTAGCGGCCACAAGCTGCCTTTGCTCAGGACTCCACGTGTTCTCACCGGCCTGAATAACGGAGTTCAGCGGCCTCCATCCTGTACGGGTTACCTTGTCGATCGCTTGAGAGGCTTGCGGGATGAATTGCTTCAATTCCTCAATGCCGATATCAATCTTGGCCCCTTGCACAGCGGCTGTCTTGGTGGCGGCTTCCAGACCTCTAAATTCCGCTACCTTGGCATTCACGTCAGTGGGGGACATACCCATCTCTCGGCCCATACTAGATAGCCTGGTGGCAATCTGATTCTTCACTACCTGATTACGAGCAAAGCCCGAAATGCCTGACATATTCCCACCCAGGGCCATCTTGGTGATGAAGTCCAGCGCATCATCAGGCAGTGGGGAATTGGTCTTCTCAAACTTCTCTTTGTAGAAAGCCAGCTTTTGCTGGTTGAACTTCATCTGATCTTCATGGAAGCGCTCTTTCTGATCAACAGAGGTGTCTTTCTGAATATCAGTTTGAAGATCCTTGATCTGCGCCTCTACCCGCTTTACCTCCTTATCCCCGGCAGTACCGCCCATCTTGGCGGCATTGTCTCGGCGACGTTGCAGGCGCTCTAACTGATCTTGCTTGCTCTCTGCGCGCTTGCCCTCCATCTGCACCGCAGGGGCCTCTATGTTTGTACTTTCCTCTGGGGGCGGAGGTTGTGTAACGGGAGGTCTATCGGGATTCTTATCCCCTGTTTTTTGTTCAATCAGATCATCCAGTGCGGCCTGATTCGCCGGGTCTTGCGTACCGGGGTCCTGCTGCCCAACTTGCGACAATGCCACCCCGCCCTGATCCTTCTTCACATAGGGATTGCCCTGCGCATCAAAGCCTGTCTCTATGGTTGAGTCTTTGCCTGGCTCAGAGGAGCCGCCCTTTTCCATATCGGATAGGCGCTTGGCCAGTGCCTTGGAATCCATGTCCTGGGTGAATTCTCTCGCGCCCTGACCTGCCTTAATCTCGGCCTCATAGGCGGCTGGATCATTGGGTGAGTTCTGGAGGAAGTTTTTCCATAGTTGATCCGTCATCCATGGCACAGCACCGCTCTTCTGGTCTCTATCCGCCTTGCCCATGTACTGTTGTCTGGCAAAGTTTTTAGCCCCTTCTGTGTTGTTTGGATTTTTGTCCAGGAAGTCATCATAGGCAGACTTGTAGAATTGGGCATACTCAAGCCTCAATCCTTTACGCTTACCCGCCTCATCGGTCATCATCTTCTGGCGCTGTTCCTCCCGGGTCTCCAGGGTGGATCGCATATTCATGACCTTTTCCCCGGCATTGGGGTCTATCGCAAAGACCTGCTGAATGGTCTTTAGAGAAGGTAGACCCTTCTCATCATAGGCCCCTGGGGAGGAATAGAGCTGAGCAATAGCACGCCTCTTGCGCTCATTATCCATGGCCTGCTGCATCTGGTATCTCTGCATGGCAATGCCCTGGGCCATCTCATCGAGTTGTAGAAACTTGGCGGCCCCGCCGGCGACATCAATGCCCTTGGCTTGTAGAGGAATGCTAGGATCGAGTGCCATTTAGAACCCCACCACAGGTTGTGAGTTACCGGAATCCCATCCGCTTCCCATACCCCCTCCAGTTATAGAGGGGTCATACTGCCCAAAGTTGGGTTTATTGGCTTGGTTATAAACCAATCCCCCTATCTGAGACAGTGTGGTAGTCCAGGCGTTATTCTGACCGATGATGCCTGCGGCCTGCGCATTACCGGCCTGCATGGTGTTGTTACCCATCGCTCCAGCAGCTCCCGCACCGAATCCACCTTGCTGCACACCGGCGTTTTGTCCCGCTCCCGCTACGCTGAAGAGTCTCTGCCAGATGTTCCCGTACTCATTGCTGGCCAGGCCCTGGGAGTATTTCCCAAGATCTTGCAGAGTCTGTGGGGCATAGAAGTTTCCTCTGGCTGCGGCAGCCTTATCGATGGCCTGCTGACCCTGTGACAAATTGAACTGGTAGGAGGGATCTGCTGCGACCATTCCCTCAACTGCCGACAACCCCCCGGGCCCCTGACCCATGATGCCCTGAAGCTTTGATAAGGCCTGCGTACCCGCCTGTCGATAGGGGGCCAGGTTGCTGGATGTCTGGTTAAACTGATCGCGCTGTAACTGGTTAGCCTGGTTAGCGGCATCCACCTGAGCATTCCCCGCGCTGCGAGAAGCATCGCTGGAAAGGTAGGCCCCACCAATAGCCCCGATTGCTCCAATTGCTGCACCCCAAGGCATAATTAACTCCTATTCAGTTTTCAGGCATACGATTAACGTAGTCCTGTTGGTATCCCCATCGTTTTTCACGCTATGGAGTTTTGTGTTGTTGATCTGCCACACATCGCCCACCGCCATGCGCACTTCTTCTTCTTCAACGCGGAAAACGGTTTGCGGGTTAGTCTCCAGGACGAGGTAGAGTTTGCAGTTGTAGAACTTGGCGTGCCAGGAGTCATCAACATGCGCAAGCACCTCTCCATGCGGGGGGATCTGGGTAATGAGAACTCCACCTAAGTGAGTAGCCTGCATTCTCGCCATCATAGAGAAAATGATAGGTCGCAAGTTGGGGAGCTTTTGATACGCCCCAAACCAGACTGGAAAATGGGGCTCCCGAAACTGACCATAGTCCGATGTGTACCGAAGCCATATATCTCTCGTACTCTTGAATATAGCTTTGTCCGTGCGCCAGTGGTCCTTGTCCCATAGATCCTGGTTTTGGTGTAATTCCGCCAGCACTGGGAATACATCTATGTTGCTCGCCACATGGAGAAAGTTTTTCATAAGCCATGGGCCTTGATGAATTCAGCGCTTTTGGTATTGTGAATGCAAACCAGTCGCGTATTATCTTCCTGAGCCGTGAAAGTATGCGAGATGTCTTTGGGTACTTCCATAATATCCCCAGCATTCATGCGCCCCTTGAAGTCCATCCCCATATGGACATTGGCTGACCCACTTGCGCATAAGGTTGCGTGCGCATATGGATGTGCGTGTTGCGGAACCGATACACCCGCTTTTTTTAGGAGAATAGATCGCAAGTACACTCCTGCGATTTCATCCACCTTCTCCACAGCCCATTCATTATCATTCATACCGGCGTCCCATCCCATCGCACCCAAACATCTGGATTCACTGACTTGAGCCTCACCTCATACCCCAACGTGGTATCAAAGTAAGGCATCCCCACAAAGCGGCCCTCCAGCTTAGAAGTAGGTCTGCTGACCGTAGGCCCGCTTCTCGTAATGTTGAAAACTGTCTGCTGGACTGAGTGCATGAATGCAGCCCAGTCCCTCTGTATGTTCTGCTCCGTATTCACCACCGGAGAGCGCGATGATGGCATCTGTATGTTGGGGCCTGCGATAGGCATTAGAACTTGGCCCCTGTGATCTCGGCGGTAGCGCCCGTGATGACGCACTTCACCGGGTCCGTGATGCGCAAACGCAACACCCAATCCCGAGCTGCCCCCAATCCATTCCAGATCACACGCTGCGTGTAGGCCCCTACCTTCCCTATACTCGAGAAGCCTATGGACATGAATGTATTGCCCCCATCCTTGCTCACCTGAAGGTCAAGCATCGGATTGCTGCCCTGCCCTACGGCAAGGCCCACCCCAGCCTGTACGTCTATCTGTATGCGAGGGATACCGATGTACTTATCATCCTGCCAGATGTGCTTACTCCACACCTCCATGGGCATGATGGTGCCGTTGTCGGTGTAGGTGGTAGGGCTGAATGAATAAATGTTGGCGCTGTTGGCGTCCGTCACCAGTAAATTGGTCTGAAAATAGGTAAAGAAGCGGCCCGTGAAGTTAGCCCCCAGGTTACCTTGCAGCTCACTCCAGATCTGGGAATTCGCGTCATACATCCAGGTAGCCCCCTGCGTGGGGAAGGATATGACGTAGAAAGAATGCCCATTCTCTTTAAAGCCGTAGCCTATCGCATCGCCGGTGACAGCGTATCCAGACAGTATCTGGTCAATGTCTGCATTGGATATTGGGGTGAGGTGGAAGCCCGTAACGATGGCTACCGAGACACCGCCCATTTTCGACTGGAATAGGCCAGCCAATTTACCGTCAAACTTAGCCAAAGACCAGGCAGAAGCGAGCCCAAACTCAGCAGCGGCCCCAGGAATGACGGCATAAGGAAAGTCTGGTGTTCCTGCATCTTGCCAATACTCCGTATAAAAATCCCCGAAGAGCTGGAGAATGGAGTGATCAGCCAGCCCTGCCTTCAAAAAGCCAGGCGCTGAACCGGTGAAGTTAATTTGTACAGCAGGCCATGTGCTCGGGTCTGCGTTCTTGCTTAGCTGAAACTGATTACTCTTACCGCTCACCACAATAAAGTAGGTATCCTGCCAAGTCACATAGGCTGGGCTGGTGGTGAAGTTTCCATCTGTGATACGTATTAATCCAGCGGGGGCCTGCATGTTGTAGTACCAGCCGTCCTGGCCGTCCACAATCACCAGATAGCGCCCGTCATCAGCAATCGATACATTACCCGCCGAAGTGTTGATGGTCCCGATGGAGGACACGTTACCGCCGTTATCCACCGAGTACAGGTTATTGGATACCACCACAAAGAACAGGGGAGAGGCCAAAGAATTAACCCCCCAGATACCTCTGGCGGGATTGGCTCCCAACGAACTCACAAAGGGATTCAGCCCAGGACGCCGTACCAGGCTGTAGGTGGTCTTTTCATGCTCCTGGCGTGGTTCAACATAGCAGTTGATCCTGCGCTGCGCTGTGATGGCTGGGGATATGCTCTTGACTCCCACGCCAAAGAGTTGAACTTTCAATGATCGGCCCTCGGGCTGGAATCATTGTAGATGTTATAGGTTGCATCAGATCTGCTGACGATGGCTGGGTCGTAATTAGCCAGCACTTCCTTCATGTTCACCCGCTTCACATTGGCCTTGGCTTCTGCTGCATTCTTGGAGAGCACGGCAAACTGTGACTCCGAGAGCATATTGGGGAAGCCTACGTTGAGCAGCTCTAGAGCGAGATTCATCACATATAGACGCTCATATCCTACTGGCATGCTGATGGCCGTGACCAAAGTAGAAGCGTCTACCTGATCCAGGGTGGAATCGTAATACACTGAGTACGGCAGCAACGGCAGGGGGAAGATATTGATAACCCCCAGCGGAAACTGCGGGTCATAGAACAACGTATCCGGTATCTGACTGGTGATGTTCTTCTGACCGATGGAATTCCACTCCACCTGAGACACCACCGTCATGGGATAGTCTATCTGACTCGAATCCCTGACGAATGCGCTAAGAATATTGCTCGGCCTGGTGGCATTGATATCAGGCACCGGCAAGGTGGTGGTGCCGATGGTGTAGGTCTGCTTATTTACTTGAAGTGGAAAACTCCTCTCAAGACGAACATAGGACATCAGGAATTCATTGCTAAATGAATCCAGCATGGCATTAAAGGCTACCAGACCATCGTTGGCATCCCCTGCGCTAAGCACCTCTGTCCTGCCAAGGTAGCCGATCGCCTTTGCTGCCCTGCTAATGATGTCCGATGCTGTGGTCATGTAGTGTTCGCCTTCTCAGGTTCTTTCTGCTTGCGTAGGAACTGGTCATAATTACCTGTCCAGCCCTTGATGCCGTAGTGCCCTATCTGGATATTGGGATAGATCCAGGGCTCTACATCGATGTCCTTTAGTCTCCTACCGAACACACGGTCCTCTCCCCAGCGCATCATCTGCTCACCTATGGGGAATCGCTCACAACAGAAATATTCGATGTACTTGCGCTCGGGACAACCTGGGTCTGCTGCGGGGTCGTAGTAGAAATTATCCTTGAAATGCTCTCTATATTTTTCCAAAGCAGATCGCTTGATTCGGATAAATCCGCCTGATATATAGGCGGCTTTGATGATGGCCGAACCATCTGGGAGGTTCCTGCCAACAGGTCTATGATGTCCGTTCTCAAGAACCGTCTCCGGTTGAGCAGTCCATACTTCCCAGGCATTCTTCTGCGGATAACTTCCCATCAGAATCTCTTCTGGTTGCATCAACATGCGCAGCACAGACCATGGATCCCACTGCATATCCGAGTCAATCATGAATATGTCTGTATTCTCGGGGTCTTCCATGAACTTGTTGAAGAGAGTGTTCTTGGCTCTGTCTACGTAGGAATCCCCTGACAACTCCCAAAACTGATGTTCAATGCCATGCTTGGTAAGGATCTGAACCGTCTGCACCATGCTCGCAATGTACGGCGAGAAGCCCCTCATTTCATAGAAGGGGGTGGCAATGATGACCTTTAGCCGTGGCACATAATATCGAGCACGGATTTCAGCATACTTTTCAAGCAGCCATAAACGACTAAACTTACCAACACTAGCGTTGCCAGGATGCACCCGAGTATGAGTAAGATCTTCCTCAATAATGCGAATATTATTACGTTGCAGCAATGCGAGATACTTGTCATAGTCCATCAATACGCCATCGGAGGACCTGAATCCACCGGTTTGTCGTAATGCCTGAGTCCGATACATTCCCACGCCGAAGTAGACGTTCCCATAGCGTAGCCGCTCTAACCATTGCTCTCGGGCTTTATTTGCTGCCCTCTCAATCCTCTGTAGATCGGTGGCCCCAGGGGCGAGAGGGGTGCCCTTCTCATCCACAAAATCCGTCTGCGAAGCAACAAACTCTAGAAATGGATCCGCTTCAAATTCTTTTAGTGCCCGCTCAATGTAGGTGGGCTCAAGCCAATCATCAGCGGCCAAGCTAATGAAATACTCCGTATCGCATAGCGCTATTAGCGCATTCACAGATTTGGCAATCCCGCCATTCTCTTCGACCTTGAGCAACTCCTTGATGCGTTCGGCATAGGGAGCCAAGGCCGTAGCCAGGCCATCCGTGCTGGCATCATCGAGCACCACTACATCAAAGTCCTGGTAGGTCTGCTTGGTGAGGCTATCAAGAGCCTTTCCAACGAAGGCTGCCATGTTGTAGCAAGGAATGCCTACTGTGACCCTACCCTTTGGCGGGATGAGTAGCTTGTGCTTATCCTGCAACCTCTTTACATCCTCATGGAACCGTACCGTATTTGCAGGGGAGGGTGCAGTAAGCCGCGTGCTGGGCTGGTCTGCATCTGCAAATCGGTACGGTAGGATCAAGCCTTCGTACTTTTGGAAGAGCCGCACGAAAAGCTCTAGATCTGAGCAATGAAAGAATTGCGGGTCAAATCCGCCCAGCTCTGTCATTACGCCAGTACGCATAAGCATGGAGGCCCCACCGATGGGGATGTTCTCCATCAGGATCAGGGTCTTTATCCACTGCTCCCTTGACCTGTTATGAGCCCGAAGGGCATTTTGTTCCCACTCTGGTCTCTTGCCGAACTCACCCTTTCCGGGCAACCCCCACACACAATCCACGCCCTCATGC
>Ga0302322_100003855_pt1 | contig 12963 bp, 9 predicted proteins | sample Fen_T0_2_FD_203757 | JGI IMG/M metagenome (GOLD analysis project Ga0302322, IMG submission 203757) | Peat permafrost microbial communities from Stordalen Mire near Abisko, Sweden - Fen_T0_2 | ecosystem: Environmental > Terrestrial > Soil > Wetlands > Permafrost | place: Sweden: Abisko...
CAAGCCGGTGCTGGTGCATTGCTGGCATGGCAGCGACCGCACCGGCTCGGTGGTGGCCGCCTACCGCATCGTCTTCCAGAACTGGACGCCCGCCGCCGCGCTGGATGAGCTGCGTCATGGCGGCTACGGCTATCACGAGAAGAGCTTCCCTAACATCGTGACCCTGTTCCAGCACCTCGACGCCATCGAGCTACGCCGGCAAGTGTTGGCGGAAAAATAGGGAGAGCACAAAGCAGCGAAGGAGCAAAGTCGGCCCGGTATCCCCCGTTTCCGCGGTTTAATGCTTCCGTGTGCTCGATGTATTCCGTGGTTTCATCGGCCGAATCCATTCCTGCGTCTTGGCTGCTTCGCTCCTTTGTGTTCCGTTTTGCTGATCCTCCCGGATTGCCGACCGGCGAGTGTGGTGTCCCGTAAATATCCTTCATATGTAGGTCGGGCTTTATGCCCGACATCGCGCTTCGTGTCGGGGATAAACCCCGACCTACAGTCCACGGAATTCGCAAAGCAATTGGTGGAACACAACTCTAGAGCGTGTCTTCAAAACCTTTAAACCCATAAACGCGGTCATTCTGATCCCGCAGCCGCGGGAGAAGAATCCACTCCGGCGAGTGCAGCGCGCGCCAACCCCCTTGGATCCTTCGCTGCGCTCAGGATGACGGACCGGGTTTGAAGACACGCCCTAAACCCGATGACTAGCCAGGCAGCAGGATCGCGCACCTTCCGGCGCGGCAAGATATGCGCTGCAATTCGCATGGTCCCGGAACCGGTCGGTTCGTAGAATAGTGGACCATGACAACCGGACCTGTGCGAAAAATATTGCTGGTCAGTCCCAAGACCCCGGGAACCTTCTGGAGCTTCCAGCATGTCCTGCGTTTCGTGGCGAAGAAGGCGGCCTTCCCGCCCCTGGGCCTGCTCACCGTCGCGGCCATGTTTCCGCGCGACTGGGAACTCCGCCTCGTGGACCTCAACGTGCAGCGGCTGACCGACCGGGATCTGGCCTGGGCGGACGACGTCCTGCTCAGCGCGATGATCGTCCACCGCGATTCCGTGCGCGAGATCGCCCGGCGGTGCGCCGACCAGGGTAAACGGATCGTCGCCGGCGGGCCGCTGTTCACCACGGGCCACGAGGATTTTCCCGAGATCCCCCACTTCGTGCTCGGGGAGGCCGAGGTCATCATGCCCCAGGTGATCGCCGACATGCAGCAGGGTTCGCTGCAGCGGGTCTACCAGGCACCCGCCTACCCCGCCCTCGCCCTGACGCCTCCGCCGCGCTGGGACCTGATCCGGCTGCGCGACTACGTCACGATGGCCGCCCAGTTTTCCCGCGGCTGCCCGTACGACTGTGAGTTTTGCGACATCATCGTGATGAACGGCCGGGTGCCGCGCACGAAATCGCCGGAACAATTCGTGGCGGAACTCGAAGCGCTGCGCTCGCGCGGCTGGCGCGACATGGTGTTTGTCGTGGATGACAATTTCATCGGCAACCGCGGCCGCACGCGGACGCTCCTGCACTCCCTGATCGAGTGGCGACGGCGCACGGGCGCCAAGATGGAGTTCCTCACCGAGGCCTCGATCAACCTGGCCGACGACCCCGACCTGCTCGCTCTCATGATCGCCGCTGGATTCCGCAAGGTTTTCGTCGGCATTGAAACCCCCTCCGCCGCTTCGCTCGACGAGTGCCGGAAACTCCAGAATAGCGGTCGCGACCTGGTCGCCGCCGTCAAGATCCTCCAGCAGGCGGGACTCGAGGTCATGGGCGGGTTCATCGTCGGCTTCGACAGCGACACCGGCGACATCTTCAAGCAGCAATTCGAGTTCATCCAGCGCTCGGGCGTGGTGACCGCCATGGTCGGGCTGCTGACCGCGTTGCCGCAGACGCGCCTGTACAAGCGTTTGCAGCAGGAGAACCGCCTCATCGCCGGGTCCTCCGGGAACAACACCGCGGCCACCCTCAATTTCCACCCGCGCCTCGACCGGGAGTACCTGGAATCCGGCTACCGGGAACTGATGCTCCGCCTGTACGAACCGGGAAACTATTACCGGCGGATCCGCACCTTCCTGCGGAACCACCGGACCGATCGCACCCGCCTGCGCCTGTCCGGGGCGGACCTTTCGGCATTCGTCAAATCCTTCTGGCTGCTCGGCGTCTGGCACCGCGGCCGCACGGCCTACTGGTGGTTTTTCGTGACGACGCTGCTGCGCCGGCCGCGCCAGTTCCGCGTCGCCATTGAGCTTGCCATCATCGGCCACCATTTCCGCCTCGTCGCCGCCAGGCTGTGAAGTCCCTCGTCAGGCGGTTGGAATTCAGAGAAAACACAAAGCAGCGAAGGAGCTAAGGCGCATTCTTGGCTACTTTGCTGCTTTGTGTTCTGCCCCCGCCAACGTCGCCCCGGATGCCCATCTGGCTTCAAGGGATGATTAGGCGGGCTGAAAGGGACTGCCCCGGCCCACAATGCCTTTGACCGGCCCTGCCGGTGCCCTTCTACTCACGGTCCGCCACTCCCCACCTCCCTTTCTCATGCCGACGATCATCTACACGAAAACCGACGAGGCCCCTGCGCTCGCCACCTATTCTCTCCTGCCGATCATCCAGGCCTTTACCAAGCACTCGGGCATCGCCGTCGAGACGCGCGACATCTCCGTCGCCGGTCGCATCCTCGCGGTGTTTTCCGACCTGCTCCCGGCCGCCCAGCGCGTGCCCGACGCCCTGGCCGAGCTCGGCGCCCTCACCCTCAAGCCCGAGGCCAACATCATCAAGCTCCCCAATATCAGCGCGTCCGTCCCGCAGCTGAAGGCCGCCATCGCCGAGCTCCAGAAAAAGGGCTACGCCCTGCCCGACTTCCCCGAGGTCCCGAAGACCGACGCCGAGAAGGACGCCAAGGCCCGCTACGCGAAGGTCATGGGCTCCGCCGTCAACCCCGTCCTCCGCGAGGGCAACTCCGACCGCCGCGCGCCGAAGGCGGTCAAGGAATACGCCCGCAAACACCCCCATTCCATGGGCGCGTGGTCGCCGACCTCCAAGACCTCCGTCGCCACGATGGGCCACGACGACTTCTTCTCCAACGAGAAGTCCGTCACGGTTGCCGCCGCGACCACGGTGCGCATCGAGTTCGTGCCGGCTGCGCCCTCCGAAGCCTCGGCGAAGGAGGGCCACGTCCAGCAACCCACCGTCGTCCTCAAGGAAAAGACCCCGCTCAAGGCCGGCGAGATCATCGACGGCACCTTCATGAGCAAGAACGCGCTCGGCGCCTTTTTCGCGCAGCAGATCGCCAAGGCCAAAAAGGACGACGTTCTTTTCTCGCTCCACCTCAAGGCCACGATGATGAAGGTCTCCGACCCCATCATGTTCGGCCTTTGCGTCCGGGTGTTCTTCAAGGACCTCTTCGCCAAGCACGCCGCCACGCTCGCAACCCTTGGCGTGGACCTGAACAACGGCTTCGGCGACCTCCTTGGCAAGATCGCCACCCTCCCCGCCGACCAGAAGGCCGCGATCGAGGCCGACATCAAGGCCGTCTTCGCCGCTCGTCCGGCCGTGGCCATGGTGAACTCCGACAAGGGCATCACCAATCTCCACGTCCCGAGCGACGTCATCGTGGACGCCTCCATGCCCGCCATGATCCGCACCTCCGGTCAGATGTGGAACGCCCAGGGCAAGGGCCAGGACACGCTCTGCGTCATTCCCGACAGCTGCTATGCCGGCGTCTACCAGACCGTCATCGATTTCTGCAAAAAGCAGGGCGCCTTCGACCCCAAGACCATGGGCACCGTGCCCAACGTCGGCCTCATGGCCCAGGCCGCCGAGGAATACGGCTCGCACAACAAAACTTTTCAGATTCCCGGCAAGGGCACGGTGCGCGTCGTTGACGACACCGGCAAGGTGCTGATGGAACATGCCGTCGAACAGGGTGACATTTGGCGCGCCTGCCAGACCAAGGACGCCCCGGTCCAGGACTGGGTGAAGCTCGCCGTGTCCCGCGCCCGTCTAAGCCAAACGCCCGCGATTTTCTGGCTCGACGCCAATCGCGCACACGACGCGCAGATAATCGCCAAGGTGCAGACCTATCTCGCCCAGCACGACACCGCCGGCCTCGACATCAAGATTCTGCCGCCGGCCGAGGCCTGCCTCGCCACACTCGTCCGACTCAAGGCCGGGCAGGACACGATCAGCGTCACGGGCAACGTCCTCCGCGACTACCTCACCGACCTTTTCCCCATCCTCGAGGTCGGCACCAGCGCCAAGATGCTCTCGATCGTCCCGCTGATGAACGGCGGCGGCCTGTTCGAGACCGGGGCCGGTGGCTCGGCCCCGAAGCACGTCGAGCAGTTCACGCAGGAGAATTTCCTCCGCTGGGACAGCCTCGGCGAGTTCTTCGCCCTCGCGGCGAGTTTCGAGCACCTCGCCATCACCCAGAAAAACGCCAAGGCCAAGGTCCTGGCCGACACCCTCGATGAGGCCAACGGCAAGTTCTTGGAGAACGACAAGTCCCCCGCCCGCAAGGTCGGCGCCGGCATCGACAACCGCGGTTCGCACTTCTACCTCGCGCTGTACTGGGCGCAGGCGCTGGCGGCGCAGACGTCCGACCCCGCGCTGCAGGCCATCTTCAAGCCGATCGCCGAGAAACTCACCGCCGCCGAGAAGCAGATCGTCACCGAGCTGGTCGCCGTCCAGGGCAAGCCGGCGGACATCGGCGGATACTATCAACCGGACGACGCCAAGGCCGCCGCCGCCCTTCGACCGAGCCAGACCCTGAACGGAATCTTGGCCACGCTCTGATCCATTCCATCGGACCACGCCTCGGGGGCAGAACCAAAGGCCGTGCAGCTCAATCACCCTGCGTTGGTTGAAAGCCTGCAACGCGCTTACTCTGCCGAGCGGGCCGCCTCTTTCGCTTACATCGGCCATGCGGGCTCACTAAAGGACCCGGCCGAAAAGGCGGCGGTAAAGCAGATTGAAAACGACGAGTGGGACCACCGCCGGCACGTATTGGGCATCATGCGGCAATACGACATACCCGTTTCCCGCGCTTTTGAAGTCAGGTATTACCTCATCGGGAAAATCATCGCCTGGAGCTGTTATGTCATCGGCTGGTTCATGCCCTATTTTTTCGCCGGCAAGCTGGAGAGCGGCAATGTCTGCGAATATTTCGTCATGCTGCACCACTTTCGTTCCCTGGGCATCCGGGAGCATGATACCATCCTATATGAGATGGGCATGAAAGAGAAGGAACACGAGGTCTACTTCCTCGGCAAGATCAAGGACAGCCGGCTCCTGCCGGTGTTCGAGCGCCTGTTTTCCTGGGGCTCCCGGTCCAGCCTTAACGACGTGAACCTGGAGCACAAATATTCCGTCGAGGAGGCGCATCGCTACTGCGTGACGCGCAAGTGAGCTTTGCTCGTCTGGATTGGATTCCGGCCTACATGGCCCGCGCGCTGGTCGGATACAAGGAAGGTTGGTGATCGGGCTTGCTGGGCTCGGCCGGTCGCGGATCTGTGCGACCTGACGGGCTCCGCGAGGTACCGGTTGGCCCGCCGCCCTCGACGAGCTCGCGCAGGGTGAGCACCGCCTCGCGCAGGCTGCCGGCCTCTTCCCGGAGGTCGCTGGCCGCGCCGGCCGCATTCTCCGCGGTGGCGGCATTACCTTCGGTCACACCTTTCATTTCCGCGCAGGCCGTCCGGAGATGGTTTATCCCCTGCTCCTGTTTGCTGCTGTCTGCGGCGACCTCAGCCGCCAGGGTGTCCAGCTTCTGGTTGCTGTCCACGACGTGCTGCAGCCTCGTCGCGACCCGTCCGGCCAGCTCCACCCCTTGCCGGGTTTTTGCTCCAACGGCCTGCACCCGTTCGGCGATCTCCCGGGACGAGTCGGAACTGCGCTGGGCGAGGGCATGGACTTCCTTGGCCACCACCGCAAAGCCCTGGCCCTTCTCCCCGGCGTGTGCCGCCTCGACCGCGGCATTGAGGGCCAGCAGGTTGGTCTGGAAGGAAATTTCGTTGAGCACGTGGACAATGTTGGCCACCTCGCTGCCACTGGTCTCGATCGCCTGCATGGCACTGGCCAGGGCCTGCATCTCGGTCGCACTGGCATCGACTGCCGTGCGCGCTTCTCCCGCCAGCTGCTTCACCACGCCGGCACTGCTGGCATTGTGTTTCGTGATCGTGGTCAGCTGGTCAATCGCCCGGCTGGTCTCACCGATGGTCGCCGCCGCCCGGGTGGCATTGGCGGCCAGCTGCTGGCTGTCATGGGACAGCGCATTTACCGAGTCCAGGACGTGCGCCGAAGATACCTGCAAGGCCTGACCCACCGACCGGAGGACCCGTCCCAAGGTGGACCAGACCCACCAGACGCAACCACAGGAAACAAGTGTTCCGCCGGCACCCACGGCGAGAATCAATCCATAACCCTGCCGGATCATGGTCCGGACGGTAGGCACAACGGCCGTCGCAGGCAGCACGTCGATCTGTTGCTCCATGTGATAGAGCCAGCCCAAGGCCGCCACGGCCAGCAGGGTGGCTGCCGCCATCACGAGCACAAAGCCCGTCAGGATTTTATGATATGAGGAAAGTCGCATGGCCTGCGTAAACAGGGTCTGCCGCCGTGGACAGTCACGGTGGTCGGGCCCTTGCCATTTTATCGGCGGGAAAACCGGCCACTTGATTGTTCTCCGGCAAATAGCAATCCATGCGCAGTTTTTAGGCCGGAAACGGACACCATTGATCCCAGGCGCTTGATAAATCGGCATCCCGCGTCCTGTTTCCTCCGCGAGGGCGGGGACTATGGTGCTTCTTCAAATTCCGGTGGGGCCAGATGGTTTGAGTGTAGGAGGGGCTTTATGCCCCGACCTCGTAGTCAGCTGATGTCCCGTCGGGGCGTAAAGCCCCTCCTGCAATCCGATCAAAGGCAATCTGCTGGTTTTGAAGACGTACCTTTGTGGTTGTGCGGTCTTTGTGTTGGCCGCCTAGCGTGGACCAAATCGGCCAGAAGACTGGCTGCCTGCCGGGCCGGACAATTGGCGGGCTTGCCTGGCCGGGGTCCGATCTCTTTGTTGTCCGCTGAAACCCCAACCCTCCCCCAACAAGATGAAATCCCTCCTTCGCTTGCTCGCGCTCTCCGCCTCCCTGTTGATCGTTTGCTCCCTTCAGGCCGACGGCAAGGCCACACCGGCGGATAAACCTGCGGCAGTCGCGGCAGTTTCTGCCACCGGCGTCTGGCACCTCCAGATCGAGACCCCCCAGGGCACCGGCACCCCCACCTTCACCTTCAAACAGGAGGGCGAGAATCTAACCGGCCAATACAAGGGCATGTTCGGCGAGTCCCCGGTCACCGGCACGCTCAAGGGCGCCGCGATCACCTTCAGCGTCAAGGTCAAGGCCCAGGACCAGGACATGACCATCAGTTATTCCGGCACGGTTGAAGGCGACACCATGAAGGGCAAAGTATCCTTCGGCGATGCCGGCGAAGGCGCGTTCACCGGCAAGCGCACCGCCAACTGATCAACCCGTTCGACCGCGGCCAACCTCCCGGACAGAGCCAGGAGTGCTAAGGTACGACTTCAAATTCCGGCGGGGCCAGATGGCTTGAGTGTAGGAGGGGTTTTATGCCCCGACCTCGTGGTCAGCTGATATCCCGTCGGGGCGTAAAGCCCCTCCTACTGACCGATCAGCGGCAGTCAGCAGGGTTTGAGGAAGTACCCTAGGTCTAGGTTTATCAGGCGCCCGCCACCCGGGCTCGCCCAGGCGACGGGACCGGTCCGGTCACTTGGCCGGCCGGATCGTGATGCTTTTCAGGGACGCCGGCTCGCGGCCGCCAACGATGAGCTTGTGCTCGCCGGCCGTGAGCTTGAAGACCTTCGGCGAGAACTCGCCGCTGCCGGAATCGCCGCTGCCGCGCCAGTTGCCGATCCGTTCCTCAAAACCACTCGTCACCTCGAGATCCCAGATCATCAGCGGATCCGTCGGCTCGGCGTCGATGTTCAGATAGAATGAATTCGAATCCTCGTCCGGAGCGCTCACGACCCCGGCGACAAGGTAATCGCCGGCCGTGGCGACCTTGAATGTGAACACCGCCCGTCCGCCGCCGTTCGCATCGGTGGTTGTCGGCTGGGAGATTGCCCCGTCCTTCAGGACGAACGGCGCCTTCAGCTTGGCCTCGGTCACCGCCATGACCGGGTTCGAGGACGCGGCCTTCTGTTCGGCCGGGGGCGTGGTCTTAGACGGGGCATCAGCGGCCAGAGCGGGAATGGCCAGTAGTCCGGCCAGGATAAGGAGCGAGGGGGTTTTCATGGGGTGCTTCTGGATAACCGACCCGGGGCCCCGGGCAAACTAATATGCCGGAGACAAGCCAGTGTCCGAATTTGCCTTGTCCTCGTGAGGATGGCGCAGCGGCCGTGGCGATCCATCTAGACTGGATTGCCTTGGGCTCACCTGGACTTCTCTTGATGACAAATCAGGACTCCGTCGCGTACAATCCCGGCGGTTTTCCTTGCCGGCCGGGGCAAGGCAGGGGAAAAAGTTTCCGTGAAATCACCCCTCCTCACCCCCCGGCTTTTGGCCGTTCTCTCAGTCAGTCTGATTGCGTTGTTCTCCCCGTTGGGCCGCGCGGCTGACCCCAGCCCGGCCGCCGCGGTTACTCCGGCGACTGTTGCGGTCCCTGCTCCGGCCCCGGCTGCACCCGCCGCCTTGCTGCCTCCCCTGCCCCCGGAGGCTTTGCTTCCCGCCAACGTGCCGCCGGCGGTGGCCATTGCGCGGCCGTCCGCGGAAGAAGTCGCCCTGGCGACCAAGGCGCTCGACGGGTTCCTGGCCCAGGTCGATCCTGCGACCAAGGCCGTCACGACCAAATATCCCGGCCTCGTGGCCGTCCGACCGCCGCGGGTCAACCCCCTGCTGGCCCCGGGCCTCGCCCCCGGATTCCGGCAGAAGCACGCCAATAATGTCGCCCGGGCGCAACAGGGCGACATCGACCTCCTGTTCATGGGCGACTCGATCACCGACTTTTGGCGCAGCGGCGGCAAGGCCGTCTTTGAGAAATACTACGGCAGCCTCAAGACCGCCAACTTCGGCATCAGCGGCGACACTGTGCAGGGCGTGCTTTACCGCCTGCGCGACGGTGAGGGCGCGGGCTACAAGCCCAAGGCCATCATGCTCATGATCGGCACCAACAACAGCCCCTCGGCCTCGTCCGCCGAGATCGCCGAGGGCGTGGGCGCAATCGTGCTGGATTTCCGCACGCGCTTTCCGGACGCCAAGGTCCTCCTGCTCGCGATCTTCCCCCGGGGCACCCCGGGTGACGCCCTCCGCACCACGGTGATCGGCGCCAACCCCATTCTGGCCAAACTCGACGACGGCCAGCACGTGTTCTACCTGGATATTGGCGACAAGTTCCTCGCCGCCGACGGCACGATCCCCGCGGACATCATGCCCGACAAACTGCACCCGAACGCCAAGGGCTACGAAATCTGGGCGGCCGCAGTGAACGACAAGCTGACCGCGCTGCTGAAATAACCGAGTCGGCCTGGATCCAGGGAGAATATCCGCCGACTGGAACATGTTAAATAATCCAGTGGCCGTATAAAACATTCGTAACGTCATCCTGAGCCGTGCGAAGGATCCAAGCGGGTGGCGCGCATCCGTCCGTTCCCTTGGATCCTTCGCGCAGCTCAGGATGACGGAGAGCTGGGGGCGGTATTTTCGGAGGTTTGTCCGGACATAAATTTATTTGCTCCGTACTAACAACCCGCGCCCGCCGGCTTCGCGGGAAAGATCCGCCGCCGCTTGGGCGGAGATGGCGGCGTGGGGCTCTTGGCTTTGGGCTCGCCCGGTGACCGGCGGTCATAGCGGCTGATCCCCAGCCGGCGGTTCTCGGCGGTCTTGTTGATCTGGACCTCCTGCATGCGCCGGAACAGGTCGAGCATCTGGTCCGGCTGGGTGTAATGGTCGAGGCCGGCGCGATCGAGGCGCAGCAGCAACTCGTGCACAGCCTCCAGGGTCGAGAGGCAACCGGGCTCGGGCTGGCGCTTGATGAGGTAGCGGCTGGGGGCCGCGTTCGAGAACATGACGCGCGGCAGGCGCTGCAGACTCGGACTGAGGCGCAGCATGGGCCGGACGAGCCGCCAGGTGGCATCAAGCAGGAAGACCACGAGCCGCCTTGTCTCCAACTGGCCCCGCAGCGCCGCGAAGCGGGAGCCGGAGCTTTCAGCCAGACTCCCTGCTCCCTCCTCCACGCTCCTTGCCTCCGACAAGTCGAACGCCCCCTTGCCCGGATAGAGCAGCACCGGGTAATTCCTCGGATCGTTGATGAGGGCCTGGACGGCCTCGTGCCCGTCAAACTCAATGCCGATATGCAGTTCGCTGTCCGCCAGGCAAAGATGCGTGAGCCGCCCGGTATTGGCCTTGATCCGCTTGAACTCGTACGGGTGCATGAGGATCACGAACTTCGTCCGCGTCGGCATGGGCGTGATCGAGCCGCACCAGCACAGCGGTTGGGGCCAGTAGCAGCGGTAGCACATCTGTCTCATTACTCGCGCACGGTTGCGACGCAGCCGCCTCGGGGCCAGAGGAAAACACCAAGGAGCCAAGAAGCAAAGGGCTCCATCCTCAGCGCCTGAATTCCGTACCGCCGGGAACAGAGAAAGCGGACGAATTGGGCGATGGCTCGATTGCTCGTTCTCTCCGGCAAGAATCCTTGGCCGTGGTCCATTTGCCCAGATGGTGGGGCGCGCCCTTGTGCGCGCCTGGGCGTGGTCGAGCCACGCCCCTACCGTCGAAACCAAACTGACCCAATACCGAATCCCCGCCTATTCTGAGATTGGCTGCTCTGCCTTGGCTGCTTCGCTCCTTTGTGTTCTCCAGCTACACCGCATAGCGCGCCCGCATCGGGCGCTGGAGCATGGCGTTCGCCTTGTCATCGTTGGTGAACTGCTCCGTCACCGGATTCCAGTCGAGCGAGGTGCGCCCGAGCCGGATCGCGATGTTGGCGAGGTGCGCGATCGTGATCGAACGGTGCCCGACCTCGATCGGCGTGATCGGCTCGGTCCCGTTGTAGATCGCGTCGGCGAAATTGCGCTCGTGCAGGCGGCTCTCGTAGAGCTTGACCTCGCCGGCCTTGATCTTGTCGCGGATCAGCTCCTTCGGCGTTGTCTCGATCTTCTCGCGGTTCACAAACAACGACCGGCCATCCTCGCCCTCGAAGGTGATGCCGTTGGTGCCGGCGGCATTGTTGCTGACGTTGACGCGCACGCCGTTGGCGTAGATCACGTCAAAATTGAAGTCCGTGGCCGTGTTGTACAGGTCGGTCGCGGGCGGCAGGGTGACGCTGCGGATCTCCACGCGGGCCGGACCGCTGCCATCCATGCCGAGGGCCCACTGCACGATGTCGAGGTGATGCGCGCCCCAGTCGGTGATCATGCCGCCGGAGAAATCGTAGTTATGCCGCCAGTTCAGCTGCTGCAGCGCGGGCGTGTAGGCCCGCTCGGGCGCGGGCCCGAGCCACAGGTCGAAGTTCAGTTCCTGCGGCGGCTTCTCCGGCTGCTTGCGGCCGGCCAGTTGCGACCAGTTCTTGTGGCCGCCGGGCAACTCGACCTTGATGTTCCTGACCTTCCCGAGCCGGCCGTTGCGGACAAACTCGCAGGCCATGCGGAAGTACTCGGTGCTGCGCTGCTGGCTGCCCGTCTGCCACACGATCCCGTGCTTCTTCACCTCGTCGGCGATGCGGCGGCCCTCGCCGACGGTCAGCGCCAGCGGCTTTTGCCCATAGACGTGAAACCCGTGCCGGGCGGCGTGCACCGCCACCGCGCAGTGCCAGTGGTCGGGCGTGTTGATCACAACCGCGTCGAGATCCTCATGCGCGAACATGTCGCGGAAATCCTCGTACACCTTGCAACCCGTGTAACCGCCCTTGGCTTCCTGGGCGTAGAACTCCTCCACCAGCCGCTTCCCCTTCAGGCGACCGCCGGAGTATTCGCCGGAGTAGCCGTAATTGGGCAGCTCCGAAACCGGGTCGGCCACGGCGACGATCTGCACCCGCGGGTCGCTCAGGAAATTGGGCGTCGTTGCGTGGGCGATCGTGCCAAAGCCCACCAGGCCGACGTGAAGCCGGCTGCCGGGGCCGGGCCGGCGCGGCGGGCGGGAGGTCGCCTCGGCACCCTTGACGAGCGCCGGCAGGGCGAGACCGGCCGCGAGCAACGCGGAGCCTTTGATGAAATCACGACGGGGGATCAATCGCTTCATGGGGAGGGGGTGCTGACGGTTTGACTGGCCACAAACTAAGAGGTCCCGACATGCATGACGGGACCGGGGGATTCCGCCAGTAGAATCCTCAACGTACCTTCCCGCTGGAATTCTCGAAGACGAGGTTCGACAGCACCGTCGTGTCGGATTTGTCCGGCACGTGCGAGCAAAAGGCCACGCCGACATAGAACGGACCCTCGAGGTGCAACGTGGCGGCGTCGCCGACCTGGTGCATCGGTTCGCCATTCACGCTGACGTACAGGGCAAAGGTGTCGCCATGCTTCTCGAGTCCGAGGCGGACCTTGTCCGTCCGTTTGCCCTTGAGATTGGTGATCGCCTTGATGTCGGCGTTTTTCTCCGGCCGGACCGCAAGGTGCACCAGGCCGGCCCCATGCAGCGCGGTCATCGCCTCCTTGGCATCATCGTCCAGGTCCTGCCGGATCATGAGCAGGGCCTTGCGGTCGTCGTAGCCCTCGGCATTTGGAAACGCCACATCCACCGCCAGCGACACGTCACCCGACATCTTCTTCCAAAGGTAGCGGATCTCGTCGCGGTTGTACCAGACGTTGTAGCTGGCCGAGTTGAGGGTGTAGCTCCTGGTGCCGGCGTCGTAGCTGGCACTGCCCGGCAACAGCGGTCCCCCGACGTCGGCCTGGCCCTCGAACACACCGAGCGGCGCGGCGAAGACCACACTGGGCCGGTGGAAGCCCGCCGGGGGCGGGACCTGGTGATGGGTCTTCGACC
>Ga0302322_100003857_pt1 | contig 12958 bp, 10 predicted proteins | sample Fen_T0_2_FD_203757 | JGI IMG/M metagenome (GOLD analysis project Ga0302322, IMG submission 203757) | Peat permafrost microbial communities from Stordalen Mire near Abisko, Sweden - Fen_T0_2 | ecosystem: Environmental > Terrestrial > Soil > Wetlands > Permafrost | place: Sweden: Abisko...
GCCCGGCGAGTCACTCGAGACCGCCGACGTGCTCGGCGAGTTCGACCTGGCCTGAGGGTTCGGGCCTGAGGGTTCGGGCCTGAGCGAGTTCGCGGGCCGGCGGCGCGGTCGCCCTACGCTCGGACGAGGTCGGGCAGGCGAGGTGGGACAGGGAGGTCGGATGTTCGCGGTCGCGGGCGCTCGTGTGGTGGTGACAGGCGGGTCGGGCTTCCTCGGCCGTTCCGTCGTCGAGGAACTGCGCGGCGCGGGCGCCGACGTCACCGCCCCGTCGAGTGCCGAGTACGACCTGCGACAGCGTGACCGGATCGACGCGCTGCTCGCCGAGCACCGGCCCGACGCGGTCGTTCACCTTGCGGCCGTCGTCGGCGGGATCGGGGCGAACGCCGCCGCGCCGGGACGCTTCTTCTACGAGAACGCGGTGATGGGCATCGAACTGATCGAGGCCTGCCGCGTGCACGACGTGGCCAAGGTCCTCGTCGCGGGCACCGTGTGCGCGTACCCGAAGTTCACCGAGGTGCCCTTCCGCGAGGATCTCCTGTGGTCGGGCTACCCGGAGGAGACCAACGCGCCGTACGGGCTCGCGAAGCGCATGCTGCTGGTCCAGGCGCAGGCATACCGCGAGCAGTGGGGCTGCAACTACGTGTTTCTCCTGCCCACCAACCTCTATGGTCCCGACGACCACGACGACCTCGAGACGAGCCACGTGATCCCGGCCATGGTCCGGCGCTTCTCCGAGGCCGCGGCGTCCGGCGCCCGCCGCGTCGAGCTGTGGGGCGACGGCACGCCCACGCGGGAGTTCCTCCATGTGCGGGACGCAGCGCGGGCGTTCCGACTCGCGCTCGAGCGCTACGACGCGCCGGAGCCGCTCAACATCGGCTCCGGTGAGGAAATCTCGATCCGCGAGCTCGCCGGCATGGTCGCCGAGCTCACGGGCTTCACCGGCACGATCGGGTGGGACCGCTCGCGACCCAACGGGCAGCCGCGGCGACGGCTCGACGTCGAACGCGCACGCGACGCCATCGGGTTCGAGGCCACGATCCCGCTGCGCGCGGGCCTCGAGGAGATCGTCGCGTCGATCACCGAGCGGCGCCCGGTCACGAAGACGTGATACTGATCCACGACGGCCGCAGGATGTCGGGGCCGAAGCGGTTCGGATAGTCCTGGGGCGCCACCACCACTCGACGCGCCCCGTTGGCGCGCTGGTCACCGATCCACGCACCCCACCAGGCGAAGGTCGAGTTCGCGAGTACGGCGTGGTCGCAGGCCGCGCCCAGCGCGAGGTGAATGAGTTCACCTGCGCCGTGGTCGTACGCGCTCGCGGCCGGCCCGTAGCCCGCGACCCACGCGGTCGCGAAGCGCACGAACTCGGGATCGTCGCCCAGCACCAGGAAGGTCGCGTCGGGCACCTCGACCAGCATGCGGGTCAGCGCCCGCTCGTAGTACGAGAGCGGCAACTGCCAGCCGAAGCGCACGTAATCACCCCGCCGGAAGCTCACGGCGACGACCGGCCGTCCCGGCACCGGACGCGGGGCCTCGACCGCGGGGACGGCCAGCTGCCGCGCAACGTGGCCGGCGACGTTGTCGAACCAGCGCTCGGTCTGGAAGTAACCCTGGAGGTAGACGGGCGGGTCGGCGCGCAGGATCTGCTCGTCGAACGCGGCGACGCGGTCCACGGCACTGGAGCGCGGCTCGACCCGGGGGGAGAGGCGCCGGGCGCGCCGTCCGAGGTCCACCCCATCGCGCAGCAGGTTGCGCGCCAGCTTCTCGGCCAGGCCGGTCCCGCCATGGAGGACACCGACGCCCACGAGGTCCCGCGTGGTCGCCGCCCGGTAGTCACTGCCGACGAGGTCGGGGAGCCAGTGCTCGTCGGGCCGCAGCTCGAAGGAGTCGAAGCGGAGCTCCGCGCCCAGCGCGGTGGCGATGCCGAGGCCCGACGCGTACTGGAAGAGCTGGTTGCCCAAGCCGCCCTGGAGGCAGACGACCACGTAAGGACGGCGCACCCGCGGCACTCTACCGTCCGCCGTCTGGCGCCGGTGTGCGTCCTCGTGCGGGGCGCGGCCACGCGCGAGACTGCCGACGTGTTCGAAGGCCGAGTCGCTGCCATCTTCGTGACCGGCGCCGGGGGTGCGCCGATGGAAGCCCGCACGGCCGTCACCGCCCACGCCGCGGTGGGGATCGAGGGTGACCGCTACGCGTCGCGCACGGGCACCTACTCGAAGGACACCCGGGTGCCGCGCGACGTGACGCTCATCGAGCGGGAAGCGGTCGACGCGGTCAATGCCGACCTATGCGCGAGTGGTGTCGAGATCGCCGAGGCCGAGACGCGGCGCAACTTCGTGACCACCGGAGTGCCCCTCAATCACCTCGTCGGGCGGGAGTTCCGCGTGGGCGCGCTGGTGCTCCGTGGCGTGAAGCTGGCCGAGCCCTGTGCCTACCTGGAGCAACTGCTCGGGAAGCCCGGGCTACGGGAGGCGTTCGTGCACCGGGGCGGCCTGCGTTGCGAGGTCGTGGAAGGTGGCGAGGTGCGGGTCGGCGATCCCGTCGTGCCCGTGTGACCCGTCTGACCCGTCACACGAGCGCGTGCACGACCCCAACGGCCGCGCCCGCGAGCACGACCCACAGGTAGTTCGGCTTCCAGCGCCACATCACGACGAAGGCGCCCACGGCCAGCACTGCGGTGAGCGCGTCGACCACCGCGACGTCGGCGAGGTCCCAGGTGACACCGGCCATCACCGCGACCGCCGCGGCGGTGATGCCGTCGAGCATCGACGCGCTCCACGTCCATCGGCGCAGGTGCGGGATGATCCAACCGAACGCCGCCACCAGCAGGAACGACGGCAAGAAGATCGCGATCGTCGCCACCACGCCGCCCCAGAACCCCGCGACGAGATAGCCGACGAAGGTGGCGGTGGTGAACACCGGGCCGGGCGTGACCTGGCCGGCGGCGACCGCGTCGACGAGTTGCTGCGGCGTGAGCCAGTGCAGGTGATCGACGAGATCGTGCTGCAGGTAGGCGAACAGCACGTAGCCGCTGCCGAAGACGACCACGCCGAGTTTGAGGAACTCGAGGAACACCTCGCCGAGCGACACGCCGTGCACGCGCACTTCGCGCGCCGACGCGGCCATCCGCGCGGTCCCGAGGAGCGCCACCCCCGCCGGCGCGCCGTGGTTGCGCCACCGGGATGCGTGGGCGATCGCCACCTCCACCGCGCCGGTGCCGAGGAGCAGGAGGAGCACCGGCGCGTTCGCGAACCAGCCGACGAGCACGAGCACCGCGAGCACGGCGAGGCGCACGGTGCGCAGGGCGGTGCGGGCGAGGCCGAGCACCGCGTCGGCGACCAGCCCGACCACCACCGGCGTGATGCCATAGAGCAGGCCACGACCGATCGTGGTCGTGCCGTACTCCACGTACGCCCACGCCAGGCCGAGGACGATCAGCATGGCGGGGAGAATGAAGCACACCCCGCCCACCACGAGCCCGGGCCAGCCCGCGCGGCGCCGCGCCAGGTACACGGCCATCTGGGTGGAGCCCGGTCCGGGGATCACCGCAGTGACGCCGAGCGCGTCGACGAACTCCTGCTCGTCGACCCAGGCCCGGCGCTGCACCACCTCCTGGCGCATCATCGCCACGTGGGCGGCCGGCCCCCCGAACCCGAGCGTGCCCAGCTTCAGGAAGACGGCCGCGACCTCCGCGAGGCGGCCCGGCCCGCCGGGTTCCTGCCGGTCGCTCGGGTCGGACATCCCGGGATCATTCCACGGGACTTAGGTCCCATCTTGCTCAAGTTCTGGCCCGACCTACCGAAATTTCGGGAGTGAACGCGCACGAACGTCGCCGTGACCCCGCACCGGGCACCCCGGGACCCGCAGCCGAGCGGGCCGCCCGCCGGCAACGGCGCAGTGATCGCGTCGCGGTGGACCTCCAGGCCCGCATCGCCGACACGTCGACGATCGTCGACCTGCGCGACCTCACGCCCGACGGGGTGTCGTTCGACAGCCCGGTCGCCATCGAGCCGGGCACGCGGGTCGTGCTCCTCACCCGGGTGTGCGACGCGCACGGCGAGCGTCGCGACATCGCGCTCCCGGTGGTCGAGCGGTGGTCCCGTCATGGGCACCGCCACCACCGGGTGGGCGCGGAGTTCGCCGGCGTGGACGACGCGACCCGTGCGCTCCTCTCGGAGTACTGCGCACAGATCGCGTCGTCACACCGCTCGTCACACTCCTGGCGTCACGCCGCCGCGGACTGAGCCGGTTCCACTTCCTCGAGCGCGCCGTCCTCGAGCTTGGCGTCCTCGAGCGCGAGACGGAGGACGTCGCGCACGTCGTCGACGGGGTGGAAGGTCATCACCGCACGCACCGACTCGGGCACGTCGTCGAGGTCGGGTGCGTTCCGAGCGGGCAGCAGCACGGTGTCGAGACCGGCGCGTTGCGCAGCCAGCACCTTCTGCTTCAGGCCACCGATCGGCAGCACCCGCCCCTGGAGCGTGACCTCGCCGGTCATGCCCACTCCGGCACGCACCGGCCGACCCGACAGCGCGCTGACCAACGCCGTCGTCATCGTGATGCCGGCCGAGGGCCCGTCCTTGGGGATCGCACCCGCGGGCACGTGCAGGTGCACGCGCCTCTGCGTGGCCGCCGGATCGAGCCCGAGCGCCTCGGCGTTCGCCTGCACGTAGGTCAACGCGATCCGCGCCGATTCCTGCATCACGTCACCGAGTTGCCCGGTCACCGTGAGCGCGCCGGGTCCGGTGTCGGCGCCGGGCGTGGTCGTCGCCTCGACGAACAGCACGTCGCCACCCGCGCCGGTCACTGCGAGTCCGGTCGCCACCCCGGGCGCACCGGTGCGGTCGGCCACCTCGCCGTGGAACTTCGCCCGACCGAGCGCGGGCTCCACGTCGTCGACGTCGAGCCCCACCGGGGGCGTCACCGCGCCGGACGCGACTCTCGCCGCGGTCTTGCGCAGCAGCTTGCCCACCTCACGTTCGAGGTGACGCACGCCCGCCTCGCGGGTGTGGTCGACCACGACCGCGCGGAGCGCGGCGTCGGTCACCTGCACCTCGTCGGCGGTGAGTCCGTTGCGCTCCAACTGGCGCGCCAGCAAGTGGTCACGCGCGATCGCGACCTTCTCGTCCTCGGTGTAGCCGTCGAGCCGGATGATCTCGAGCCGGTCGAGCAGCGGGCCGGGGACGGTGTCGAGCACGTTCGCGGTCGCGAGGAACAACACGTCCGACAGGTCGAGGTCGAGCTCCAGGTAGTGGTCGCGGAAGGTGTGGTTCTGCGCGGGGTCGAGCACCTCGAGCAGCGCGGCCGACGGGTCGCCCCGCCAGTCGTTGCCCAACTTGTCGACCTCGTCGAGCAGCACGACCGGGTTCATCGTGCCCGCTTCGGTGAGCGCACGCACGATGCGACCCGGCCGGGCACCGACGTAGGTCCGCCGGTGCCCGCGCAGTTCCGCCTCGTCGTGCACGCCACCGAGCGCGACCCGCACGAACTCGCGACCGAGCGCGTGCGCGACCGACTCACCCAACGACGTCTTGCCCACGCCGGGAGGACCGACCAGCGCGAGGATCGCACCCGCCCCGCGTCGGCGGGGACCGGTCTCCTTCGAGCCGGCGTCGGCCAGGCCCGGTGCCTCGTCCTGTGCCGACTCCTTCTCGGCCTCCTTCTGGGCGCGGAGCTTGCGCACCGCGAGGTACTCGACGACGCGGTCCTTCACGTCGTCGAGACCGGTGTGATCCGCGTCGAGCACGGTGCGCGCGGCGGCGACGTCGAGGTGCTCGTCGGAGCGCGTGCCCCACGGGACCTCGAACACGGTGTCGAGCCAGGAACGGATCCACCCGTGCTCGGGGCTCTGCTCGCTGGTGCGCTCGAGCTTGTCGACCTCGCGACCGATCGCGGCGCGCACGTCGTCCGACACCACGCCCGCGTCAGCGAGCGCGGCGAGCTTCGTGCGGTACTCCTCCACCGCGTCGGCCGCGTCGCCGGTGTCGCCCAGCTCCTCGCGGATGGCCTGGAGCTGCTGGCGCAGCACGAACTCGCGCTGCTGCTTGTCCATGCCCTCGCTCACCTTCGAGCGGATCTGCTCGGTGAGCTCGAACTCGCTCAGCACCTCGCGCGCCCACTCGAGCGCCTTCACCAGGCGCGCCTCGGGGTCGAGTTCCTCGAGCAGTTCCACTTTGCGCTCGGTCGACAGCTCCGGCGACCACCCCGCGGTGTCGGCCAGCGTTCCCGGATCGTCGACCCCGGCGACGGCGTCGGCCAGACGGGGACGGCCGAGGGCCGCGGCGATGGCCCGCACGACGGCGCGGTACTCCCGCGCCAATTCCCGGGCACGGCCGGAGACCGCGGCCGGCTCGTGCACCGGCTCGGTCTCCACCCACAGCCCGGGGTGCTCGCTCGGCACGACTGCGCCCACGTGGGCCCGCGCGAGGCCGCGCAGCACCAGGGCACGCTGGCCGTCGGGCATCTCCCCCTCGTGCTCCACCCGGGCGATGGTGCCGATGCGGGTCCAGCCCGCCAGCCCGTCGACCGTGGTGCGGGGCACCAGGAGCACACGTCCGTCGCCGTCGCGGGCGCCGTCGGCGGCGGCCCGGGCCTCGGGCGACTCGAGGGCCAGGGTCACGACCATCTGGGGCAGCACGACGCCGCTGGGCAGGGCCAGCAACGGCAACGCCGCGGTCAGTTCCGGGCTCTGGGTGGTGTCAGGGGTCTCGGTGGCTTCGTCCACGCCGGTTCCTCGCTCACTGGTGGTCGCGCCCAAACGACGCGATTACACGATTACGTGAGCACAGGAACCGTCCCCAGCCCGACCCTATTCCCGACCCTTCCCATCCCCTATTACTCGCCCAAACTTGCGCCGACAACTTGGGATAATCCCAAGTCAGCGACGCAAGTTCGGTGAGAGGAGGCCGGTGGCGCGGAGCCAGGGGATGGTGCGCTCGAGGCCTTCGCGGAGGGAGAGCGGGGCGTAGCCCAGGCGCTCCACCGTGCGGTGGTTGTCGAAGAAGGGGTCCGGGAACTGCTTGCGGGCGAGGTCGACCAGCGTGGGGCCATAGCGGGCCGCCACCTCGGGGTCGTCGAGCTCCTCGACGGAGACCTCGCGCATCCGGTGGTCGACGCCCGCGACCTCGCACGCAAGGTTGCAGAACATCGGCGTACCGCCGACATCTTCCGGACGCCCGAAGCCGAGGTAGCGCTCCCCCGCCACGCCCTTGCGCATCGCCAGGACCGAGCACATGGCGACGTCGTCGGCATACACCCACGGGATCGGGAACGCGACGTTCTCGCTGAGCTCGCCGCGTACGGCGGCGACGATCCGCGCGTTGTAGCTCGGCACCACCATCGAGCGCTCGGGGAGCGGCGAGTCGCCGTAGGCGCCGCCGGAGATCACCACCACGATGTCCTCGCCACGTTCCACGCGCTCCATCGCGTCGATGAACGCGCGCATCTTCGTCTGGGTGTAGGGGTCGGGGCTCGGGTCGGGGTCGAGCGGCGACACCTCGCTCAGCGGCTCGGTCTTCGCGTCGAAGAACGTGGTGGTGCTCAGCTGCACCGTGCGCTTGGCCCCCACCTGCTTCGCCGCGTCGAGCACGTAGCCGGTGCCGATCACATTGACCTGCTCGTGCTCGCCCGGGTTCTGCGTGGGCCCACCGAGCACCGCCGCGGAGTGGATCACGTACTCGGCGCCCTCCGCGGCCCGCAGCACGTGGTCGGCGTCGGTGATGTCGCCGCGACGGATCTCGACGCCCATCGCCTCCAACGCTCCCGCATCGCTGCCCTCGCGCACGAGGGCGACGACCGAGTCGCCGCCCTCGACGAGGAGCTTCGCGATGTTGGAGCCGATCATGCCGGTCGCCCCGGTCATGAAGACGACACTCATGAAGGAAGGTTGGCCTCGATCGCCGCGATAACTGCGGGGTCGTCGGGGGTGACCTGCGGGCGGAAGCGGGCCGCAACGGTGCCGTCGGGAGCCACGAGGAACTTCTCGAAGTTCCACTTCACGTCGCCGGCCTCACCGTCGGCATCCGCGGTCTGGTTGAGCTCCGCGTACACCGGGTGCTGCTGCGCGCCGTTCACGTCGATCTTCTCGGTGATCGGGAAGGTCACGTGGTAGCTGGTGTCGCAGAACTCGCGGATCTCCTCCGCGGTGCCCGGCTCCTGGCCCATGAACTGGTTACAGGGGAAGCCGATCACGACGAGGCCGCGGTCGCGGTAGTCGTCGTAGACCTTCTGGAGGGCCTCGTACTGCGGCGTGAGACCGCACTTGGAGGCGACGTTGACCACGAGGGTGGCCTTGCCGGCGTACTGGGACAGCTCGGCGGGCGCACCCTCGAGCGTGTTGATCTGCTGCTCATACATGGACATGCGAGCGAGCCTATCTGCCACGCCCCCGACCTTGCCGGGGCACGGAACGAGCGGAGCGCCCGAGGGTGGAAAGGCGCTCAGTCGCCGGGCCTGGTCATCTCCGACGGCACGACGAGGCGGTCGAACTCCTCTTCGGTGAGGAACTCGAGGTGGACGGCCGACTCGCGCAGCGTGCCCTTGTTCTGGTGGGCGTGCTTGGCGATCTTCGCCGCCTTGTCGTAGCCGATGTGCGGGTTGAGCGCGGTGACGACCATGAGCGATTCGCGCACGTACTCGGCGATGCGCTCCTCGTCGGCCTGCACACCCTCGATCGCGAACTCGCGGAACGAGTCGCACGCGTCGGTGAGGATGTCGACCGAGTGCAGGAAGTTGAAGATCATCACCGGCTTGAACACGTTGAGCTCGAAGTTGCCCTGCGAGCCGGCGAAGCCGATGGTCGCGTCGTTGCCCATCACCTGCACGCAGACCATCGTCATGGCCTCGCTCTGGGTGGGGTTCACCTTGCCCGGCATGATCGACGATCCCGGCTCGTTCTCCGGGAGGATCAACTCGCCGAGGCCGGCACGCGGACCCGACGCCAGCCAGCGGATGTCGTTGGCGATCTTCATGAGCGACACCGCGAGGGTCTTGAGCGCGCCACTCGCGAATACGAGCGCGTCGTGCGCGGCCAAGGCGGCGAACTTGTTGGGCGCCGAAACGAACGGCAGGCCCGTGAGTTCGGCGATCACGGCCGCGCAGCGATCGGCGAACTCCGGGTGGGTGTTGATGCCCGTGCCCACCGCGGTGCCGCCGATGGCGAGCTCGTAGAGGTCGGGCATGGTGAGTGCGATGCGCTCGAGGTCGTCGTCGAGCTGCGCGACGTAGCCGCTGAACTCCTGGCCGAGCGTGAGCGGCACCGCGTCCTGCAGGTGGGTGCGGCCGATCTTCACGATGTCGGCGAACTCGTCGGACTTCGCCGCAAGCGCGTGACGCAGCCGCAGCACCGACGGCACGAGACGGTGGACGACCTCTTCCACCGCGGCGATGTGCATCGCGGTCGGGAAGGTGTCGTTCGAGGACTGCGACATGTTGACGTCGTCGTTGGGGTGCACCGGCTGCTTCGAGCCGCGCTCACCTCCGGCGATCTCGATCGCGCGGTTGGAGATGACCTCGTTGACGTTCATGTTGGTCTGCGTGCCGGAACCGGTCTGCCACACGTAGAGCGGGAACTCGGCCGCGAGCGTGCCCGCGACGACCTCGTCGGCCGCCTGCACGATGAGCGCCGCCTTGTCGTCGGGCAACTTGGCGAGGTCGCGGTTGACCATCGCGGCGGCCTTCTTCAACACCGCCATCGAACGGATGACTGCGGTCGGCATGTGGTCGTCGCCGATGGAGAAGTGGTGCAGCGACCGCTGGGTCTGTGCCCCCCAGTAGCGCTCGGACGGGACCTCGATCGGTCCCATGCTGTCGGTCTCGGTGCGCGTGCTCATGGCGGGCTCCAGTGGGTCAGAGTGCAGTGCAGCGCAGCGACGGTAGTCGCCTCTCTGGCCTCGCCTCCGCTCGGCACCGCCGCTCTGGCCTCGCCTCCGCTCGGCACCGCCGCTCTGGCCTCGCCTCCGCTCGGCTACCCGTGCGTGCCGGATTTCCGCACCTTCCGGACCGTGCGGTCCATGGTGGTGCGGACGTAGGGGCCGAGCAGGCCGGCGGCCCGGGTGAGGGCGGCGGTCTGCACGTCGGCGGTGATCACCAGGCGGTCCTTCTCGATGCCCTTCACCACGGCCTGGGCAACGTGCTCGGCGTCGCGTGGCTTGATCGCCTCGCTGATCGCCACCGTCTCCGGCGGCTTCAGCGCATTCTCGGCCTCGAAACCCGGAGTGAGGGTGTCGGGCGGGTACACGCAGCTCACGGTGATGCCCGCGGGTGCGAGTTCCGGGCGCAGAGTCTCGGCCAGGCCGCGCACCGCGTACTTCGCAGGCGCATACGCGCTGTAGCCGAAGACGCCGATCAGCCCCGCGGTCGACGACACCAGCACCAGGTGGCCCCGGCCGCGCGCCACCATCGTGGGCACCACCGCCCGCACCGCGTGCAGCGTGCCGAAGTAGTCGACGTTCATCTGGGTACGGAACACCTCGTCGTCGAGCTCGGCGAAGTAGCCGGGGTGGGCGGTGCCGGCCGAGGTGACGAGCACGTCGACGGGACCGTGCTCGCCGGTGGCCCGGGCGACCGCGGCGACCACCGCGGCCGAGTCGGTGACGTCGGCGAACGCGGTGACCGTGCCCGCGCCCACCTCCGCGGCGGCGGCCTCGAGCCGGCGCGCATCACGGGCCACGAGCGACACGCGCGCGCCGCCGCGCGCCGCGAGCACCGCGGTGGCGAGGCCGATGCCGCTCGACCCGCCGGTGATGAGCACATGGGAACCCGAGATCTTCGTCACCACTGGATCGTGACACAGCCGGACACCACCGGCGCGCCCAGTGGGGCGCGTCCAGAGGAGTTCCGGGGGCCGGTAGCGTCTCCCCCATGTCACGTCGCCCGATCACGGCGGTTTTGGTGGCCGTGCTGGTGGCGTCGGGACTGATCGCCGCGACGGCGCCCGCAGCCGTCGCCACCCGCCGCCCGGCGAACGCGCCGCGCCAGGCGGGCATCGGGCCGCAGGTGCAGGGCAGCGTGAACCAGGTCGCGGTGACCGGCGCGACCCCCGGCGAGGGCGCCGAGCTGCGCGACCGTCACGGCGCGGTGGTCGACCAGGCCCCGATCGACGATCTCGGCAGTGTGCTGTTCCGCAACGTCCCCGCCGGCACCGGGTACGTGGTCGTGGTCGCGGGCGTCACCTCCGCCCCCGCCACCGTCACGAAGCCCACCGACGTCCCGCCGCAGTCGTTCTACTCCTCACAGCACCTGGCCGACGGGTACGGCTACCTGAAGACGCGCGACGGCACGCTGCTGTCGATCAACGTGACCCTGCCCGGTCCGGCCGACCAGGGTCCCTACCCAACGGTCGTGGAGTACTCAGGCTACGACCCGTCGAATCCCAAGGGCCGTCAACCGGCGTCGTCGATCGCAGGTGTGCTCGGGTTCGCCACCGTTGGCGTGAACCTCCGCGGCACCGGCTGTTCCGGCGGCAGCTGGGACTACTTCGAGACGCTGCAGTCGCTCGACGGCTACGACGCCATCGAGACCGTCGCCGCGCAGCCGTGGGTCGCGCACGGCAAGGTGGGGATGGTCGGCATCTCGTATCCCGGGATCTCGCAGCTGTTCGTCGCCGCGACGCAACCGCCGCACCTCGCCGCGATCACTCCCCTCTCGGCGATCGACGACACCCGGGCGACGCTGTACCCCGGCGGCATCTTCAACGACGGGTTCGCGCTGCAGTGGGCGCAGGACCGCGGGGCCGACGCGCAACCGGCCGGGCAGAAGTGGGCCGAGCGCCGTATCGCCGCGGGCGACACCACGTGTTCCGCGAACCAGGCGCTGCGGCTGCAGTCGCCCGACCTACTGACCCGGATCAAGGAACTCGCGTACAACCAGGGCAAGGCCACGGATGCCCTGGCGCCCGCGACGTTCGTCGACCGCATCAAGGTGCCCACGTTCGTAGGTCTCGCGTGGCAGGACCAGGAGACCGGCTCCCACGTCGCGGAGATACTCGACAAGTTCTCACCGGGTGTCCCGCTGAAGGCGGTCGCGGTCAACGGCATGCATGCCGACACGCTCGGGCCGTCGGTGCTGTCGCAGTGGGTCGAGTTCCTCCAGTTCTACGTGGCGAAGCAGATCCCCAGCATCCCGCCGGCCACCCGGGCCCTCGCCGACGTCGTGCTCGCGCGCACCTTCGGCGCGGGGGCACAACTCGAGCCCGACCACTTCGTCAACGAGCCGAACTACCGCGCCGCGCTGGCGAAGTACCAGGCCGAGCCGCGGGTGCGCGTGTTGTTCGACCTCGGTGCCACCGCCAACGGGGCGCCGGTGCCGTCGTTCAGCGCCTCGTTCCCGGCGTGGCCGCCGAAGGCCGACGCCACGACCTGGTGGTTCGGTGCCGACGGCACGCTGCTGCGAAAGCGCCCGGCGGGAACGGCGAACGGCGCCGGCGGTGATTCGTTCGTGTACGACCCCGCGGCACTGCCCGCGACCGACGCGCCGAGCGGCGGCAACGACGACCCGCTCGCCGGCCTGAACCCCGTGTACCAGTGGCTGCCCCTTCCCGACGGCAAGGCGGTCGGCTACGTGACCGCGCCGCTCGCCGACAACGCGGTGATGGTCGGCACCGGGAGCGTCGACCTCTGGCTGCAGGCGACCGCACCCGATGTCGACCTCGAGGTGACGATCAGCGAGGTGCGCCCCGACGGCCAGGAGACCTACGTGCAGAGTGGCTGGCTGCGCGTCAGCCAACGCAAACTCGACACCAAGACGTCCACCGCCCTGCTGCCCGTCCAGACCCACCGCAAGGCCGACGTGCAGAACCTGCCGTCGGGCAAGGCGGTCCTCGTGCGCGTGCCGCTGTACCCGTTCGGGCACGTGTTCCGCACGGGGTCGCGTATCCGGATCGTCGTGCAGCCGACGGGCGGTAACCGGCCGTCATGGGCGTTCGACACGCTGCGACCGGACCCGGCGCCGACCGTGACCA
>Ga0302322_100003859_pt1 | contig 12955 bp, 12 predicted proteins | sample Fen_T0_2_FD_203757 | JGI IMG/M metagenome (GOLD analysis project Ga0302322, IMG submission 203757) | Peat permafrost microbial communities from Stordalen Mire near Abisko, Sweden - Fen_T0_2 | ecosystem: Environmental > Terrestrial > Soil > Wetlands > Permafrost | place: Sweden: Abisko...
AACAACATCGCGAACGTGAACACGATTGGCTTCAAGAGCGCCAAGGTGAGTTTTGCCGACACATTGAGCCAGACGCTGGGCAGCAACGCCACGGGCTCCACCCAGGTGGGCACGGGCATGAAGACCGCCGGCATCTCGAACAATTTCACGAACGGCTCGGTTTCCGGGACGGGGGTCCAGACGGACCTGGCGATCAGCGGCAGCGGCTTCTTTCTAGTATCCGATCCCACCACGGGCAACACGTATGTAACGCGCGATGGCGAATTCAAGCAATCCACCGAGGGCTATCTGGTCAATGCCAACGGCATGCGGCTGCAAGGCTACAAAGATGCGGCCCTGTCCACGGTCGGGGATGTCAAGATTGACAACACGGGCAGTAGTTCCACGGCGGCGTTGCAGAGCTACACGATTGGCAGCAACGGCAAAATTTCCGTGCTGCTGGAGGATGGCACATCTTTCTACAGGGGGCAGATTCTGCTCCAGAATTTTTCCAGTCCGGAACAACTGATCAAGGTGGGGAACAATCTTTATTCCGGTTTGTCGGTGGCCGGGGGGCTGGCCACGCCGGTGCCGCCGGACACGGGCGGAGTGGGCTCGCTGTCGACGTCGGCGCTGGAATCCTCGAACGTGGATCTGGCGAAGGAACTGACCTCGCTGATTGTCACGCAGCGCGCCTATGAGGCGAACAGCAAGGTCATCACCACGAGCGACGAAATTCTCCAGACGCTCGTCAATCTCAAACGCTAATCCGTTATGGCCGACGACCGCAAAAAACCCGAAGGCGAAAGCGCGGAAGCTGCCGGCGAGGCGAAACCGAAGTCCGCCGGCGGGCTGGCGGCGTGGCTGCCGCTGATCATCGCGGTGGTGCTCATGCCGGTACTCGCGTTTGGCATGACGAAGTTTGTGATCGTGCCGCAACTGCAAAAGAGTCTCGGTATCAAGGAGACCCCGGCGGCCGGCGCGAAAGGCGCGGCCAAGAGCGCGCCCGAGGGCAAGAAGTTTTCGGTGCCGTTCAACAAGCTGCTCGTGAACGTGGCCGGCACCATGGGTTCCCGCTACCTCCTCGTCAGCGTCACCGTGGTCGGGACGGGCGGGGAAGAATACAAGAAAAAGCTGGAGGAGGATGATGCCCAGCTCCGCGACATGGCCATGGGCGCGCTCTCAAGCAAAACCCTTTCCGACCTGGAAAAGCCCGGCTCCCGTAATCTGATCCGCACCGAACTCATCAACGGCTTCAACAACATCCTGGGGGGCGATATCGTGAAGGAGATCTACATCACGGAGTTCGGCATCCAATAGGCCCCATGGACGCTCCCGAGACAACTGGCGACGACATCATGATTCTCACGGCCAAGGGTGGCCGTGAACGCCGCAAGGCCACAGACATCCGCAGTCACGATTTTCGCCAATCCGGCTTTCTGGCCGCGAGCGAACTCCGCCGCATCCGCCAGCGGCACGAGCAGTTTGTGCGTTCGCTGGCGGCGCGCCTCGCGATGTTTCTCCGTTTGGAATTCACGCTGCAGCTGGCCAAGGTGCACATTGAGAGCTACCAGAAGTTCATTGAGACGCTGACCAATCCCAGCTACATCACGATGTTCAAGGCCAATCCGCTCAAGGGCGCTTGTTTGCTGGTCGTGCCGCCGCGGCTGGCGCTGACCTTGGTGGACCGGTTGCTTGGCGGGCCGGGCCAGATGCCGCCAGATAACCGGGATCTGACCGACATCGAAGTCGCGCTGAGCGACCAGATCGCCATGCTTATCCTGGCCGAGTGGTGCAATCACTGGCCGGAAATGCGCGACCTGCATCCCACCATTCTCAGTCACGAGAACAACAGCAAGTTTCTCCAGACCTCGCCGCCGGACACGTCCATGCTCATCCTGACGGTGACGGGCAGCATTGCGGAACAGAACGAGACGTTTCAAATTGTGTTTCCGTACAGCACGGTCGATCCGCTCATGCGGCTCATCAACCCGACGCTGCCGGCGGAGACGACGCAGAGCCGGAACGCGAAGACGCAGTGGAATCCGGAGTTTGATGAAGTCAAAGTCCCCGTCACCGCCGAGTGGCAGGGGCTGAAAATGTCCGCCGGCGACATCACCCGGCTCAAGCCCGGCGATCTGATTTCGCTCGACCCGGCCTGCGCTGCGCAGGTGCTGGTGCGGTTCGGCAACATTCCCAAATTCCTCGGCCGGCCCGGCACCAGCGATGCCAAATGGGCCGTCCAACTCACCGCCGCCACCGCCCCATGAACGCCACCCTTGAAAATTCCTCGAATTTGAGCCTCGTGCTTGATGTCCCCGTCAGTCTCACCATCGAACTCGGCGGCTGCAAGCTGCCGATGCGCGACGTGCTCCAGCTCAACATCGGCTCGGTCATCCAGCTCGACAAGCCGGCGGACGCGCCTGTGGATCTGAGCGTGAACGGCAAGCTGATTGCGCGCGGCGAAGTGGTCGTGATCGAAGACCGCTATGGGGTGAAAATCACCGAGGTCATCGGCCAGCCGACCGTGCCGGCTTGATCCGGCCAGGAAACATGAATTTTTCAGCCGCCAAAATTATTTGCACGCTGGCTTGTCTCGGCACGGTTCCGGCGGTGCTGGCCGACACCGTGGTGACGAACGCGCCGCTTGCCGTGCCGCCGTTTCCGGAGGCCGGCGTCTCGCTGCTGCGGATTACCGGCGCGCTGGCGCTGGTGCTGGGGCTGTTTCTCGGCGGCGTGTGGTTCTTCAAAAACTGGCAACGGCTGGCGCTCCAACGCGCGCATCAGCCGAAGCTGAACATTCTGGAAACGCGTTCGCTGGGTGCGCGGCAGGCCATTTTTGTGATCGGCTACGAGCAGCAGCGTTTTCTCGTGGCCACCTGCCCGACGGGGATCAATCTGCTGAGCCATCTGCCGGAGGCCGAGCCGGCCGCGTCCGCGCCGGTTGAAAAAGCCGCCGGCCCCATGCCGTTTGCCCAGGCCCTGGCGCGGGTGCTGAAAGCGAAATGAAAACCGTGTTGCGCCCATTCTGTTCCGCGCGGCCGGCGTGTCGGCGGACGACGGTGATGATTTTCGTCGCGGTCATTCTGCTGTTCCTGGCTGGCACGGGCTCAGCGCCGGCGCAGACGAACCTCACGGCCGGACTTGGCCCGCTCTCGATTTCGCTGGGGGCAAACAGCAACGCCCCGGATGTGGATACCGGCATCAAGGTGCTGTTTCTCATCACGCTGTTGTCGCTGGCGCCCTCGATTTTGTTGTTGATGACGTGCTTCACGCGCGTGGTGATTGTGCTGGGCTTTGTGCGTTCGGCGCTGCAGTTGCAGGGGGCGCCCGGCAACCAGATCATCATCGGGCTGTCGCTGTTCATCACTTTTTTTGTGATGGCACCGGTCTGGGACGGCATCAACCGGGACGCCATTGTGCCGTATCAAGCCCACCGGATCACCGGGCCGCAGGCGCTCGAGGCGGCGAGCGGCAACATCCGCACCTTCATGCTCAAGCAGACGCGGCCCAAGGATGTGGAATTGTTTGTTTCGATGGCCAAGCTGGCGCCGACCCGGGTGGAGGATTTGCCGCTGCGCGTGGTGACGCCGGCGTTCATCATCAGCGAGCTGCGCACTGCGTTTCAAATGGGTTTCTTGATTTATGTGCCGTTTATTCTAATTGATATCGTCGTGGCCACGGTGCTGATGAGCATGGGCATGATGATGATGCCGCCCACCACCCTTTCCATTCCGCTGAAGCTGCTGCTGTTTGTGCTGGTCGACGGCTGGTCGCTGATCGTGCAATCGCTGGTGCGCAGCTTTGGAATGTGATTTATGAATCCAGAATTTGCCATTGAGCTGCTGAAGAGCATGATTTTTCAGGCGTTGACCATTGCCGCGCCGGTGCTGATCACGGCCATGGTGGTCGGCCTCGCGATCAGTCTGTTTCAAGCGGTGACCTCGATTCACGAGCAGACACTTGCCTTCGTGCCCAAGGCGCTAGGGGTGATTGGCATTCTGCTGCTGCTCTTGCCCTGGATTGTGCGTTCGCTGATCGATTTCACCACGGGGGTCATCATGAAGATGCCGCAGGTGGCGCATTGAACCGCCCGCGTCGGCGAATGGAAATGAGTTAAGCAATGGAACTGGATTTCTACAAATGGTTCCTGGTGTTCGTGCGCCTGGGGGCGTTCCTGTCGGCGCTGCCGTTTTTTTCGGCGGTGAATTTTCCAATCCGGATGCGCGTGGCGCTGGCCGCGCTGGCCGCGTTGTTGCTGGCGCCGCAAATTCCCCCGCTGGACATCGGCCACCTGGACCTGCTGTCGCTGGCCGGCCTGGCGGCCCGGGAGATCGCCATCGGCCTGCTGCTGGGATTTTTCGCCCGCATGGTGTTTTATGCCGCCGACATGGCCGGCCTGATCATCTCCATGGAGATGGGCCTGAGCATGGGCACGCTCATGGACCCGACGTCGAAGATGCCGGAACAGATTCCCGGCCTGATCCTGTTCTTTCTGGCGACCGTCACAATGCTCTCGCTGGATCTGCACCATGGCCTGCTGTTGGGCTTGGCCAAGTCGTTTGAAGTGCTCCCCGTGGGCCACGGGCAGCTCAATTCTGTTTTGTTTGAAACGATGATTGCGCGCATCGGCCAGATTTTCATGATCGCCCTGCAAATCGCGGCGCCGGTGATGGCGGTTTCGTTTTGCATCACGGTCTTTTTCGCGGTGATGAGCCGGGCGGTGCCGCAGATGAACGTTTTTGCCGAGAGTTTCGGGGTCAAGATTGCCGGTGGCCTGATTGTGTTCGGCTTCACCTTGCAAATCGCGGCGCAATATATCGCCAACCATCTGGGGCGCCTGTCGGACGACCTGATGGGGCTCGGCCAGATTGTGTACGGAGGCTGAGATGGGGGACGAGCAATCAGGCGAGAAGAGCGAGCAGCCGACCCAGCGAAAGCTGGAGGAAGCCATCAAGAAGGGCCAGATCCCGCGCAGCGCCGAGGTGCAGACGGCCTTCGTGCTGTTGGGCGGCATTGCGGCGTTGAGCTTCAGCGGGCGGGAAACGTGGCAGATGTTCATGAATGTCGAGGTGCAGACCTTTTCGCACCTGCACGACACGCCGCTCTCCACGGATTCGCTGCAGTCCTACGGCGTGACCGCCGTCCTGACGATCATCAAGTGCGCCGGGCCGTTCGTAATTTGCACCCTGTTCGCGGGGTTGCTGGCGGGCACGATTCAAAACCGTTTTCAAATCGCTTCCGAGGCCCTGAATCTCAACTGGGAACGCTTGAATCCGGTGGAAGGGTTCAAACGCCTTTTCTCCAACAAGACGGTGATGCCCACCGCCGTCGCCGCCGTGAAGTTTGCGGTGGTGCTGATACTCACCTACTCGGAAATCCGCGGCATCCTGTTCGATCCTATTTTCACGACCTCGGTCAGCGTGGGCCGGTTGGCGGAATTTCTGGCCCAGACCGGCATGACCATTTTGCTGCGCGTGACCATGGCGCTGGTCCTCATCGCCGCGGCCGATTATGGCTACCAGTTTTGGAAAAACAGCCGCGACATGATGATGACGCGCGAGGAATTGAAGGAGGAGGCCAAGAGTTCCGACGGCAACCCGGCCATGAAAAATGCGCGGCGGCGGCGCAAGAAAGCCAGCAAAGCCAAACAACTGGCCGAAGTCGCGCAGGCCGACGTGGTCATCACCAACCCTACCCATATTGCCGTGGCCCTGCGCTACGACCGCAAAACCATGCGCGCGCCCAAGGTCATCGCCAAGGGCATCCGCCTGAACGCCCAGCAAATCCGCGAAATCGCCGTCAAACATCAGGTTCCCATCATGGAGAACCGGCCTTTGGCCCGCATGCTTTTCAAGCATGCCAAGGTCGGCGCGGAAGTTCCTGCCAACCTCTACTCCGCCGTGGCGGAAGTGCTCGCCTGGGTGTATCGTATTAACCGCTACCGGTATTTTGCCGAACGCAATCAAGTCTGAACCCATGAAACCAATGCCATCCACGCCTGAAGCTTTGTTCCCAGTCCCGCCAACGGTAAAAATGGCTGGTCCGGGCGGCTTTTGCTCGACAAGGTTTTTGGCAGCAAGCAAAGTTTATTCGATGAAGGTAAATCAGAAACGTTGGAATCCCATACTGTGGGTCGAAGGCGCGGCTTTTTCCGTGCTGATAGTGCTTTGCTGGCTGTCTGAAGTGGTCGGGTTTCCCCACGTTGTTTTCGGCGAGGATTTTTCGCCCAACTGGCATCGGGCGCTGCTGCGGAGCCTGGCGATCTTGCTGGTGTGGAGCCTGGTATATCTGGAGACGCGTCGGCTTCTGAAGCGGTTGCATTATCTGGAGCAGTTCCTGCGCATCTGCGGTTGGTGCCGCAAAGTGGATCACAACGGTGAATGGCTCACGCTGGAAAGCTATTTCAGTTCAAAATTCGCCACGGAGTCAACCCACAGCATCTGCCCGGAATGTTTGAAAACCGAGCTGGCGGAAATCGCGCGGCGGCCGAAAGTAACAGCGAAATAAACCCGTGCCCTGAAGAAGTAACCGGGCGTTGCGCCGACGTCGCGGATGTTTGGCCGGGGGGTGAGCTGTAAGTAACCAGCAGCTTTTTTAGCCCGGGTGGCTGTTTATCCGCGTCAGCTGGTTTTTTTTGGTTGAAATCCGTGAGATCCCCGGTGTCAAACAATTTCCACGGGGCATTTGGGGAGCGCCTCCAGGAAGGCCTGGCCGTATTGTTTGGTCAAAATGCGGTTGTCCAGCACGACCACGATGCCGGTGTCCGTCTTCGCCCGGATCAGTCGCCCCACGCCCTGCCGAAATTTTAAAATTGCCTCCGGCAGGGAAAATTCGCCGAAGGAATTGCCGCCGCGTGCCTCAATCGCCTCAATGCGCGCCTCAATAAGCGGATGATCCGGCACCGCAAACGGCAGCCGCGTGATGATGACGTTGCTCAGCGCCTCGCCCGGCACATCCACGCCCTGCCAGAAGCTGTCCGTGCCGAACAGCACCGAGTGGACGTCGGCCTTGAACTTTTCCAGCATCGTCGAGCGCGGCGTGCCGGTGCCCTGCACGAAGAGCTCGATCTGCTGTTGGTTGAAAAACGCCTGCATCTGGTCCGCCACTTCCTGCATCAGTTTGTAGCTGGTGAAGAGCACAAAGGCTTTGCCCTGTGTTTGCTTCACGAAATGCTCGATCCAATGCACCAGCGCCCCGGCATACCCCTGCTCGCGCGGGTCGGGCATTTTCTTGACGGTGAATAATTTCATCTGCCGCTCGTAATCGAACGGCGTGCCGACTTGCATCTGCGTGGCGGCTTCGCAGCCGACGCGCCGCGCAAAGTAGTCGAGCGGTGAAGGTGCCGCCGGCAGCTTGCCGGCCGGCCGGTTCGTTTCCAGCCGGCTCAGCCGACGGGAGGCCGGCAGCACGCTGGTTGCCAGCGTGGCGCTTGTCATGATGACGCTGGTGTCCGTCTCAAACAGCCGGCGGCGCAGAAATTCCGCAACGTCCACGGGCGCGGCGTTCAGCGAAAGATTCCGCTGCGATTTGCCGCCACGTTCCACCCAGTACACATGGTCGTCCGCTGCCTGGCCCAGAAATTCCGCCACCTCGGTGCGCAGTTCGCCCAGCCGCCGGTTGCACTCCACCAGTTCCTGCCCGATGTCCTTGTCATCGCTGGTTTTGATGAGGTCGCTCACTGCCTCGCGCAGGCGCTGGATGGGCAGGGTTACGTTGTCGCTCACCAATTCGGCGCGGCGGATGCGCAGCTCTTTCCATTCGCGCCGCCGCGCGGAGCTGCTTTCCCGGCCGGCAAACTTGGGCGTGGCCGTCGCCTGGATTTCTTCGCACGCCGTCTCGACGTTTTCAAAAAACTTGTCGGATTCGCTCAGAATGTCGGCGACCAGCTTCACCGCCTTGCCCTGCCGCAACGTGGCGAGCAGTCCTTTTTCCGTCTTTGGATTCCACAACCGGTTGAGTGAATAGCGGACCTGTCCGCTCGACACACTCAGGCCGATGTGGCGTGAGGCGACGTTTTCCATCGTGTGGGCCTCGTCGAAAATCACGAAGTCGTTCTTGAACAGGATGCCACCCTCGATCTCCTCCTCGAGACCGCCAAGCAGCGTGAAAAACAGCGTGTGGTTCAGGATCACGACGTCGGCGGAAAGAATGCGGTTCCGCACGCGCTGAAAAAAACAGACGTCATGGTCGCGCGCAAAATCAGACTGGTGGCCGCACGTCTTCGGTGAGCACAGGCCGCGCTCGGAACAGACCTGCGCCCAGACTTTCTGGTCCGGCTCGAACTCAAAGTCCGACAGGCTGCCGTCCTTGGTTTCCTTGGACCATTCGTAGATGCGCTGCAATTCCTCCGCCTCGGACGAAGTGAACAGGTTGCCGCTCTGCTGCATCGCCTTTTGCAGCCGGCGCGTGCAGAGATAATTCGCGCGACCCTTGAGCATGGTGTAGCTGAACTTCACCGGCTCCGGCAGCGCGCCAAGGACACCCGTCAGCATGGGCAGATCTTTTTCCGTGAGCTGCTCCTGCAGATTGATCGTGTGCGTGGAAATGACCGCCTTTTTCTTTTGCGCCACGGCAAACAAAATGGCCGGGATCAAATACGCCAGGGACTTGCCGACGCCGGTGCCGGCCTCGACCGCCAGGTGCGCCTGGCTTTGCAGCGCTTGCGCCACGGCCACGGCCATTTCCTGCTGCTGCGGCCGGAACTCAAAGTTTTTCGCCCGCGATAAAATGCCCGTGGGCGAAAAGATTTCCTCAACCTGGGAAACCAGGTCGGTGCCGGACGGGTGGATTTCGGACAGGGAAATCATCGCCAGCAGGATGCCTTGCTCCCGGTGGCGAGGCCAATCAAAACGGGTGCGTCGGGAACAGCATCTCCGCGACGTAGAGGTCGTGAAAAGCCGGATCTTCGTTCAGTGTGATGTGTTCCACGCGGCGGGCTAGGGCGTCCCAGGCCGCCGGTTCTTCAAATAACGCACGCCTGGCACCATGCAGGGCGGTGTTGCCAGCCGGACTGATCCGGTTCATGGGCAGGTGGAGCAGGCCGATGCGCCGGGCGCTGGCGCGGCTGATATAATTACCGAAGGCCCCGGCCAGGTGCAGCGTCTTTAGACCGTCCAGCGTAGCGCCCAAGTGGCTTGTCAAAATTTGCAGTCCGGCGGAAATCGCCCCTTTGGCGAGCTGTAATTCGCGTACGTCGGTTGGGTTGAGTGTAATGTTACCAGCAAGCGGCATGGATGGGGAAACAGTCATCCGGCCACCAAATTCGATGCATTTTAGCTCCAGCCCCGCCGCTACGGCATCGACCAAACCGCTGCCGCACAAACCGCGGGCCTCCCCGCCGCCGATCACCCGGCAGTTGAGCACGCCGCTCTGGATTTCGACTGCGCAAATCGCGCCTGTCGCGGCCCGCATGCCCATCGCGATGCGGGCTCCTTCGAACGCCGGTCCCGCCGCTGTGGAGGCGCAGAGAATTCGTTCGCGATTGCCCACGACCACTTCGCCATTCGTGCCGAGATCCAGCAAGGCGACCAGTTCTCGGCTCTCGTGCAGGCCGGTGGCCACGATGCCTGCGAGTACGTCGGAGCCGACGAAGGCGGCCAGGGAGGGGAGGAATTCGATGTGGGCGGAGGGGGGCAAAGGCCAGCAGAGCTGTGCGGGCTGGAAGTGAACCCTGGCCAGGGAGGAGGGTTTGAAGGGGTGTCCGGCGAGGGGGGCGACGCTCAGGCCGCAAAAGAGGTGGTGCATCACGGTGTTGCCGACAATGACGACGTGCGTGACCGGTTGGTGGGAAGGTGATTGCGCCTGAAGCTGTTGCAAAAGCTTACCGAGTTGATCGCGGATCAAGCGGCCCAACTCTTCCGCGCCGCCTTGGAGGGCGTAGCCCACCCGGGTCATGAGGTCGGCGCCGTGGCGGGCCTGGGAGTTCAGGGCGGTGCTGACGGCAAGGATATGGCCGGTCTGGAGGTCCACAAGCTGGGCGGCGAGGGTAGTGGTGCCCAGATCGATCGCGATGCCGAGACCGGCGCGGGGGGTGAAGGCAAAGGCGGAATGGTCGCCCAAGACGGGCATTTCCCATTGGGCGAGTTCGAGTTCGAGGTCGCTGGCGATTTGATGCCGGCAGGCGAGGCGCCAGCCGGCCTGTAATTCCGCAGGGGACAACAGTTTACGTTCTTCCTCGCTGACGGGCAGGCTGCCGCTGAGCAGGCGGACGCGGCAGCCCTGGCAGCGGCCTTTGCCGCCACAGGGGAATTCCACGCCATGGTCGAAGAGCATGTCTTGCAGCGACTTGCCGACGGGCACTTCCCATTCGCGGCCGGCGGGGTGGAGCCGGAGTTGGCAGGTGGCGCTCATGCGGGTTCGGCGCCGATGAGGCGGCCATCGTAGCGGAGGCCGATGCGCTGGCCGGGGGGGAGGATGAGAAATTTGGCTTCGGGCCAGTCGCCGTCCAGCAAGTGCCGGAGCCAGCCGAGGTCGCCGGGCAGTTTTTCGAATTGCCAGCCTTGTTGCCGGGCGATTTCGGCGGCTTGGCGCTCGCGCTGGTCCACACCGGCGACGGGGGTGGTGATGAAGGCGAGGCGCTTATAATGTTTGGTAAAGTTCGCCAGTTCGGCGAGCAGGAAGGTGGCGTTTTCCTCGCCGTAGCGGGCGATCAGTTCCTCTTTGCGGGCGGAGAACACTTCGTCGGCACCGGCGGCCATGGGGCGCAGCATGCGGTCGGCGGGGAGGTGCTCAATCCAGCCGGAGCTTTGGAAGTAGGTGCCGGGCTGGCGGTCGAGTTCGGCGAGGTAACGGGCGGAATCGCCGAGCAAGAGGCCAAGGCAATCGTGGGCGCGCGGGACGACGACGGGCAGGGTGCGGGCCGACAGGCCGATGAGCCCGCGATTGCACAGGCCGTAGCCGAGGGCGATGGCGTCGCAGTCAGCGGGTGAGATGGCATCAACGGCGGACTGGAGGGCAGCGTTGAGCTGTTTGCCGGGCTGTTCGTGCAGGGCCATTTCGAGGTATTGGACGCGGAGATCGGTTTTGGCGGCGGGGGCCAAAGCCTCGATTTCGCGCTCGAAAACGCGGCAGGAAATCAGATGCAACCGCTGGCGGCTCATAGGCGTGGTTTGGAATCAGGCGGTTAGAACATTGCGATCAATGTCCTACCATCGAACAGCGTAGCGGACCCGCCAACGGGTACTCACCTTTCTTGAGGAAAAATGCGCCGTAAATTGGCGTGGGTGAGGTTAGAAAACGCACATTTTGTGGCATAAACGGGGGAAAGATTAGCCGCAAAGAGGCTCAAAAGGCGCAAAAACAAAAAGGACGGTGCAACAACAAATATATCCCTCCGGACGGGGCTGCCGGGGCGGGCGGGATGCGGGGGTGTCGCTCGGGCCTGGCAACCGGGCAGGACGGTTTTTAACCGGGTGCATAAACACCTCAAAAGGCGAAACAGTCGCAGCCCAGGCCGAAGAAATCGGCGTAGCGATTGCGCGCGGCTTCAAGGCCGGCCTGGAGTTGAAGCGCGGCGTGGGCGCAACCGTGTTGGCACGCAGCACTGTGCTCGTGGGCCGGCGGTACCGGCACTCCGGCGCGCGCGGCTTTACGAAGATCCAGAGGCGCGCCGTAACCGCCGAATACTTTGACCGGCGACCATTCGGGCAACACCGGCAGCGGTGGCGGCGCCAGGGGGGCGAACTCAGCGGTCGCGTGGACGATCTGGCCGCCAACGATGGTGAGGACGGATTCGATGCCTTTGATCGCCTCTTCTGGCACGGAAAGATAATCGTCGGTAAGAGCGACGAGGTCGGCCAGTTGACCGGGAGCCAGCGCGCCTTTTTTGCCGTTTTCGCTGGAAAACCAGCTACTGCCCTGGGTGTAGAGCCGCAGCGCCTCGACGCGGCTGAGACGATTTTTTTCAGGATACATCGCAACCCCGCCGACGGTCCGGCCGGTGACGAGCCAGTAAAGCGAAACCCACGGATTGTAGCTGGCGACCCGGGTGGCGTCGGTGCCGGCGCCGACGGGGATGCCCAGTTCCAACATTTTTCGCACGGGCGGCGTCTGTTCGGCGGCCTTTTGGCCGTAACGCTGCATGAAGTATTCGCCCTGGTAGGCCATGCGATGTTGAATGGCGATGCCGCCGCCAAGGGCTTTTATGCGGTGCAGGTTCCGATCGCTCACGGTCTCGCAATGGTCGAAGAACCAGTTCAAGCCACTGAACGGCACCTCGCGATTCACTTCCTCGAACACATTCAGGAAGCGGGTGATGCTTTCGTCGTAGGTGGCGTGCAGGCGGAACGGCCATTTGTTCGCGGCAAGCAGTGCGACGACCTCTTTGAGTTCGCCTTCGAGCGAGGCATTCAGGTCAGGACGCGGCTCGAGGAAATCTTCAAAGTCGGCCGCGCTGAACACGAGCATTTCGCCGGCGCCGTTGCAGCGGAGATAGTCATCGCCCTGGCCGGGGCCGGTCATTTTGATCCAGCGGGCGAAGTCTTCCTTCTCCTGCCTGGGTTTTTGGGTGAAGAGATTGTAGGCGATGCGCAGGGTCAATTCGCCGCGTTCGTGAAGCTGGTTGATGATGGCATAGTCATCGGGGTAATTCTGAAAGCCGCCGCCGGCGTCAATGATGCTGGTCAGGCCGAGGCGGTTGAGCTCGCGCATGAAGTGGCGCGTGGAATTCAACTGGTGCTCCGGCGGCAGTTTGGGGCCTTTGGCCAGGGTGGCGTACAGGATGGTGGCGTTGGGTCGTGCGATGAGCAGGCCGGTGGGATTGCCGCTGTGGTCGCGCTGGATTTCACCGCCCGGTGGATTCGGGGTGTCCTTGGTGTAACCGCACGCACGCAGCGCCGCCTGGTTCAGCAATGCCCGGCAATACAAGTGCAGAATGAACACGGGCGTGTCAGGGGCCGCGGCATTGATTTCGTCCAAGGTCGGCATGCGGCGTTCCGCGAATTGAAATTCGGTCCAGCCGCCGACCGCGCGCACC
>Ga0302322_100003860_pt1 | contig 12955 bp, 13 predicted proteins | sample Fen_T0_2_FD_203757 | JGI IMG/M metagenome (GOLD analysis project Ga0302322, IMG submission 203757) | Peat permafrost microbial communities from Stordalen Mire near Abisko, Sweden - Fen_T0_2 | ecosystem: Environmental > Terrestrial > Soil > Wetlands > Permafrost | place: Sweden: Abisko...
CTGCTCTACTGGCATCATTACAGCCAGAGCGGCATGCGCATCGAGACCGAGTCTGACGACGACAGCATCGGCGGCCACTTCCTGCACCTGCTGCACGGCGAGACGCCACCCGAGATCTGGGTGCGGGGCATGCACACCTCTCTGGTCCTCTACGCCGAACACGAGTTCAACGCCTCCACCTTCACCGCACGCGTGGTGGCCGGCACCGGCTCGGACCTGCATTCGGGCATCACCGCCGCCATCGGCGCCCTGCGCGGCCCCAAGCATGGCGGCGCCAACGAGGCCGCGCACGGCATCCAGTCGCGCTACGCCACGCCCGACGAGGCGGAGGCCGACATCCGCGCGCGGGTGGCGAACAAGGAGGTCATCATCGGTTTCGGCCACCCCGTCTACACGGTCTCCGACCCACGCAACGTGGTCATCAAGTCGGTCGCCAGGCGCTTGGCCGAGCATGCCGGCGACACGCGCCTCTACGCCATCGCCGACCGGCTGGAGACGGTGATGCGCGAGATCAAGAACCTGTTCCCCAACCTCGACTGGTATTCGGCCGTTTCCTACGCCGCCATGGGCGTGCCGATGCCGATGTTCACGCCGCTGTTCGTGATCTCGCGCACCACCGGCTGGGCCGCGCACGTCATCGAGCAGCGCATCGACGGCAAGATCATCCGCCCCTCGGCCAATTACACCGGCCCGGAGAACCTCAAGTTCGTGCCCATCGACCAGCGCCCATGAAGCCTTTCCCCCCTTTGAAAAAGGGGGGCAGGGGGGATTCCCGTGAGCGCCGCCAGCACCGCTGAAATCCCCCTCGATCCCCATTTGAGAAAGGGGGAGGAAAATCCGAAACCCGTTAGCTGAGGAATGCAACATGTCCGCCCACGATATCCGCGATGCCCACCGCCCGCCCTTCGACGCCGTCCTGCAGTCCATGGCCGACTACCTCATGGACTACGACGCCGGCCAGTCCGCGCTGGCGATGGAGACCGCGCGTTACAACCTGATGGACTCGCTGGCCTGCGCGCTGCTGGCCCTGGACTACCCGGAATGCACCAAGCTGCTGGGTCCGGTAGTTCCGGGCGCCACGCTTGCAGGCGGCACGCGCGTGCCGGGCACCGCGTACGAACTCGATCCGGTCAAGGCGGCCTGGGACATTGGCTGCCAGGTGCGCTTCCTCGATTTCAACGACACCTGGCTGGCGGCGGAATGGGGCCATCCGTCCGACAACCTCGGTGCCATCCTCGGTATCGCCGACTGGCTGTCGCGCCGGAACGTGGCCGAGGGCAAGCCGCCACTGCTTGTGCGCGACGTGTTCAAATCCATGATCCTGGCGCACGAGATTCAGGGGGTCACCGCGCTGGAGAACGCTTTCAACCGGGTCGGCCTCGACCACGTCATGCTGGTGCGGATCGCCTCCGCCGGCGTGGCGGCGAAGATGCTTGGCGGCACGCGCGAGGAGGTGCTCAACACCCTGTCGCATGCCTGGATCGACGGTTGCGCGCTGCGTACTTACCGCCATGCACCCAACGCCGGCCCGCGCAAATCCTGGGCGGCGGGCGACGCCAGCTCGCGCGGCGTGCGCCTGGCGCTGATCTGCCTCAAGGGCGAGATCGGCTACCCGTCGGCGCTCACCGCGAAGACATGGGGCTTCCAGGACGCGCTCTACCGTGGCAATCAACTCAAGTTCAGCCAGCCGTTCGGCAGCTACGTGATGGAGAACATCCTGTTCAAGATCAGCTTCCCGGCCGAGTTCCACGCCCAGACCGCCGTGGAGTGCGCCCTCGCCCTGCACCCGCAGGTGAAGGACCGGCTCGATGACATCGCGCGCATCGAGATCGAGACCCAGGAGGCGGGCTGCAGGATCATCGACAAGACCGGCCCGCTCAACAACTACGCCGACCGCGACCACTGCATCCAGTACATGGTGGCGGTGCCGCTCATCAAAGGCTCGCTCACCGCCGCCGACTACGGCGACGCGGCCGCCGCCGACCCGCGCATCGACCGCCTGCGCGCGCTGACCACGGTGAAGGAGAACCCGCGTTTCTCGCGCGAATACCTGGAGGCCGACAAGCGCCACATCGGCAACAGCGTGCAGGTGTTCTTCAACGGTGGCAGCAGTACGGAAAAGGTCAGCATCGACGCCCCCATCGGCCACCGACAGCGTCGCGCCGAGGGCATCCCGGTGCTGGTGAAGAAGTTCGAGGCCGCGCTCGCCGGCAGGCTGTCGCCCAAGCATTGCACCGCAATCACCCACCTGTGCGCCGAGCAGGCGCGCCTGGAAGCCACGCCGGTGCAGGAGTTCATGTCACTGTTCGCGGCGTAACTACAAAATACTTGCGTTGAATAGCTTTTTGTAATAACAATATACGCATGATCATCTGGGACGAAGCCAAACGAGAGAAAAACCTCAAGGCTCATGGCATCGACCTGGCTGACGTGGGCTGTGTATTCGATGCCCCGATGGTCACAGTGGAAGACGAGCGCGAGAAGTATGGCGAACAACGGTTGCAAAGTCTGGGCTGGTTTCGCGATCGCGTTGTCTTCCTCGTATGGACGGAGCGCGATGAGAGCGCCCGGGTAATTTCCTGTCGTTATGGTGACAAACATGAAACGCGCGCCTACTTCCAAGCCCTCGGCCATTAGCAAAAAACAGGTGGCGGCCGCCATTGCCGCCGCACCCAACCGGGTGAATGATCCGGAGTGCCCCTACGATCCGAACGATGCCGCATCGGTGGCCGCATTCTGGGCCAAGGGCAAGGTTCGCCTGCCCGGCCAGCGCGGACCGCAAAAGCGCCCGACCAAGGTACCGGTTACGGTTCGCTACAGCCCGGAGGTCGTGGCGTACTTCAAGGCGACCGGAGAAGGCTGGCAGACGCGCATGAACGAGGCGCTGAAGGAGTATGTTGAACAGCACCGCGCGGCGTAAGCCATTGGTATTCGACCCTGGCCCCTTCGGCCCCCCGGCCCAGACATCCGGCGCAATACCCTTCAGTTATTGACTTACACAGCGCTGATCGAGTCTATCGGCCAGGATAGCCTGCATGCGAACGCGCAGCGATTACCTGAACGATGGGCAGCTAAAGCGCTGTCGTGCGCTGATTTCTTCCGGCGTCAGAGGCTTGTCTCCGGTGAAAAACGTGGGCGCGTAGTACCCGGGCGTCAACAACTCCGGCGGCGCCGGCGGGTCAATGTATTGCGACACCTTGTTTCCCAGGATCGGCTTGTAACCCGAGTAGACTTTGGCGCCCATGGCATGCAGGCGCCTGAGCACGACCACCACCCGCGGCCGGAAATCAGGCGACCAGGAACTGGACTGTAACGCGTCCGCAGCCTCATCGAGGTCGCGGGCGCCGTGCTCAAGCAGATAATTCACGACCTCCAACTGTCCCAATCGCGCGGCATGCATGATCGCGCTTCCGCCTATCGCACTGGTGCCCTTGCCCTCCTGGGGGCGCAGGTTGACGTCGGCACCGTATTTCACCAGCACCTTGACGTTGTCAATGTGCATGAACGCGAGGCTCAGCAGGTTCTCGCCCTCGTATGGAAAGACTCCGACCTGCTCCGGCCGCATCGGCATGCGTGTGTTGGGGTTGGCTCCCGCCCTGAGCAAGGCTTCGAGGAAGGGCGCACTGGCGTGGATCGGCAGGACCAGGATGATGGGATAGCCCCCTAACGCGGCCGGGGTGGCGATCTGATGGTTGGGATCAGCGCCATGTTTCAGCAGCACCTGCACGCCGTCGAGATTGCGCGCGCGTAACGCGAAGGCGAGTGGCGTGTAGCAATTGACACCCTGGCCGTCGACCGGCACGCCCGACGCCAGCAGGCTTTCCACCTCACCCACCCGGCCATGTGCCGCCGCGTCCGCCAGCGCCGCCAGTTGCGGATCGGCGAAGTACTCTGCTGCCGTCTTGCCTCCGACTTCCATGGCGCATCCGCCGCTATTCACCAGGGTTGCCGTGAGAACCATGCCAAGCAGCCATCTTCGCATCACTGATCCTCCCAAAAAGTCGATTGGCGGTTTCAGGTAATTTAGCAGCCAACTGGTGCAGTGTAGGCCGACTGTTTCCTGTGGCTGAATACCTTCCAACGACTGTCTTCTAGTTGAAGCATGTAGGGCGGATGAGACCGCAGGCCGTTATCCACAGGCTGTTACAACGATCCGACACCGCCACTGACGACGCAACCGTCCGGAGGAAGGCACTTCGCTTTTCCGCCCTATTGTGCTTCTCGACGCACACTCGGCACGCCCCGCATCCACTCCTGGCGAAGCGCCGAATAATAGGCCCGGCATGCGGCAGCTTCGAAGCTGCCACGCCAGACGGCCACCGTCCTGTTCAACCCCTCGCCGGGACGAATTCACCGAGCACGATGCCGACGCCGGTCCGTTCCTCCGACTATTTCGGCGCTACGTTCATCGCGCGGCTCGCGGTATGGCCTGACGCAGCGCCGGCCACTGATGCAGACACAGCCCGATGCCGATGCAGGCCGTGCCCAGCCAGACGCGCGCGCTCACCACCTCGCCGTTGAGCAGGCCGCCGAGCCATAGGGCCAGCACCGGCGTGATGAGGGTGATGAGCGCCACCTTGCCGGTCTCCATGTGCTTGATGACGTAGTAATAGAGCGCGAAGCCGAGTACCGAACCGAACACGCCCAGATAGACGATAGCGGCGCCAGCGCGTGGTGACACCTGCGCGGGAACGCCGCCGCCCGTCAGCCACCAGACCAGACCGAACAGCGGCATCGACACCGCCAGGGTGCCGGCGGTGGTGGCCAGCGGCGGGCTGTCGTCGCCGATGCGCTTCACCCAGACCAGGCTGGCCGAGTAGACCAGCACCGCCGCCAGCTGCGCGGCGACCCCGGCGACGGCATGCGCGCCGCCCATCTCGCGGCTGTCGCCGAAGATCACCATGAGACCCGCCAGACCCAGCAGCATGCCGGCGAGCTTGGCCGGCGTCAGCGCCTCTTCCTCCAGCCAGACCAGGGCCATGACCCCGGTCACCAGCGGCGACAGGCCGAACAGCACCGACACCAGGCCGGAATGGATGTACTGCGCGCCCCAGTAGGTCAGCGTCATGGCGCCGAACACGCCCAGGCCGCCGGCCAGGTAGCTCTGGCGGGCGCGGCGGTCGAGCGGCAGGCCGACCCGCCAGACGGCGAGCAGGACGGCGGCGACGGTCAGACCGATGGCCATGCGCGCGGCGACCGCGAAGGCGAAACCCGCGCCCTGGGCGCTCCACTTGATCGCCAGCGGCGTGGTGGACCAGATCAGGATGACGGTGAGATAGGCGGCCGGTACGGACATGGGGCTACTCCATTTCCGGCGAATCGCAATGCACTGCATAGTCCATGAACCACTCCATTTCAGACGCAAACAAACAAAAAGGCCGCGAACCTTTCGGGTCCGCGGCCTTTTTCGGGAAATCAAATCGTTACATCGGGATCGATCCACTTCCGGCCACGGACGCCAATACGCGCCACTTGCCATGCGGCAGTCGGCGGACAGAGGCGGGAGCGTTGTGGACGGAATTCATGGCTGGATTGTCGGGGTTGGTTAGCCAAGGCGTCAACATGTACGTAGCCACCCCGCCAACACAGTGGTTGTAGGTCGGGTTAGCTGCCAGGCGTAACCCAACGGCGCTGTTGTTGGCTGATGACGCTGGCGTCGGGTTACGCGATAAACCCGCTAACCCGACCTATGGGTTTTGTAGACCGCGTACAGATTTTGTTATACTTATAACTATGCAAGTAATTACTTCTACAGAATGGCTGTTGCTGGTCTTCAGCCTGCCCACCCAGCACGCCACGGCGCGCATGCGCATCTGGCGCGCCTTCAAGGCGCTCGGCTGCGCGGCGTTGCGTGACGGCGTCAATCTATTGCCGGCGCGCAAGGACACCCACGCCGCCTTCGCCGCACTCAGCGCGGAACTGCATCAGGCCGGCGGCACCGCCTGGGTGCTGACGCTGGCACCGGAACCCGAGCGGGATGCAGAGTTCATCGCCCTGTTCGACCGCGGCGACGAACACACCGCCCTGCTCGACGAGGTCATCGAGGTCGCCGCGCGACTGCGCAACGAACCGACGGAGCCCCTGGCACGCGCCGCTCGCGCCCTGCGCCGACGCTATGACACCCTGACGGCCATCGACTATTTCCCGAACCAGGTCGGCGAGCACGTGCGACTGGCCCTGGACGATCTGGAGACCAGCCTGGCCGGGCGTCTGTCGCCGGACGAACCGCGCGCCGCCGATCGCGCCATCCCGGTCCTCGACCCGCGCGACTATCGCGGCCGCACCTGGGCCACGCGCCGCGACCTGTGGGTGGACCGGGTCGCCAGCGCCTGGCTGATCCGTCATCACATCGATCGCAAGGCCCGGTTCCTGTGGCTGGCCAAAGCCAGGGCCTGCCCGAAGGACGCGCTGGGTTTCGATTTCGACAACGCCACCTTCACCCACGTCGGTCACCGGGTCACCTTCGAGACCCTGCTCGCGGCCTTCGGGCTGGAGAACGATGCCGGTCTGCTGCGTCTGGGCGGCCTGATCCACGCCCTCGATGCCGGCGGGGTGACACCACCCGAGGCCGCCGGACTGGCGGCAATGCTCAAGGGCATCAAGGCAGCGAGCAGCGATGACGACGCCTTCCTGAAACGCGCCACGCCCGTGTTTGACGCACTGCATGCCACATTCAACGAGGAGTAGACGATGTCCGAAGCCCCGCAACGACCCGCCCATCCCAGCCTCTCCGAGGCCTTCCCCTACTGGCTGAAGCTGGGCTTCATCAGCTTCGGCGGCCCGGCCGGGCAGATCGCCATGATGCACACCGAACTGGTGGAAAAGCGCCGCTGGATCGGCGAGCACCGCTTCCTGCACGCCCTCAACTACTGCATGCTGCTGCCCGGCCCGGAGGCCATCCAGCTGGCCATCTACATCGCCTGGCTGATGCACGGCACGGCGGGCGCCCTGGTCGCCGGCGTGCTGTTCTTCCTGCCCGCGTTCGTCCTGCTTTCCGCCCTGGCGGCGGTGTACCTGAGCTTCGGCAATCTGCCGCTGATGGCCGGCATCTTTTACGGCATCAAGCCGGCGGTGGTGGCGGTGGTGCTGTTCGCGGCCTGGCGCATCGGCTCCAAGACCATCAAGAACGAGGTGCTGCTGGCCATCGCTGCCCTGGCCTTCATCGGCATCTTTTTCTTCAAGTTCGACTTCCCCTGGATCGTGCTGGCGGCGGGCATCCTCGGTGCCATCGGCGGCAAGCTGGTGCCGGCCAAGTTCAAGGGCGGTGGCGGACACGGTACTTCCAAAAAGGCCTACGGCCCGGCCCTGATCGACGACGACACGCCGCCGCCGGCGCACGCCGCCTTCTCCTGGAGCAAGCTCGTCATCATGACCCTGGCCTTCGTGCTGATCGGCGGCGCGGTGCTGCTGGGCTCCGGCGGACAGCGGACCCTGGCCGACATGGGCGAGTTCTTCGCCAAGGCAGCCTTCCTCACCATCGGCGGCGCCTACGCGGTGCTGCCTTACGTCTACCAGGGCGCGGTGGAGCACTTCGGCTGGCTGACGGGGCCGCAGATGATCGATGGCCTGGCCCTGGGCGAGACCACTCCGGGACCGCTGATCATGGTGGTGACCTGGGTCGGCTACCTGGGTGGCGTCGCCAAGCAGGTGTATGCCAACCCGATCGCAGCCGGCCTGGCCGGCGCGGCGGTGGCCACCTTCTTCACCTTCCTGCCGTCGTTCTGGTTCATCCTCGCCGGCGGCCCGGTGGTGGAAAGCACGCGCGGCGAGCTTAAGTTCACCGCCCCGCTCACCGCTATCAGCGCCGCCGTGGTGGGGGTGATCGTCAACCTGGCGGTGTTCTTCGCCTGGCACACCGTCTGGCCCCAGGCCAGCATGGCCGCGCCGTTCTCCGGCAAATTCGAATGGCTGCCCGTGGTGGTCGCCCTGGCCAGCTTCGTCGCCCTGTGGAAATACAAGGCCGACGTCATGAAGGTCATCGGCGCCTGCGCGCTCATCGGCCTCGCCTACACCCTCATTGGTTAAGGAATCGCCATGCCCTACGAACTCAAACCCCTGGCCTGCGACCCGGCAAAACTGTCGGGACTGTCCGAAAAATTGATCGTCAGCCACTGGGAGAACAACTACGGCGCCGCGGTGAAGAGCCTCAACGCCATCGAGCGCGACTTCGGTGGACTCGATGCCTGGCGCGCCGAGTTCACCGCCATGGGCATGGGCGGCGGCTCCGGCTGGACGCTGCTGGCCTGGAGTCCGCGCCGCAACCGGCTGGTCAACGCCCGGGCCGCCGACCATGCCCACAACCTGGCGGGGGCGACACCACTCATCGCCCTGGACATGTACGAATACAGCTACCACATGGACTTCGTCGCCAAGGCCGGGGCCAATGTGGACGCCTTCATGCAGAACCTGTTCTGCACGGCCGCTGAAGTTACTTTTAACGCCGCCTACACCAAACCGGGAGCCTGACCATGGACCGCAGCATCAAACCCGACGCCCTCAAGACCGAGATCGCCGGCAAGTTCATCCTCGACGTGCGCCGTGTCGCCGATCATGCCGCTTCGACCGAGCAACTCGCCGGCGCGCGCTGGCATGACCCGGAGAAACTGGCGGAGTGGAGCGACGCCCTGCCCAAGGATCGGGACATCATCCTCTACTGCGTGCGCGGTGGTGGGGTTTCCAACAGCGTTGTCGATGCCCTTCAGGCCAAGGGATTGAAGGCACGTTTCATCGAGGGCGGCATCGAGGGCTGGAAGACGGCGGGCGGCGCGGTGGAAAATAAGTGAGCACGCCGCCTCTCCCTCTCCCCTCTGGGGAGAGGGCAGGGGTGAGGGGGATACATTAAGCACGCCCATGCCCAAGCACCCCGACGCCCAAATCGCTCACGCCCGCGGTCTGAGGCGCGAGGCCACGGATGCCGAGCAGCGCCTCTGGCTACATCTGCGCGATAGGCAACTGGAAGGGCTCAAGTTCCGTCGCCAGCACAGCATCGGTCCCTTCATCGCCGACCTGGTATGTGACGAGGCCAGGCTCATCGTCGAGGCAGACGGCGGGCAGCATGCGGATCAGGTTGAGCACGATAATCAGCGCACGGCCTGGTTTGAGGCTCGGGGATACCAAGTGCTCCGGTTCTGGAATAACCAGATTTTGGAGCACACCACTGCGGTGCTGGAGGAGATCAGACGGGTGGTTCTGAATTGAGTGGAGGTGCTGCGGAAAACCGCCCCTCACCCTAACCCTCTCCCCGGTGGGGAGAGGGAATGACTACATAACGCGAGTCGCCTTTCGCTCTTCGCCCTCTCCCCTCCGGGGAGAGGGCAGGGGGCGAGATGAGGGATTCGCGGAGCATGCTCCGCGCCCAGCGAGCGGTTCCGGCATGCAGGCCGGAACCGCACTGCAAGTGAGGGGCAGTAAGTGGCAGATTACAAACCAAAGGACGCACCATGAAATGGATCACCCGCGAACGCCCCAAAATCGACCGCATCGCCTGCCCCTGGCTGATCGCGCGCTTCATCGATGCCGAGGCCGAATTCCTCTATGTGCCCGGCGGCGAGGTCATGAAGCTGGCTGCGCAGACTGGCGCGACACCCTATGACGTGCCCGGCGTGGAACTCGGCCATCACGGCGACGAATGCAGCTTCGACGCCTTCATCGCCAAGTACCGGCTCGATGACCCGGTGCTGGCCAAGGTCGCCCGCATCGTCCGCGCCGCCGACACCGGCCGGCCCGACCTTGCGCCGGAGGCGGCCGGCCTGCTGGCGATCTCCAGAGGCCTGTCGCTCAACTTCATGGACGACCACGCGATGCTGGCGCAAGGCATGGTGATCTACGACGCGCTCTACGCCCAGTGCGCCGACAGCCCGCTGAAGCAGGTTTCCCGCTGGGTGGGACTGGCGCGCTGATGCCATGACCGACCGCCAGCGCCTCATCGCCGCCGCCTTCCTGCGCGCCGTCGCCACCGGCCTGATCGGTGTGCTGCTGGGTCTGCACCTGGCCCGTAGCGGCCTGGCCTACGGCGACATCGGTCTGGTGATTGCCGCCGGACTGGCCGGGGCGGCGGCTGCGGCACTCGTCGCCACCTGGTTCGGCGACCGCATCGGCCGTCGCAAGTTGCTCATCGCCCTGGCCTTCGCGTGCGCCGCAGGCGGCGTGGCCATCGCCTACGCCCACGACTTCACCCTGCTGCTCGGCATCGCGTTTCTGGGCATGGTCAACGGCCAGGGCCGCGATCGCGGCGCATCGCTGGTGCTGGAACAGGCGGCCCTGCCGGCAACGGTCGATGACGCCGGCCGCACCCGCGCCTTCGCCTGGTACAACCTCCTGCAGGATGTCGGCCTCGGCTTCGGCGGGCTCCTGGCGATGCTGCCGGAGCTGCTGCGTGGCGCCTACAACCTCGATGCCGGGACCTCCCTGCAGATTGCGGTGCTGGTCTATGCCGCGCTGCTGTTTCTTTCCGGGCTCTGCTATCTGGGCCTGTCGGCTCAGGTCGAGGTGCACGCCAACACGCCGCGTCTGGTGGTCTCGCCCGAAAGCCGCCGCATCCTCCTGCGCATCTCGCTCCTGTTCGGCATCGATGCGGTCGCCGGCGGCTTCCTCGGCGCGGCCCTGCTGTCTCTGTTCTTCCACCAGCGCTTCGGCGCCGACGAAACCACCCTCGCCGCGCTGTTCGTCGGCGCGCGCCTGCTCAACGCCGTCTCGCACCTGGGCGCGGCCTGGCTGGCGCAGCGCATCGGCCTGGTCAACACCATGGTGTTCACGCACATCCCGTCCAGCCTGCTGCTGATGACCGTGGCCATCGCGCCCAGCTTCCCGGTCGCGGCGATCCTCTACCTGCTGCGCGAGGGACTGGTGGAGATGGACGTGCCGACCCGCCAGTCCTATGTCATGGCGGTGGTGAAGCCGGCGGAGCGCACCTTCGCCTCGGGCGTCACGCATCTGGTGCGCCTCGGCGGCTGGGCAGCGGGACCGGCCTTCGCCGGCGTGCTCATGCAGGTGGTGGCGGTCGGCTCGCCGCTGCTGGTCGGGGCCGGCATGAAGATCGCCTACGACCTGCTGCTCTGGCGCGCCTTCCGTCATGTGCGCCCGCCCGAGGAACGTGCGGCATAATTCGGCGCCATGCATACCCGCCCCATCGCCGAGCGAATCGACTGGCTGTTCGACATCGCCGCGAAACATGCCGAGACCTATGCCAGCCCCGATGCCTGGTTGGCGCGGCAGCGCTACCTGGCCCAGCATCCCACCGCCATCGCGGTGCTGAAGTGCATGGACGGGCGCATCAACATCCCCATCGCCACCCACACACCGGCCGGCATCATCTCCCCCTTCCGCAACCTGGGCGGCATGTTCAACCTGGGCTGGCCGCACCTCGGCGAAGTGCTGGCCCATCACGTCCAGGGCATGGTCAGCCAGGGGCGACAGGTGCTGGTGCTGGTCACCTATCACTACTCCAAGGGCGACCCGCTGCGCGGTTGCGCCGGCTTCAACTATGACACCGCGGCGGCGCGCGCCCACACCGACGAGATCCGCGCGCAGTTGACGCACACCTTCGGCCTCGGCCACGCCACTGTCTACCCGCTGGTGTGCGGCTTCGAGACCGACGACGATGCCCTGATCCTGCATGGCGGCCAGGGCGCTTCGCTCAACGTCGCCGAACTGACCGAGGCCGACCGCGACACCCTCGGTCCGCGTCTGGCGGCGCTGCTGCCGGACATGCCGGAACGCATGCGCGCCGACCTGATCCCGCTGATCCTCGGCAACATGGACCACATCGTCGAGGTGAAAAAGACGCCGCGCGCGCTCGACATCGAACATCGCGAATGGATGATCTGCATCGGCCGCGGCTTCGACTTCCTGCACATGCCCAACCTGGCGCTGATCATCGGCCCCTACAGCCCCGATCTGGCCGACCCGGTGCGCCAGGCGGCGGGCATCATCGAGCACAACATGCAGGCCGGCCGCATCCCCGACGACGGCTTCCTGTTGCTGGCCTCGGCGCCCTACGAGGAGATCGGCGTCGACCGCGCCCGCGCCGAACTCAAGGCGCGCTTCATGGCGCGCTTCGCCGCCGAGGTGATCGCCGAGGCGCGGCCGGAACTGGCGCGCAAGATGCATGTGCGCACCGCCGTGCTCGATTGGCGCTCGCGCGTGCTGGCGCGGCTGGCGGCATAGCTCACGGCTGGTCTTGCGCCGCAGCCAGAAATTCCGCGACCGCGGTGGACACCTGACCGGCCAGGTCGGCGCCCTGGCAGTCGAACGTCACCACCCCTTGCCAGCCTCGCAGCCAGGTGAGCTGGCGCTTGGCGAGCTGGCGGGTGGCGGCGGCGCCCTGTGCCTCCAGTTCGTCGCGCGTGATTTCGCCATCCAGGTGTCGCCACGCCTGACGGTAACCGACGCAGCGCATCGATGGCAGATCGGGATGCAATGCGAACCGCTGCCGCAATCCCGACAACTCTTCGACCAGACCAGCATCGAGCATGGCGTCGAATCGCCGGTTGATGCGTGCATGCAGCCAGGCGCGGTCCGCCGGTACCAGCGCCAGTTCCAGCAGCCGGCAGGGCATCTCGGCCGCCACGCGTTTGCCAAGCAGGGCGGACATCGGCTGACCGCTGGTCAGGCACAGTTCCAGCGCGCGTTCGATGCGCTGGCTGTCGTTGGGCGCGAGCCTCGCGGCCGTCGGCGGATCGAGCCGCGCCAGTTCCGCATGCAGCGCCGGCCAGCCCTCGCGACGGGCACGCGCCTCGATCTCGGCACGCAGCGCGGGATCGGCGGTAGGCAGGCTATCGAGGCCGCCTTTCAGCGCCTTGAAGTAGAGCATCGTGCCGCCGACCAGCAGCGGCACCCGGCCGCGCGCCGTGATCGCCGCCATCTCTCGCAGCGCATCGGTGCGGAAGCAGCCGGCGGAATAGCTTTCGGTCGGCTCGATCAGGTCGATGAGCCGGTGCGGCGCGCGCGCCAGGGT
>Ga0302322_100003862_pt1 | contig 12953 bp, 7 predicted proteins | sample Fen_T0_2_FD_203757 | JGI IMG/M metagenome (GOLD analysis project Ga0302322, IMG submission 203757) | Peat permafrost microbial communities from Stordalen Mire near Abisko, Sweden - Fen_T0_2 | ecosystem: Environmental > Terrestrial > Soil > Wetlands > Permafrost | place: Sweden: Abisko...
AACCATTGCTCTAACAGCTAATGCGCCAGCCACCATCCAAACCCGCAAATTATTTGTTATTTTCATCGGCGGCATTCCCGCCCCCTCCCGGCGTGGCGGCAAAACCAGTTTCCTTCAGCAACCGTACGGTTTGCCCGCCATAATCCCCTCAGGCCCGTGGAATAAAACATGAAACACTTTTCAGGTTTGCCAGACTTCCTACGCATTATATAACACAACACCGAGCTCATCCGCACGGGTTGCCGCTGAACTCCTGTGCCTTGAAAGCCGGGTTGTCAGGTGGCAACCTGGACGGATTGCTCAACCACCATTATCATTCATTGACCATGCGCAAACATAAACCGATTTTCACCGCCTTGCTGTTACTGGCCGCCCCCGCCCTGTTTGCTCAGGACGGCTGGGTAACCCTCTTCAACGGCACCAATTCCGCCGGCTGGCACAGCCCCAAATCCGATGCCTTCCCCGCGCGTAGCTGGCAGATCACGAACGCAGAACTGCACATCGTTTCCTCCGGCAACGCCGAATCCCAGTCCGGCGGCGACATCATCACCACCAGCCGCTACGCAAACTTTGAACTGCTCGCCGAAGCCCAGCTCACCCCCGGCTGCAACAGCGGCATCAAAATTTTCACGCAGCCGGACCTTTCCCCCATCAACAAGGTCACCGGCAAACCCGTCGGCACCGGTTCGGCCATCGGCTTGGAATTTCAAATCCTCGATGACGTCCGGCATCCCGATGCCAAGCTCGGCCGAAACGGCGACCGCCAGTTCGGCTCCCTCTACGATCTGATCCCTGCCCCCACCAACAAAGTCACCCGCCCCATCGGCGAATGGAACCAGATCCGCATCCTCTCCCAAGGCAATCATGTCGAATTCTGGCTCAACGGCGAGCTGACCGTTCAATTTGATCGCGGTTCCGAAGCCTTCCGCCAGGCCGTCGCTCAAAGTAAATTCAAAAACATCCCCCAATTCGGCGAATGGCCTGATGGCCACATCCTCCTGCAGGAGCACGGCAGCGCCGTCGCCTTTCGCAATCTCAAGCTCCGCGAACTGCCTGCCAACTGATTCTTGAACCCGCCTATGAAAAATCAATCACGTCGCTCGTTCCTGAAGCGCTCCCTGGGCGGAGCCTTTGGTCTGATTCTATTGCCCTCCATCATCCCCGCCCGTTTGTTGGGAGCCGATGCGCCCGGCAAAAAAATCAATGTCGCCCAGATTGGCTGCGGCCGCATGGGGCGGGCCGACATGGGCAGCGTCTTGCAGGAACCCCTCGCCCGCGTCGTCGCCGTCTGCGACTTGGATTCACGCCGGCTGGCCGAAGGCAAAAAAATGGCGGAACAATATTATACGCGTCGTGGTGAAACGGACGTGAATGTTCGCACCTACGATGACTTCCGCGCCGTCCTCGCCGCCCCCGATATTGACGCCGTCGTCGTCACCGTTCCCGACCATTCTCATGCGTACATCGCCGTGGCCGCCGCCCTGGCCGGCAAGCACATCTACGTTCAAAAGCCCGTCACCTATGGCGTGGCTGAAGCCATCAGCCTGCGACGGGCCGTCGAAGCAAAAAAAGTCATTCTCCAGACCGGTTCGCAGCAGCGTTCCTCGCGCCCATGGGGCAGCTTTCGTGCCGCGAGCGAAGCCGTTCGCAATGGCCGCGTCGGCAATTTACAATCCATCCACATCGGCGTCGGCATCGACCAGCCCAGCGGCAGAAAACCCGCCCCCATGCCCGTCCCCGACAATCTGAATTACGACCGCTGGCTCGGCCCCGCCCCCGAGCAGCCTTACATGGAAGGCCACGTGCATCCGCAACGCAGCCTCGATGGCCGGCCCGGCTGGATCACCACCGAAGACTTCGGCCTGGGCATGATCACCAATTGGGGCGCGCATCACATCGACATTGCCCAATGGGCCATGGGACTCGAACTCGGCGGACCGCTCGTTGTGGAATCCCACGCACAATTTACCCCCGATGATCTGCGCACCGTTCACAGCAGTTATCACGTTGAAATGCAGTATCCGAAAAACGTCAACGTGATTCTGGATGATAAATTTGAAAACGGCCTCCGTTTCGAGGGCGACGAAGGCTGGGTGTTCTGTGCGCGCAGCGAAGAAACCGTCACCGCCAGCGACCCCCTCGCCCCGGGCGGACGCCAGGTCCTGAAACCGTTGCGGGCCAGCGATCCCAAAATTCTTTCCGCCCTTCCTGAGACCGCCGTCCGTTGGGTGCCCAGCCGGTCGCACTACGGCAATTGGCTCGAGAGCATCGCCGCCAACACCCAGCCCATCGCGCCCATCCAGCAATCCGCCCGCAGTTTGGAAGCCTGTGCCATTGCCTGGATCAGCATGAAACTCCAGCGCAAGCTGACCTGGGACGCCGCCAAGGAGATGTTCGTCAACGATGACGCCGCCAATGCCCTGCTCGCTCGACCCGCGCGCAAACCCGAATACGACTGCGAAGTCGCCCTGAAAAATGCCGGCATTTCCTAGGGCATTTGGAGAAATACTGTAGCCCGAATATTTCATAGCTGCTGGTTTGCCTTTCATTAGCACCGGGCTTTTCAGCCCGGTGTTGGGCTGGCGGTGCCGACCACAGCCGTTTTAACGGCTTCCGCGAAAGGGTCAGTCCTAGAATAATGACATTATGCTTTTTTCATGTCTCTTTTTCTCCGTTGACACAAGCTGGGGTTGTTCCAATTTTCTCCCCGGCTGACGCCGCCTCCGCCTGACCGCCTGCCTTACCCACGGGTAACGCCCCGCGCCAGTCCCGCGCTAATCCACCGTACCGTCCAAAATCGTCGCCTCAAACCCGGCGCGCGCTCCTGACACGAAACCGATCGCTTTTTGTCCCTTTAGTCCCTTTGGTCCTTTTAGTCCTTTGCAATCGTATCCGACCTTCATGGCCTCGGTTTCCGAAAAGCCCTTTCACCAGCCCAAAACCCGCCCTCGCTGAAACCGGTGAATTGATTTAATGTTGATCCACGACTGGCCGTCGTGTATCCAGAGGCAGTTCCATTGATTATGAATAACTTACAAAAAGTCGAAAAACATAAAACCGCATTCTGGATACATGGACCGGTGGTAACTTAGTTCAACCAGAGTAGGCGGCTTCATACATATGAACACGCAAGACTACCTCATCATCAGTTCGATGGTTCTCGGCATCGTGGCTGGCATACTCGCGGTATTGAGCGTTCTGGCTTTGCGTGGGCGAGTAGATTTGTGGAAGAACCATATGAATTATGTATGGTCACCTGGGTTTTTGATCATGGCTGCATCGCATTGGTTGGGCTGGTATGGTTTGCTTATTACATTTCCGGCGTATGCTCTGGTCTTTTTGGCCTTCTGGTTTGATAGCCGCAAGAAATTTTGAAAGTGAGATGAGCTACTCGCCACCTCCTAAAGTCTTCCTCCCTGCCTTTTGCCTTTCCACGTCGCGATGTCGCGGCTGAATTGATTAATGTTGATCCCCAACTGGCCGTCATGTATCCAGAGTCAGTTCCCTTGATTATGAATCGTTTACAAAAAATTGAAAAACGCAAAACCGCATTCTGGACATGTTGTCAGCGAACCGGCGGCAGCATATCCAAAGTTGGGCCGCTGTGATGAGAGCGCCATCGAACACTCAATTAATAATCGCCGCAATAGTGCTGTGGCTTATTGGGTCTTGGTTTTCTGGCGGCTATGTTCCTGCCAAGCACCGTCTCGTTGGCTCAGACGGCGTGGTGCTCCACAGCGCTGATGGTAAGGTTTTATATGACATGGAGCTTTATAATCAAGAAGTGCAGCTTTGCCATAGAAAGAGGATGGCATTCGTAATTTGTTGGGCTTGCGGCACCATTTTATTTCTTTGGGCAGTTGTCAGAGCGGTGGTGACATTTTTAATTCGATGAGGGAGAAGAAATGCCAGTGGCCAATCCAGTCTCCGGAGCCAACCGCGAAGGGTCAGTCCCAGAATAATGACATTCTGCTTTTTTCAAGTCTCCCTTTCTCTTTGCAGAAGCTATGGTTGTGCCGATTCCCCAACCCGGCTGGCGCAGCCTCCGGCAAACTGCCTGAGCTAACCATGGGCAATGCCCCCGCGCCAGTTCCACGTTCATCCACCGTACCGTCCAAAATCGCGACTTCAAACCCGGCGCGCGCTCCTGGCATGGAATCGATCATTTTTCGTCCCTTTGGTCCTTTTAGTCCTTGGCAATCGTGGCCGACCTGCGTGGCCTCGGCTTCCTCAAAGCCCTTTCCCCAGCCCCAAGAGCCGGTCTCGCCGAAATCGGTAAATTGATTCATGTTGATCCACGACTGGCCGTCGTGTATCCAGAGGCAGGTGCCTTGATTATGAATTGTTTACAAAAAGTCGAAAAACGTAAAACCGCATTCTGGATACGCGAACCGGCGGTAGCTTAACCTCAGTAGGCAGCATGGACACCACACCGACATTTCCAGTTCGTCGGATGCAGCGGCCCCCAAAATGGCCAGAGGTAGTGGTGTTTATTGTTTGGGCGGCTTTGGTGGGCCTAGTTTCTTACTATTCATGGTGGTTTGCGTTGGCGCCGTTATGCGCGGTTATCATTTTGGCCGTTTATTTTGAGAGGCGGATACGTTGCCCGCAATGTGGTGGTAGGGTGAGGTCACGAGAAATTGAGGTGGAGACACCACCGCGTGGTTGGCGCAAGCTTTACGATTGTCCACATTGTCAGATCGCTTGGGATCCATGCGTTATTACCTATGATGCTTCCTAACCACTAACCATAACCATAACCATAACCAGTCGCCGGATCCAAAGTGGACGAGCGCCATCAGTTCACCCAGGGCCGCTGGGATTTACCACGCCGCAGTTCTCACGTGGCTCAGCTTTGGTCGTTAGGCTGCGTTGCTTGTGATGAACACAAGAATCATCAGACGTTTGATTGTTGCGGTGATGGTGATGGAGTTTCTTTGGCTTGTTATTTTGCCGGCAGGCAATCGGTTGGCTCCAAGAAGTCCCGGGACGGCTCAGGCCCTTCGCACGTTTGAAACCAATCGGTCGGCAGCTACAGAGGCCGCAATGTGGGAGCAGGTTCATCGGGATGATTTGCGTGATTGGCACCGAAAGGAAGTTCTGTTGGGCCTCATGCTGCTGGCTGATGCCGCAGTTATTTATTTCTATTGGAATGATGGAACCAGGAAAACTGCCGCCTAATCCTCAAAGGATTGGATTGTAGCTGTCATGACTATCTTCGATGAGCCTGATGATCACGATTCCAGCGACTTAAAGCTTCGTCGGTGGTATCTTCAAACAAGTACGTTAACTTTCGCGACTCCACGTGTCCGTCACAAAATACCACGTTGCCTTTGCTGGAATGACGGGATGACGCATTTCCCGCTTTTGCGAAACCAGCCAGGCCGCTTACAGGGGTGATAAAGATCGAAAAACCAGGAAAACTATCTCCCATGGCAATCATTTCACTTGGCACAGCCACGCCTGATTCCGGCAGAGCAGTGTAATTGGTTGCCGCCGGTGCTCCCGGGTATCCGTGAGAATCTCCACCAAGTCCGAGCACGTCCATGTCGGTGAAATCTCCACCCGCACCTCCACCCCGTATGGCTACCTTGCCAAAAGCATTGTAAGCGTAGGATTGATGGTTGTTATTCTGCGCTGACCATACAACCGAGGGACACAGCCAGATGCCCTGATATCGAAACTGCCCATTGGTTGCCGAAATGCCAGATTCGCTCCGCTCCAGCTGCTCGTCCCACATTCCGGGTTCTTCGCTATTCCCACCGGCCAAAACCGCCGGATAGCCGTGGTTATTTGCGAGAAACACATGCAGCTTAACTCCCAATTGACGCAAATTGCCAACGCACACCATTTGCTGGGCTCTGCGCTTGGATAAGGACAATGCCGGCAGCAGCAATGCCGCCAGAATTCCGAGGATGGCGATGACAACCAACAGCTCAACCAGCGTGAATGCGAACAATAAACTCGAGGCTGCCCGCAGTTTTGAAACGTGTAATTTAATAGGAGCGTGCATGATGAAATGCCATCTAACGTCCAGAGCTCAGGCACGGGGAACCAACCAGCGTGAATCGCGAAGCGGAGCTGGAACCGCCATCCCGCGTTGTCTGCAGCGAACTGTTAGCCGGCATCATGATTTCGATACTCCTGACGAAACGCTGGGATGACAAGAAAAATAACAGCTGAAACGAAAGGGTCAGCGAAAGGGTCAGTCCTAGAATAATGACATTCTGCTTTTTTTCATGTCTCTTTTCCTCCGTTTGCAGAAGCTTGGGCTGTTCCAATTTTCTCCCCGGCTGGCGCTGCCTCCGGCTGACTGCCTGCATTACCCGTGGGTAACACCCAGGCGCGCTACTGGCACGGAACCGATCGCTTTTCGTCCCTTTGCTCCCTTTCGTCCTTTTAGTCCTTGGCAATCGTGTCCGACCTGCATGGCCTCGGCTTCCTGAAAACCCCTTCCCCAGCCCCAACAGCCGGCCTCGCCGAAACCGGTGAATTGATTCAGGTTGATCAATGACGAACCGTCGTGTATCCAGAGGCAGTTGCCTCGATTATGAATAGTTTACAAAAAGTCGAAAAACGAAAAACGCCTTCTGGGTACGCGAACCGGCGGTAGCTTGACCATAATTTTGCCCCTATGCGTAAGACATGCCTCATCCTAGCCGTTCTGGTATTCGTAGTGCTGCTGAATATTTCTCGTGCGGATGACACTACAAACGTCACAAGCATACTGCCAGAGCATCAGAAGGTTTTGGCGGACGCTCCGCGCTTCCGCGACGTTCATGTGACCACAAAATTGCCGCTGGCAGTTTTTTCACTTTGCGCTGACAGCAGCGGAAAGCTCGCCGAGCCAGGACAAAAGTGGCAAGTTACTGACGTAATTATTGACGTCAATCTCCCGCGCCACCGTTTGATCTGGGCTGCCATGGACGAAAATTATTACGTAGTGCATTTTGAGAGTGGTGGCATAGCTCACAGCTTTGAAGTTATGATTGTGACCATGAGGCCTGATACCACGAAGCCGACGATCATCTGGCAGGGCTACGCGACGCATTTTTTAAAAGATTACCCAGCGTTTATTCGAGAGATGCAAGCGAGCAGACTAATTGGGAGACCTTGAGTTTATGACGAAGCCGTTCAACCAGTCGCCGGAGCCGACCGTCGATGTCGCTTTGGGTTTGCATTTGATCGTTTCGGCTTGTCATGTTTCGAGTCGGCTGTGCCTCAGCTTTGTTCGTTAGGCGACTACGCACCAATGCCATCCGATGCCGACATTCTCCAGAAAGTTGAACTGGCATTCGCGGGGTGCCATCGCCCCGATCATTTCACGGACTACGCGCACTGTGAAGAGTGTGCAGAGCACGACGAGGTGTTGCGTTCGCGCGACGTTGACACACTCAAAATCGAGGACGTTGGCTGTCCGGGATGGGATCCAATTTGCTTCACCACCTCGGAGGGTTTCAGATATTACTTCCCAGCCCTCGCACGTCTTGCTCTCACTGAGTCAGACTATGCGCACGGTTGGTATGGCACCCAGTTACTTTTCCATTTGCGCGGCGATGGACGCAAGAATCGCCGGTTTCTGGCTTGCACCCCAGAGCAACGGCTTGCCATTGTTCAGTTCTTACGGCATTTGGTCGAGACGAGGGCTGCTCTCGCAGACAGCCATTGCAGCACCGATGACCTATTTCAGGCGCTTGAGATTTGGTCAGATGATAGTCCAGTCGGCTAATCATTCACTGCTGCCAAACCCGGCGACCGCATTCACATTCAGTTCCGATTTTTCGGTCCGCGTTGCGTCACTGACTGATCCGGCGCGAAAGTGTCACGCTGGCGAAAGGGTCAGAAAAAGGGTCCCAGAATAATGACATTCTGCTTTTTTCATGCTTCTTCTTCTCCGCTGGCAGAATCCGGGCAGTTCCGATTTTCTCCCTGGCTGACACTGCCTCCGGCTGACCGCCTGCATTCCCCAGGAGTGATGCCCCTGCGCCACTTCCCCGCCCATCCACCCTACCCTCCAAAATTGTTGTCTCAAACCCGGCGCGTACTCCTGGCACGGAACCGATCGCTTTTCGTCCCTTTGGTCCCTTTCGTCCTTTGAGTCCCTGACGGTCCGCTTTGGTACCCGTGCGCTAGCACTCACCAAAAGCCGGTCTGGCCGGCATCGGTGAAATGAAACAACTTGGTCCCCACTTTGCCGCCCCCCTCCTTCGGCCGGGTGCCCCCCAGCCGTTCAGGGCTGGAAGGCCAAGGAAGGAAGCGCATTTTTCAACGTCGACTGAAAATCCTGCGGGTCCTGATAAAAATAGCATTTACGTTCGGAAGACGGTTTCCAACTCGTCAGCGCAAACATGGCCTTGGCCTTGATCCATTCCACGTGGCCATCACAGAACAACTCATTGCCGCCGGCCGGTAGTCCGCCCTTGCCTTTATGGGAGGGCATGTTGTCATAGATGGGACGCACTCCATCCTTGCCCCCCCAGGCATTATTGACTTTGATAACAGCGTCGGCCGCCATCACCCAGAACGGTCTGGCTTGCCCGAGCTTGATTGGACTGCGACCTTCAAAAGTGCCTCCCGGGGCGTCATTCACCCATTTTGCGAAAGCGGGACCGCCGAAGTATTGATAGCCCAAGTTAAACTGAGTGATGGTCGGATCCGAATCCTCGTATGACGGCAATTGCGGCAGGTTGGGACAGGCCCAAATGCTGGGTCGATTGGTGACTACACCTAATTGCACGCTCTTGGCCGCCTCCGCCGAGGCGGGCTCGAGCACGAACTGGACCCCCGTGCCACCAAAGGCATGCGAGGCAATGACGCGGTCATTGTTTTCCCCGGCGTAAATGGCGACGCCAATGCCGATTTGGCGCTCATTGCTCATGCAAAGCGCCCGCTTGCCACGCTCCTTGGCGCTGGCCAGCGCCGGCAACAGCATCGCCGCCAGAATGGCAATTATCGCAATGACCACCAGCAGTTCAATCAAAGTAAACGCACGCGTCGCTGGGCGGGTAAATCTTGCGACTGTCCTTACCCCGGTAACGTGCTGCCGGGGATATGATTTCGCCAGACGCTGGGAGCATTCCTCCCTCTCCGCGTTTTGCGATAGCAAAATGGGGAGAGGGCCGGGGAGAGGTGCTGCCCTTTCATACTTTGCCTTGAAACACTGCGTCCTGTTGCGAAGCATAAAACCAAGGCCGGTATTCAGATGCCCCTTGGCTGGGGAGTATTTTTGTTTCATGAGAGTTTGTCAGTGTTACTGGGGCTGAATTGTTTCAAGGTGAAACCGGTCGGGCCGGAACAGCGGGTGCGCCGTTCCGGCCTTGGCCGGGAACTTATAATTTCAAACGATAGAAAACCGCTCCATTCGTCGCCGCCACCGGCATGGAAACGCTGTTCGTGATGGCCGAGCCGGCCACGTCAACCCAGTTCGTGCCCAACCCCGCCCCCGGCGAACACGTCTGCATCTGCAACGTCCAGCCCGTATGATCTGCCGGCCAGGCCAACGTCACCATGCCGCCCGCAATCGAGATCGGCAGCACCGGCCGGTTCGTATTGATCGTCACCGTTGCCACCACCGCGATCAATCCGTTGCTGGCCAGTTGATTCGTCCAGGCCAGATTGGCGCCCGGCAAAGGCGGCAGGTTCACCGTGCCAAAGGCGCCGCTGACCGGCGTGCTGAACAGCGTGAACGTGTCGCCGGCCGCCAGATTGGTTGAACCGATGTTGTTCACCGTCAGCGTTGCCCCCGGATTGATGACCATCGCGGACGCCGCCAGCCGGTCGCTGGCCGGGGCCGCGCTGCGGTCAATCTTCATCAGCACCGTGCCGCTGACCGTCGTATTGCCGGCCGACAATGTCCCGAGCGCCGCCGTCCAGGCACCGCGCGTGGGCATGCCCGGCGCCAGCGTTCCCCCGGCCGCCACCACCACCGGACCACCGAGCAGGCCGGTGCCCCCCAGGGTGGCGTTCATGCCGACCGTCACCACCGAATTGCCCAGCGAGCCGTTCACCAGCAGCGTGCCCGCGCCCAGCGAAGTATTACCGGTATACGTATTCGCGCCTGATAAGACGACAATGCCGACATCCTGGCCGCTATTGACACTGGGGTCGTTGATTTGCAGCTTGCCATTGCCGCTGATGGCCGCCGCCACCGTCAAGGTTTCTGCGGTCGTCAACGAGCCGGACGCGCCCAAATAATTAATCGTGCCGGCTTGCAGCGTAATGCCGCCCGCCATGGTTTCGATGAGGTTGTCAGTGGTGCTGACCGCATATTCCACCACGCCCCCGTTCAACACCAGGTTCGGAACAGTTAAGACCTGGGCCCCCGTGCCCTTCAGGAGAAAATGTCCGCCCGCATCCACGCTCAGCGCATTGCCACCAAAAGTGTAAGCATTGTCATCCCCCGGCGAACGCAGCAGAAACGCGCGGGTAAAATAGCCGTTGCCAGCCGACGGCGCGCTGGTGTCCAGCCAGTTGCCGCCCGAGTTGAAACTGGAATTGCCAAAGCCGTCGTTGTTCGCCAGCGGAATCCAGTTCGGCACGTCCACGGCCGTGATCACCAGGTCAATCGAAGAGTTGGCCACATTATTTGCCAGCGTGGCCGTGACACCGACCGGCAACACCCCCAGGCTGAAGTTATTCAAGTTCGGCAGCGGCGTACCGCTGTAAGTGATCAGCGCGAACTGGCCCACCGAAAAGTCATAGCCATGCACATTGATCACCGTTGCGCCCGAAGCAGTGATTCCCCCGCTGAGCACCAACGGCGTGGCGGGGCCGCTGAGCACCAGGTCGTAATTCAGGTTCAAAACCGCATTGCCGGCCAGTTTGAGGTTCGCCCCGTTGAAAGATCCTGCGCCATAGCTCATCGTCAACCCCAGGACCGCATTGCTCACCGTCACGTCGTTCAGGCTCGCCACCGAACCATAGGCAAAATTCAACGTTCCGCCCATGACGAGGGTTGGCCCCGTGTAGGTGGAACCGCCTCCGGCCACGGTCAGCGTGCCGTTGCCGCGCTTGGTCAAACCGCCATCCATCGCATTGTCCCCGCCAATCGAGCTGTGCTGCAACGCCGACGCGATGTTCACGTTGAAGTTGGTCGTGTCCACCACCGCCCCGCCATCGCGGACATTGACCGTCGACAGGTTGGTGATGATGCTGGTGTTGTCTTCGCGCGCCAGCAACACCCCGCCGTTCAGATTCAGCGTCGCATTGGCCATGGTGCTCGAAGTCACGCGGGCCGTGCGCAGCGTTCCCCCGTCCAGATTGTAAGTGCCCATCGAGCCGGCGAACCGGGCGAGGTTCACGTCCACACCCGCGTTGACCATGCCGCCGCTCTGGTTGAACGTACCCATGCCACCGGCGCCCACCCGGATCGCCGAAGTCGCGTTCAGCACCCCGCCGCTCAGGTTATAAACACCTGCCCCGCCGATCGAGGTGGCTTCCGCACGGCCGCCGACGGCAAACGTACCCGTGGTCGTGCTCAGTTGCGTCACCATGCCACCCGTCTGGTTGACCGTCCCACTGGCTGTGGAACCGGCGGCATTCGCCGCCCCGACATAGAACGTGCTCACCGTCAGACTGGCGGTGTCCTGCAGATTCAAACTGCCCACGGACGCACCCACATCTCCCACATTAAAATCATTGTTGCCGGTGAACGTCGCGGACCCTTTCAAGGTAAGCGCGCCGACGTCCGTTGCCGTGTGCCCGATGCTGCTGAAACTGCCGGCACTGATGGAACCGGAATCCAGCGTCAACCCACCGGCGGTCACAAACAAATTGCCCGTCACCGTGGTGTTCCCGGTCATCGTGATCTCCGCCGTCCCGCCCTTCGTCAAGGTGGGCACCCCCGAAATGCTTCCGACAAACGTCGTGTTCAGGTTTTCGTTGATCGTCAGCGTTGGCGCGCCCGTCGTCACCGCCACCGCACCATTGCCGGACAAATTGGCCAGGGTCAGGTTCGCCCCAAGGTTGATCGTGCTATTGGAAACCACCGTGCTGCCGGCGAACGTCCCGGGCACATTCAGCGTCACCGTGCCCGCCCCCACCTTGGTCAAGCCGCCCGAGGAATTGATCTGCCCGGAGCCTTGGATCGTATAATTGACCAAAGCATTGCTGATCGTCATGTTCGCCGGACTGACCGCGTTGCTCACCAGCACCAGGCCGCTGCCCAGATCATTGAAGGTCACCGCGTCACCCGGCGGCACGGTTTCGAGATAAGCCGTTGACAATCCACCAATTAGCCAGTTTGTCGTCGTGTTGATGTCCCAAACATTGGGCAACACACTGTTGGTTCCCGTCCAGACAATCCCGCTGCCCAACGAGGAAATTTTCACGTAAATGACTTGGTTGACCACATCATTGGACAGCGTCGCCGTCACCCCGCGCGGGCCCGCAACCGTCCCGGCGAAAGCTCCCGAGAGACTCCCATATTGCAACAACGGAAACGCGCCCACCGCAAAACTGCCGGCAATGCGTACCGTGCAGGTGCCATTGATGGCCACCGAGCCTGCCGCCAACGCCGGATTGGCCGGGTTTCCGGCAAAGCCATAGGCAAAATCCAGTGTCGTCGCCCCACCGCTGCCCAAAGTCAGGCTGCCGATCGTGGCGCTGGTGATTGCCGCGCCAGTGGCTACGCCGAATTTCGCGTTGTCCGCCACCACCACTGCCCCGCCCGCCTGATACGCCGGTGTGATGAATAACTCGCCCGCGTTCACCAGGGTCGGCCCGCTATAGGTATTCGCCGCGCCCAGCGTAACCGTGCCCGCACCGGCCTGAACCACCGAACCACCCCCGACGATTGGGGCTCCGCTAAAATGAGTGCCTTGCACGAGCGCATCACTCCGGTTGAACTTCAAGGTCCCTTCGTTATCGATAACCCCGCTGGTGGAAAGCGACCCCGTCGTGCCGCCGTTCCCCAACTGCAAGGTTGCCCCCGGAACAATCGTCGTGCCCTGGCT
>Ga0302322_100003863_pt1 | contig 12946 bp, 8 predicted proteins | sample Fen_T0_2_FD_203757 | JGI IMG/M metagenome (GOLD analysis project Ga0302322, IMG submission 203757) | Peat permafrost microbial communities from Stordalen Mire near Abisko, Sweden - Fen_T0_2 | ecosystem: Environmental > Terrestrial > Soil > Wetlands > Permafrost | place: Sweden: Abisko...
ACATCCAATAATCATGCTCTACCGTAAAATAGATGATTTTTCGATAATAGGTAAAGATGATAAAGAAATTAAGCAGTACAGAAAAGTACTTAAGTTTTTTCGAGAATGTGAAACGGGAGGAAAATATCAAACATTAATTTACGATTTTAAAGCCAATGATTTCGAGTCGATTTTACGCGGACACTTATTAGAAAATGTGCTTAATTTTTATAAGGGCTTTGAGAAAAACAAAGCTTCAGAAAATATAACTCAAGAAAAAAAAGATGGAGTTGCCGAGGAAAGTCAATCGGCAAAAATTTGGTTCGAAAGTAACAACCTGTCAGATGACCCATTCCATCTTAGGTTTGCTGAAGACGAGACTGATTTAATAAAATATTATGTCCGTTTCAAAAACCTACAGCTCAACATAGAATATCTTCTAAAAGACAAAAATAGCTGGCTTGTGTTTGGACCGGAAGGAAGCGGCAAGACCGCGCTTAGAAAATTTCTGATTGCCAGATGCCAGAATAATCCGCAAGTGTGTTGTATAGAATATTTCGATGAGGAAAATTTTGTTTCAGCCTTAAATGATGGGCAGGACCCGGAAAAAATCGCACTGTCTATTTCAATACAAATTTGCGAAGCAGCCCTAAAAAATGCCGTCATCAATCCGCTGGGCTTACGCAAGGTAAAAAATCCATCTTCTGCATTTCTTCTTTTACAGAAAAAATTAAAGGCACAGGGCGTTGAACAAATTTTAATTTTCATAGATCCTTTTAAGAAAGTAGTGAAGGATGGTACAAAAGCCTCATCTGTGCTGGCGCAATTGGCTAATGTTCTTATAGATGGAATTGGACTGCGCTTTTTCCTCCCCAAGAACATTTACATGACTCTTAGCAACAAGCAACATCTATACGTCGGCAGATGCAATCCCATGGAAATTAAATGGGAGACAAACGAGTTGTTGGATCTAATCAGACAACGCTTGATTTATTATTCAAAAGATAAGCGAAACGTAAATTCCTTCATGGGCGCGCTCGGCGAACCAAAAGGCGGTATGGATAAAATTGATCAGGCAATCATTGGCTTATCTGAGAACAATCCTCGCGCAGTGATCTGGCTGGCGGATAAATTAATCTCAAAGCACTGTCAAAATGAGCCAATTCCACTAAAAATTCAACGCCAAACATGGGACCAGGTTCAGGAAGAGTGGTGGAGTTGGGGAAGAAATCATATCCTTGGACTGCACGGTCAGGAGGATGAATTCTGGCAAAGCGGCAAGGATATATATTTCAAAGGCGTGAAACTCAATTTGTCGAAACGCCGAAAAGCGCTGATGAGTATTTTGATCGAAGCCGATGGACAAATTTGTTCCAAGGAAAAATTGATGGAAACAGGCTGGAAAAACGAATCCAGAGAAGGCATAACCGATGCCGCACTGCGAGAGGCAATTCGGAATTTAAAGCTGGAGCTATCGAAAAACAACATTAACCCCGAATGGGTAAAGACCGTCCGTGATCAAGGATATCAACTGCAAAACCCGGATAACGGCACTCTGAATCAGGAGGATGGAGAATGACCAAACCTGTAAATTTGCTCCCATCACGCATCGATTTATTCGATAAAATCCAATCTGCAATCAAAGAAGCGGAAGAGATAGATAAAGCAAAAGAGGCGCAAGAGATAGATAAGACAAAAGAGGTGCAAAAGCCTGAGCCTCCTCCCCTACTATTTATTTTTTGGGGAAGCCGTGGAAGCGGCAAGACCACTTTTCTAAATACGGTAGAAGAGAAACTGTCTGCCAATTCTGATATTGAAATTTTGGGCTTTTGGAATGCCGCTGATTTTACGGCATCCACCCTATCGAGTTCAATCAAAGAAACTGTTGACAAAAAAAGCTCGAAAACCAAATTGATCCTGATTGACAACCTGGATTCGCTTTTACAAGACAGCAGTGGAAAAGAACTATTCGATTTTGAAAGCAATGCTTTACTACCGCTAATCCAAAGAGAGGACACAATCATCATTGCCGCCAGTCAAATTGAGATCAATCTCTGGCAGGAATATGATGTCCGTGTGCGACAGGAAAACCACCAGCTTACTCCATTGAAAATAGACGAGATAAAAGAATTTTTACTTGAGACAAATATTGACAGCGACCATGCCCAGACAATCACTTTTGGTCACCCGAAAATGTTGGAAGAATTTATTGCTCACCCTAAATGGACGTCAAAAGAAGCGTCTGCTTATGCAAACAAATATTTCCTCGAAGGTTTTCCCGCTGATACAAAAGAGCTGACAGAAAAGGCAAGCATATTTCCAGTTTTCGATATTTTTATTCTGCGGAAAGTAATGGAAGACGAAACGGAAGACAATCAAAAAGATCAAACCGATATGCTCACCGGGTACAACGACAAAATCAATGAATTGACCCGGCGCTGGATCGTTCAATTTGATGTTGAAGCCGGGGCATACCGCTTTACAGACGACGCTGTGCGAAGATTGATTTCAAGAAATACAGAATTAACGCTTAACGATGAATTTGTCCGCATCCACCAGATCGCGGCGGAATATTACCAGGAAGAAGCAAAAAACACATCGTACCTAGCGCAATTATTTGTAAGCTCAATTTATCACCTTGCCCACTCACAGAGCGGAAAAGGCAAGGATACCCCCGGCGCAATATGCCTGCGCTGGGTCAGGAATATGCAAAACAAATGGTTTGGAGCAAATTGGGAGCAGGTGTTAACCGCATGGGAATCTGGCAATCATGCAGTCAGCGAGGAAATTATTCTGCTCATTGGCTCAAAGTCTTATTCAAAGATCACCGACTTGCTTTCGGAAAACAAAATCAGATCGGAGGTATAACCATGTCTCAGCGTTGGATTAAGCGTGAAGCCGCAGAACAGATTCTCCAAAGCATCAATGGTCATAAACAGGGCGTGCAAATCTATCTAATAAAAGCAAATGCGGGGACTGGGAAAACATACCTGGCGCGCGATATAGGCGTACAGCTTGGAAGCAAATCCGGTTACGAGCCGGGACATACTGAGAACAACGTTTACTGGTCTGGGATTCTGGATCTTTACGACCCTGAAACAAACAACAATCGCGGGCTGGAGCATTTGCTAATAGAGGCGTTTTCAGATCACCCCAGCATAGAATTCCAGGATTATCAAAAAGAACGTAAAAATTATACATATATGTCCAAGAGCGGTTCATCGGGGGTCAACCTTGAGGAACAGCGCCACAACGTAGAAAGGGCGTTTTCTTTCGAGATGAGGATGATTGCGCGTGAAAAACATTTGGTCTGGGCTTTTGATACAGTGGAAAGACTGCAAAGTGCCTTGGACCCGACCGAAATACGCCTGGGCGGAGAATTGGAAACAAGCATGGATGATACAGCATCCGTTGTAGGGTGGATGCTGTATCAAATCACCCGTCTGCCGCGCGCCACGATCCTACTCTTCGGACGCACAGCAGACCGCCTGGAATCACGTTTGTCTGCCGCATTTGAAGAAGCTAATGCTTCGAGAGAAAAATCCGACGGGCCGATTCTCCTTGAGGTTATAGACCTTTCACTTTTTTCCAAAAATGAGGTGGGGCAGTTTTTTGCCCTGCGTTCAGAAAAACATCCATCTTTAAAACAAATCCTCACTGGCGAATTAAAATCATTGATGTTCGAAGGAACAAAAGGAAATCCATTATTGCTGGATATTGCCCTGGAAACGATCCTTGAGACGGGACAAACACATGAGATTGTCAAAGTCCTCGCAAAGGATTTCAAGGAGGTTGAGAAGATACTGATACAAACTTATATGAGCCGAGGCTCGCCTGAAAAAAGAACCCTGTTGCATCACCTAGCGCTGGCTCGAAACGGACTCTCATCCCAACTTTTACAATATTTGGAGCCTTCGAACTTTGCCCGCTACCAGCCGGAATTAGAAAAACTAGGTGACCTGCCTTTTGTGAAAGTACGGCAGGTGTCTGCCAAAACTTCCGGAAGCGAAAAATCAAGTCCACAGTCAACCTATTTTTTACATGATGCCATGTATGTAATTTGCGATGAGGTTCTGTTAAAACCGTTTCAAACCAGGGAGAATGCGGAAAGAATTGTCCGGTGGTATAAAACCACACTTGCCAAAAAGGAAAATAAACTCAAAGAACAAAACCACCCGCTTGCCGAGAGCAAAGGAAGAAGAGACGATGACATCCAGGATTTGCTGGTCGAATCCCTTTTTTACAGGATGCGCGCCAATCCAAAAGAGGGATATGAATGGTATTTACAACAGGCTGATTATGCCCTGAACGCAGTTGAAACCGGTCTGGAAATGCGCCTGCGCGACAGCATGGCGCAATTTGCCGTCAATGCGCGCGCAGATGCAATAAGCGATTCTGCAAGCAGTCAGATTGACCGTGAGAATATCGGAAATTTATTCCCTGATCTGTTGCAACAATTCACCATTGACAGCACCATGTTATGGGTCAGGCGCTTATCCTTCCGCGGACTCCATGAGCGGGCAATTGATATCGCCGATTCTGCAGATTGGGTAAAAGGAATTTACGCGGAAAACCCCAAACTCTATAGCCTGGCTTATGCCGATTTTCAACTATGGACTGGGCAGGCATTGATGTATTCTGGCAATGCGCAGAAAGCTGTCGAACTTTATCAGAATAATATAAAAGTACTTGAAGACTACAAATTGGATGATGTAAAACAGAACAAGGAAAAACTCAGCGAGCTTGCATTGCAAAGGATCACTCACGTCAAAGGACGAACCCTCAATAACCTCGGCTATACCTATTGGATGTATTTTGGGAAATACAAACCTGCGCTGAATGAACTGGCGCAGGCATTGGAATATTTTCAAGCTGCGAACCTGGCAGAGGAAGAGGCTAACACCAAAGACAACATGGGGCGTATCCGCGCCCTGCTCTGGCATGAGCCTGCGGCGCGTCTGTTGATCGAAGATGGATTAAGAATGCGCGAAGAGAAAAAAATGGTCTATCGCACCGCCTTAAGCCGCATCTCACTTGCCAATATGCAACATCGTTTCAGATATTTCCCGCTTGCCGTTGAGAGTGCGAAAAAAGCCATGGAAACATTCGAATCGCTGGAGGGTCAGCGTGGAATAGGGCTGGCGCATTTAACCTTTGCCATGATCTACCGAAGTATGGCAGAATCGTGGCAGGAACAAGGCATCAATAACGAAACAGCCATAAAACATGTGCAGGGTGCCATAGATGAATTAAATCTTGCAGCAAGGATTTTCAAGGAGATCGTACAGGAAAAGATACGCTATGTTTACGCCTTGAACGAAATGGGTTCATGTTACCGAGCCATGTATATGCTGTCTATTCATGGCAAAGCCTCAGATGAAAAGAAACAGGAAATCTTTGAAGAAGGCGTATCGTATTATAGTGACGCGATCAAAACAGCTAGGGAAAACAATTATTTTGTGGAAGAATTGGACAGCAAACAGGACTTGGCCGTGCTATACGCGCGGGCAAAAGACCATGAAAAAGCTCTGGAGCAATTGGAGCAAATCCGCAAATTTATACCCCTTGATTATCAAATTCAGCCGGGTAAAGGACTTAAGAATTTTCCAGATACCGACGTGATAGATGCCTACTATAAACTCATGGGGCAGGTTGAGATGCTCGCAGGAGCAATTGTTTTCGACAAGGCACAGGCATCCCCCATACCGCCCAAAGAGATGGTGGAGGAGGCAATGGAACATTATGTTCTAGCAGTTGCATATTATTCCCGTTATTCGAATGTTTCTTCAAACACTTATGTCATGACTATTGAGCGCATTTACAAACGTCTGCACGACATTAAAAGGGATGTTATCTCAGAGATTAAACAGAACGACCTTCCAATCTGGATTAAAAAATACAACATCCCAGCCGAATGGGTTACGCCTCTCTTTAATGATATTTTTGAAATGCTCGGCGTATGATTACGCGGGAAGATGTAAATGCCCACCATTGATGCAATCTAAAATCTCGATGGGATGTCCGTGGCTGTCCAATGCCTTTTGCACATGGTTTGCGACCTGTCTCGTAAAATCTGCAAGAATGTGAACAGGAGTCTCCCGCGCCTCCATCATGATTCTGTAGGAAGGTTCTGTACTTGCCGGACGACACTCCAAACGTGACAGGTCGGGAATTTTTTCCTTGATCCGTTCAAGGAGTTCGGACAGTCCCGATATTTGGTCAGACAACAAAACAGTCCGTTCGTTTAAGTAAACAGAAGTATGAACCTGAGGCCATTTCCTTAAACCGCCCATAAGGTCGCCAAGTTCTGCATGTGGCTGACTGTAAAGTTCATCCAAAACCCATAGCGCCGTACGTAACCCATCCCCGGTGACACGCGTCACATTGGTATGGATAATGATATGTCCTATTTGTTCCCCTCCCAAAACCAAGCCTTCGTTAAGAATCGCGTTCGTAATATATTTATCTCCGTTCCTGACGGTTTTTGTTTTTATATTGTGGCTTCCCAGATGTTGTTCCAAGCCGGAATTGCTCATTTGAGTGATGACAATGGTATCGCTGTTTAATTTTCCATGATTCTTCAAGTCCAAAGCCAGCATGGAAAGGAGCATATCGCCATCGTAGAATTTGCCATTTCCATCAATGAACGCCACCCTGTCGCCATCGCCGTCAAGCGCAATGCCAATCTCACAACCATATCGTTTGAAATCGTCTGCAAATTCCCTCGGCAAATGACGTGCATATTCGGAACCTGCTCTTCGGTTGATATTCGCGCCATTGGGAGACATATTTATTGACAGGGGTTTTATTTTCAACCTGGAAAATACTTTTCCGGCAATAGCCGATGCCGCCCCGTTTGCGTAGTCTATAGCAATTTTTTTTGGTGGGCCATCCAATTTATACTCCGCGATCAATTCCTCCACGTATACATCAACAAGATGATACGCATTTTTTACAGGTGCGGAAATAAAATTGGTTCGCTTTGAGAGATTGTTCGAAAACAGTTCCTCAATGATTGCTTCTGTTTTATCGTCAATTTTTGTGCCGTTTTGATCGAATACCTTAATCCCATTTTCTATTACAGGCAAGTGAGAACCCGACAGCGAAATGCCACCATTGAAATCCCCAGTTCGGATGATAAGAAAGGAAATCGCTGGGGTGGTAAGAATTCCACCGTCTACAACTTTAACTCCCCCACGAGTTAACCCTTTTACCAAATGCTGTTTGATCCTTTCTCCAGACTCGCGGGTATCCCTTCCAATTAATATCCTGGCAGAACGATCCTGACTCTTCCACCAGATCGCAAGCGCCATTCCCAACCGTTCAAGGGATTCCGATGATAGAATTCCTTGGTCAATCTTGCCGCGTATTCCATCTGCACTGAACAATTTATCCATTTTACCCTCCACAGGATATTATACAACCATAAATATGAAAAAAAACTCAGAGAGGCCCGCAAGCAAGTTTCACCCCAACTATAATATATCTGGGGATGATATAAGTTTGCATAATCTCAACAGGGTAAAGCCTGTAAACAAGGCTGTTTTTCTGGATCGCGACGGAACCATCAATGTAGAACGAGGCTATCTACTATACCCAGCCGATATTGAACTTAATCCAACAGCAGGCGAGGCGATGCGTATTCTTAATGAATTAAATGTCTTGACTGTAGTAATCACCAATCAAGCCGCCATCGACAAAAAGCTTTTATCTCTGAAACAATTTGAAAAAATAAACGATAAGCTATGGGATGAATTATCAAGCGCGGGTGCTCATTATGATGTCCTCTATTACTGCCCGCACAGCCCTGAGATCACTCCTGGTTGTTATTGTAGAAAGCCCAAACCTGGTCTGCTCCTACAAGCCGCAAAGGATTTTAATATCAACCTCGCCTCTTCTTTTATGATAGGAGACAAATTGACAGATATTGAGGCAGGTCACGCAAGCGGATGTAAAACCATTTTATTACTTAGTGGGCATGGAGAGAAAGCGTATAAAAATCTTGAGAATTATGAAGGATCTCTGCCAGATTTTGTCTGCCAAAACCTGGCAGAGGCAGTTAAGTGGCTGTTGCCAAATATTTTGTAGCCGTTGTCCCTGATCTCTTCGCTAACAATAATAAGTCCAAGATCAATCGCCTGCGCTACGCGTTGAAACCAAGTCCAATGGCAGGGTGAGTGAGTCATTCGAACTTAATCACGAAACTTCATACCAAGGTCAAATGGAGAACAGCATTCCCATGTTTGTAGCATATAAAGTTAAACAAAGAGACCCGAAGTTCGGGTCTCTAAAGACGCTTTTGTAGAATTAAAGTTTATAACCTAATCATCGTCCACTTGGATATCAAACCTTACCGTGCCCGACATTTTAGTTTCGCGCGAATTTGTAGATTTCTCCAGGATTTTCATCACTTTTGCTCTTGTCCCATTATTCGACAAGCTCGTCACAGAAAAGCTATGTTTTATCGAACGGTTGGGGGAAAAATCCATATTGATAGACAAATGGAAGTTTTCATCACTCCGATCAAGGTCAGATTCAAGATTGTCAATGACTTTTTCAACAAAGCCAAGCATACTTTGCGCGGACGAATCATCTTCGTTGGTCAATATCTCTATTCCATTAAAAACAACTTTTTTGCTCATCTGTGAATTCCTTATTTTCCAAAAAGAAACTATCAATGAGCAAAGGATATACCCTGTTGTATCATTGCGACGTTATCATTTCATGTTAATTTTGTAAATAAATCTTTATAAAACTCTGATCGCGCCATTCTCTGATAAAAACTGCCTTATTTTTTGGGAAAAGTAGTATATGCCAATATTATGCTAAATATTGGGTATAATATGTCATTGTAATTATTAGAAAAACAGCACATGCGGGAGAGTTCTTCTCGACGCAATCACAACAAGAAGATGAGACTTGAGAATGAATATCATTGCAGTCAGCCACTCTATCCTTTGAGGGAAAAAATTGGATTTTTTTGATGATAACGCCTTAAAACCCGGATCTGCCTTTTCTATTTTCCAATCGGAAGAAAAGGTTTCAATAGATTCAAATGAAATTGTCTTGCTTGAACCTATTAATCCTGAAGCGTACGACTTAAGCTATACCTGTTTGTTAATTCCCGGTCACCCTCTTCATAAGTTACAAGGCAATCTGGCAAAACTCCTCACCCAGTGGCTGCAAGAGATTTGCGCTTCCTACAACTGGCAAATAGAGTTTATCACTGTAAACCCGGATTATCTTCAATGGGGGCTACGGGTAATTCCTTCCACACAAACCGGTCAATTCATGCAGAAGATTCGCAATGGGACTTCCGAATTGATCCTATCCACCTTTGAACAAATCCGTAACAAGATTTCAACCGATGATTTTTGGGCATCGGGTTACCTCGTTGTATTGGGAACACGCCCTCATCCAAAAGAAATGATAGAGCAGTATATTCGCCTGTCTCGCCGTCAATAAAAATCTCAGCCTACCTGATCTTCAGGATTTGCACATGCAAGCATAATACGACATCCAGAATCCCATATGTCAAATATAACCATAAAAAGAGCAGGCGAACTGTTAAGAAGCATTTTTGAAATCTTGTGGGATAAATCCGATGGATTAACTGCAAGAGAAGTATTATTACGTATCCCACATGTCGCAAAATTAACCGAAGATGAATTAAAACCATCCCCCGGCACCAACACACCTCGTTACGAAAAAGCAGTCCGAATCGCAACAATTCCAATTACCCAAGTGGGATGGCTGGCAAAGGATGAAAAAAGACTTTGGCATATTACACAGGATGGGTATAATGCCTGCAGCCGATTTACAAATGTGCAGGATTTCTACCAGGAGGCGCTCCGCCTGTACAATGAACGAAGACAGGCAATCCCTGAGAATATGATGACGTTGGAGGTCGCGCAAGAGGCAGCATGGGCGCAGATCAAAAAACACTTATATAATCTAAGTCCGAATGAACTTCAAGCCATGCTTGCAGAACTTTTACGCGCAATGGAGTATTACCCGTCATGGATGGCACCATCGGAAAAACATAAGGGGAAAATCAACCTGATCGCGTACACCGACCCGATCGGGGCGAAAGGGCAGCGCATTTTGGCACAAATCATACATAAGGGACAAGCCGTCACATTAGAGGGAATCAAAAGCTTTACATCCATCCTGGGCACAAATGATTTTGGCATGATCATTTCAATGGGAGGTTTTACCAAAGAGGCGACACAGGAATTAAGCCTTAATAACTTCCAAAAGATCGCAGCGCTCGATGCTGTTGCTTTTTTCAACCTTTGGGAATCGCATTACAACAAATTAAGTGAGGGATCTCATCGCTTGTTACCTTTGAAAGCGGTTAATTTTCTAGCCACTAATGAATAGTAACAATGACAAAACATCAAATAGAAAACCACGCTACTCATAAAAGATCCCATAGCAAAGCCTTCAAAGAAGGGATTGGAATTCTCGCAGAAGAGATTGAACTTGCCTTGCAGTGGAACAGACCAAGCATCCTGCTTGCTGTCCATAATTCAAAAACAGGGCGGATCGATGCGCAGCGATCTCTTGAACAGAAGATCATCAAAAGAGGCAAACGTGTTGCCTACATCAACATTGAAAGCGCCAAGCCGGATGTGATCAGGAGCATGAGCGAAATACCCAATTCCATGGATACGGTTTTTTTTGTATCAGGAATCGAAAATGCAGATCGGGCATCCGATGGCAAGATATACAGGGCACTCAATATAAGTCGGGAACTTCTGGTGGAGAATTGTATCTGCGTTGTGTTTTGGTTAAGCGAATCAGAGGCAGCAAGCCTGCCACGGCTGGCTCCTGATTTTTGGGCATTCCGCCATCGCGTCGTGGAATTTGCTCCAAAGCATGGAACAAAAAAACAATCCATTCCTGCTGGATTGTTTTTTTGGGAAGAACAAATCCCGTGGATGGAAGAAGACGCTCTCAAAAATAAACTTGCATATTATGAGGATTTGCTGACGCAACTTCCAAAGGAAGAAGGCGCAACAGTTATATGTATTGAGACAATATTAAAACTGGTGCATTTAAATTGGCTTTTGAATAACTTGAAAAAAATCGGAAGCTATTTGAAAGACGGGGATAAACTTTTAGAAAAACACCCTATTTCCCAACACCAAGCCTGGATACTTAACGCCAAAGGCATTGGATTATATGAAGAAGGAAATAAAAAGGATGCGGGCATCCTTTTCGCGCAAGCCATGAGCAACGACCCTGATAACAGCGCGATTATCATGAATACTGCTATTACAGCGTATGGCTTGGGAAAGAATGGGGAAGCGATCCTGACAAGCAAACGAGCCATCAAAAAAGAACCTGGCAATTTTCAGCTCTGGCGCGTGCTTGGTTATTTATTCTTATCCATGGGGAAAATTGAAGACGCGATTGAGGTTATGAAAAAAGCACAGGATATAAATCCTCATGAGTCGGACACACATTATTCACTGGCAGTGTGTTACTACAAAAATGGACAGGCTAGCGAGATCGCGAGGGAACTTTCACAAGCGGAAAAGATTTCACTACCACAAGATGTCATCCAACAAGCTTGTGTTGACATCTTAAGCGGCAAAACGGGCGAAGCCGTTGCTCAACTTAAACATTCCCTTGAAAAGGGAGAAATCAAGAAACACAATATCCTACGTGACCCAAATTTGCATTTCCTGCTGAATCTACAAGAATTTATGGGTATCAATTAAGCGCAATGTCAATCCAGTCTTTAAGTTTACTTCTTGTTGTAATCCTTATCCTCACCATAGGAATAGTTTTGCTTTTAAGAAGAAAAACGCCTGTCTCAATCGGCAGCCTTTCGATGCTGGTTGTGATTGTTGCCATTTGGATTATGTCATACCTTCTGCTTCGTGATGTCAACAAAACCCATTTTTCTTTGCATGTACTAATGAGCATTAACTATTTATGCTTAACAACAGCAGCTTCAGCGCAACTGTTATTTGCGTTCTCATATACAAACCGGACCCGCTGGCTGACTTCCATCACATATATTTTTTTACTAATTGAACCCGTCATTACCCAGATATTATTCTGGATGGAGCCATCAAGGGTAATTTTATTCAACCCGAAAACCATGTTGTGGGAGCAGATCAATCTAATTTACATCTCCCACCTGCTCGCCGCCAGCATATTCCTATTCACGGAAACCTTCCTGAACAAGCCGCGCTTACACTTCCAGCGCTCTGGGACAATCTTGCTGGGAGCAATTTTCCCCATGTTGGGCAACTTATTGATCTTTATATCGCACTTCACTCTGGAAACTGACATTTATCTCGCTGTTTTTTCATATTCATTGGCGATTGCCGGTTTCGCATACGGAAAATTGAGCAACAACTTAATTGAGACAACTCCCCTTACACGAGATATTGTAGTTGAAGGCATGGATGATGGCTGGATGGTCGTGGACCATCAGGACAAAATAATTGACATGAACTCGTCTGCCGAAAAGATGACCGGCATGTCACGCGAGAAAATTTATGGTTTGCCGGTGGATCAAATCTTAACCGAGTGGCACAAGGTATTGGAATCCTCTGAAGGCATTAAAGAGATGGAGATGCGGCGCTCCGTCAAAACGCAAAGTGATTGGCAGTATTTGAATATTCGCATTTCCCAGTTGACTAATAAAAACAATTCACAGTTTGGTCATTTGATCGTCTGGCGTGATATTACAGGACGCAAGCTTGCAGACGTTATTCATCAAAGAGCGCGCGATGAATTATTCGTGCTTCTCAATGCAATATCCAGTCTGGCAAGCCGCTCGATGAATTTGGAAGATTTCCTGTCAGAATCCAGTTATCAGATCGTGTACTCATTTAATAGTCAGTCTGTTGCTGTTTTCCTAACCGAGGAAAAAGACGGCAGCAAACAAAAACTTTTATTAAAATCACACTTTGGGTTTTCGCCCGAGCACATCAACACGATCAAT
>Ga0302322_100003864_pt1 | contig 12945 bp, 12 predicted proteins | sample Fen_T0_2_FD_203757 | JGI IMG/M metagenome (GOLD analysis project Ga0302322, IMG submission 203757) | Peat permafrost microbial communities from Stordalen Mire near Abisko, Sweden - Fen_T0_2 | ecosystem: Environmental > Terrestrial > Soil > Wetlands > Permafrost | place: Sweden: Abisko...
GAACCAGCGGTGTCACGCGGCGGCTCGTGATCCGGCGCTGTTAACGTAACGCGAACCGCGTGCTCGGGCTGGATCTCAATTGCGGGATAACGGATGGGAACTGCGCCCATCGAGATGGCGCAGGCCCGAAAGGCGCAACTAATTCGTCGTCACACTTGATCAGGCCCCAGCGCATGCCGATCTGATCCAAGCGCGGGCGCTCGGTTCAGCGCCTCAGTCCTCCAACTTGATCGTTGATTTCCATGGTAACCGCCAAAAAGCGAGCGTTCGAGATTCTTCGCGAGTTTGAGCAAGCGCAGACGGAATTGGTCGGGAAGCCGGTAATCCTGAGCGACGGCAAAGCGGGGACGGTGGAATATGTGTTCCTGGACGAACTTCACGGTTTGAGGATCGAACTCAAGGGCCATGACGGTCGATGGCCGGTTTCGACCATCAAGTTCGCGCACCTGTGAACTGTCCCGCTCAGCGGAGCATGAGCCGCAGCATCGATGGAATTGCGGTCGCACTTTGCGGGCGACCAATTCCTTCCAAGCGGCTCACGTGGCAGCGCAAACTTGCGCGGCGCTCGATGAATGTGGTTACCGGCGCGGCACGTTTTCGCTGATTGATCCGGCCGTGAGCGGGCGGCGAAGATGTCCATAATAACGGGCGATAGCCTCGGCGGACGCAAGACGTCATCTTTGATTGCAAGAGCTTGCTCGCGCGACCTTTGCTCTACGAAATGGCCGTGTTTCTACGGCCAGCATTATACGGGTTCCGTTAACCGAGTTCCGGTCTCATATGCATCGTGCGGGGCGTTCGGTTCCCAGGCGATTGACCGGAGATCGTTCATGCGGCCAGGTCTGGTTGGTACGACCGTTTCATATGTGCTGGCCTTTGCCATGAGCAGTCTTGCCGTGGGCGTTGCGAGCCAGAGCTTCGGCGCCGCGCTCGTCGGAGAGGTGAGGCAGGTCGTGGTCCAACCCAAGGCCGCCGCCGACGCGGACGCGTTAAAGGCTCAGTATCGGCGGCCAGCCGCAACTCCCTTCCCGAAGGACAATCCATACACGCCTGAGAAGGCCGCGCTCGGCAAGAAGCTCTATTTCGATACCCGATTGTCGGCGTCGTCGGCGCAATCCTGCGCGAGCTGCCACAGCCCGAGCTATGGCTGGGGCGACGGACTCGCGGTCGGTGTCGGCCATGGCATGCAGAAGCTCGGCCGTCATTCGCCGACGGTCATCAACGCCGCCTGGGGCGACATCTTCATGTGGGACGGACGATTGGCGACCCTTGAAGAGCAGGCCTTGGGCCCGATACAATCCGAAGGCGAAATGAACATGCCGCTCGATCGGTTGATGAAGCGGCTCAATTCGATACCGGAATACAAGACGCTGTTCGCTAACGTGTTCGCCGACGAAGGCATGACGCCACAGACGCTCGCGAAGGCGATCGCGACCTACGAGCGCACGATCATTTCGGAGGGCGCGCCGTTCGATGCCTGGGTCGAAGGCGACGAAAAGGCCATTTCCGATGAAGCCAAGCATGGCTTCGCCCTGTTCAACGGCAAGGCGCATTGCGCTTCGTGCCACGAGGGTTGGAATTTCACCAATGACGGCTTCCAGGACATCGGCCTGCCCGGCGATGATGTCGGTCGCGGCCAGTTCGTCCCCGGCGTCATCAAGATGGTGCACGCGTTCAAGACGCCGGGATTGCGCGAAATCGCGCGCCGCGCGCCCTACATGCATGACGGCTCGCTCGCGACGCTCGACGACGTCGTCGAGCACTACAATTGGGGTGGCGCCGCTCGGCCGAGCAGAGCCGATCTCATGACGCCGCTCGGGCTCACGGACCAGGAAAAAACCGAACTGGTTGCGTTCCTGAAGACTCTCTCGAGCAATCTCACACCCACCTCCGCGCCGGTTCTCCCGCGCTGACAGGAAGGATCTCTTCCATGCGTACTTCGAAGTTGATTTCGTTCGCCATCGTCTGCGGCCTTTCCACCGGCGCCTTCGCCGCGACGGAAGTTATTCATCAGCAGGGCCGGGTTTTCTCGGCCGAGAGCGTGACCGCCAGAAAGGGCGAGGCGCTGACCTTCCTCAACGACGATAGCGTGCCCCACAACATCATGTCGGTCAGCAAAGGCAATGAGTTCAACCTGGGTTCGCAGCCCCCGGGAAGCTCGGTCGATGTCACCTTCAAGCAGGCCGGTGAGGTGACCGTGATCTGCGCGATTCATCCGCGCATGAAGATGAACGTGAAAGTGGTCGACTAGTGCGGCGATCCGAATTTCGAGTGATACGTATTTGAGGGACCCCGATGTCAATCCGGTTGAAGCTGCTCGCCGTGTCGAGTCTTATCCTGGCGCTTGCCTGCGGATTGGCGTTCTACGGCATTCGCGGCATCGCCTCGACCGGCAATCTGGTGGTCCGGCTCTATGACGGACCGCTGATGTCGATCAACCATGCGCGTTCCGCGCACGCCGCGTTGAACGAGGCACGGCTGGTTCTGCTGCAGGCGCAGACCGGGGACGTCACGAGCATCGCGGCGGCCAGGTTTGAGAAGCTCCTCAGGAGCGTTTCCGATGATCTTGGCGTCGTGCGCGAGCGGAGCCAGTCCGACAAGGTCCGTTCTGCGCTGGACGCAGCTGAAGGCAAGGTCCGCGCGTGGTCTAATGCCGCCCTCAAGCTGCTCAAGCCCGGGCCCGGTGGGCTGACCGAGCTGCCGGCGGCATTCGTGATCGCCAAACTTGGGCAGGAGGCGGTCGCAGCGGTGGACGATCTGGTCGAAATGGCCGCCGCCTATGGGTACGAGTATCGCGCTGAAGCTGAAGAGACGGTTGCCTCCTTGCGGCTGACCATGATGGTTGCGAGCGCCGTGGGCTTGCTGCTGGGGCTGATGCTTGCGATCGGTTTCGCTTACTCTCTGAGCCGGCCGATTACGCGGTTGGCGAAATCGATGCTGGAACTGGCGGATGGCAATTTCGAGGTCGTTTTGCCCGGCCTTGGCCGGAAGGACGAGGTGGGACTCGTTTCCCGCGCCGTCGAGAGGTTCAAGGTCGTCGCCGAGCAGCGGGCTCGCGACGAAGCCGAAACCAAGACTGCCGAGGATCACATTCTCGCCGAGCGGCGCAAGGCCGACATGAATCGGATTGCCGACGGTTTCGAGGCGGTCGTCTGGGATATCGTCAGGACGGTGTCGGCGACATCGATCGAACTGGAATCCTCGGCCGGCGAGTTGACCGGAACCGCAGAGCGCGGCAAGCACTTGGCGAGTACGGTCGCAAAGGCGTCGGAACAGGCTTCCAGCAACGTCCAGTCGGTCGCGTCCTCTGCCGAGCAACTGTCCTCCTCCGTCAATGTGATCAGCCGCCAGGTCCAGGAATCCGCCCGGATGGCCGGCGCGGCGGTCGACCAGGCGCGCGGCACGACCGAGCGGGTCAGCGAACTCTCGAGAGCCGCGACACGGATCGGCGACGTCGTCGAACTGATCAATACCATTGCCGGTCAGACCAATCTGTTGGCGCTGAACGCCACCATCGAAGCGGCCCGTGCCGGTGAAGCTGGTCGCGGCTTCGCGGTCGTCGCGTCGGAGGTCAAGGCGCTGGCGGAACAGACGGCCAAGGCCACCGGTGAGATCGGCCTGCAAATCTCCGGCATCCAGCTGGCGACCCAGGAATCGGTCAACGCCATCAAAGATATCAGCGGCACCATCGAGAAATTATCGGAGGTGTCGTCCGCCATCGCCGCCGCGGTCGAGGAACAGGGCGCGGCGACGCTGGGGATTTCTCGCAACGTCCAGCATGCGTCCAACGGCACGAGGCAAGTGTCGTCGAACATCACGGCAGTCGAACGGGGTGCGAGCGAAACCGGCGCGGCGTCGTCCAAAGTCCTTTCAGCCGCGCAATTGTTGTCGAGCGACAGCCAGCGCCTCAAGCGTGAAGTCGAGCGGTTCCTCTCGACGGTACGCGCGGCCTGAGGATCATTCGCGACGGTCGATGCTCTGATTTTTAGAACCCATGCGAAGGCCCTGGGGCTACCGAAGCCTCAGCCGTCGCTCTTGATGCCGTATTCCTCGTAGATGGTCAGCGGATCACGTTCGGGAGACAGTCGGCACTTGGCCTGGGCTAGATGCAGCTTCACCTCGGCAGGCTGGCGGCCGTTGGCCAGCAGCTTCCTGATGTCGTCCATATGCGCCCGCGGCTGGTGCTTTTCGGGCAGTTGTTCCAGCGCGACCAGCGCTGTCGCCAGCGCTTCGGTGACAACCCAGCCATCATGACCCGTGATTCCCGGTCTCGGCATCCGCGCACTCCAGCTGCAGTCGGACGAGGCAATGTAGCGTGATCCGGCTGCGGCCGCTATCAGGCTTGCGCCGCTCGTCATTCCGGGATGACGCGTCAGCGCCAGACCCGAAATCTCATTTCCATCATGTCGAGATTCCGGATAGCCGCTCCGCGGCTTTGGGAATGCTGGCGGATAAGCTTCCAGCCTGACGTGTAGCCGGTTCAGGATCTGGCTTCGCCGGCGGCGATCCGGTGCAATTGCTCGAACAGGTCGGAGGATTCGCTGGTGCAGAGGCACAGGCCTTGGGCGGACGGGGCTTCGCCGGCGTTGAGGTAGGCGTGGCCCATGGTGCTGTCGAGGTACATGCCGTCGCCCTCATGCAGGATTTCGGGCGCGTAAAATTCGGTGTGCACGGCGATCGTACCGCGCGTCACCAGGAAATATTCCTCGCCGGCGTGGCGGAGCAGCGGCCCAAACTCCTCCAGCGTGCGCGCGCGAACCTCGGTGATCATCGGCACCATGCGCTTTCCGATCAGGTCGGTGCATTGATAGGTGTAGGTATAGAATCGGGTGTTGACGACCTGGCCCTGGCCGGCGCGACTGACGCTGCGTCGGGCGGTGACCGTGCGGCCGGCCTCGGGCTGTGGAACGGCAGGGCTGAACAGCTCCGCAATGTCCATCTTCAAGCCCGAGGTGAGCTGCAGCAGCTTGTCGTAAGTCAGTGACATCAGGCCATTTTCGACCTTCGACAAGGTCGATAGCGCCATTCCGGTGCGCTCCGCGACCTGCTTCAGGGTCAGGCCGCGGGCCTGGCGCGCCGCCTTCAGGCATTGGCCCAGCTGCGAATGGGCGCCATCGGCCAGCGCGGGATCGGTCATGCCGGTCTCAGCCATCATTGCTCCGGAAATTCATTTAGCGGATCGTCTCGGTATGTTTACGACGTTATGGCCCGACTTTCACGCGAAACCGCAGTTTTGTCGATCAAGTGGCGGAAGCGGCCATCATTTATGCAGGGGAAGGGGCGGGGTGATGCATTTTCGCAGCCGCAGTTCCATTTCCTTTGTGCTAAATCATTTTCAGAAATTGAAAGAGGCGTGATGTGATATCGATTTGCGATCAGAGTGCAGTCGCGCTGATGGGGCTGTTGAAGAGCAGGGCGCTGTCGCCCGTCGAACTGCTCGACGCCTGTCTGGCGCGGATTGCGGCGGTCAACCCCGCTGTCAACGCGGTCGTCACGCTAGACGAGCAGGGCGCCCGGCTCGCCGCCAAGACGGCGGAAGCCGCAATCCTGCGCGGCGAGGATCTCGGCCCGCTGCACGGACTGCCCGTATTGATCAAGGACACCCAGGACACCATCGGGCTGCGCACCACCTATGGCAGCCCGATCCTGGCCGACAATGTGCCCGCCGCTGACCAGGGGTCGGTCGCACGGCTGCGCGCCGCCGGCGCCATCATTTTCGGCAAGACCAACACGCCGGAATTTGCGGCCGGTGCCAACACCCGCAATCCCGTGCATGGCGCCACCGGCAATCCGTTCGATCCGCTGCGTTCGGCGGCTGGCTCCTCCGGCGGGTCGGCAGTCGCGCTCGCTTGCGGCATGGCCCCGCTCGCATCCGGCTCCGATACCGGCGGCTCGTTGCGCAATCCCGCGGGCTATGCCGGCATCGTTGGGATGCGGCCATCCTATGGACTTGTCGCGAGCGAGAAGCGCGCCCATGGCTGGTCGTGCCTGTCGACCGACGGCCCGATGGCGCGCAACGTCGCCGATACCGCGCTGATGCTGGCGGTGATGGCGAGCGACGATGCACGCGATCCTTTGGCCTACACGCTGCCGGGAGAGCCGATCCGCGGCCGTGCCGACCGCTGGTTGACGCCGGCCCCGGTCGACCTCGGCAAGCTCAGGGTCGCATTCACCGAGGATTTCGGTTTCGCGCCGACGGAAGCTGCGATCAGGCGTGTGTTCCGTAGCCGGGTCGACCGGCTGGCGCCACGATTTGGCGCATGCCGTGAGGGTGCGCCGGACTGCGCGGGCGCCGACGAGACCTTCGCTGTGCTGCGCGCCGCGCTGTTTCTCACCACCCATGGCAAGAATTTTCGCGAACGGCCGGAAATGCTGGGGCCGAATGTGCGCGCCAATGTCGAGGAGGGCTTGCGCTACAGTCTCGACGATTATGCGCGCGCTGCCGCGTCCCAGACCCGGATCTATCGCGGCTTTCAGGACTTCTTCGCAAGCTGCGACGTGCTGATCAGCCCGACCCTCACGCTGAGCCCGCGGCCATGGGCGGAGCTCTATCCGACAGAGATCGATGGCGCACCGACCAAATCCTATTTCCATTGGCTCGCACTTGCCTATGGCGTGACCTTGGCCGGCCATCCCGCACTGAGCCTGCCGCTCGGATTGGACGAGGCCGGGATGCCGTTCGGAGTTCAGATCGTAGGTCCCCGCGGCGGCGACGCGCAGGTGCTGAGCGTGGCGGCAGCTTTGGAATCCGCTTGTGCCGGTGAACCGCAATTGTGCCGCCCACAGCCCGATCTGACGCATCTCGCAAGCCTGCCGCCGTTGTCGCATGCGCCGGGCTTCCGGGCCTGGGATTAAATCGCGAGAGCCACCGGCAAACGTCGTCAAAATCATCATCAGTTCGATACAGGAGATCAACTTGTCAGTTCCGCTCGCTTCGCTCCCACAATCCTCTTGGCCGTTTTCGCTGGTGCGTCGCGCCGCCGGACTGGTGTTCCTGTCAGGCGAGGTGCCGCGCGCGGATGACGGCACGATTCCGAACGGTATCGCCGCGCAGACCGATCTGACCCTGACCTTGATTGCCGAGACGCTGGCGGAGCAGGGGCTGTCGCTGGCCGACGTCGTGTCATGCACGGTCTATCTTGCTGACAAGGCGGATTTCGCCGCCTTCAACGACGCCTATCGCAAGCATTTCAGCGATCCGTTGCCGGTGCGCACCACGGTGCAGGCTCAACTGATGCTGGAGGATGCGAGGATCGAGATCACGGCCGTCGCGAAAGAGCGGACGTAAGGAGTTGACCATGCGAAGCGCTGTTGTCCTCGGCGGTGGAATGGTAGGCATCGGCACGGCTTTGCATCTGCAGAGCAGGGGCTGGTCGGTGTCGCTGGTCGACCGCAGGGAGCCGGGTCAGGAGACGAGCTTCGGCAATGCCGGCATCATCCAGAGCGAGGCGGTGCGGCCCTATGCGATGCCGCATGATATCAGCGGCATCCTGGATATCGCGATCGGCCGCACCAACGACGTCCATTATGGGCTGCTGTCGCTGCCGTACCACCTGCGTCCGTTGCTGCAATATTGGTGGAATTCTTTTCCCTCGCGGCATCAGCGGATCTCGCAGGCCTACGCGCAGATCATTGCGCGCGCCACGCTGGAGCACGAGCCGCTGATCGTGGCGGCCGGCGCCGGCAATCTGGTCCGTCGTGCCGGCTTCCGCGTGATTCACCGGCAGCAGGCTGCGTTCGACAAGGAAGCCAAGGAGGCCGAGGCGATCAACAAGGCCTTCGGCGTCAAGTACAAGCTGTTGACCGCGCGCGAACTCGGGTTGGCTGAGCCAGGCCTGATCGACACCGGCCTCGGCGGCCTGCATTGGCAGGAGCCATGGACGATCTCGGACCCCGGGGCGCTGGTGACGGCTTATGCGGATCTGTTCACGCGCCACGGCGGCAGGCTCATTCGCGGCGATGCAACGACGCTCGCGCAGACCGGCAGCGGCTGGTCGGTCATGTCAGAGGCCGGCCGGATCGACGCCGAAGCCGTAGTGGTTGCGCTCGGCCCGTGGTCGCCGGAATTGCTGAAGCGGTTCGGATACAGTTTTCCGATGGTGCGCAAGCGCGGCTATCACCGGCACTACTCGGGCGGCAGCCCGCTCGATCTGCCACTCCGCGATGCGGCGTTCGGCTATCTGATGAATCCGATGGCAAAGGGCGTGCGCATTACCACCGGTGCCGAACTGGCCGGGCCGGGGGCGAAACTGACGCCGGTGCAGTTGGCCAAGGCCGAGACCGCGGCGCGCGAACTGATCGATCTCGGCAAGCCGGTCGAGCCCGAGCCGTGGCTCGGCACGCGACCCTGCATGCCCGACATGCTGCCGGTGCTCGGCGCCGCGGCGCGACACAAGGGTCTCTGGCTGCATTTCGGCCATGGTCACCAGGGCTTCACCTTGGGACCCGCGACCGGACGGCTGCTCGCGGAAGTGATGAGCGGCGAGGCACCCAGCGTCGATATCTCGGCGTATCGGCCCGAACGCTTCCGCGCTTGAGATTCGCCTTTGCTGCTGCAGTTTCCAGCTGCGGTTGCGGTCAACGCCGCGGTCGCAGCGCCGACTGCTTGCTTCGCATCGCTGTCTGCCACCGGCCGACTTACGAAATAGGCTCCGACTGAGGCGCGTTTACCGCAGTTTTCTCGAACTCGTTGGTGTATAGAACGACGCTGCTTCGCCAATCTGAACAGCGAATGTTGTCGTCCGGACCGACGTGAGATCTGCAGCGCCGTCGCAAGGGGCGAGGTTCGTCGCGCAATCGGTCAACGCCAGATCGCACGAGATGAGTCAATGAGAATTCTCAGCTTCATTTATCGCATCTTGTCGAATTTCGCGTTTCTGGCAGTAGCCTATTTCAGTCTCAACTATATCGAGAAATATCAAAACCGTGCGGTGCTGGCGTTGTTGTTCCTGCTCTACGCGGGAATGCGCAGCATTACGGTGCTGCGATCGTTCCAGTTCTTCGGTCGCATCGAGCGGCTGGAGATCGAATCGCGTCGTCTGCTCAACGTGCTGGGTGGGGCGGCCGGCGTGATCCCGAGCAAACAAGTGGTCGTTGAGGTCAGCGAACTGCGTCACGACGGCGAGATCAAGGCCTATATTGACCTGTTCTTCCTGGCCGCCGTCGTCATTATATGCGTCGCTAAGATCACGACGAACTAAATTCACGCGGCCGGCGCGCTGTATCCGCAATCGCGTTCAGCGCTTCTTGAGGCTCGCGACCCGCATCGCACGCGGTTCCTCTGCCGCACGGCGCGCCGCTGGCTTCGATTCTGCGGTCCCTGTCGCAATCGAGGAGACTGTGCTGGGCCTCCGCCGCGTCGCATTGCTGCCCGCGGCATGGCGGATCGGCCGCGGTTGGATCGCCGTTTGCAATAACAGGGGCATCACGAACAGGTCGGCAGCGGGTATGGGCAGCGCCGGCGCGATGATCGGCTGCGGCAGGTCGGAGACGCCGGGCCACGGTACGTCGCGCAGTTGAACGGCCGCCAGACTGCGCGTGGAGTCGAAGAGACCAAAATCCGCAGTTGTCACGCCCGACAATGTGGTCGAGCTGGCAAAGTCGAAGGTGGGAACAGCAGTGGGCCAGCCGGCGACCGGCACATCGATGGCGTGCGGGTGGACCAGCCACTCCCGCGGTTCGGTCGGGGTCGCCGGCCGCTCGGCGCTGGCTGGCACCACCTGCACGATGTGATAGCCGCGCGCCTTCAATTCGCTGAGGATTTTCGGCAGAGCCGCCACCGTGCGCGCATGAATGTCGTGCAACAGCAGGATGCCCTTGCCGCGCGCCTCGAGCCGCTTGATCGCGAGTTCGTAGACGTGCGTCGCTGAAATCTCGCGCCAGTCGTCGGCGAGGAAGTCGGTGCTCCACATCTGCAGTCCGAGCGACTCCGTGTAGCGCTCGACCGGTTCGGCCCGCAACAGGCCGGGGACGCGGAAGAACGGTGAAAGAGCGGTTGGATCGGTCAGTGCGGCCGACACCGAGGCGATACCCTGGTCGATCTCGGGCTTGGCCTGCTCCAGCGTCATCCTGTTGAAGGTGAGCGGATGATGCTGGCTGTGCGTCCCGATCGTGTGGCCGGCGGCGGCGAGTTTCCGAACGCCCTCCGGGTTGGCATGCGCCTGCATGCCGATGGTGAAAAAGGTCGCCTTGACGCACTGGTCGGCAAGAATCTTGAGGATCTGGCTGCTGTATTTCGGCAACGGTCCGTCATCGAAGGTGAGCACCACCTCGTGGTCGTGCAGCGGCAATGTTTCCTTGTATTGCATCGCGCCGATGTAGGGATGCGTGTGGGGATCGACCACGAGGACGCGCGAGGTGCCGAGTGCGTCCGGGTGACCGGGACAATCCGCGGCCGATGCAGCCGTATTGGTGCAGGCGACGGCGCTCAACAGCAATGCACTGCACGCCAAACGCCCAACACCAAGTCCACGATCAAAACTCATCACGCTGTCTGCATTCCTCAATCGCATTCCAAGATTGGCATACGCAGTGTCGTACACTTCGAATCGCACTTCGATCCGATGCCAAGACGCAAAAAGATCCTATCAAGGACAAGTCGCAGCGGCGACATACGATCCGCCGTTGTTGAGGTTTCCGGGACGCCTGTTGCGCCGTTGCAAGAGCCGCCCCAGCTGCAAAGTGCCAGGCTGTGTCTTTACGCGCAGCGCCATGAACGGCGGATTAATCTCCCGAATCCGGGCCGGGCGGACCGGGACTTGTGCCGTCCGCCGGCGGCTCGGCGGGCACGAGATGTACCACGTGGTAACCATTCTCTCTGAGATAACGGAGGAATGCCGGCAGCATCGCGACGGTTCTGGGCTGTGGATCGTGCAGCAGCAGGATGCCTTTGCCGATCTGGTTGAGGCGGCTGATCAGAAGCTTCAGTTCCTGATCCGGCGACATCGGGTTCCAATCGCTGGCCCAGAAATCTGCCCCGAATACGACAATGCCGCGGGATTGCAGGAGGTCGAGCTCCTCCGGTGTCGATTCGAAGTAGGGGAAGCGGAAGAACGGTGTCGATGGCGTCGTCGTCGACACGCCGTGCAGTGCCATCTCGTCGGCGGCGATGCCTTGGTCGATTTCCTCGACTGCTTGCTCCGGCGTGATGTGCGCGAGATGGGCGTGGGTAAAGCTGTGATGGCCGATGGTGTGGCCGTCGGCCGCGATCCGCCTGACCAGTGCGGCACGTCCCGATGCGGGCTTGCCGACCAGGAAGAACGTCGCGTGCACGCATTCCTGCGCCAACGCCGCCAGCACCTTCGTGGTCATCGGTGGTGAGGGGCCATCATCGAACGTGAGCACGACCTCGTGGTCGCGCAGCGGGAGCGTGTCCGGAAAGCTCTTCAGGCCGACGCGCGGAAAGCTCTTGGCATCGACCGCGAGAACGCGTGAGGTGCCGAGCGTCCCGTCGCGCGGGCACGACGCGGCAGCGGCACTGCCGACAAGCGTGCTTGAAAGCCCCATCGCAACTGCGCCGAGCCATCGCGTGATTTGCATCGACCGCATCTTTCCCGTTGCGCCCGATATTAGCTATTGGGTAATGCGTGAAACTCAATTCAGACCAGTTTGGTCAATCTGTCAAACTTGAGGCACGCCATGGACGAGCAATCCGACGTTGCCGACATTGGCGGTGCAGCGGTACTCGAGCGCTCCCCGATGCGCACCGCTGGCGGTGAAATCCGGCCCGAATTCGTGGAAATCATTACGGCCGCGATTGTGGCCGAGGACGAGCCCTTCCTGCGCGCCGAGATCGCCGAGCTCCATGAGGCTGATCTCGGTGATCTGATCGGAGCCCTTGCTCCCGACGACCGCGTCCGGCTGGTCCAGCTGACAGGTACCGATTTCGACTTCTCGGCGCTCAACGAGGTCGACGATGCCGTCCGCGAGGAAATCCTCGAGGAACTGGAACCCGAAACGGTCGCGGAAGGCGTTCGCGAACTGGAATCCGACGATGCCGTCGAATTGCTCGAAGGTCTGGACGAAAAGGACCAGGAGGAAATCCTCGAGCATCTGCCGCCGTCTGAGCGCGATGCGCTGGAGCGCAGCCTGGAGTACCCGGAAGGCTCGGCTGGTCGACGCATGCAGAGCGAGTTCATCGCGGTGCCGCCGGATTGGAACATCGGGCAGGCGATCGACTACATGCGCGAAACCCCGAACCTGCCGGACCGGTTCTACGAAATCTACGCCGTTGACAGTGCGCAGCGCTGGCAGGGTGCGGTGTCGCTCGACGTGCTGCTGCGCTCGCGCCGGCCGGTGCCGCTGGCCGACCTGATTGAGGAAGATCGCCGCCGGGTGTCGGTGACCGACAACCTGGCGGAGGTGGCGCGGCTGTTCGGAAAATACAATCTGGTCGCAGCACCCGTGGTCGATGCGGACAATCGCCTGGTCGGCGTCATCACCATCGACGACGTGGTCGACGTCATCGAGGAAGAGGCCGACGAGGACCTCAAGGCAATGGGCGGTGTCTCCAGCGACGAAGAGCTGTCGGACAGTGTCTGGACCATCGCCAAGGGCCGATTCAACTGGCTGCTGGTGAATCTCGCCACCGCCTTTCTCGCCTCGGCGGTGCTCGGCCTGTTCGAGGGCCAGCTCGAACAGATGGTTGCGCTCGCGGTGCTGGCGCCGATCGTCGCGAGCCAGGGCGGCAATGCGGCGACCCAGACGATGACGGTGGCCGTGCGCGCGCTGGCCACACGCGACCTGGGTTCCAACAACGCCTCGCGCGTGGTGATGCGCGAAAGCCTGGTCGGCCTGGTCAATGGCTTGGCCTTCGCCGTGATTACCGGGATTGCGGCCGTGGCCTGGTACAGGATCCCGGGCCTCGGCATCGTGATCGGCCTTGCGATCATTACCAATCTGGTCGCGGGTGCGCTTGGCGGCATTCTGATTCCGATCGTGCTGGAC